>Ga0307479_10001154_pt1 | contig 23965 bp, 22 predicted proteins | sample atmos_gasesECM4C_FD_203743 | JGI IMG/M metagenome (GOLD analysis project Ga0307479, IMG submission 203743) | Hardwood forest soil microbial communities from Morgan-Monroe State Forest, Indiana, United States - atmos_gasesECM4C_515 | ecosystem: Environmental > Terrestrial > Soil > Temperate... | reverse complement strand
GCACCCGCTCATCGTGAACATTCACGGCGGCCCACACGGCCAGAACGGCCCCACCTTCAACTTCAAGAATCAAGTCTATGCCGCGCGCGGCTGGGCCACGTTGAACGTTAATTTTCGCGGCTCCACGGGCTACGGACAAGAATTCGCCGATGCCGTCTTCGGCGACCAGAATGGAAATGAAGGCCAGGATGTTTTGTATGGCGTGAGCGCCGCGGTGCGCCGCTATCTCTGGATCGATCGCGAGCGCATGGGCATCGAAGGCGTGAGCTACGGCGGCCAGCTCACCGACTGGCTGATCACGCAGACCAACGAATTCAAAGCCGCCGTGCCCATCGCCGGAATCTCGAATCTCATCAGCTACAACTATATGACCTACTACAACCAGTATGAAGAGATGGAATTCGGGCAATTCCTGCACCAGGGCAACTTGATGGACTTCGCGTGGGAACGCTCGGCGCTAAAGCACGTCGCGGCGGCGCATACGCCAACGATGCTCATGCACGGCGAAAACGACAATGATGTGCCTATCGCTGAGGCCGAACAATTTTTCATCGCGCTGAAAGATGTTGGCACCGAGGCAATTTTCGTCCGCTATCCCCGCGAAGGCCACGGCCTCAGCGAAACTGGCCACGTCATCGATTCCATCGACCGCTGCATTGCCTGGTACGAGAAGCATTTCCCCAAGCCCGGCGCCGAAGGCATAACCAACGTTCAGCCCTAAGCAGTCTTGGCAAAAATAAAAAAGCCCCGGACATGCCGAGGCTTTTCACGACAAAATAATAACGTGTCTTACGCTTTCGTTTCTGTTCCCGCAGCGGCAGCCGCCGCAGCCGGCGCTTCCTCGCGCCCTGCGCGCTTGATACGCGCGGCCTTGCCGCGAAGTTCGCGCAAGTAATAGAGCCGCGCGCGCCGCACTTTGCCCTTGCCCACAACCTCAATGGAGCTAATCGAAGGCGAATGCAGCGGAAAAATGCGCTCGATGCCCACGCCGAAGCTCACGCGGCGCACGGTAAACGTCGCGCCCGAAGCCCGGCCCTTCTTGGAGATCACCACGCCCTCAAACGCCTGCAAGCGCTCTTTCTCTTTCTCGCCGTCGCCTTCCTTCAGGCGCACGTTCACACGCACCGTGTCGCCGGGGCGGAAATCGGGGAGGTCTTTGCGCAGTTGCGCTTCATGTAGTTTTGCAATCACCGGATTCATGTTCGTATTCCCTGCAGACCCACTCGGGCGGGGCCAGCACACCAAAGGCAAACTTCAATTATAGGCAAATCGTCGCGATTTTCCTAGCGGAAATCATTCTTCCGGCAGTGGGCTCATTTGAATCAGCGGCCTTCGGCGGCTAATCTCGTTGCGATCTGGCGCCGCGCCAGGACCATGCCTGCAGCGGCGCCGCCAATAACTTTCAATGCATGCGCGACCCAGTATTGCCAGGGTTCCGGTTGCGCGCGGGTGAGAGCGACATACATGAGCGTGCCCACGACGCCGATGAGGATGCCGTGCAGGACGAAGTTCGCTTTAATCCCCCGGCCAAGCCACATGGTAACAGCGAATGTCGCGATGAGCGCCGCTGGTGGCACGACGTAGAAGTTGACTCGCCCCGCGCCGGACAGGTATAGCGGGACCGCGATAGCGAAGAGGACTAGTTCCATCAGAAAAGCAGCAAGCAAGACTCGTCCCCATTGGATCGACATACGTTTCCTCCCAAAGTCCCGACCCTGTCGGCCGCTGAATTCAAAGGACGCGCGGTTACCCTATTTCCGCCAAGTGCTAAGCTAGGGCCGCGCTGCGGCGCCGAATCACGGTATCCGCGAAGCGCTCCATCTCTTCGAGTTGCGGGCTGAATTGCAGCAGCAGCAGATCCACCCCCACCGACTCAAACTGCGCCACGCGCTCGGCCACTTGCTCCGCCGTGCCGACCAAGCCTGAGCGTAACCCGCGATTCGACACCGAATAATCTTCCAGGGAGACGCGCTGCTCAAGCTGCGTCCCCGCAAGCCACTGCTGGTAATTCGCGTAGCCCGCCGCGGATTGTTGTACGTCCGTGATCCGTCGCAGTTCGTCCTGCGCTTCCCGCTCCGTTTCGCGCACAATCGCGTAGCCCGCTACACCGAATTTCAGCGGCGGCAAGTTGTGGCGCGCACGGCGTTCGCGCAGGTCCGCGATTTTCTCGCGCACGCGGTCCGGCGGGTCGCCATGCATCAGATACGCGTCGCATTTCTCGGCAATCAACTCTTTCGCGGCCGGCGATTCGCCTCCCGCATAAAGCGTAGGCCTCGGCTGCGAAACCGGCTTCGGCTCCAGGACGTTGTCCTCGACGCGATAGTATTTCCCGGAAAACGAAAAATGATCCTGCGACCACACGCCGTTTAGCACCTCCAGCCATTCGCTGGTCCGCGCGTAGCGATCGTCGTGCTGCTCGAACCCCACGCCATACTTCCGCGCTTCGTCCGCCCACCACGACGAAACGACGTTCAGCGTCAGCCGCCCGCCGCTGATGTGATCGATGTTCGCCGCCTGCTTGGCCAACAGCGCCGGCAGATGAAACGTCGGCCGCACCGCCACCATCAGCTCGATTCGCTCCGTGACCGCTGCCAGCGCCGCCGCGGTCGACCATGCATCCAGCGAGGGCGCCTCCACTCCCTTGATGTCGTTCAGATTCAGCTCGGCAATCAGCGTAACGTCAAATCCGATCTCCTCGCTTCGTTGCGCCAAACCCTTCACGTACGCCCACGTTGCCTGCATATTTTCATCCGCGACGTTGCGCAGCCACCCGCCAAACACCGGAAGCCAGTATCCGTACCTCACGCCTTTTCTCCCGCCGCCACCAGCCGCGCCGGCTGCTTCGCTTCGTGAGCGCGCGCTTCCTCGATCAGGAAATCCGCCAAGCGCCCATACGGATTGAATCCCAGCATGCGCTCCGGATCGGCCACGAAATTCGAGAGCGCATTGATGTCGTAATACATCTGCCGCCCGCTGCGCTCGTCGAAGACGTACTCGACGCCGCCCACCTCGATGCCCGCGTTCTGCATAATCCGTTCGACGTCCGTAACAACCCGCTCCGGCGCTTCGCAGACCTCCACGGTCATTCCGGTTTTCGGCGCGTCCACGGGACAAGCAATTCGGGTCAGCTCCTCGCCCTTCGTGTTCTTGCAAATATCCGCAGGGCACAAATCAAACGTCTCGCCGGTGATGTGAATCTGGATCGCATATAGATATTTCCCGCCGAGCACCTCCACGCGCGTGATGATCCCATCGCGCGCGGTGAAACACTCCTGCACCAGCGCCGTGTTGTCGATCCCGAAATGTAAGCTGCCTTCATCGACCGCTGCTTCCAACTCGCCTCGCGAAGAAAATCGCTTGATGCCCGCCCCGCTGCCGCCAATATTCGGCTTCACGATCAGGGGATACCCCACCGCCTCCGCGGCGCTCACCGCCTGCGAGGGATGATTGATCATCCGTGCCTTCGGATACGGCAGCCCCAGCCGCTCCAGCAGCGCAAGTTGTAGCGCCTTCGAAGTCTCATGCGTGAACGCCCGCGAACCATTCACGACGCGCACGCCTTTGTCTTCCAAATGCTTCAAATAATTCAGCGTATAGAAAATCCCGTGCCCCACGCCGCGCTGCCACGCCGATGGGCTCATGCGATTGAACAGCAGCGAATACTCGCGCTCCGGCGAAGCCGCGTCATATTGGTGATAGCGCGCGTCCAGCTTGATCCAATTCACGCCGCGCTCGTCCATTTGCTTGAACAGCGGCACAAACCAGTTCGGCTGCTCGTAGTAAATCGCAATCGGCTTGTTTCGTTCGTTCCCGTTTCTGCTCGTCGTCTCGCTCATAAATCCTCTATGCTCCGCGGAAAATCAAAAGGCCGCTCGTTTTGGAGCGGCCTGGAATCGTTGCTGGTTGAAACCACGCTAACCTGCAGGATGTCCAGCGGCGCCAGTAGCTGTACACATACACACGCAGCAGCATGGACAGGCGCAGGACTCCCGCCCATCGAGGCAGGCGCTGCACCGCAGCAGCAATCCGCTTTGGCGCTCACAATTCACAGAATCCTCAGTATACCGCGCCAAATTATCCTCGCAAAAGCAAATCCGGCCGGTTCCGTCGCGTCTTCTCCAGCGCCGCTTTCCGCCGCCATTTCGCCACTTCGGCGTGATTCCCGCCAATCAAAATCTCTGGCACCGCCCACCCGCGAAACTCTGCAGGCCGGGTGTAATGCGGATAATCGAGCAGCACTCCGTTGCTATCGTTATCGGCCGCGCGATGTTCATCGCCTTCACGCAGGGCCGCAATATATTGCGCCCCTCTTGGCAAGCTGCTACCCGCACTAAAAGACTCATTCTGCGCCGAAGCCTCATTCCCCAGCGCCCCCGGCAAAAGCCGCGTCACCGCATCCACCACCAACATCGCTGGCAACTCCCCCCCGCTCAGGACAAAATCCCCAACCGAAATTTCCTCCGTGGCCAGATGCTCCGCCACGCGCTCGTCCACCCCTTCATACCTCCCACAAATAAAAATGATTCGCTCCAACTCCGCGTATCGCCGCGCTGTCTCCTGCGTGAATCTTTTCCCCGCCGCGGACAGCAGAACTATCGCTGTACCCGATGGCCGCGCTGGCGGCTCCGTCGCATTTCCCGCTCCGTGCCCCAGCAGCGCATCCACCGCCTCAAACAGTGGCTCCGGCTTCATCACCATCCCCTCGCCGCCGCCAAACGGCCGGTCATCCACGGTACGATGCCGGTCTTTCGTGAACTCCCGCAAATCCTGCACCCGCACCTCAATCAGCCCGGCTTCGCGAGCCCGCCGCACAATCCCGTGCTCCAGCGGCCCCACAAAAAACTCCGGAAAAATCGTGATCAGGTCGAATCGCATGCGCGGTTTAGTTTAGCTTATTCCTAAAACGAGGAAGCCAGCGCGGCACTCGCCGGCAATAGGCGTCGTACTCCGCGCCAAATTTTCGTCGCAATGTCGGCTCTTCGTAGAACACCACAAACAAATATGCGCCAATAAAGAGACCGGCGGCCAGTCGTTCCAGCGAAGCAGAGCGAAATATGACCGCCTCGCCCAGCATCACGGACACCACGGCCCAATACATCGGATTCCGCACCACACGATACGGCCCTTCCACCACCAATCTTCTCGGAGGATCGATCGGCGCGGGTGTGCCTTTGCCGCGCAGCGCAAAGCCCCAAAACGCAGTCACACAATACAGCGCAGCTCCCGAGGCGATCAGCAACAGTCCGAGCAAACCCGCGCCGCGCAAATCCGGTCGAACGTCGTGCGGCAGCAGCCAATACGGCATCGCCACGGTCCAAAACCCTGGAACAATAATCGTGAAAATCAGCGTGCGAAAGAACGGGGCCATCGGAAGGAGCGTACACCTGTTTCGCTAAGTGCGGTTCAGGTCGCGAAGTCCTTCCGGCAAGACTACCTCGATTCGCCGGCCGCGAACGTCAATGCTCGTGCAGATGTCCTCCGCGAGCGGAATCAGCAATTCACCCTCTCGCGTGTCCAACACCAGCAGCGGCGTTCCAGACAGACCTTCACCCGTAAACTGTACATCCGTAACGCCGCCGAGCAACGCCGGCGCCGTTGACATCGAACACGGCGAAGACGAAACAGGCGAAGCCTCGCGCGCGCGCTCAAACACCGAGCACCCAATCAAATCCGAAATAAAGTAGTGTCCAGCAGGCAGGATAACCCGCTGCTCGATGGGAAGGAGCACATCCAAACCGCGAAATTTTTCAGCCTCGGAAATCGAGGAACAGCCCGCGAAGTGAAACACCGCCTGGCCGCGATGATTCTGGCTTAGCCAGCACGAAACCAGCTCAACCCGTCGCGGCTCGTCCTTGACATCCGCGACAAAGACCTCGCGCAACTCCGTCAGCCGCTGCGGAAAATCCGTCCACAACTGCGCCGCCACTTCGCCTTTGTTTCCTCGCGGGCGAAGTATGTGCGCCACCGCGACCCAGCGTTGCGCCGCGCCGCTCACTCTTCCAGGATTTCGAGCGTGAAGCGCTTGCGCACTTTCATTCCCGCCGCGCCCAACAGCGTGCGCACCGCCTTGGCCGTGCGGCCCTGCCGCCCGATCACTTTGCCTAGGTCTTCCGGATGCACGCGCAATTCTAAAATGGTCGCTTGCGAACCCTCGACGGACCTCACCTGCACTTCCTCCGGATGGTCCACGAGAGCCCTGGCGATGGATTCAACCAGTTCCTTCATGGGGCACCTCTACGAACGTGACTTTCATCAATTAGTTGCACGAGCCTGGGAACAGGCGCCCTGACCGGGATGAGGGTGCACAAAATCGAAAAATCTGGGGCTTACGCTATCTTCTGCAAACGGATGAAGCTGCGCACCGTATCGCTTGGTTGTGCGCCGACTCCGAGCCAATACTTGATGCGCTCGGCATCCAGCTTGATCTCTGCGGGCTTCTTCAGCGGATCGTACGTCCCCACCAGTTCGCGAACCCGGCCATTCCGCGGCCGCGTCCTCTCGATTACAACCACGCGATAAAACGGCTTCTTCTTCTTGCCAATCCTTGACAGTCGAATCATCAGCACTAAACCATTCCTCCGTTCATTATTCTAGCCTTTCCAGCCACACCCGGCAATGACTCAGGCTTCGTGATATTGGCTTGACTTGAACTGACATGCGCCCTAGGATTTTGGGCACTGATGCTTCCTCCCTAGGCATCGATCTATGAGCCACGGCATCCGCATTTTCGTCCTGCTGGCGATCGCAATGGCACTTCTGGTACCAGACACAATGGCGCAGAAGCCCCCGGCTCCAGGGCCTCCGCCTTCCACGCCCCCAAGCCGTCCGGCGACTTCCTCGGCCCCAAGTTCGGAGCCAAATCAATTGAGAGACGATCTTGTGATGTTTCTCCGGGGACGCGTTGCAACCCACGACGGCTCACCTGTTCCAAACGATATGCTGGTCGAGCGGATTTGCAACAACAGAGTGCGTCAAGAGGTGTATGCATCTCTCCACGGCGATTTCAGCATGCAATTGGGATCGAGGACCGATCCTTTTCCTGAAGCTAGCGCCGATCCGACTTCGCCATTCAACGTGGCTCGCAAGGATTCGGACATGGGAATTCCACGACGCGAGTTGAAGAATTGTGAACTACGCGCCTCCGCCTCGGGTTTTCGCTCCCGTGTCCTCCCCCTTTTGGACCTCGATCCCTCCAGCGAAAGCGTAGACGTAGGCGTTATTGTGGTGCAGAGCGCGACAAAGATCGAAGGCGCGACGCTGAGCGCCATCCCCTACAAAGCGCCGAAAGACGCCAGAACAGCTTACGAGAAGGGCCTCCAGGCCGAGAAGAACGGCAAGCTTGACGATGCGCGCAAATATTTTGAAACGGCAGTGAAGATCTACCCCGGTTCCGCGAACGCCTGGTTTCAGTTGGGTACCGTTTTACAGAAAGAAGACCAGAAGGATGCGGCTAGCAAAGCGTATACCCGGGCCACCACCATCGATACCAAGTTCCTGCCGCCTTATCTATCGCTCGCGTCCATGGCCTACGACACAGGAAGTTGGACCGAGGTCCTTACTCTTACTGATCACATCCTGGGCCTCGATCCGTTCAATCCCGCCGCCGCCACTACTTACATCCTGGATCTCGATCGGTTGAATTACGTCGACGCCTATTTCTATAACGCGATGGCGAATTACAAGCTCAACAAGTTCGAAGACGCTGAAAAGAGCGGTCTCAAGGCGGAACACCTGGACCTGCGCCCTCGCTTCCCGCGGCTGCATCTTTTGCTGGCGGAAATCTTTGCCCGAAAAAACAATTACCCCATGGCCATCGGGGAGATACAAACTTACTTGGAGTTAGTGCCGCATGCGAAAGACGCGGATCAGATACGGGAGCGGTTGGCGGAATTGGAGAAGCTGAACGGCTCAGTGTCACCCACTGAAAAACCCGATCAGAGGTGAGTATCGCCTCTTTAGACCTGCGGGGCGCAATGCGTAAGACTTTCGTTCTGTTATCGGCAGTTGGAACATTGGCCGTCGTTTTATCCCTGACCGCCATAGTGCTGCTTATCTTTGTGACAATTTTATCCGCCGACGGCCTCGCGCAAACGCAGCTGGTGTTGGTTACCACCGGATCGACAATGCCGGAGCCACTGTACCTTTTGTGGGGAGACGAGTACCACAAGTTGCACTCTGAAACGCAGGTTCGCTACCTCCCGGTGGGAACCAGCGAAAGTGCCAAGAATGTTCTCTCTGGAACCGGGGATCTTGGCGGCGGTGATGCGCCGATTCCCGAAAAGCAACTGAAAGAAGCGGCATACGCGATCGTGGAATTGCCCACGATACTGGTCGGCATTGCGGTTTTTTACAATGTGCCAGGCAGTGCGACAAGCATTCGCCTTTCGGGGCCGGTGCTTGCCAATATCTACCTTGGAAAAACAACCTCGTGGAGCGACCCGGAGATTGCCAGGCTGAATCCGGACGGCAAGCTCCCTGATTTGCCGATCAAGGTGCTGCACCGCACAGACGGAAAAGGGTCGAACTACATTTTTTCCGATTTCCTTTCTAAACTCAGCCCAGAATTCCGAACCAACGTCGGAACAAATGTTTCGCCAAAGTGGCCGGTGGGCGCCGCGTTTAGCCGGTGTCAGGATTTGCTGGCCAACGCCGCCAAGACGCCGGGGGCCATCGGTTATGCCGAGCTCCGCTGTGGGGAGGGATCCGGGTTATCGATCGCGCGAATTCGCAACGCTTCCGGAGAGTTTGTGAAGCCATCGACGAAGAGCATTAGTGATGCCGCTTTGGCGATGGAGTCCAAAATGACAAACGACTTTCGCGCTTCGCTGACGAACGCGCCAGGCAAGGAAAGCTATCCCATTGTGAGCTTCACCTGGTTTTATGTGCCGGCGCATCCGCAGGACTTGCAGCGCAGCCATGCGGTCAAGGAATATTTAAGCTGGGTGTATGCGTCCGGGCAAGAAATCGCGCAAGCGCTAGGCTACGCCCCGCTGCCGCCGTCGGTTCTGCAAAAGGTGCGCGCCAGAGTGGCCTCGCTGCAGTAAACCGGGGTGATTACCTACAACAGTAAGGTCAGGGCCAGCCTCGATCCGTTGGCATTGCTCTCCATTTGCCCACGTGGCAGACAACTCTAAATTAGTCACGCAATCGAAAACTGACCCACCACCGAAAGTTGTATGTCGCGAGCACACGACATGTCCGCTGAATTAGCACATGAAATGTCCGCATTTTGCGGTCCGCTGGGGTAGCTAGATAGGCCGGGGGTAGGATCCCCCCGGCCATACACTTAATGGCGCCTTAATCAGGGGTTTTGGGTCCGTTGCGCCAAAGAAAACAGTGTATTTTCGCTGGTCTTGACTGCCGGGTTTATATACTTTTCGACTCTCTAGAGGGCGCAATTGCTGGTGAGCGCTGTAGAGCTAGGATAACGTTTCAAGTTGGCACACTACTTTGGCGAGCTACTATGGACACTAAGCTCACGATTCTGCACATTGAGGACAGCCCCGCCTACGCGAATCTTGTTCGCCAATATCTGTCGGAAATTACAGCCTTCTCCTGCCACTGCATCCTGCGCGACACACTAGCGGCTGCGCTTTCAGAAATCGCTCGTCAGATGCCCGACCTCATCCTCCTCGATCCAGGTCTCCCCGATGCTCGTGACCTCGAAGCCATTCACCAGTTACGTGCTTTGGCCCCCGAGGTTCCTCTCGTGCTCCTAACCGGGCACGACGACGAAGAGCTAGCCGCCAAGGCCCTGCGAGCGGGGGCTCAGGATTATGTCTGCAAAAACGACGTCGATAACCGATCGCTTGCCCGCGCCTTGCGCTACGCCATGGAGCGCCATCGCGTGCAGTCCAGTCTGCGCACTCTGGCGCTGTTCGACGACCTCACCGGCCTTTACAATCATCGCGGCTTCCGCTTCTTGGCCGAACAGCACCTGAAGCTCATCACCCGGTCGGGCGGCCGCGTCCTAATCGTCTGCATTGATTTGGACGGGCTGAAGTACATCAACGACCATTTCGGTCACCAGGAAGGCAACCGCGCTCTGGCGGAAGCCGCCGAAATTCTCAAAAGCTGTTTTCGACAATCGGACGTCATCGGGCGGCTAGGCGGCGATGAGTTTGCCGTGCTCGTGACCAACGCCGAAGACTCCGGCGTCGAAGTCATCCGAACGCGTCTTCTGCGCAAGCTCAAGGTCGTCAACTCCGTGGCCGAACGCCGTTACGAGCTGTCCCTCAGCGTCGGAATCCTCACAGCCGAATCCTCCGACCCTTCCTTGGGCAACCTCGTCGAACTGCTTGCACGCGCCGACGCCCTCATGTATGAGGAGAAGCGGAAAATGCGCGCTAGCCAAGGCGAAAAGCTGCTGCTCAAACTAGCGTGAGTCTCCCAGTCGAAGAACTCTCGTGAAGTGGATGCAGCACTCTAGAACGGCACCGCATCGGTCCCTGACTAACTACCTTTAGAATCAACACTTGCAAAAGTGTATGAAAACAAACAGCTTTAACTTCCTTTAGAATGAACACTTATGAAAAAAAGGGGGGGAGGGGGCTCTGCAAGAGCCATCTTCGGCGCCGGCTTGTAGGGCCTTCCGACCTGTTAGACTGTGGCGTTTGAGGTTGCTTGGGAGCTGGACTCTTCTGACTCCGAGCCTGCCCCGCCCTTTCCCTCGCCCATCGCATTATCGAGCGGAGCCAGCATGGCCACGCTGCGCGGACCCTCGTTCGCCAGCCGCATTAAGTGGTCCTGCACTGAGAAGCCGTGTCCGTTGCGCGCCGCCCGCTGCAGAGAGTACGTCCCAGCCGATCCCAATAGCCGCGCCTTGCGCGTGTCTGACAAATACGCGGGAAGAATATCCGATACCAGCCGATCCCGCAGTTGCGGGTCCTTCAGAGGAAACATCACTTCCACGCGTTCATACAAATTCCGCGGCATCCAGTCCGCGCTGCCCAAATAAACTTCCGGATTGCCGCCATTCTCGAAGTAAAAAACGCGGCTGTGCTCCAGAAAACGGCCCACGATGCTGCGTACCCTGATTCGGCTGCTGACCCCGCGCAACCCGGGAACCAGCGTGCATTGTCCGCGAACGATCAAATCGATTTCCACGCCCGCTTGCGAAGCCTTATACAGCGCTCGAATGATCGGCGGGTCGATCACCGCGTTTACCTTGACGATCATCCTGGCCGGCCGCCCGCGCCGCGCGTGCCGCGCTTCCCGCTCAATCAGCGCGATGCACGAGTTGGCCAGGTCCACCGGCGCAACAAACAGGGGCTTGTAATTCGGCTGCTCCGCGTACGCCGTCAGATAATTGAAAACGTTGTGCACAGATGACGTGATCTCTTCGTCGCAAGTAAACAGGCTCAAATCCGTGTAGTAGCGCGCCGTCGACGGATTGTAATTGCCCGTGCCCAGGTGCGCGTAGCGCCGGATCTTGCCGTCCGCGTCGTTTCTCACAATCAGCGCCAGCTTGGCGTGTGTTTTCAAACCCACCAGCCCGTGAAACACTTGCACGCCCGCGTTTTGGAAGCTGCGCGCCCAGCGGATGTTCGTGGCCTCGTCGAAGCTCGCCTTCAACTCCACCACCACCGCCACTTCCTTCTTGCCGGCCGCCTCCAAGAGCGCCTGCGCGATCGGTGAGTCCGCATTGGTCCGGTAAAGCGTTTGCTTGATCGACAGCACTCGCGGGTCGCGGCTCGCCGTCCTCAAAAAATTCACCACTCCCTCGTAAGAGTCGTAAGGGTGATGCAGCAGAACATCCTGGCGCCGTAGGACATCGAACATCGAGTCCGCGTCGTGCCCAACCCGCGTGTGCCGCGGCGTGAACGCCGCATACTTCAGATCGGGCCGCGGCGTCTCGTCATACACATGAAACAGCCGCTGCAGGTTCACCGGCCCGTCCACGCGGAACACCAGCGAATCGTCCAATTCAAACGTGGACACCAGACGCTCCACGATCTCCGGATTCGCGCCGGCCTCAATCTCCAGCCGCACCGCGTCTCCCTTGCGTCGCAGCGCCACTTGCGAGTCGATCGTTTCCAGCAAACTGCGCGTTTCTTCCTCTTCCAGATACAGATTGCTGTTGCGCGTAATGCGGAAGGCCGCCGACGCCAGAATTTCGTAGCCGCGGTATAGCCGTGCCGCGTAGAACGACAAAATCTCCTGCAGAAAAACGTAATGAATTCCGCCATCGGCGGCCGGAACGCGCAGCAATCGCGGCAGTGCTCGCGGGACCGTGACCACGCCAAAAAATGGTTTCCCACCTTTCCGCCGCCGCAGCAGAAAAGCGATGCACAAGACCTTGTTCAGAACATGCGGAAATGGGTGCGACGGGTCCACCGTAACTGGCGTCAGCATCGGGTTCACCCGCCGGTCGTAGAACACCTTTGCGGCCCTCAGCGCTTTCGCATCCAGTTCGTCCATTCTCAGCACCCGGATCGATTGCTTCGCCAGCGCCGGCAGCAACTCCTCATTCCAGCATTTGTACTGGTCCTCGACCAATACATGCATCGCCGCCGACACTTTCTCCAGCTCCTGTCCGGCGGTTAGGCCATCCGGACTGATTCCTTTCGAGCCGTGCTCGATGTGCTGCAAGAAACTCGATACCCGCACCTCCACGAATTCATCCAGGTTGTTTGCGGTGATGGCTAGAAACTTCACACGTTCCAGCAGCGGGTTGCCGATGTCCCGCGCCTCTTCCAGTACGCGCCGGTTAAACTCCAGCCACTGTACATGGCGGTTGAGGTAGTAGCGTGGGTCCGTGAGTGCGGCGCGCTTCATGACGTTTTGCGAAACACCCACACATAGCCCACGCATGTTACGCCAGTATGAACGCCGGCTTTACACTACCTTTTTAGGCGAGCGATCATCTAAACTAGCAGCCGGTGGATGTTGGCTTCAGGGGGTTTTTATGCGTATGGGTGACAGCACGTTTCCGGGACTCCGGGGATCGCTTACGTTGGCGTCGCCACCCTTAGCGATCTCTCTGATAATGTTTCTGGCGCTTGTATTTGCCGCGCCTGCGTGGTCGCAAGAAGCATCCCAATCCGTAGTCGAGGCCGCTCGGAATGCTCGCGAACACAAGACAAATTCCACGAAACATCCAAAAATCATCACCAACGCCGATCTCGGCGAGGAGCGTTCGGCGGCGATCGACTCCGCCCTACAGCCCCCGTCAACAAACGGGGCCGCAGTTCCGAATCCATCGGCGGCAGACTGCGACAATCCAGAATCCGCGGGCCTCAAGATGCAGTTGCAGGCCGCACAGCAGGAGCTGGATCAAGTTCGCAGCGAGCTTTCCTACCAGCCCACGGTCGTCTCCGGCAACAATCTGGATTTGCAGTACTTCAAACCCGGTAACTCCGGGCTCAGCGTTGGCGCCCCGCCTTTGCGGGACTCCGAGCCGCCGAACCCAATGCTGGTGACGCGGGCAGAACTCGAGGAAAAGATCGAGGGTCTTAAGAACGCGTTGCGCTTGGCTTGTTACCCTCCTGAAGCCGCGAGCGTTCAGAGCAAACTCGATCAGACGGAGCAACAGCTGAAACTTCTTCAGCGCGAGTTTGCTTTACACCAGGACACTTACTACTCCAGACCCGATTACACCGGGGACACCGCGGGCAAAGCCAGGCTCGATGCCGAGCTGCAGCAGATCCAGTCCTTGCAGTCAGAGGTCGACCGTCTCAGGAACGAGCTAGCTGCCTTGAACCTGCCTCAAGTCGCATCGTAAGCTTTTGTCTGCGCGATTAGAACTATGCCAGTCGGTTCAGTCCGTTGAATGCCGCCGCTTTGTGCAACTCCGCCAGCATCGGGTGATTGAAGACCGTGTCCTTGGATTGAGCCTTTTCATACTCGCGCAAAGAGCAACGCCTCGCTGGTGATATCCTGCGCCGGGAGGCCGCCCGCGTGGTCTGCAAAATCCGAGTGTGCTTGCCTTCTCTTCTCCTTGTCTTCCTCGTAGTTTCTTCATCGCGCACTCAGTCTTCGCAGGACCAGACAGCAACGGGCCTCGATGCGATTTTCTCCCCGCTTGCCGATGCGAGGTTCCCCGGCCTGGCCGTGCTCGTACGCAAGGATGGCCGCATCCTATATGAACGCGGCTACGGAGTGCGCGAACTCCGCACCTTCAGCAAAATCGATCCACAGACCAACTTTCGCCTCGCCTCTTGCTCCAAGCAATTCACCGCCATGTCTATCATGCTTCTGGTTCGCGACGGCAAGCTCCACTACGACGACGAGCTGACCGAAGTCTTCCCCGATTTTCCCGCCTACGGCAAAGCCATCACCATCCGCAATCTCCTCAACCACACGTCCGGCCTTTCCGACTACGAAGACCTCATGGCCGCAGCCGAAAAACGCCAAGGCGCCGCGATCTGGACACCCGCGCGCCAGATTCAAGACACCGAAGTTCTCGATCTCCTCAAACAAGAACCCGCCGGCACATTCGCGCCCGGCACGCAATGGAGCTACAGCAATTCCGGCTACGTCGTCCTCGGTTTGGTGGTGGCCAAAATCGCCGGCAAGCCTTTCCGCGAATTCCTCCACGAGCGAATCTTCGCTCCCCTGAAAATGTCACAAACGATTGCGTATCAAAGGGGACAGAACGAAGTCACCCATCGCGCCTATGGCCATTCGCAAGAAGGAAATACCTGGAAGGAAACCGACCAAAGCCCCACTTCCGCCACCCTCGGCGATGGCGGAATCTATTCCTCTCTAACCGATCTCACAAAGTGGGATGAAGCGCTTGCGCAACACACGCTTCTAACTGAAAAAGAAATGCAACCCGCCCTGACTCCAGCGAAGCTCACCAACGGCGCCCAACCCAAATGGCCCGCCAACTCCGACCGTCCCGAAGGCACCCCAGTCTCCTACGGCTTCGGCTGGTTCCTCGACCCCTACGGCAATCACCCCCGCATGTGGCACTACGGCGACACCATCGGCTTCCACACCTACATCCTGCGTTTCCCCGCCGACCATCTCACCATCATCATCCTCTGCAACCGCACCGACCTCGACCCCGAATCCCTCGCCGCCAAAGTTGCCGACCTCGGCCTGAGCTCACGATAATCCCGCCAGCTTCCCTAGCCCCTTCATCTTCGTCCGCGCGGCCATCGCGCCGTACTGCTTCATCATCTGCCGCATCTGCATGTACTGCTTGATGATCTGATTGACCTGTTGCACCGAAGTCCCGCTGCCCTTGGCGATGCGCTTCCGCCGCTTCCCGTCAATCACGTTGTGGTCGCGCCGCTCCTGGTTGGTCATCGAGTTGATGATCGCCTCCACGCGTTTCAGCATGCTCTCATCCACTTTCGCGTCCTTCGGTAAGTTCGCCAGCGGCCCCATCTTCGGCAGCATGTCCACAATCTGTTCCAGCGGCCCCATCTTCCGGACCTGCTTCAATTGGTCGCGGAAATCCTCCAGCGTGAATCCTTCTTTCCGCAGCTTGCGTTCCAGCTCCGCCGCCGCTTTTTTGTCGACCGCCAGCTCCGCCCGCTCGATCAGCGACATGATGTCGCCCATGCCCAGCACGCGCGAAACAATGCGCTCCGGATAAAATCCCTCCAGCGCATCGTATTTCTCGCCCAAGCCCACAAACTTCACCGGCGCCCCGGAAACCTTCGCAATCGAAAGCGCCGCGCCCCCGCGAGCATCGCCGTCCAGCTTCGTCAGAATCACGCCGGTCAATCCCAGCCGCTTGTGAAACTCCCCCGCCGAGCGCACCGCATCCTGCCCAATCATCGCGTCCGCAATAAAAAGCATCTCCGCCGGCTGTAATTCCTTCTTCAGTGTGCTCAGCTCGTTCATCAATTCATCATCGATGTGCAAGCGCCCCGCGGTGTCCACCAGAATCACGTCGCTCGCTGAAAGCTTCGCCTCCCGGATCGCCCCGCGCACAATCTCCAGCGGCTTGTCCGTTCCCGCCCCCGGCCACACCTGCGTGCCCACCGCCTTGGCCACTTGCGCAAGCTGCTCGCGCGCCGCCGGCCGGTACACGTCGGTGGACACCACAATCGGCCTGTGGCCATGCTGCGCCAGCCACTTCGCAAGCTTGCCCGTAGTCGTCGTCTTGCCCGACCCCTGCAAGCCCACAATCATCCACACCGAAGGGGGCCGCGACGCAAACAGCGGCTTCGCATGCTTTCCCAGCATCGCGGTCAATTCGTCGCGCACCGTCTTGACTACTTGCTGGTCCGGCGAAAGCTGCAGCATCACCTCGCTGCCAATCGCTTTCTGCCGGATATTCGCCAGCAGCTCCTCGGCCACGCCCACATTAACGTCGCCTTCCAGCAGCGCCTCGCGAATCTCAGCCAGCGCCGCGTCCAGGTGCTCCTCGGTGAGTTTTCCCTGCCCTCGCAGGTTTTTGAACGTCCGTTGCAGCTTTTCCGTCAAATTCTCAAACATATCCGCCTTTTCCCGAGCCAGGAACGTCCATTGTATCGGAACTTCAGCAGGCCTGCCTCGGTTGCCCATTCCTTTGATAGATTTTGGTCAGCGGAAAGGAGTCTGAGAACCCTACGCTATCGAGACGCCCACGAACGCAGCGGCACTGCGAAGATCTTTGTCAGTTGTGGCAAGAGGCACACCGAATCGCTGTGCAACCGCGAGATAGGCCGCATCATAATTCGTGAGGCCACGAACCTGTGCAAGGGCCGGCAACTCCAGAATTTCGGCGGGCGTTTGTTGCGCGGCTTGGATTGGAAGGGCCTTCAACCGCACAAGGAATCCGTCAATCTGGTCCAGCGCGATACGCTTGCGGCGATAGGCCATTAGGAGGCCGTTGCCAACTTCATAAAACCACAGCATGGGTACTAAAGCACGCTTTTCGGAGAGGCTTGCAAGGACCGCTAGGCTGTATTTCCGGTCCGCTTCGTCTTCAAGAAACCACTGGAGCGCAAGAGAGGCGTCCAGTACGAAGTCACTCACAAGCGATGGCCCTCATGAATCAACTCTTTGACGGAGACCCCTTCGAGGCGCGCACGGTTCCTCTCCACGAAGGCCAGCATTTCGCGTACAGCCTCGCGCTGTGCTCCGTTAGGCATTGAAGGTTGCTCCCTCTCGCGCAGAATCTGCAGGGCCTCGTCAATCACTTCCTCGACGGTGCGGAAATGGCCGGATTTCAACTCGTCCTTTACGATTTTTTCCTGCTCAGGCGTCAGATTGATATTCATCGCCTTAGACTCCGTTGCCCAACAATCCATAATACCAGCCTCGCAACCATCGGATAAACGGATTTGCTAGAGGCCTCCAAGCGCAAACAGGGGCGCTACGCCGTAGCTTTCCTAAGAAAATGGTGTCTTATCGGATAAAATAGAGCTAACAGTTAGCCGTTACGGATTGACCCTATCTGCTGATGCGTTCGGATTCGCCGGGGGCAGCGCGCAATGCTCCACGCACTTGGAGGCGAAGAACTCGATCTCCGCTTTCTTGTGCTTCACTTTCCCGGTGTCTTCCGGCATCACAATCAGGGACTGCGGTCCATCCGCCAAGTTAAACGTGCACTGAAAGGTTTGCGACTGCACGCCGCGTTGCTGACAGGAATTTTTCTCCAGCGCGGGCTCCAGCATTTCTGGCTTGCCGTGTAACTGGTTGGCGACCGAGGAGGGCACTACCGCTACCAGCATGGGCATTGGCGCCTTAATCTTGATGCTGATCACCTCGCCATCGCGGTCCGGCGTGTATCCGCCGTAGACCTTCAAGAACGAGGTCAGCTCGTACTTTTCCTTGGCTTGCTCGATCCACCGAAATTCCGGCGGGAAGCAATTGCTGATGCAGGTCCAGAGGAAATACTGGATGTGCACATCGTTCGGCGACACGAAATGGCGAGGAGCGGAGGAACTTTCCGTCTTCATGATTTTTGCCAAGCCCAGGCCCATGCCGACAGCGCTACCGACAGCGCTACCGACCGGAGTATTCATCGCGGCGGGTTCACGCTTGAGGACCTCGCCCAGTCCTGCGAACGCGGCTGACTCGTGGCTGCCGCGGTCATCGCGAATCACCAGCGTCATCGCTTCCGCCGGCAAATTGCAAACATACCTGGTCTTTACCACGTGCTCACGCAGGCACAGCATTCTCAGCGACCCCATGGCTTCCGGATACTGCAGCGCGTGGTTCCACTCGCCTTCGCCGGTCAGGAAAATGGTCACCGGCTGCTGCGATTCGATATCCACCTGAATGCCGCCGCCTGCTGTATAGGTCTTGCCTGTGTGGTAGTTGGCCGGGTCCAGCCGGACGGCTTCGTCGGTCCCCGGCCGCCATTCAAATTGTCTTTGCGCGGAGGCCGTTCCCGCGAACGCGAGGGTCCCCAGGAGTGCGAATACAAGTGTGGGTTTCATAGTAATGACAGTATTTAAGCGGGAGAAAACCGGCGCAATTGCCCGAAAGGACAGGCCGCCTCTAGCAGTATCGTACCTAAATGGACACAGCCGCAGCCGCCCCTCTGCGCCTCAGTTTCTCCTTCGCGTAACCTTGTCGGTGGCCACTCCCACCCTTCTGCCCTGTTCAGGGTACAATGCCAGCATTACGCATCCAACGAGGCCCATTCTTCCGCTTCAATTCTATGAAAAGCGTCAGTACACCAATAAAGACCCTTCTACTTTTTGCCGTACTACTGGCCGATTCGCCCTTCTGCCTTAGCCAGGACAAGCTTGCCTCTTTCTTTGAGCCGGACGAGACCAATGCGCATAAGGCCTTCGTTGTCGGGGCTTTGAAGGTGGTTTGTCCTCAAGGCGAGCTCTCGCAAGATGAACAAGGAAACGTTGCGGGATGTAGACACTGTCCGCACGCGACTACGGAGTGGGATGCGGACACCCTGAATTGGGGCCTCAAACGGGCTTTCACCGGTCATTTTACGTCGGCAAAGGAGGAGAACATCGTCTTAAGCGGTCGCGGGTGTGAACCTCACTCCTTAAACTTTGGCGGCACGTTTGTTTTCGCAGTGAAAGATTCAGCTGTGAGTCTGCTGCACTACGACCGAGCCTTAATCACCGAGAGGTGCCACAAGTTTCAAGTTCAAAGCCAGCCTGACATGTTGATCTGTACGGATGATTGGGGCGCTCAGGTCACATTGTGGTCCTACGTCTATTTGGTTGCGTTCGGCCGACTGGGAGAAAGTAAGGTCAACCACATTTTTGAAGTCATAGACAAGTCGAGGCAACCCTGTGGCATAGATTTCTATGATGACACCCCCACCACAGTCCAGAAATCACAAATCACGGCTTTGGAGGTCGGCAGTCCTGTGGAAGGAGCACCGACTTTGTTTATTACTGCAACTCTCGGAGAGAGGAATCCTACAGAGGAGGAGAGAAAAGCGTGTCAGCAGGGAAAGCCTATTCCGCTTCCGCTGAATAGCTACCGGCTGAAATTCATCTTCAATGGCGGCACCTTTCGACCTTCACTGGAAACCGAGAGCCACCTGAAGTTTTTTCCGAAGGCTGAATCACAGGATGAAGCGCATTCACCCGAGCACTGAGATGAGTGTGGAGCGGCTATCCTGAACACATTCAATTCGCCGACTCCCGATTAGCAAATCGGAAATTGATGACCCACTACGGAACTGGACATTCCCTAGCCATAACTGACCGACCCGTGGCATGCTATTGGGTATGGGAAACAAAGACAGACGAAGCCGCGAAGCAAAAAAGCCCAAGAAGAAGACTCCGAAGTTCGCTCCCCCGAGGCGTGACTCGAGTCAGCCGACGCACGTCATCTCAACGGTCACCAATCCCGAGAAGCCGCCGACAGGTTCGCAATAAGACGATTGCGCGGCTTTCCGCGGATGTCCGCTTCATCAGAAACTCAGTCGAATCCCCAACTGCGCGGCGAACGGAATCCCTACAGTAGTTCCCGGTCCAAAAAAATCGCCCAAAGCTCCCGCTGGCACGCGCAGTTGATTCAGGCTAGTGATCGGCCGCGTCTGGGTGCAGCCCGCATTCAGGCAAAACGCCGTAGCGTTGGCAATGTCATTTACTCGCATTGGAAGAGCGGAAATGTCGGGAACAAAATTGTTGCCGGGATTTTGCCGGTTCAACAAATTGAAAAATTCCACGAACGGCCGCAGGGTTAACCGCTCCCCCAAAGCGATATTCCTGCTGACCCGCAAATCCACCTGGTAGAAGGGCGTGCCGCGAAACTGGTCCAGGCTCGTCTCCGCGCCGTTCACCACCGCCCGGTCATTCCCGACCACACCGTCGCCATTGACGTCGGCCGGGGTGCTCATCGTAAACGGCCGCGCGCTCTCAAATTGCGAGAGCGTCGAAACCTCAAATTTCCAGGGCAGTTGCAGCACTCCCACCAGCACAAACCGGTGCCGGATATCCTCCCCCGACGGCCCATGGTCGCCGGGACCAAACGGATTGAGCACGCTCGAAACTCCATTCACATAATCGAATAACTCCCCAACCGTCGCACCCCAAGTCGTTGCGTGCGAAAGCACATAATTCGCCGTGACTTCAAAGCGGTTAGAGAACCTGTGCTGCAGTTGCAGCGCCAAGCCGTTATAAATCGAGCGGTTATCGGTGCGGAACAAAGAAACAGCCGGTGCGTTGGCGGGAATTCCGAAGCCCGGCGAATATTCATACCGCCGGTATTGATGTACTCCCTGTTGATGCTCGTATGTGATGTTCACTCGCCAGTTGTTCGCGAAAGCGTGCTCGAAGCCGGCGCTGGTCGTCAACGCATAAGGCGTGTGATAGTTCGGATCAATCAGCGCGCTCGGCCCGCTTCCATTCTGCAAATTGAAATTGTTGACCGCGGTAAACGCGTCCACCCAACCGTTTTGCGCCAAATCGTTGTAGTAGAGCCCAACGCCAGCGCGAAACACGGTGGTCGCGGAAGCATTCGGCGCATACGCAATTCCGACTCGCGGCGCGAACGCCTTCCGGTAATCGTGAGGAATCCCCGAAACCAGAGTGCTGCCGGATGTCTGCAGCGCGGCCAGCGCAGGATTTGCGGCTTGATCGTGCCCCGAAGCCACAAACAAGCCAAACGTCGTGTCGTAGCGCAGCCCCGCATTGACGGTAAACGATCGTGTCACCCGCCACGCATCTTCCGCATACAAGCCCAACCGCTGGATGCTTTGTGAAAAACTCCCATCGCTGGCCCCGGAAGCGTTCTCCGTGGGGCAGTCCGGAAAATTGGGATCGGGACTACTTGGAAGGGGATTAGGACAACCCCCAAGCACCGCGGGATTCGCCACATAAAAACTCGGATCCTGCGGATAAGAAGACCGCGTCTCGGGATTTCCCGAAAGCGCCCCACGCAAAACGGGTTCATGAATGAAATTTAAGCCCAAGCGCAAGGCATGTTTTCCGCGCGAATGAGAAACGTCATAACGAAACTGATATTTCTGCTGGTCGCGCGCGATCGGAAACGCCGTAATCGCCGTAGCAAATTGATTGTCGCCAAACGTCTCCAGTCCCGAGGTGGTCAGGAAATTAGCGGTAAAGGGAAAATCGAAAGCCTCGCCGATCGTGGAATTGCGCACCTTGGTGTGATGAAAGCCGCTGGCCTCCAGCGTAAGTACGCCCAAAGTCGCCGGCGCATACTGAAATTGCTGGCTCAGCAGCGCGCTGTAATAATTCGAATTCGTCGTCGCTCCCGTGGAAGGCAGCGCACCCTGCTGCAAAAGATCGTTCTTCGTATGATTGCGGTCCAGCGAACCACGCGCAAACCACTGCGACCTGGCGGACTGTCTCCAATCCACGCGCGACGAAAACAGCGTCTCTCGGTAAGGCTGCAACACGGAAGATGGAATCGCCCCGATCGAATTTACATTTGGAAGAAATCCGCCCGCTGCGAGCTGCTGCAGCGCGTTGAATTCCGAAAGCGAATTCGCACTATACGCGACGCTGGCATTTTCATGGATGTATTCGTAGGAAGAAAAGAACCACAGCTTGCCTGGCTTGATCGGCCCGCCCACCGTGCCCACCGCATTCTGCCGCGAAAATGGCTGCTTGGGATTCGGTTCCGGATTATCGAGCGCATTGCGCGCGTTCAGCGCGTTCCCGCGATAGTAGTACGCTCCGCTCCCATGCCACTCGTCTGACCCGCGCCGCGTCGAGATAACCACGCTGCCGCCATTCGTATGCGACGTGTCCGCGCCGAATTGCGACGTCCGCACCGCGAACTCTTGCATCGCCTCCGGCGAGTAATTCTGAAGAAATCCGCCAATGTAATCATCATTGTTGTCCCCGCCGTCCACGGACAAGTCCACGTTCAGTCCCGAGCTGCCGCCGAAGGACACCGCGGTGATCCGCGCTTTCGTCGGATCCGACGGCTCCACGGGCGCGGTAAATGGCGCAAGGTATGCGATGTTCGCGAAGCTACGCGCCGACAGCGGAATCTCATCCAAATCTTCCGCCGTAACCACGGTGTTGATTGTGGCGCTCGTCGTTTCCACCGGCTGGCTCGCCAGCGAAGGTCCCCGGTCGCGCACCTGAATCGTCTGCTTCAGCGACTCAGGTCCCAGGATCACCGCAAAAGTCGCCTGGCTGCTTACCGACACCGCCACCCGCGAGGTTTTTTCCCCAAATCCGCTGGCGTGGACCGCAATCGCGTACGTCCCCGGCGGCAGCGATTCGAATCGCGCCTCCCCCCGCTCATCGGTGTTCGCCGACCGCGAAATCCCCAACTTTTCCAGCGTAATGGTGACCCCTGCACCGGCAATACGCCCGCCCGCCGAGTCTTCCACCGCAACCAGCAACCTCCCCTGTACACTCTGCCCCACGACCGCGAGGGGCAGCAGCAGCGCACAAGTCCATATCGCGAGGAAAGCGTTACAAGTAGCACGGCCCATTGAAGTTGTATCCCCGGCAAACGCCCCGGGGTAAACGAATTGTAGCCCGAAATGCAGTAAATACAGCGGCGCCTCAAGCGTTGTAGGGGCGTGCTTTAGCGCGTCCCCAGGGCCAGCGGCCTCGAATCTTCGCTCAAAAAAGTGAGCGGCCGGTGGGGGGACCGGCCGCTCGGGCGTTGGGGATGGAGGGAACCGTGGTCGAGTCCGGTTGGGCCGGCCCCGATCACAGTCGCAATTTTGCTCCCGCCGGTTCCAAGCGTCGATAGCCCGCCCGGTTCATTCCTGCCAGTACTCGACATGGCGTTTCGCGTACCAGTTCTTTGGTACTGCCGTACTCCTACTGCCTTCAGTTTCCCAGCTTTTCCGCCAGTTCCTTATGCCCTCGCTCGGTGGCCATGTCGCCGGCCGTCTTGCCGTCATCTGTCTTCGCGTCGGCGCGCGCGCCATGTTTCAGCAGCAACTGCGCCAGCGCGGCATTCCCGTTTGCCGCGGCGTCATGCAGCGGCACGAACCCGCGCTCCTGGCGCGCGTTCGGATCCGCGCCGGCCTCCAGCAGCATCTTCACAATCTCCACGTCGCGGCGCGCCACCGCCCCGTGCAGCGCCGTCACTTTTTGTGCGTTGCGCGCCGCCGTTTTCACATCCGCGCCATTTTTCAGCAAAAACTCCACAATCGCGCGATGCCCAAAAAACGCCGCCAATCCCAGCGGGTAAAAGCCATCCGCCGCAAACCCATTCACCAGTCCCCGGTCGCCGCCCACCAGCTTCCGCACCGTTTCCAGGTCCCCCAGCGCACTGGCCTCAAACACATCCGCCTTCGCACCATGCCGCACAAACACCTCGGCCAATTCCGCATGCCCGTAATACGCCGCCAGCAGCATCACCGAAGATCCGTTCGGCGCCGTAAACCGCAGCAATCCCGGCTCGGCGCGCAGCAGCGCATCCACCCCAGCCTTGTCCCCCGCCCGAATCGCCTCCATCAATTTCTTGGTATTGTCGACCGAGGCCGCAGCGCCTTCCATATAGAATCCTCCTGCGAGTTGCTGTTAAGTTTGAATGTATAGGTCAAGGGAGGAGCGCTTGGTGTAGAAAAGCTGAACTCAGCTGCACGCTGATTCAGAACACCAAGGAGGCTCCCCCATGGAACCTATGTATTACATCGGCATGGATGTGCACAAGC
>Ga0307479_10001152_pt1 | contig 23986 bp, 21 predicted proteins | sample atmos_gasesECM4C_FD_203743 | JGI IMG/M metagenome (GOLD analysis project Ga0307479, IMG submission 203743) | Hardwood forest soil microbial communities from Morgan-Monroe State Forest, Indiana, United States - atmos_gasesECM4C_515 | ecosystem: Environmental > Terrestrial > Soil > Temperate... | reverse complement strand
CGCCTTCAAGCGTCGTGTATGTCCCGGAAGACTTCAATTCCTCGGCAATGCGCTTCACCAGCCCCAGCGTCGCGCGCATCGCCGCCGATCCCACGCTCACCCGCGCCACGCCCAGCTTCTCGAGCTCCGGAATCGCCGGAAACCCCGGCCCCGCCAGAATGTTCACCGGACACTTCACGTCCCGCACAATCCGTCCAATCGTGTCGGCGTCCCGCAGCCCCGGAACGAATACGCAATCGGCACCTGCGTCACGAAAGGCAAGCAGCCGTCGAACCGCCTCGTCATACCGACTTTCCGGCGCCCCGACTTCCGCCAGATACACATCCGTCCGCGCGTTCAACACCAACAACACACCCGTCTTCAGAGCGGCCTCGCGCACCGCATGAATCTTCTCGACTTGCAGCGACAACTCAACGAACGGATGAGCCCCGTCGCCCGGCGCATCTTCCAGGTTCATCCCCACCGCTCCCGCCTCGATCACATCGCGAGCAGTCCGCGCCGCATCCTCGGGACGTCCTCCGTACCCCGACTCGACATCCGCCGTCAACGGTATCTTCAAGGCCTTCGCGATCTGCGCCACTCGCACCAGCATCTCCTCCCGCGAAATCTTCTGCCCATCCGGATACCCCAGTGAAAACGCCACGCCTCCGCTGGTAGTCGCGATCGCCCCAAACCCCGCCTCTTCGAACACCCGGGCGCTCGCCACATCCCAGGCATTCGGCAGCACGAGAATTCGCTCCCCGCGATGCATTGCCCGAAACGCGTTCGCCTTCGACTCTCGCGGATCGGTAGTCATGCGTTACACCCCTTGGCTCTTAGCCGCTAGCTCTTAGCTCCCAGCCTTCAGCGAGACCGTGGCCAGTGTCACGGACCACGTGGGGACGGCCGCCCTCGGCCGTCCATGCCGAGCGAAGCTCGGCTAGTTTTCCCCGCATTCCTCGGCGCACCTTGCGATTAAGAGTTTTTTCGCCCATTTCACTTGAGCCCTCATGTTCTCCTCGCTTTCGGCGTCCGCAACTCGCCGCACGTCACCCCTCACCCTTCCTCACTCGCGCCGCAAACTTCGACACGCTCACCACCGCCCGCCCTACCGTTCCACGGCCAATCTCCTGCGCCCTGTCGCTGGCCGACACCCGCACCGTATAAAAGCGCCCATCGAACGCCTCGACCACCGCCTCGGCCTTGACCCGCGTTCCAATCCCGCTCGCTGCCCGATGCTCAATATGAATCGAGGTCCCCACTGTAATCTCATCGCCCTCGCAGTAAGGCTGCAGCGCATGAAATGCCGCCATCTCCATCAGCCGGATCATGTCGGGCGTGGAGTACACCGGCGGCAACGACGGATGATGCGCCGTCAATGTGTGCTGAAACTCCACCGTCTCCTCCGCCTCACCCCGCGCCCCGATGGGCACCGGCTTCACCATCTATGCTCCTGCGGAAATCGGCTGTGCCTCGCTCGCAAGTAACAGGTCGTCACGCATGAAGTGTCGCATCGCGATGGTGCCCACAATAAGGTCGTACAGCGTGTGGACTGCGATGGCTAACCACAGGCCCTGCGTTAGGTAGACAATTCCGTGGAGGATCAGCGCGATCACGCCCGTTCCGAGCATACCTCGCCAGCCTTGCATCATGTGGGCCACCGCGAACGCCAAGACACAGACCGTCATCGCCAGTGCCACCGACCCGCTGATCTCTTGCAGCGCGACATATGCCATCCCCCGGAACGCACACTCCTCCGAGAGACCGGCGAGCAGCGAGATAGGAACCCAGTAGCGCAGTTCTCCGGGATTCTCCGGCAACAGAATACGCGCCCGCTGCTTCCTCTGCGCATTGAGCTTCTTCCATGCCCGATGCAGCCGAAACGCGATCCACGTCAAGTAAACCGCTGCCGCCGACCAGGTCCAGATTCCGGGCACGCGGCCCAGCAGGTCCACACGATGCTGCTGCGCAATGACGAGTGAGTATCCGAGCAACACAATCTGCAAAGCGATCATGCCTCGATACCGTCGGCTTTTAGGCGGAAGCGGCTTCCCTGATTTCAATCGAAGGTAGGAGAGGACTCCCATGACTGGCATCCACCCCAGCACCATCAACAAATAGGGAATCGTGACAGCATCGTAGCTAGGCGCGGGCTGCATAGTTTTTCGGTGGGACGAGCCTCTTCCGCCAATAAGAAGAGCCACTGATGATCCCGATCACCAGTGGCCCTGTCAAACTAACGCATCGAACCTCTCTAACTTCTTACGCGGCCTTCGCCATCCGCCGCTCCTCGATCCCATCCAGCGCCATCCACAGCGCCTTCGCCGCCGCTTCAGCCGCCGCCAGCGCCTTGTCCGCGGCCGCCGGATTCGCCGCTACGCGCTTCCCCAGCTGTTCGCGCCACACGTTCGAGTGATATACGTCGGCAGTCGCGTGCAGCGTAAAGTAGCGCGTGGTCCGTTCATCCGCGCCGTACCGCTCGCGCAGTCCCCGATCCTTCTCCTTTGCTATGCGCGGCACCTGTGACTCATACGCATAGAACGCCGCCAGCGTTTCTTCCGGAGTTCCTTCGCTCGCCACATCGCTGAAATGTGCAATCAACCGGTTCACTTCCGGCACCGCCTTATGACCGAAGCCGGTGCGCGCCGCTCCCATCCCCTCGGCGAAGTCGAGCCAGATATCGGAGTGCGCGTCTCCCGCCTCCCCGGACGAAGCCTCCCTGCCTTGCTCGTCGCACATACTTGCCAGCACCGCGCGGCGCAGTTCGCCCTCATTCAGTCGCAGCGCGAACGCCGCCAGATAGGTCGGGAACGCCTGCACATGCTGGTAGTAGTCGAGCGCATATTGACGCAGATCCTCGCGCGTCAGTTCTCCCGCGCTCCACGCCTTATAAAAGGGATGGCAAAGAAGGTCGTATTTCGTGATGCGTGCGTCCAGTTCCTGAAAAAACTGCTGGCTGCTCATGAAGTCCCCCTCCCAGAGCAGCCTACTATAAGGGCGGCGAGACTTCTGTGACAAGCGTTCGCCTGTGGAAGACCGATTTGGGGACGGCGCATCCCCATCCGAATCAATGCTTTCGCCGCTCGGCGTTCTTTCGGCCTCCATGCACTGCCCCCCTGCGCCCCCTCGCTGCCTGACGCCCGCCCTCCCCTCGACTTGCTAGAATGAAGCAACGCCCGCCCGGGTTCCCTGGAGTGTATTCGCGGACATGCAGTTCACCGAACAATTCGACATCGTCGTCGTCGGCGCTGGACATGCCGGATGCGAGGCCGCCATGGCCGCCGCCCGCCTGGGGTTGAAGACTGCTCTCTACACCCTGAACGTCGACCTGATCGCGCAGATGTCCTGCAACCCCGCCGTGGGTGGAATCGCCAAGGGACACCTGGTCCGCGAAGTCGACGCCCTCGGCGGCATTATGGGCGAAGTCACCGACGCCGTCGGCATCCAGTTCCGCCTTCTGAACACCTCTCGCGGTCCCGCTGTCTGGTCCCCCCGCGCCCAGTGCGACAAGCAGGCCTACCGACTGAAAATGCGCGAAGTCCTGGAATCGCATCCCAACCTGAAAATCAAGCAAGCCGAAGTCGCGGACCTCATCCTGGACTCCTCAACCATCCGCGTGGGGACGGCCGCCCCCGGCCGTCCAGCCGAGCAAAGCTCGGCGGGTTTTTTCCAGACCGAGAACCGAGAACTGAGTACCGAGAACAGCCGTCGAGTGCTGGGAATCAAACTCCGCGACGGCCGCACCGTCCGCGCCCAGGCCGTCATCATCACCACCGGCACCTTCCTGAACGGGCTTATCCACTGTGGCGAGCAGCAATATCCCGCCGGCCGTTCCGGCGAACCCAACGCCGTCCTGCTGGGCGAAGCGCTCAAGAAGCTGGGCCTACGCGGCTGCCGCCTCAAGACCGGCACGCCTCCGCGCCTCGACGGCCGCACCATCGACTGGTCCCGCTTCCAGGTCCAGCCCGGCGACGACGACCCCACCCCCTTTAGCTTCCGCACCAAGCGCGTCGCGCACCATGACAACCAAGTCCCTTGCTACATCGCTTTCACCACCGAGGAAACCCACCGCATCATCCGCGAGAACGTCCACCGCTCGCCCATGTACAGCGGCCAGATCCAATCCATTGGTCCACGATATTGTCCTTCGATCGAAGACAAAATCGTCAAGTTCCCCGACAAGCTCCAGCACCAGCTCTTCCTCGAGCCCGAAGGCCTGAACACCCACGAGATTTACGTCAACGGCATGAGCACATCGCTGCCCATCGATGTCCAACTCGCCATCCTGAAGTCCATCCCTGGCCTCGAGTCTGCCGACATGCTCCGCCCCGGCTACGCCATCGAATACGACTCCATCGACCCGACCGAACTCGAGCGCACTCTGGAAACAAAAAAAATCGCCTGCCTCTTCCTCGCCGGCCAGATCAACGGCACCAGCGGCTACGAAGAAGCGGCCTGCCAGGGCCTGATGGCCGGTATCAACGCCGCGCTCAAAGCAAAGAGGGAAGCGCCGCTGATCCTCGACCGCACCGAGGCCTACACCGCCATCCTCATCGACGACCTGATCTCGAAGGGCACCAACGAACCCTACAGGATGTTCACCTCGCGCGCCGAGTTCCGCCTGCAACTCCGCATCGACAACGCCGACCGCCGCCTCACCCCGCACGGCCGCCGCGTAGGGCTCATCAACGATGAAGCCTGGCGTGACTACCAGGCCAAACAGCACCGCCTGGAATCGATGAAGGAGTTGTTAGAGAAAGCGAAACTGACCGGAGAAATGGTATTGAAGCTGGGAAGCACCACGAACCACGTGATGACGGCCGCCCCCGGCCGTCCAGCCGAGCAAAGCTCGGCAGAGAACATCGCGCAACCAGCGGCGACCCACGACTATTCCTCCGCCTTGGGCCAACCCCTGGCTCAGTTGCTCAAGCGCCCCGAGATGACCATTGAACAATTCGCACCCGTTCTCCGCGACCTCGCCCCCGATTTCTTTCAACGCGACAAAACCCGCGTAGGGGCAGACGCCCTCGTCCGCCCGGCCGAGCGCAGCTCGGCAGTTGCTCCGTCCCCGGTGCTCCATCTCTCGTCCCAAACTCGCAACGAGCTCAAGTCCGTCGAAACCGAGATCAAATACGCCGGCTATCTCCACCAGCAGCAGCGCTCGATCGATCGCCTGAAAAAGGCCGAACAGCGCTCGATCCCCGACTGGTTCGACTACCGCTCCGTCAGCGGACTCTCCCGCGAAATGCAGGAGAAGTTTCTCAAGATCCGTCCCCGCACCCTCGGCCACGCCTCCCGCATTCCCGGCGTCACCCCCGCCGCGGTCTCGCTTGTCAACGTCTACATCGAAATCCAGGCACGCCGCCGCGAGCAGGCAGCCGCGCTGTAAACACCCCGAGTCCGCACTTGCCCAGTGGGAGCCCTCCTCCGCGTCCTCTGCGGTTTAAGATTTCTGTTTGCGCGTCCACAAAAGCAAAAAGCCCGCCGTCTCCAGCGGGCCCGCACCACGAAACGCAACCTCTATCCGCTGATCTTTCGCAACTCGTCCAGCAGCCCCTCAATATCCGGCAGCTGGTCGATCGGATACACGTTCGCGAACCGGATCACGCCTTCCTTATCCACAATGAATGCCGCCCGCTCGCTGATTCCCGGCACCGGCGCCTTTTCCCGCAGGATGTCGAATTTCCTCGTGACTTCTCCGTGCGGATAAAAATCCGCGCACAGCGGAAAGCGCATCAGGCCGATCTCCTTCCGCTGCCAGGCAAGATGACTCTGGATCGAGTCCACGCTGATGTCGATCAGCTTTCCCCCGGACGCCACGAATTTGTCGCATAGTGAATCCAGAATTGGCAACTGCGACTCGCACGTCGGCGTCCAGTCCAGCGGATGAAACGTCACCACCACGTGCTTCTTTCCCCGGTAGTCGCGCAGCCGGAACCTCAGGTGGCGCTCACCCTCCACCGCCGGCAACTCGAAGTCCGGCGCCCGCTCTCCGATCTTTAGTGCCACACCTGCCCCTTGCGCTCTTTGAGTCCAGATCGCCCATTCTACTGAATTCTTTCGTCGTGATAGTGCCCGGCGGAAAAAGTAAAACCGATCATCCTGAGCGACGTGAGGCGTTAGCCGAACGAAGTCGAAGGACCCCGTGTCCGCCAGCCGTACCACCGGCTCTGACTAACTTTTCCGTCACAGCCCAATTTCGCGTGTCATTCCGACGCCAATCGCAGCGGAGGCGGAGGAATCTCCTGTTTGCCGGCGGCACATCCAGTTCAAGAGTGCTCCGTACAACTTGTCGACTAAACCGACTCGGGCGTCCGTGCCTCACGACCCCTCCCGCTCTCTCTCCAGCAGCTGCATCCGCCCGCGCCACTTCAGATAGCCCTTCTTCCACGCCCGCCCCGCTCGCACGAGCGGATTCTTCGTGCCCAGAAACTCGAGCGGCCGCCTTTCGAAGTCCTCCATCAACTCGCGATAGCTGCCAGCGCGTGCCGTCCCTGTCCGCCGTGCTTGCGCGGCCAGCAGATCCAGGACCTTGTCCACGTCGCACACCGGCGCCAACACCGAGCGAAACTTCAACGCGAGCTCCGCGGCGCAGTCGGGCAAATCGAAGACCGCAAAGATCGCCGCCAGGTTCAGCACTTTCTCGCCCGTCAGCCGTTTCGCGAACTCGTCATAGAGCCCGCTCCCCAGATCACGCGCATACATTGCATCCCCCTGATGCACCCGTCCCGTCTCCGTTGCCCCTGGCGCGCGCCCGCTGAACCGGCTGGGCAGAGCCGCAGTCGAATACCTCCGAATCGACAGATTGAACAACTCGAAGCCTTGCGCCTTCAGAAACCGGTCCACGTTGTGGAAGGCGCCATCCGTTTCCTCATGCGATCCCCAGAAACGCACCTCGATGCCGACACCCAGAACTCCCAACTCGGCCAAGGCTTGATCGAACGTCTGGAGAATGTCGAAATCCTTCCCATCGACGTCGATCTTCAGGAAGTCGAGGCCGGCAATGCCCGCGCTCTTAAGGTATTCGGGAACGATCACCGGCGATTCGGGATTCGCCAGCCGGCTCTCCGGCCACAAATTCGCCGAGCGTTTCTCCTTGTCTGTAACCGGCTTGTCCCTCGGATAAGCAATTTCCATGTACCGCGCTGTGCTCAAGCGTGGCCACGGATTGCGCTCCAGGTCCGGCTTTCCTTTCTTCCTGATCGCGAACGGATGGTCCGCCGCAATCCCGGCGAACGCATTCAAATACCTGACGTCGGGATTTTTCTCCGCAGCCCGCAACCGTTCAATTTCGGCAACGTCCGTATCAATCCCAATCGCATGCAGCCCGCGCCCCAGCCGCCGCCACTGCCGGTCGATCCCGCCCGAGCAGCCGATATCCACTAGCTGAAATGCGCCCGGCTTGGCGATCTCCGCCACGTAGTCAAGCAGCGGACACGAGTTGACCAGTCCGTCCACCGTTTCGCTCTCCTCCCAGTATGCCGTCCCACTCCCAGTATGCCGTCCCACAAGTCTGCCTGCTAAGTCTGTCACCCCGACCGAGCGCAGCGAGTGGAGGGACCTTGTGTTTTCCAGTCGTTTTCAAAACCTGGTCAGGCACATCACCGGTCGCTTATTCCCGGGACGCTATACTCCCGCAGCATCCGCACGCCTTCCCACGCATTGCTTCTCGCGCTTCCCAAACGATCAGCGGCGTGATTAGCAACGCCGCCGCTGGGTCTGCCCACGCCAGATGCCAGACGGCGTGCACCGCGAGTCCTGCCAGAGCAATCAATGAGAGATACGCGCACAAGGCCGACTCCGCCGCGTCCGCGCGCAAGGCTGCGCTTCCCGTCGCTGCCGACAGCCGCCGCTTCTCCCGCGCCAACCACGGCATCATCAGCGCCGCGGCCGCCAGGATCCCGATTCCCAGATAGCTCGGGCGCGCTTCGCCGTAGCCCAAAAGATTCATCGCCGCGGCTAACACTACGTAGACGGCGAGCAGGTATAGCAGCGCTCCGGCAATGCGCGCAGCCCGCCGTTCATCGGCTTCACGCGCTGCCGGCGACCGAAACCGCCACAACACCACTCCGGCCGAGAGCAGTTCGATCGCGCTGTCTCCGCCAAACGCCGCCAGCGCCGGACTGTGCGCCCGCCACGTCGCCGTGAGCGCCACCACCGCTTCCACGCTCATCCAGGCAATCGTAATCGTCTGAATCCGATGAATCCGGCGGAGAGCCCCCGAAGGCAAAATTTGCAAATTGGTCGCCATCCGATTCTCCAACAGGTCCTAGCCGCGAAGCGGCGACAGAATGTAGCCCACGGCGTAAGCCGTGGGAAAAGCGGAATAAAACCAACAAGCCCCAGCGGGCCGAAAGAAACTGACCACGCGCACTCCTCCAGGCCCCGGCGGCACCCCCGAGCCCTTCCGCCCAGGGACCACGTCTTTGACACACCGAGCAGGCGCAGGCCTACTTTGCCGCTCGCCAGCGCCGCAACCCGTAATACTCGTTCACCGGTCGGTCATCCGTGAGCGCCGGAGCCAAAGGCTCCTTCGCAATCCACTCCTCCAGCGGGAATTCGGTCTTCAACACCGCCGCGAATTGTTCCTCGGCAGTCGCATTCGGCCCCCATTCCAGCAAATCCGTCGCCGCACGCGCAGGCAAACGCGCGGCCAATTCCGCAGCGCTCCGTGGCGGAATCGGACGCTCGCTCGCCAGAAAATGAAATCCCAACGGCTCGACCGATGCGAACGCGCGCACGTACGGGAACGATTCTTTCAGTGCTTGCGCCACCGCCGACCGCGTGAACTCGTCGGATTCCGATGGCAACCATGTTTGCAGGATTCCGCCGGTTCGAAGCCGTTGCCGCACGGCCGTGTAGAATTCCTTCGAGTACAGCAGGCTCGATCCCGCAGCCTCCACCGGTGGCGGCGGATCCATTGTGATCACGTCGAACTCTCCGGAAGTTCGCTCCAGGTAACGCCGCCCGTCATCAATCACGACCTGCGCCTTCGACGAGCGCAGCATCGCCGGGGCGTCCGCGTGAAAGTACCCAACCACCTGCGGCACGCTGGGTACCAGCTCCACCGCCGTGGCCGGAATGTCCCAGGAGAGCAGCGCGCGGTCTGTTGTTCCCATGCCGAAGCAGATCACCAGCGCCCGCTCGGGCGCACGATCCAGAAATGCCAGCGGGAGGTGCGCCATCAACTTCGTGATCGGCGTTAGCGCCGTGATGCCGATGCCGTTCACGAGCAGCGTCCTGCCTCGTCCGTGTCCAACCGCAATCACAGTGGCCGTGTGGTCGCGCCGGATCACCGCGCCCGGATACTGATCCTCGAAACCGCGGCTCCCCGCGAACACGACAATCGCAGCCAGCACCACCGCGTAGCACAGCACCCGCCGGCGCAGTCTGTGCGCGCCGTCGACCTCCCCACTCTCTTCGCCCGCTGAAATCCATCGCCCCGAAGCGACTCCCAACACCAACCACGGCGCCGCCAGCAAAAGCAGCGCCCAGCTTTCATTGAGCAGCGGCAGCAGCACGAACCCCGCCAGTAGCGGCCCCAGAATGCAGCCCACCACGTTCACCGCATACGCTCGCCCCGCCCGATCCGGATCCCCCTCCGACCACCGGTCCACCAGCATCGGCGTAACAAATCCCAGAAGAGCGCTGAACGGCGCCACGCCCAATCCCAGCCGCAGAACCTTGTGCAACCCAAGCCGCTGGTCCACCGCCCAAAGCGGCAGCAGTGCGCACAACCCGAGCATCGACCACATCACCGTTCCATCCACGGACCGTCCCCGGCCCCACGTCCGGTAAGCGATCGACCCCACGGTCATCGCCGCCAGGTAGAACCCCAGGATCCCCGCAAATGCGTACACCACGGTCCCGAGGTACGGCGTGAATTGCCGGATCCACACTACCTCCATGCCCATGCTCGTCAGCCCAGTGGCAAACAGCAGCCAGAGCAATCGTCCGCGGGACACGATCCCTCCAGAGATCGCCCCGCTCTTTGCATCCTCTCCTTCAGATGTCCCCCGCGCCCTGGCGCGCCACGCCAGCCCTAGCCCTGCCGCCGAGGCTGCCAGCACAACGTTGCAGATCGCCCCGATCCGCAAAGTCCCGCGGAATCCGTACATCTCAATGAAGAAGAGAGGTATCCTCGTGCCGATCACGGCCCCGGTGACGTTCGCCATATAAAGGTAGCTGAACGACCGGCTGGCCTCCGCCCGCCGCAGCTCCCGAATCGCTAGCATCCCCACCGGAATGGTCGCGCCCATCGCAACACACCACGGGGTGAGAGCCAGCGCGACGCACACTCCCGACGCCAGGTAGTAAGCGAATGACGATGACTCCGGCAGGCGCTGTAGCAGTTCCCGTCCCCAGCGGAGTTCGTACGGCACGACCAGCGCAGAGACGCCGATCACAAGCTCAATCAGCGCATAAATAAAGAGGGGCGAGATGCGGCGCCGGGACGCGTATCTCCTCACCCAGACCCCGCCGCCCCACGAACCCAGCCCGAGCCCCGCCATGAACACCGACAACACGATCGACGTGAGCGCAGTCGTCACTCCAAATGCCGCCATCGACAGCCGGAGCCACACCACCTCGTAGAGAATGCTGCAGAATCCCGAGATAAGGAAGAAAAGGAAGAACCAGAACATCGGAGAGGGCCGCGAGTCGCGCACGAGTGTATCCCACACGCGCGCCAACCGGCAAAGTCACCCCATCACACTGTGTAGATTGTCATGCCGAGCGGAGTGAGGCGCAAGCCGAACGGAGTCGGAGAGCCTGCCCTGAGCGCGGTCGAAGGGGACCCCGTGTTTCTTGCCGCGCCGATATCGCGAGAAGCTACTGGGGGCGCGTTTGCGCAGCCGGCGGCCGCAGCCCGTCGAACGCCGGACTGCTCTGGAACTCTCGCGGAAAATTCTGCTCGTAGGTCGCCAGCCCCGGGCAAATCACGTGGTGCACCGAGGAGAACCCGAACGCCGTCATCTCTCTTCGCGCCTGGGCGGCCGTCCACCCCTGTTCCGCTATGCGGTAGCCCGCGATCATCATTCCGGTTCGATCTTCCCCCAGCCGGCAGTGTACGAACACCTTCTTATCCGGATGCTCCCGAATCACGCGCAGGAACTCGGCTACCTGTTTATTTTGCGGATGGTAGCAATGCCACGGAATCGAAACATACTCCATGCCGAGCTTCTTCACAATCTCCCGCTCGCTCTGGTTGCTGTGCAGATCGACCACGACGCCGACGCCCTCATGCGCCAATCCCTCGAACCCTTCCGCCGTCGGCTGCCCGCCGCGATACAACTTGTCCGTGACCTCGCCGAAGTTCGGCACGCCTTTCAGGTTCCGCTTGCGCGCGATCGGCGGGTCCGCTTTGTTCGAAGCGCTGCCGGTCCCCGTCTGCGGCCACGCGCTTACACCAGCGCTTCCGCACAGCAGGACGCAAACAGCCAGTGCACAGAACGGAATCCGCCCTTGACGTCTCACCATCACTTGGATACGAAGAATCGCCGGCGATGAAATAGCATTGTCATCCCGAGCGCAGAGAGGCGGCCGCCGAACGCAGTCGAGGGACCTTGCGTCATGTTCCGCTACCACAAAACCTGGCACCCGATCTTAACGCGGCGAGCTCGTCAAAGCGGTCATCCTGCCCTCGCCCTACCCACGCTCAAACGCGTGCTTCTTCTCCAACTCCGCCAGCGCCGTTTCCGCCGCCGCCTCGAACTCCGCCGCCCGCGCCATCAGCGCCGGCAGCGCCGTCGCGTACCGCCGCTCCAGCCGGATCAGTCCCCGTCCCGCCAGCCCGTTCGCGACCTCGGCCAGGTGATCGGTCGTCGTCTGCAGATACTGCGCGTCGGTCCCGTCGCCCAGCCAGATATCTCCGCCCACCAGCCGCGTCTGCCAGAAAATTTTCCGCTCCAGAAACGCCGTAATCGTCTCATCCGACGCCTTGCCGAACACCCACTGCCCGCGCTTGAAATCGTAATGCCGGCTCGAGAAATTCACCGGCACCAGCTTCCCCGACTTCACCAACTCAATCTGACGGTTGTCCACTTCCTTGCGCAGCGCATTCACCACCGGCCCCAGCGCGTCTTTCGGCTCGAGCGAAGTCATCACCTCGCGTACCGTGGCCGACAGATTCACCGACACCAGCGCGTGCCGTCCCTCGGCCCCTGCCACCTCGACGTCCCCATGCAGCACCCAGAAATCTGCTCCCGACGTCGACGGATGAAACGGCCACTCCAGCGTAATCGTCAGCGGCAGCCCCGACAGCGTCACGTACATCGTCTTCGCCGCCGCTCCGTTCCCCTGTCCTTCGGCGGTCATGTCTGGTAGCGCGCCCTCCGCGGCGACCAGATATTCTACCGCCTTCGCCAAAGTTTCCTGCAGCCCGGGCGCAGCCTCCTCCGCCACCGGCTGTTCGCCACTCTCCTGAACCGCTTTGTCCCACTTCCCCCGCCTCTTGCCCCAAGCAATTGTCAAGCACCCTTCGATCTGGGGATCACGTGCCCATCGCTGTACCACGTGTTAACCAGTCAGATGCGTTCCCACTTCGGTACGCCTCCGTCGACACGCAGGCCCACCGGCATCGCCCCTAAGTATCGACATACCCGTTTGCACCCCTACCCTGTTAACACAACTTTACCGATCGCCATTCCATGCCGCCCCTTACGTCGGTGATGACCGCATTGGTGACCAACGGCTTGTTATGTCGGGCAACGCGGGAAAGAGCAACCGTTTCAGACTTGTCATTCCGACGCCGAGCCCAGGGGAGGCGGGAGAGCCTGCCCGGAGCGGAGTCGAAGGGAATCTGCTGTTTGCCTGCACCATTCGAGAGCGGAATAGCAGTGCACGGCTGATAGCTGACGACTGAAAGCTGACAGCCAGCTCCGCTCCGCGCCTCAGTGCCTCCGTGGTGAAGAGCCTTTCAGCTTCGAACGTTTGCCCCGCTTCTTGCCAGCCGCGGCCACGGCCCGCCGCCAGGCCCCGCGCAACAAATCCCCCATCGCATCCGGATGCACGCGTGCCAGCCGCACCAGCACCCACTCATAATTCAAATAATGATCGGTGATGTAGTACGTCTCCGGATCGGCCGTCATCAACTCGGCGCGCTGCTCAAAATCGCTGCGCACCACCAGCGAATCGAGATCCTCCCGCAGCCGCGCGATCAGCTGCCCGCCCACCTTGAACGCCGTCGTCCCATAGGACGTGCCCTCATCCACCTTCTCCATCGCCAGCGCCATCCGTCGCACGCTCTCAAACGTCACCGCCATATTCCCACCCCGCCGCTTTCGTGCGAGGTTGAGGATACGCCTACCTTGTCATCCCGAGGGTAGGTGAGGCGGCAGCCGAACGCAGTCGAGAGCCTGCCCCGAGCGAAGTCGAAGGGGACCCCGCGTCCCGTGATCTCACCACGAACGACGCGAACCTTTCTATCCCTGACGCGCGCGAGCCGACCGCGACCTCGCCAAGAGTCCCAAGTATGCGGCGTCTGTGGAATCCCACCCTTCAAAGAACGAAGGGTGGGGCAGAAGCTAACGGGAAAGAAGCCCTCGATTCGGGAAAGCTTGAGACTACCCAATGGCGAGTGGACCAAGACCGCGGCCGAGCAACTGACCCAGTTGCGTACCGCTTCGCTTGGCAAACCGGCCGGCGTGTCGGGATCGGCTGAATTCACAATTGTGTTTACGCCAGGGAAGACTGAGTCAGTGGACTATGCAAGCGGAGATAAATCGCTCGAGCCGCTCATGAAAAAGATCAAGGCCCAACCTTTTCAGGTGGAGTTCCCGGTGGGCAGCGAGGCCAAGATTTTCCGCCGCGCGCAGGTCGGTTGCTTCCCGACCTCCGGATGCACGGCGGTCCTGATCCCGATTTCCGCTGCAAATGCGGGAGACCCTTTGGGGAAACCCTAGAACCACGCGTTGTCATGGGATTCTGGAGGGAGTCCGACAGAGAACCCACGCTCTAAAATCTCTTGCCCGCGGCGACCCCACCCTCCCCCTTACTCTCCTCCCCCCTCCCGCCCCAACCCGCCACTGGCTGTACCAGCAGCATCACCACTCCCGCAAAGATCAGAAGCATCGGCCAGGCATGCACGCACGTGGTGATCGCCGGAATCTTCAGCTCGCTCGCCAGCGCGTCGAGCTTGATCTGGAAACTGGCTGCTCCAACGCCCGCCAGGACCGCGGCCGCGACCGTGTCGTGCGTCCAGAATGGATATGAATTGCCTCGCGCCATGATGCCTCCACGCAGGGGTCAGGTTTCAGGTCTCGGGTCTCAGGGTTTGGGTCTTAGGTCTTGGGGTTCGGGTCTTGGGGTTCCTGACACCTAGGACCTGACACCTGAGACCTAGTGCTAAAACGTCTTCTCATCCGCCGACGGTCCGTAGATCGCCGGCACCGGTAAGTCCAGGAGTCGCAAATACACGGTCAGCTGCCCGCGATGGTGCGCCAGGTGACTGAACACCGAGTCGCGCAACACCAGGTGCCGCACCTGCTCCATCACCACCTGGCCCGCCACCAGCAATCGCCACGGCTTCAGCAGATGCTCGTCGGTCGTGTTCGCCAGCGCCTCGCGCGCGCCCGCCACCGACGCGTCGAACTCTTTCAGCAGCTCCCGGTTCGTGCGCAACGGTTGCGACTTGTAGCTTGCCAGGTCCAGGCTGTCCTGCTTGATGGTCAGGACGGTCCACGAAGGCAGCCGCGCCACCAGCTCCGCCAGGTAGCCCAGCACCATCGACTTGTCATGCGGCTTCCAGTCGTAGCGCCCCTCCGGAACCCGCTCCAGCGCGCGCCGCGTGGAGGCTGTTTCGCGTTCCAGCTCTCCTAAAAATAGCTCGGTCATTTTCATGGATGACTCCTTAAGTTCAGTCGCTAGTCTCTAGTCGTCGGTCTCCAGTCGTCAGCATGGTCAGTTCTGAAACAAACAATCGTCAATTTCGCCATTCGCAAATCGCCAATCCATATCTTTTTCTCTCCGCGTACTCTGCGGCCTTTCTCAGCGATCGCAGCGGTTAAGAGCTTTTCGCCGTAGATTCAGAATTCCCGCGGGCCCTGGTATTTCTTGACGACCAGCGACTGGAGACTTGCGACTGCTTTGACGCCATCAAAGCTAACAAATATTGCGGACAGTTTCGGTCCTCAATCCGTGGTACCTTTTTCCCCATGTTGCGCACCTCGGCCCGGCTGCTTCGCCTGTTGTCTCTATTCCAGGCGCAGCGCTATTGGTCCGGCGCCGACCTGTCCGCCCGCCTCGAAGTCACCAACCGCACCCTGCGCCGCGACGTCGACCGCCTGCGCAGCCTCGGCTATCCCGTGCACTCCACCAGCGGCGTGGCCGGCGGCTACCAGCTCGGCGCCGGTGCCACCTTGCCGCCGTTGCTGCTCGACGATGGAGAAGCGGTCGCCGTCGCCGTCGGCTTGCGCACCGCCGCCAGCGGAACCGTCGCCGGCATCGAGGACGCTTCGGTGCGCGCTCTCATGAAACTCGAGCAGGTGCTGCCTTCGCGCCTGCGCCGACGGGTCACCGCGCTGCACTCGTTCATCGTGCCGATCGCGAGCACCGGGCCCACCGTGAATCTCGAAGCTCTCTCGACCATTGCCGGAGCCTGCCGCGACCACGAGGGCCTGCGCTTCCGCTACCAGGCCCGCGGAGGCGTGCAGAGCGCCCGCCACGTCGAGCCGCACCGCCTCGTTCATACCGGACGCCGCTGGTACCTCGTCGCCTGGGACACCGCCCGCCGGGACTGGCGCACCTTCCGCGTCGACCGCATCGAGCCGAAGCTGACCACGAGCACCCGCTTCACCCCTCGCAAGCCGCCCGATGGCGACTTCGCTGCCTTCGTCTCGAAGTCGGTGGCCTACCGCCAATACCCCAATCAGGCCGTGGTGATCCTGCACGCGTCCGTCGAAACTGTCGCCGACCGGATCCCACCTACCGCGGGCGTGCTCGAAGCTATCACCGACGAAACCTGCAAGCTCCACACCGGCGCGCACTCCTTCGAAGCCCTGGCCTCGTACCTGGCGATGATCGGCGTGGACTTCGAAGTCCACGGCCCGCCTGAACTGGTAGAGGCCGTCAAGAGTCTGGCCGCCCGTTTTCAAAGAGCCGCCGGCTGAGTCGAGGTTGTAACGCAGCGCGCTTGTGTGCAGCAGCTACGAGCTCCGTTTGCGAAACCCCGGCTCTACTTCTAAGTCGAACGAAGCTGCGCGAGATCGACAGCGGCCGAAACCCACAAGAGTCCTTCTCAGTGTCGTGGTGGACGCTTCTATCCCGGGCCAAGAGCAAGACATCGTCTACAATCTCCCCGCGCATGAACGCAGCCCGCATCGCCGAACTGCTCGACCCGTTCCTCGACGCCAAGCTCGCCCCCGAGCAGTTAGATCGAATATCGATCTACATCGATCTATTGCTCCGCTGGAATGCCCGCATCAACCTGACCGCGATCCGCGAGCCCGGAGAGATCGTCACCCGCCACTTCGGCGAATCCCTGTTCGCCGCGAGCCGCCTGCTCCCAGTAAGCGGAGCGACAGCAGCACGCCCTGAGCAAAGTCGAGTGGCCCCGCTCGTCGGGGAAAGCGAAGCGAGCCCCGAGATTCGAGATTCGCAGTGTGTCGTCGACCTAGGTTCCGGAGCCGGCTTCCCAGGTATCCCGCTAAAAATCTTCTCCCCGCAAACTGCCGTCACACTGATCGAGTCCAACCACAAGAAAGCCACCTTCCTGCGTGAGGTCATCCACGCCCTTACACTTACGTCCATCGATGTATTTCCCAACCGCGCCGAGACCTACCCCAGGGCCTCCGCCTCCCTGGTGACGTTGAGAGCTGTAGAGCGCTTCGACGAGATTCTTCCGGTCGCGCAATCCCTTCTCGCCCCAGCGGGGCGCCTCGCCCTCTTGATCGGCGAATCCCAGGCACCAATCGCCCGCCAGACGCTGCGCTCTCTAGCCTGGTCGTCTCCCATCCTCCTTCCCGAATCGCAATCCCGCGCCCTTCTGGTTGGAACCCAGGGATCAGGCGCGCAAGAAGAGGACCAAGACAATGGAATCCGGCGCCAATCACCCCGCCATACGTAACGAAAGTGGAGATAACTCATACAAAGTTACGCTCGAAAAGCCGAGTGCGGGCCTTGGCTCCCCCCGCGATCGCAACCTTTTCGACCCACTTCACTCCGTCCTCGCTTTGAAACCAGCGACAATGTTCCACGTGGAACATCGCCGCCTAGTTTGTGGGGGTTACGACGTCTGTTGGGGGAGTTCGGCCTGGACAACCACAAAATCCGGAGATGTGTTCCATGTGGAACATTCCTGCTCCCGAGCATGCCTCCCGGGCAGTCCACACCCCATCCACTTTAATTTTGGGGAGAAAAGCTGACTGTCTGGAGCCCAAGCGCCAATAGGGCTGTATCTACCTGGCACTTCGTTCTGGGAAGCTCGCTTCCCCCTCGTGGAACATTTCTCCGCTGAGCCTCGAGGTCCGGGCGCCTTGGCAATTTCGAGTCGAGCCAAGAGAGTTGACCACTGTGTTCCACGTGGAACACTCCGGGAACGCCCCTTGCGGAGCTCGGCTTTCTCGGAAATCTGTGTTGAAAACGTCCCTATGCACTTCTGATTCAATGATCCCTTCAAAAACCGGGCCTGAACCAAAATCCGTCATTGCAAACGCGGAACGATTCGACATATGCTGCGTTCATCTCTGGGTTCTCCGAAAGCCTCATGGGACGTGTCATCGCTGTAGCCAACCAGAAGGGCGGCGTCGGCAAGACAACGACTGCCATCAATCTGGCCTCATCCTTCGCAGCGGCAGAGGTAAACACCCTGCTGGTGGACTGCGATCCACAATCGAATGCGAGCAGCGGCCTCGGTCTGGCCAAAGATCCTGACCGGATTAACACCTATCATCTCTTAATGGGTGCGGCTGGCTGCGAAGAGGCCCTGCTCCAGACGCAGCTCGAGCAGCTCTGGATCATTCCTTCGCACAAGAACCTGATCGGCGCCAATCTTGAGCTGGTGGAGGGCGAGCGGCGCGAGTTTCGCTTGCGTGACGCGCTTGTGCCTTTGCGCGAGCGCTTTCAATTCGTCGTGATCGACTGTCCGCCTGCGCTTGACCTGCTGACTCTGAATGCGCTGGTCGCTGCGGACTCGGTGTTGATTCCGATGCAGGCGGAGTACTTTGCCCTCGAAGGAATCAGCGAGCTCCTCGACACGATCGAGCGGATCAGGGTGGGGCTCAATCCGGAGTTGACCGTTGAGGGCGTGGTGCTGACTATGCTCGACGACCGCACCAGCCTGGCGAAGCAGGTGGTGGCGGAACTGAAGAAATATTTTGGCGAGAAGCTGTGCACGACTTCGATTCCGCGCAACGTCCGGCTGGCGGAGGCGCCTAGCCACGGGAAGCCGGCACTGCTTTATGACGTGCGTTCGCGGGGAGCGGAAAGCTATATCCGCCTGGCCAAGGAGATCATCGCGCACTACCTGCCGCAGGCTTCGGAGGAACCGCCCGCGGCCGAGAGCGGGACCCCGCCGGCGGAGGATATGGGAAAGACGGCATAGATCGATGGATGTATATATTTATGGACATCAATATAAGCGTCGAAGCGCAGCTCATATTTTCTCTGTAAGAAGACAATGAGGCAAACTTCGCGGGAGGTAGCCTCGTGGGTTCCGTGCTGGGAAAACTGGATGAGTCTTGGGGTGTCGTCGGCAGGTATGGGGTCCGTCGACTTCGGTCGGCTGGCGCCTCTGCGCTCTGGATGACAGGGTCAAATAAGTTCGAGGGTCCTTACAAAGGAAAGCGTAAAGATGACGGCGAAATGGTGGGGGAAGACGGGGACAGCGGGGGAGAAGGCGGAAGTATCGACGACTGCGCAAAAGAATGATGGAAAAGCTGGGCCGATCGGCCCCGGGCAATCGGAAGCGGTGAAATCCGCAGGCCAGCCCGCCGCGATGACTGCGGTCGAGGTCGCCGCTTCGGCCAAACCGGCTTTCGACAACGCCGCAATGCCGTTGACGCCTTCAGCGGAGATGGCGGTCGCTACTCTGACTACTGCTGTCTCGCCAAGTGCGACCACCCACGCCGAGAAGCTCGTGGCCTTGTCCGAGAAACCAGCGGTTACTCCGGTGGCCGCGCACGACAAACCGGCGATCCTTCCTGCGGCCGAGAAACCAACGCTCGCGCATGACAAACGCAAAGCGCTGGGTCGGGGACTCGAGTCGCTGCTACCGGGCCCACGCGTGGTGGCGCCGACGGCAGGGACTGGGGCGCTCGATGCGGCTGCGGGACCGGTTCCCGGCGTAATCGCCGAACTGCATGGGCTGGCGGCGCCGCGACGGGTGGCGGCCGACCACGAGGTCCTCGATCTCGCTCTTGAGCTAATCGACGACAACCCGCACCAGACGCGCACGTTCACGATCTACGAAGAGAAGTCACTGCCGGAGCTGAGCGAGTCGATCAAAGTGCAGGGCGTGATTCAGCCGATCACGGTGCGACCGGGGAAGGACGGGCGGTACTTCCTGATTGCCGGGGAGCGGCGGCTGCGGGCCTCGAAGATGGCGGGGAGGAGGACGATCCCGGCCATCGTGCGGTTGGTCTCGGAGCAGCAGGCAGCCGAGATGACGGTGATCGAGAACCTGCAGCGGAAGGACCTGAAGTGCATCGACCTAGCGCGCGCATACGCCGCGCTAAGCCGGGATTTTGGGATGACGCAGGAGCAGATCGGGCAGCGGGTGGGGACGTCGCGGGAGTCGGTCGCCAACCACATGCGGCTGCTAAAACTGCCGGAAGCGATCCACTTGTATCTGGAGAACGGCGAGCTGGAATTCAGCCACGCGCGGGCCCTGCTGAATATACCGGATCCGAACATGATCGGCATTGTGGCGCACAAAGCGGTGACGGAGAACATGTCGGTGGATGCCCTGGAAAGTTACATTCTCTTCGACAAGAGCATGTTGAAGGGCCAGATGCCGCCGGCGAGGCAGGGAGCGCGCTGGGTCGATCCGAATGTCCGGGCGGCGCAGCGGAAGCTAGAAGAGATTCTGGGAGTGAAGGTGAGGATCCGCGACCGCAAGGGGAAGGGCAAGATCACGCTGGAGTACTCGACGCTTGAGGATTTCGACCGGGTGCTCGGGATGCTGACGGGGAAAGGCACTCGCTAATCTTTAGTCGTCAGTCGTCAGCAAGGCACGGTTGGCCCATACGCCAGGTCCGGAGTGAACAGCAGATTCCTCCGCCTCCGCTACGCTCGGCGTCGGAATGACAACTTTTATGGGTAGGGTGCGCACTCCCTGCGAGAGCGAGCTCTCTAGAAGACGCTGCCGACTCCCACCCCTGATGTCATTCCAGCCCCGCGCCCCGTTGGCTCCTAGACAGCCCGCCTGGCCCTCGATGTCTACTTCGTTGTCATTCCGACGCTGAGCGCAGCGAAGGGGGAGGAATCTGCTTTCGCATTATGGCGGGTTTTCCCCAGTCGGCTGCCCAATCCTCCCAAGTTGGATTTTCGTGCTCAATGAGCGCGGCTCTATGCGGTCCATGTCACGAACATGTTTACCATGTTCGTATTTCGGTCTGCCGACGGAGTCTTCCGACCACAGCAACACGACTCGTCGGTCTGAGGCGCAGCCTCGTTAGGCATAGGACCGGGAAAGCGCGTGATCAGTCGCCAGCCTTCGGTCGCTAGGCCTCAGTCATCAGCACGCCGCGGGTGATCCTCGATTCGGAGGAACAGCAGATTCCTCCGCCTCCGCCTCCGCTGCGCTCAGCGTCGGAATGACAACAGTTAAGGGGGCGGGGGAATTTGAGGGAGTGGCGGAGCGAGAGATTTATGAGGCTGTAGGCACAGGAACATTGGGAGTACAGCGGTGGGTGTACACGGCAATTGGTTCCGGGCCAGGGCTCCCTGAGACGGCTTTTTCCACCTGCAAGTGGGAAACTGCTGCGACGCTGTGGCTACAATCTACGGGAATCAACTCTGTAATAAGTGGTACGACGGGGCCACAAGAACGTCGAATTAACGCACGACGGAACACCGATGGGTAGAATCCCGCTGTTTTGTGGGCACGTCGGATCGGCGCTTAGCGGAGCACCCGAGTCGATAATGGCTTGATCGCTTCCGGCGAATTGGGGTCACTGGAAGCGGGCGGTCGAAGTAGGTCGGAGCTTCCAGCCGCGAGCTCAAGCCTGTAAAGGCTGAGGTGACCGATGAGAAAGCAGATTCCTCCTGCCTACGCTGTGCTCGGCGTCGGAATGACAAGTTGGGGAGTACCGCGGCAAAATCCTAAGTGCGCGGCGACCGTGGAATCCCACTTTCAAAAAACGAAAGGTGGGGCACCCGGACCCGCTGGGCCACTTTGCTGGAACCCAGCTGGGACACCTCGCATTGGAGGACATGATGAAAGCCGAGGACGCGGCAGTGCTGAAGTCGGTCGCGATGCAGCTTATGCCGACTGGGGCGGTTGCGCTGGAGGGACAAAAGGTGCGCGTGGGCAAGACCAGCCGGCAACGGTTGAGGACGGCGCGGTTTGTTATGGGTGGCAGGGAGTATGAGGCGATCGAGCAGAATCCCGAGAAGCCGAGCCGGTGGGGGAAGCTGGCGGCATCGGGCCACCAGGTGGTGCAGTTCCGGGACACGATGACTAATAAATATGTAGCGGTCGCGGTGGACGGAGAAGTGAAGTGGTATGGACAGGTGTGAGACGAGACTCCGGTTGGATCACGTGACTGTGTGCGGATCGGACCTGGAAGCCATGCGGCGGGCGTTTCGCGAAGTGGGATTGAGCACGACCTATGGCGGTCCGCACGCGAATGGGGCCACGCACATGGACCTGCTCGCGTTAGAGGACGGCTCGTACCTGGAACTGATCGCGCCGATGGCGGAGCTGCGCGGGGCTTCAGGAATGATGTCGGGTTGGGCACGGTTGATGGAAGCCGACGCGGGAGCGGGCGCGTGGGCGGTTCGGAGCAACGACATTCACGGGGAGGCCCGGCGTCTACGGGAGAGCGGGATCGAGGTGCGGGGGCCGGAAGCCGGCGGGCGGAAGCGGCCGGACGGCTTCGCGCTGGAGTGGGAGACAGCCGTCGTCGGTCCGGGCGCAGCGGGCTCCGTGTTCCCGTTCATGATCGAGGACAAGACACCGCGAGGGCTGCGCGTGCCGGAGGCATCCAGCCCGGTGAGCGCTTTGATCAGTGGAGTCGCAGCTGTTGTATTGGGAGTGCGGGATCTCGAGGCATCGGTTGCTCTGTTCCGCCCGGCGTACGGCCTCGAAGAGCCGCGGATCGAGCGAAGCGAGGACCTGGGAATGACCATCGCGTTTTTCCCCGGCACGCCGGTGATGTTGGCGGGTGCATTCAAAGACGATTGCTGGCTGGTGCAGCGCATCAGCCGCTTCGGTGAGTGTCCGGCCGCGATCCTGTTGGGGACTCATGATCTGGGCGCAGCGACCGACCGTTACCGGTTGGGAAATCCGGACGTGTGGTTCGGAGTAAAGCTGGCGTGGTTCGATGAGGGGCGGCTGCGAGGGGCGAAGCTGGGGGTGATCGAGCTGTAACGGGAGACAACTAAGTGGCGAGAGCTGGCGGGAAGAGTCTCTCAACGTCAGACATGGTTTCCTTTGCTTCAGTCAAACTCTTGGGATTCAAGGCAAGGACTGAGAGTCCAAGCCGAGACGCGATGTTCTGTTACAGAAACCGAAGAAGAACCGGGCGTCGGTTTGCGTGTAACAAACCGAATCGAGAGGATGGATGGGCTTTGACAAGGGTGTGTCCAGGCGGGGCCTTCCCGTCGTCCACGAGTTCTTCGCGTCGTGCGGTTTGCGTCCGTCCTTCGTGCACCTCGCTATCTACAACGTCGCATCCTCGTTCTAAGCCGAGGGACGCGGTGCGCTGGTGCACCTCCGTTCAAGCAACCATCGTCGCTTTACCCTAGGGGCCTTCGCTCCGGTCCGGGTTATAGTGTCCCGATCCATCATCACTTATTCGGCCCCATGCGCCCCACTTGCGGGCACATCTCGATTTCGACGCACGGCGGTTTATACGAAATGCCCTCGCTGTGCGTCCTGACCTTGACGCCTAGGCGGCCCGCGAGTGGTTCCGTGCTTTCGTTGACGATTCTTTATCAACCTGTCGTCCTCTGAGACCCCGGGAAGTTCATCGGCTGCATGCACCCAGTTCCTTCGCCAATGACACAGCCTTCGACCAGGCCTGATGCTCTCGGCACTTCCAACATCCTCCCTCCGATTCCATTGTGGGGAAACCAAATTTCGGGGCTTGACTACGGTCCGCTTTCGTTACGACCGGTTGATTTGCTCGCCCTCCTGTCGGAGCTGACCAGGTCTTCACCCAGCCGACGAGGACTTTTGTCGGGTCGGAGGAGGCGCGCTTGCGCGTTGCCCTCCGTCCGCCTCCCAAACTGCACGTGCACGTTTCGCCCATGCAGCTTTCACGAAGACTCAGCGACGCCGGGATGCAAGAGGAGGAATTAAATCGATCAACCGCACAAGGCAAGCGGATGTCACTCCCAGACAAGTCGCGCGCGGCCGGCAAGAGTACCCTTTGTGGCACGGTGCGCAAATCTCAGAGCGCACACGGGAGTTCCCTGCACGTTAGAAACCCTCCCGGTGGAGGAGCCATGAAGCGCTTTCAATGGTGTGCAGTTCTTGCGGTGGTCTTGCTGGCCTTGAACGGCCTCGCTTTAGCGCAGGCATCTTCGAGTTCGGTGCGAGGAACCGTGACCGACCAAAGTGGCAGTGTTCTGCCCGGCGCTACGGTGGTCATCGCCAACAACGAGTCCAAAATCGCGCGAACGGTGACTACCGGCGAGGCGGGGGACTATCGGTTTCTGTCGTTGCCGCCGGGGACGTATACGCTCAGCGTCACGGCCAACGGCTTTGCGCGCTCCGAGCAGACCGGACTACAACTGCTGGTCGACACTCCGGCCACTGCGAACGTTCAGCTCAGAGTCGGCGCCGCCAACGAGAGTGTAACCGTGACCAGCGAGACTCCGGTGCTGAACCTGGTCGACGCTTCGC
>Ga0307479_10001151_pt1 | contig 24004 bp, 18 predicted proteins | sample atmos_gasesECM4C_FD_203743 | JGI IMG/M metagenome (GOLD analysis project Ga0307479, IMG submission 203743) | Hardwood forest soil microbial communities from Morgan-Monroe State Forest, Indiana, United States - atmos_gasesECM4C_515 | ecosystem: Environmental > Terrestrial > Soil > Temperate... | reverse complement strand
CGGGGTCCGCGCCACCTGCGACTCCACCAGGCCGGCTAGTCCGGCGGGCTCGACTGGCACCTGCGTCTGGTTCCACTCCCGCACCACCAGTCGTGCCTCAGCCTCATCCAGCAACCCGAACCGGCCAACGGGGCGGTCCAGGTCGCCGGCAATGCGCTCGAGCAGCCTGATCATGCGCCGGCCGATCGCCTCCGCGGTGGCGGCGTCGACCACGTCGGGCCGGTACTTCAGCATGAGCCGCGCCGCCGGGCCGAGGTTCACGATGAGTGTCACCGGGTAGTTCGTCGAGCCTGCCTCGGTGATATCTGTGATCCGCACATCCGGACAGGCCGCTCGCATGCCGATCAGGTCCGCCAGGTCGATCTCGATAGCCAGGCAGGTGTCGAAGAGCTCGGCGGTCCCACCCGCCCGGTGCACCTCGGTCAGTTCGAGGTACTGGTTGGATAGCATGCCGACCTGCCGGTCTTGTACGCGCGCGAGGAAGCGGGCGACGGGTTCCGCGGCATCGATCTCGACCCTGACTGGCAACGTGTTGATGAACAGTCCCACCATGTTCTCGACGCCGTCGAGCTCAGGGGGTCGGCCGGAGACCACCGAACCGAACACGACATCGTCCTGCCCGGTCAGCTGTCCGAGTACGATCGCCCACGCTCCTGCGACCGCCACGCTCAGCGTCAGCCCGCGCTCGTGCAGCGCCGCCCGCAGGTTCCGCGTTATCACGTCAGACATCGGAACCACCACCTGCTCCTGCCGGGCGGATGCGGCTGTCCGGCCATCGGGGGCGACCAGCGTCGGCCCCGCGAGCCCGGACAATGTCCGCCGCCAGTGCGTGCGTGCCCCGCCCTGATCCAGGTCGGCCAGCCAGGCTAGGTAGTCGCGGTAGGGCCGGGCGGGAGGCAGCACGCTCAGGTCGCCGCCAGCGCCGGCGACGATCATCAGCTCCCGGAAGAAGACGGACTGCGACCAGCCATCGATCAGCAGGTGATGATGCGTGAAAACCAGCAAGTGCTGAGCAGGCGCGATCCGTATCAGCGTGTACCGCATCAGCGGTGGAGTCGTCAGGTCGAAACGGCGATCCAGATCCTCGGCGAGGAACCTGTCGAGCTCAGCCTGGCGTCGCGCCTCAGGCAGATGAGTGAGGTCCAGTTCCGTCCACGGGAGTGGCAGGTCGCGATGGATGACCTGAACCGGTTGCTCCAGCTCGCTGTAGTGAAAGCTCACCCGCAGGTTCGCATGCCGCTTGAGCAGCGCAGCGGCCGCACGCCGTAGCACCACGGGGTCCAGCTCGCCGTCCAGGGCTATGCGAACCTGGACCGTGTAGACGTCGGGTCCTTTCTTGTCGTATTCCGCGTGGAACAGCAATCCGAGCTGAAGTGGCGAGAGCGGCAGGATTTCCTCGATGGTTGGCTGGCTCATCGGCTATCCCCGTTCGACTTCGTGCGCGAGCCGCACGAGCTGCTGAGGGCTGAGAGAAACCAGCGGGCGAGCCTTGACGGGCACTTCCCGCACGGTCTGAGCCGACCGGGCCAGCTCCGCGGCCGACTGCCTCTCGAACACATCCGTGACGGTGAAGCCGAGGCCAGCTGCCCTGGCCAGGCCCACCAGGCCGATCGCCATGATGCTGTCGCCGCCAAGCGCGAAGAAACCGTCGTCGGCTCCCACTCGCGGCAGGTCGAGTATCTCGGCGAACAGCTCGCACAGTCGCGCCTCCGTGGCCGTGCGCGGCGCCCTGCCCGAGGATTCCGCGATGTAATCGGGCGCGGGCAGGGCCCGGCGGTCAAGCTTGCCGCTGGGGGTCAGCGGGAACTCATCGACAGTCAGGATCGCTGATGGCACCATGTAGCCGGGCAGCATCCGCGCCAGGGCGCGGCGCAGCGCATCCGCGTCGGGGCGGTCGTTTCCGTCCGGTTCCACGTACCCGGTCAGCCGCTTGATCCCGGGGCGGTCCTCGCGGAGCGTCACCACGGCGCGGGCGACGGCGGGCTGGCGGGCCAGTGCGGCCTCGATCTCGCCGAGTTCGACCCTGAACCCGCGGATCTTGACTTGGCTGTCGACGCGGCCTGCGAACTCGAGCTGCCCCCCGGCGTTCCACCGCGCGAGGTCGCCGGTCCGGTACATGCGTTCGCCAGGCTGGCCGAACGGGCATGCCACGAATCGTTCCGCGGTGAGCCCGGGCCGGTTCAGGTATCCCCGTCCCAGTCCCGCGCCGGCCACGTACAGCTCCCCAGTCACCCCATGCGGCACCAGTTCAAGACCGGGACCAAGCACGAACGCCCTGGTATTCCAGATCGGCTCGCCGATAGGCGGCGCACCCGCGCCAGGGTCGGGACGGCATTCGAACGAGGTGACGTCGACCGAGGTCTCGGTCGGGCCATACAGGTTGTGCAGGGGCACGTGGATGTGACGGAAGAATTCGTCGCGCAGCCGAGCGGAGAGCTCCTCGCCGCTCACCATGACCTGCCGGAGGCTGCCGAGGTCGCCGGGCGGCGCGACGGCCAGGAAAGCCGCCAGCATCGATGGCACGAAATGAATCACCGTAATCCGGTGATCGCGGATGACCGCGGTCAAATAGGAGGGGTCTTGGTGCCCGTCAGGAGCCGCGACGACCAGGACCGCACCAACCATGAGCGGCCAGAAGAATTCCCACACCGACACGTCGAACGTGAACGGAGTCTTCTGGAGCACCCGGTCCTCCGGCGTCAGCGAGTACCTGCCCTGCATCCACACCAGCCGGTTGGCGATTCCCGCGTGGGTGATGGCGCAGCCTTTGGGTTGTCCGGTGGAGCCTGAGGTGTAGATGACGTAGGCGAGGTTGGCTGGGTGTACGGCGGGTCGCGGGGGGGCCGGGGGGTGGGGGAGCGGGTCCTGGTCCAGGTGGGGGTCCTGGTCCAGGTGGAGGGTCCATCCGGGGAAGCCGTCCGGGGGCTGGGTGCTGGTGGTGATGATGCCTGCGGGGCGGGCGTCGGTGAGCATGAACCGGATGCGGTCGGGTGGGTAGGCGGGGTCTACGGGGAGGTAGGCGGCGCCGGTCTTGGCTATGGCGAGCAGTGCGGTGATCATCTGCTGGCTGCGGGGCAGCGCTACCGCTACCAGCTGTTCTGGGCGTGCTCCGAGTGCGGCGAGCCGGGCGGCGAGGCGGGTGGCTTGCTGGTCCAGGGCGGCGTAGGTGAGCGTCGTGCCGCCGCAGATCACTGCTGTGGCGTGCGGGGTCCGCGCCACCTGCGACTCCACCAGCTGAGCGAGTAGCATCAAGCCCCATCCATCTCCCTGATCAGGGAATCCGGCCGCATGTCGGTCCACTGCGCGCTGATGTAGTCCAGGCAGGCCTGCCGGGTGTCCTGGCCGTGCGCGACACGCCAGCCAGCCGGTACGTCAACAAACGCCGGCCAGAGCGAGTACTGCCTCTCGTCGTTAGCAAGCGCGAAGTAGGAGCCACCAGTATCCTCGAACGGGTTAGTCATTTGTCGCTTCTGCCTCAGTCTTTCCTTGGAATCCACTCGGATTTAATTGCGGTTTACCCGTCCGCCGGTCGAGCGCGACCTGCACAATACGGACATGACGGTTGATGGGCGTGTGCGCGCGGCCTGGCGATCAGGGCCACTGGCGGTGCCTAGCTTCCGGCTGCTAGCGAGCGGGCAGTTCACCTCGACAGTGGGGGACTACTGCTACGCGGTCGCGATCCCTTGGCTCGTCCTGTCCAGTCACGGCAGTCCGGCTCTGCTTGGCTTCGTCATGGCCTGCTACGGGATCCCGCGCATGGCCCTCATCCCGGCTGGCGGCATCCTCGCCGACAAGGTCGGGCCGCGAACCCTGATGCTGTACTCCGACATAGGGCGCGGCGCCGCGGTTCTCGTGCTGACGCTGCTGGCATCCCGGCACGCCGCGTCGCTGGCCGCGCTCGGGCCGCCAGGCGCGGTGGTCGGTGCGGGCGAGGGCCTGTTCCTGCCCGCTTCGTTCTCGATCGTGCCGGCACTACTCGACAGCCAGCGGCTCGCGGCTGGGAACGCGCTGTCCACCGCCACCGTCTCGGCCGGCTCACTGATCGGGCCAGCCCTGGGCGCAGGGTTGGTCGCCCTGACCAGGGCATCGACGGCGGCGTTCGCCGTGGATGCCGCGTCGTTCGTGGTGTCCACGCTGACGCTCACACTCATCCCGCGGCAAGCGGTGCCAGGATCGCACGCGGCCGTCGCCGCAGCGCGGGACAACCAGCCATCCGAGGATGCGGGCGCGTCCGCGCTCGCTTTCCTGCGGCAGGCCCGGGCGGTGCAGGTAATCCTGCTAGTGGTGGTGGCGGCCAACCTCGGCAACTCCGGAATGGACGCGGTGGCGGTGCCGGCACTCGCATACGCGAAGTGGGGACCGGCCGGCTTCGGCGCGCTGCTCGCGTGCGCGGCGGCGGGCATGACAATCGGTTCGCTCGCCGGTGCCCGGACAAACCGGATACTGCCTGCGAAGCTGTTCACATTCGCCGTGTTCGGGATCGCGGTGGCGTTCTGCGCGGTGCCGTTCATAGGCGAGGCGGGCGCCGCGGCGGCGATGCTGGTCAGCGGAGCGTGCATCGGCCTAGCCAACGTGGTCGTCCTGACCGTCGTGCAGAACCAGATACCGTCCGCGGTGCTCGGCCGGGTGATGAGCTTGTTCATGCTCTGCGCCTTCGGCTCCTATCCGGTTTCGGTGCTGGCCGCCGGGCAATTCGTCCACCACCTGGGTCCCGTCCCGTTCTTCCCCGTCGCCGGCGTACTGCTCGCGGCCACCATGCTGGGCGGCCTCCGCGTTCGCGAGTTCCGCCGGTTCGGTGCAGCTGGCCGGCCTTGAACTGGCCTGATAGCGGAGTCACACGTCGCCAATGCCGCCCCGGCTGCCGATCACCCCGACCTCGCCGAGACCTGCGTTCACATGTGATGTTTCCGCAGGCGCATATCGCGCCCGCATCGCCGGCGCATCGCGCCCGGTTGCGTTGTCGTAATGCCGGGGAGATATGCCAAGTCGCTGGATTAGCAGGTGGCGGCGAGCCCGAGGAACTGGCGCAGCATGGCTCGTCCCTCGGCGCGGAACTCCAGATGTGCCTGCATGCCGTAGCTGCCAGACGACGGACTCCAGATCCCCTCAAGCCTGCAGCTGGCCGAGGAGGCGATCGCCTCCCAGCCCGGCGGAAGCGACGCCAGCCGGTAGATGTGGCGATGGAACAGCTCGACCTGGCCTGGCATCCCGGCGAACAGCGGGACGCCCGCTGCGAGATTAACGCGAGTCCGGCCGATAACCGGTGCCCCCTCTTCCAGACCGGCGCCGAATGCCCTACCGATGAGCTGCAGCCCACCGCAAATCCCCAGCAGCGGGACCCGGCCAGATCGGATGAGGTTTAGTTCGTCGTGGTAGACCGGCGCCCAGACCGGCAGGTCGGTGCCGCTGAGGATTACCGCGCTGAAAGCGCCAGGCCCAGCCGACCCGGCCCGGTGCAGAGTGGCGAGGGGGAGGACGGTCCATGCCCAGCCCGCATTGGTGACCTCGCGGGTGATCAGCGGTACTGACCGGCTTCCGTTGTCAACGATAAGCGCGTGCGGCAACTGCCTGCTCCCCTTCCGGGACGTGCAGCGTCCCTTCGGCGACGATCCGCACGGTACCGCGGATGTCGAGCATCAGGTCCCGGTCGCGCCACGCCACCTCTACCGATCCGCCGGGCTGGAACACGACGCTGCGGGCCGGCCAGTTCGGCGCCATGCGTGCAGCCGCGATGGCCGCAGCGGCAGCGCCGGTCGCGCAGCCCGCCGTGGCGCCGACGCCACGTTCCCAGGGCACCACGTCCAGCTCCCCTGGGCGGCGGATGCGCGCGAACATCACGTTGGTGCCGCCGGGACGGGTGTGCTCCCAGAGGGGACCGTCGCGTTCGGGCATCAGGTCGGCGAGGCTGCGGAAGATGACGCAGTGCGGCGTTCCCAAGTCCAGCTGAAATACGTGCTGCTCGCGCCTTATCAGCGGGTCCGCAGCGACCTGCACGGTCCCGGTGAGCGTAAATGGATCACGCGCGTCCCACCGGTGCGTGATCGTTCCGCCATGGCAGGACACGGTCACGGTGTCGTGCGCCCGGCCCGTGGCGATGGCCAGCGCGGCGACGCAGCGTGCCCCGTTCCCGCACATGGGTGCCTCGGTCCCGTCGGCGTTGAAGATGCGCATCCAGGCGCCCCCCGCGTGCCACCGAACCAGAAGCACACCGTCGCCGCCGATACCCTGCCGCTGGTCGACGCTCCACGGCAGGAGCCGGGTAACCGGGGTTCGGTGGTCAAGCATTATGTAGGAGTTTCCCTCCGCATACGCCTTCCAGAACTGCGCCTTCATCGGCGGAGGAATTCGCCGATGAGATGCAGGCCCTCGGCCAGCTCACGGGTGGCGAAGCCCATCCGCAGGTGGCCCTCAGTCTGGTAACAGTCGCTGCCCGGCGCCAACAGCACGCCTGCTTCCCGAACGAGCCGGACACAGAAGTCCCTGGTCGGCACCTCCAGCCGGAGCCCGGGGAACATCAGCCCGCCGCCGACCGGAGGATTGATCGTGAAGAAGTCCTCATGCTGACCGAGCCAGTCGAGTGCCGTTTTCAGCCCGTCGTGCGCAAGGGCGTTCGTCCGGGCCAGTATCCGGTCTCGCTTCCGGAGCACTGCGGTCGCCCAGGCTTGATCGAGAGCGCCCGGATTCAACGAGGTGTATTTGCGGTATCTCCGGGCGCGGACCACCAGGGCGGGATCGGCAACCATCCAGCCGATACGCAAGCCCGGCAGGCCGTAGGACTTGCTTAGCCCGCCTATCACCACCATGGTGGGCGTCCCGTCCCATGCGCTCGGCTCCGGATCCGGCCACATCTCACGGAACACCTCGTCGATCATGAGATAGATGCCCAGGCGGTCCAGATCGGCGGCCAGCGCACGCAGGTCGACGGCTGGGACGAGCTGACCGGTGGGATTGTGCGGCGAGTTGATGATGACCAGCTTCGTTTTCGGGGTCAGCGCCTGCCGGACCTTGTCCAGGTCGATGCGGAAGCCCTCGTCCGGCTCCAGCCGGACGAATCGCACCTGGCCGCCCGCGCTGGTCACCAACTCGTATAGCGGCTGATAGCTGGGCCACAGGCAGACTGCCTCGTCGCCGGGATCAACGAGCAAGTTCGTGGTGATGAACAGGGCCTCGATGGCCCCGACGGTGATCAGGACGTTGCTCCGGTCAGCACCGGGGAGACCGCCGGGTTGGGGGTAGAGCTCGGCCACGGCCCTGCGCAGCTCATCGAATCCCGCCGAAGGTGTATATCCCACCTCCAGCCCGGGCGCAGGGCCGTCCGGCACGTAGGCCGCGAGCTCGGCGTGCGTGAGCGGCTGCACGCCGCTGAGCGCCAGCATGTACCGGCAGCTAAATTCGTGCTCCTCGAAGAATTCTTCCTGGCGGAATATGTTCAGTTTCACGGCTCACTCCGTACTCGCCATAGTTGACTGAAGCGTGACCAAGCCCTCCCTGACTGCGGCGTCGATGGCCGCGTCGGCCAGACGGATGGCGGTATCCGGGGTCCGGCCGACAGTGACTACGCCGCAGACCTCGCTGTATCCGTCGGGCGGTATCCGGTAGCTCTCCCCGGGACGGAGCCACTGGTTGACTGCGGTGACGCCAGGCAGCCGGGACAACCCGGCCGTGTCGATGCGGATCAGACGTCCTGGTCGGGGCGGGTACAAGCTCCGGCTTGCCGCGGCGATGCCGTCTGCGGATGTGCCGGTGCGCACGCCGGGACGCTGGCCGAGCGCTAGCCGCAGGGTCAGCTCCACCAGATCCACGCCGGTGGCCAGGCACACCACCTGCCGGATCGAGCCGCCGCCCATCCGGGCGGCGATCTCTAGCAGGTGCGGCTCGCCGGCCGAGGTGAACTTGAACTCAGCATGCGTGACGCCCCAGTCGATGCCCAGGGCGCGGATGGCCCGGGCCGCGATCTCGGTTAGCTCGGACACCTTGCCCGCGGCCAGCCGAGGTGGCGTGGAGTGACCGATCTCGCGGAAGAACGGGCCGGTGACCGGTCCCTTCTCGCACACCGCGATGTGCTGTACCGCGTCCCCGGTGACCAGTGACTCTACGCTGAACGCGGGGCCGTCCAGGTACTGCTCGACCAGCCAACGGCCGTGCATCTGCCGCAGCGGTGCTGGTCGGCGCGCGGAGATCTGGGCGGTGAACTCGCGCAGCCAGGTGCGCAGTTCGGCGGCGGTCTCGCAGCGAACGGTGAACAGGCTGGCCACGCCGGTGCTGGGCTTGAGGACCACAGGCACTCCGACGGCCTTGACCGCCGCCTCGGCATCGTCCGCGCTGGTCACAACCTGCCTGCGAGCCTGCGAGACATCGGCGCGGGCGAGCAGTTCACCCATGACTATTTTGTCACGGCAGCGGTGCGCAGTGACCACGCGCGGGCCGGGCAGGCTGTAGCTTGAAGCCAGCTGCGCGGCAGTTTCCAGACATGATTCGCTGCAGTTGACGACTCCGGCTGGCGTGCTTCGCGCCGCCACCTTGGCCATGACGTCGTCCGGGTTGGTCGGATCGGCCTCGATCCAGTCGTCGACCAGGTCCCGCTCCCAGGTGAGGGCCCGGCTGACCAGGACGACCCGCATACCCACGGCACGTCCCCGGTCGTAGATGTCTCGCCGGGTAGCGTCGGCGCCGGGATCCAGGAACAAGAAATCGCTCGTCATGATGCTCTTGCGAACTCCGCGATACGAATGAGGCCCTCAGTGATGGCATCGGCCGAGGCGGTAAGAGAGAGCCGGAGCCAGCCAGGCTCGCCGAACACCGAACCAGGCCAGGCCAGCACGCCCCGTTGTTCAGCCAGCGCGCCGGCAGTGGGCGCGGTGCCGATGGCCTGTCGGCCCTGCTCGCCTCTGTGGTCCGGTTGGCCGACCCACAAGTAATACGTCCCCTCGGGCTGGGCGACAGCCAGGCCGACGCGCCTGGCGGCAGCCAGCGCCGCGGACCGGCGAAGGCTGTAGGGCCGCATGTAGCCGGCGCCGGCCGCCGCGCGCAGCCCGGCGCAGAACGCCAGCTGCGAGGTGGCGCTCGCAGCGCCGGTCAGCACGGCGGCCCGGTCGGTAATCGCGGCGACGACCTGTTCCGGCCCTATCGCCGCGCCCACTCGCAGCCCGGGACGGCCTATGGTCTTGGACGCGCTGCGCAATACCACCCACTCCGCCACCCCAGCCTGCCGGGCCAGCGCGGCAATGCTGGCGAACTCGGCGTCCGGGTAGACGTACTCGGCATACACCTCATCGGCAATGATCGCCGTACCGGGTGGCAAAGCCGCGATCATGGCGGTGACCTCAGGCGCGCCGTAAGCCGTCGTGGTCGGGTTGACCGGGTTGGTTAGCAGCAGCGCCCGGGTCCGCGCGCTGACGCGCCGGGCCAGCAGCTCTGGTCCGAGCCGCCAGCCGTGGTCCCGGGTGTCCACAAACCGCGGCACGACGCCGGCCAGCCGGGCCTGGGCCGGATTCATCTGGAAGTACGGCGAAGGGATAAGTACCTCGTCCCCGGGCTCGCAGAACGTGGAAAGCGCGAGCATCAGGCCCGACACCGCGCCCGTGGTGACGAAGACATTCTGCCGGGTCAGCGGTATGCCCAGCATCTGGCCGTAGTACCCGGCCAGTTCCTCGCGCACGGGATCCAGGCCCGCGACCGGCGGATAGTGACGGGTATGCGGGGAACCTTCGCCGGTCAGCTTGCCGTCCGGCGGCCAGGCGCACAACGGTTCTGACCGGGCCAGGTCGATTAGCTCCGATCCCCACCGGGCCCGGGCGCAGACTCGGATGCGGGTCAGCTCGCCGCGCAGATCCTGGGCCGGCGGCTCTGCCACAGCGGTACTACTCATGCACTGAGACCTTCGCTGCGGCAGGCACAGATGCGGGTACCGGAGCGTCGCCAGACAGCTGGGTTCCGGCATGCCCGGCAACAAGGGCGGTGACGACCGCCCGGCCGATCACTACCATCGGAACGCCGTCATTGACCGCCGCCGCGGCAGCGGCAACCTTCTTACGCATGCCGCCGTCCAGCTGACTGCGCACCGAGGGGAGCGAGGACAGCGTGAGCCGCCGGACCGGGACTCCGCCGACCAGCACGCCGTCTACGTCGGTGACCAGCACCAGTGCAGGTGCTCTCAGCTCGGCCGCGATCTTGGCTGCGGCACGATCCCCGTCCACATTGACATAGGGATGCTGCGCGGCCTTGGCCAACGGCGTCACGATCAGCGCGTCGGCCTGATCCAGCCAGGACCGCAGGACGACGGCGTTCACCGCATGCACGGGCCCGACCAGGTTGGTCATCGGCTGGAGGCGTTGGTCGATCCACCAGCGTTGCGGGCGGACGACGGCCCGCAGCAGCCCGTCCCGCGCGGCCTCCAGAGCGACGACGCGGACGCCGCGCAGGGCGAGCTGAGCGCAGATCAGCGCTCGGAGCGCGCCGGACACCTCGGCAATCTCACTGAGCACCTCCGCGTCGGTGAGCCGGCTGCGATGACCACATTGGTCGGTCAGGAACACGGGCTGGCGCCCGCGCGCCTGCTGCAGGTCGCGCAGCGGCCGGGACCAGCCATGCACGAGCACAGCCTGATGCCGCAGGCTGGCCGCGGCGACATCGTCCCACCAGCTCGCGTCAAGATCGCGGGCGACGCTGCCACCGATTTTGATGACCAATGGTGACCCGGTCGGCATCGTGGCGCTCTCCTCTCGGGGATCTCATGCGGGAAACACCGGCTGGAGGTTCAGGCCAGCGTCCTCAGGCCATCCGAATCGTGTGTTGCACGCCTGGATCGCTTGGCCAGCCGCGCCCTTAGTCAGCGTGTCGAGCACCGAGATGATCACAAGGCGTCCGGTGTCGGTGTCGACTAGCGGCGCGACATCGCAGTAGTTAGAGCCGATCACAGCCTTGGGGTCTGGCATCGGGAGCACGCCGGACCTCGAGTCGCATACCCGGACGAACCGCTCCTGCTGGTAGGTATCTCGGAATATCCTGGTCAGGCCGGAAGGGATGACGTGATCGTCAGTCCACACGTACGCAGCGACCGACGCGCCACGGATCAGGTCCACGCCGTATGCTGACATCGCGAGCCGCAGGCCGCCGTCAGTGGTCGCCAGCCCATGGTCGGTGAGGCATTCGCGAATCTCGGCGGCGTGCCGGTGCCCAGTCGGGGCATACGGTGCCACCACGTGGCTGCGCAGGGCATGCAGGCCCGGGGCCTTCAACCGGGTGCCGGATCCGGCTGACCCGGTCTTGGCGTCGATGGTGATGTGGCTGAACCGGGTGCCCGCCATCCGGGACAGCGGGTATAGCGCCAGGATCGAAGCTGTTGCCAGGCAGCCGGGCACGCTGATGAGTCGGGCGCCGGGTAGCAGGTCGCGGTTCAGCTCGGGCAGGCCGTATACCGGCTGATGGCTGGGCCATAGCCGCGAGACGTCCGGGTACCAGCGCTTATGCAGTACCGGGTCCTTGACCCGGAATGCCGCGCTCAGGTCGGCCACTACCTCCACGCCCGCGTCGAGCAGGGCCGGCGCGAGCGATGCCGACACCGCGGGCGGGGTGGCTAGAAAGACCACCTGACACGTCCTGGCGATCCGCGACACCCTGGTGGGATCCAGCTGCAGCTCGCCCGCAGGGCTGCCGAGCAGGTGCGGATGGATCTCGGCCAGTGCGACCGGGCCGGACTCCTCGTCCCGGCCGCGGCCGGATGACCCGGCGTAGACCACGCGGAAGTCAGGATGGATGTCCATGAGCCGCAGCAGTTCGCCACCGACCAGGCCGCTGGCACCCACGATGCCGATGGGTATGGTCATCGCGTACCCGTAAGCTCCACGTCCCCGGCCATGACGCGCTCCAGGTACCGCGCGATGGCGGCCCCGATGCCGACCCTGGTCGCCGCGGTCGCGCCGCGGAACTGCGGCACGTGGTTGACCTCGTTGACCACCTTGTGCCCGCCGTCGTCCGCGAACAGATCGAGCGCGTAGACCTCAGCGCCGGTCACCCTGGTCACCTCGCGGCACAAGAACTGCGTCTCGCTGGTGACGTCCGCCGCCATCACGGTGGCGCCGACGGCCACATTGGCCCGCCAGTCCGCGTCCGGTATCCGCCGGTAGGCAGCCACCACTTCCGAGCCGACCACCATGACCCGCTCGTCCTGGCCCCGGTGGTAAGGCTGGGCGATCATCACCCGGTCGAAGCCGGCGCTGAAATGCTCGACGTACTCAAAGGCCGCACTGGCCACGTCGCGCTCGCGGACCAGCAGCACCCGGCGACCTAGGCCTCCCAGCACCGGTTTGAGCACGCACGGCAGGCCGAACTCGTCGATCGCCTGAGCTAGGTCCCGCTGGCTCAGCACGACGCGGAAATCGAGCACGGGCAGGCCGGCCGCGCCGAGCGTACGCGCCGTCGTAACCTTGTCCTGGCAGATCCTGATCGACGTGGCTGAGTTCACCACCCGCGCGCCGCCGTCGCCCAGGAGCTCGGCGACGATACCGCACCTGGCGTAGCTACGGCTGCGCATGAGGAAGACGTCGGCGGCTGGTGCACCGACTCCGTGCGCGCCCAGGCACAGGTCGTTGTCGTTGACCCAGAAGCTGTCGATGCCGCGCTCTCGCGCAGCCAGCATCAGCTGGCGCTCCTCCCAGCCGATCCGGTCGGCGACCACTGCGAGCCTCATATTGCCGTCTCCCGGACCGCGCCGAGCCTCGGCGGCTGTTCACAGCGGAGCAGATCCCTGCTGGTTTCCCTGCGTACGGCCAGGCGGCTGGCGCCATCGGCGGCAAACACGACCGGCGGGCGGTGGAACCTGTTGTAGTTGCTCGCCATGCAGTGGGTGTAGGCGCCGGCCGTCAGCACTGCAAGCACGTCGCCGCGGCGGATATCTGGCAGCACGACGTCGCTGAACAGCAGGTCGGTCTCGCAGTGCCGGCCGTATATATCCGCCTTGACGGCATCCGCAGCGTGTCGCTCCTCGGCTGCCGCCCTGGCACCGGCGGAGGCGTTACGCACCTGGTGCCGGGCCGAGTACATTAGCGGCCGCGGATTGTCGGACAGCCCGCCGTCAACCACGACCAGGATCCGGCCGGGCTTTCCGGCCCGGCGCTTGACCACTCCCGCTTTGTATGCGATCACGCCGTGATCGGCCACGACAGCTCGGCCCGGCTCGATACCCAGGACCGGCCGTGAGGCGCACAGAGGGGCCAGCCGATCACGGAACGCACCGCCAAGAACGGCGGCCCACTGCCGGGGTGTGGGTACGACCTGGCCCGGGTCGTAGCCGACTCCCATTCCGCCGCCCAGGATGACGCGGCGCGGAGCCCAGGAGTGGCGCGACCGCAGGTCTGCCACGAAACGCGCGGTACGCTCGATCGCCTCGAGGTATGGCTCGGCGGTCATGATCTGGGACCCGAGGTGGAAGTGCACCCCGTCCAGACGTAGCCACGGGGAGGCCAGGGCACGCTCAGCAGCCCGTCGTGCTGACGCGTCCCCGACGGGCAGGCCGAACTTGCTACCGGACTCACCGGCCCGGTAACGAGCGTCGGTCCGTACGTCCACCTCCGGATTGATCCTGATCAGGACCGGCTGCGTCCGGTTCAGGCGAGTGGTGACGGCGATGAGGTCGTCAATCTCTCCAAGTGAGTCGATGACGACATGGCCGACCTGTGCACGGACCGCCGCCTCCAGGTCGGCTACGGACTTGTAGCACCCATGAAAGGTGATCGCGTCGCCCGCTGCCCCGGCTGAGGTGGCCAGGTCGAGTTCACCCGCTGACGCAACGTCCAGGCCGAGGCCCTCCGATAGCGCCAGCCGTATCATCGCGCCGACCGCGAAAGCCTTGCAGGCATAGGCAACTTCAGCCTGCGGCCATTGCGCTCGGAAGGCGCTCAGGAACTGTCGGCAAGTGTCGCGCAATCCGTCCTCGTCGTAGGCGTACAGCGGCGTCCCGTACTCGGCGGCCAGCCGAGCGAGATCACAGCCGCCGACCTGGACCTCGCGCGCGCCCTCGCTGAGCTCGCAGCCACGTCTCGTTGGCGCCGCCATTTCTTGCTCACTGCCCCCAATCGGGAAGCTCGGATTCGATCATCTCCAGGACCAGCCTGGACCCGTTAATTTCCCGTACCTGAAGGGTTAGTGCGCATTCTGGGCAGGAAAGCGATTCACCGACCACCATATCTGGCGCCGTGAAGGCGAATTCGCACTCCGGGCATATACCTTTCATCTCCATGGCTACGCTCCTTGCTCCAGGCTGTGATGGCCCGCATAGGATGAGATCAACGACATCAGGCCGGCCTCGTTAAGGCACTGCCGTCCGGTCGGGAGGAAGCGGTCACGAACCTCCATAGTGAAAAGGTCGAGGTCGACGTCATCGGCCACGCCCGGCGGCAGGAGGGCGCGCATGAGCGCCGGACGCAGCCGGCTTCGCACCCGGATCTCGCGCTTGTTGCCAACCAATTCGGCAGGCACCGCCTCGAACGCGCCAGCGTTCTGCCATTGCCCTGCGATCTCGTAGCTATAGCTGAGTTCTGCGGTGGGGCCCGAAGTGGTGCCGAAAGGGACGCCTGAGCGGGCCGCGACCTGCCGCGCCAGCTCGGTCAGATAGCCCAGCTGGTAGCGGTCGTCGGACCAGAACCGCCACATGCAGGCCAGAACCTCAGCCAGCGGCGTGTTCCCGCCACGCTCGCCCAGGCCGCCGACTGTCGCGGAGATCCAGCTCGCGCCAGCTTCTCCGGCGGCGATCGCATTGGCCACAGCTAGGCCGAGCATGTTATGCGAATGGATCTCTACTTCCAGACCCTGTGCTGCCGCAGCTACCTGGCTCACCATGCGGCGGGTACTGTCCGGGGTCAGAATCGATACCGTCTCGGCGAGCCGGATCCGGTCAGCGCCCGCCGCCAGGCCGTAGGCCGCGTATTCCTGCAAGAATGCGATCTCGGTCCTGGCGCCGTCCTCCGCGCTGAAGGTGATGTGGAAGCCCAGGTCTTTAGCGGTGCGAATGGCGTCCCCGGCCAGGCTTATGATCCGCTTGCGGCTAGCTGTGCCGAGCTTGAGGATGGCGTGCTCATCAGAGGTCGGGACCGACAGCATTACCGAGCGGAAACCGAGTTCGCGCGCGAGCCGCAGGTCCATCTGGGTCTGAACGCGGCCACGGACCAGCACCAGCGTCATGGCGTGCGCCGCGCCCACCTCGTCAAGCACGGCCCGGCAAAGATCGAGGTCGCCGCCGTCGGCAGCCGAGACGATGCCCACTTCGATCGCGTCGATGCCGATATCGCGCAGCAGGCGCGCGATTACCGCGCCGTCTTCCGGCCTGAACTCGACCCCTGGCATATGTGCGCTATCGCGCAGAGTCGTATCGGAAATGCGCGGCAAGCGGTCAGGTGCGGTATATTTCACATGGTCGGGATGGTCGTTTCCCGATCGGCCAGACTGGCCGCTCCGGTTCGGCTTGTGACGCTGGCTTTCGTAATCAGTAGACATTTACCTGTCTGTCTCTCTGTTCCTGCGTCTTTCCCATAGCGTGGCAGGGCTGCTTCGCCGGTCATCACTTACGTCAGCATCCCTGAAAGGGGTATCGCTGCCGTATCGTGCGCGCATCGCCATGACTGTCGCGTGGGGTCAGACAACTGTCACTGGCATCTCGTCAAAGCCGCGTACTACCAATCGGTCGCGACGGATCGGCTCGCCTGCCGCCACGATCCTCGGGAACCGGTTCAGTAGCCGAGGGAATGCCACGGCGCCTTCGAGTCTGGCCAGCGCGGCGCCGATGCAGAAATGTGCGCCGGCGCCGAAGCTCAACGGGCCGCCGTTGGGGCGCATCGGGTCGAACCTGTCCGGGGCGGTGAAACGTCGGGGATCCCGGTTTCCGGCCCCGAGGAGGATAGCCACTTCCATGCCTGGAGAGACTGGCACGCAGCCGATCTTCGTGTCGTATCCGATGCGGGCGGTGAGCTGGATCGGTGAGTCGAAGCGCAGCACTTCCTCTACGAACGCTGAAGGTGGCACCGACCCGTCCATCAGGGCGGCGCCGGACGGCGGGTTCTGCAGGACGATGTGCATGCCGTTGCCGAGCATGTTCGTGGTGGTCTCGAAGCCAGCGATGAGCAGCAGCGTCAGGTTGTGCAGCAGTTCGGCGCCGGTCAGCTTGCCGCTGCCGGAGTCGCTCACGGCCAGAAGATCGCTGATCAGGTCATCGCGCGGATCGGCGCGCCGCTGGGCGGCCAAGCCGGTGAAGTAGGCGAGCAGCTCGGTAGCCGCGGCGTTGATGGTATGCAGGCTCTGCGCGTCGCTGGCCTCAAAGACGCTGGACAGATCCCGGGCGAGCGGGCGGAATCCCTCTCGGTCTGCCTCCGGGATACCGATCAGCTCGCAGATCACCGTGACCGGCAACAGGAAGGCGAAGTCATGCATGAATTCGACGGCCGAACCGTCGGCACCGCGATCGGCCATGGCGTCGAGCAGTTCGTCAGCCATCGTGATGATCGCGGGTTCCAGCCTTGCGATGCGCCGACCGGTGAATGCACGGGCGATCAGGCTCCTGATCTGCTGATGCCGAGGGGCGTCCAGGTTCAAGATCCAGTCTGCGCTCTGGATAAATATGGGTTCAGCCCGCCACTCTGGTCGGGTCTCGTCAAAACGGTTGGCGTCGGAAACCCGGAAGCCGGGATCGCGCAGAACAGAGTTGATCGCGTCGTAGCCGACGACCAGCAGCTCGCCTAGGCTCGCCTGGAGCGGCGTGCCCGGGCCCACCTGAACCGTCTGGCCCGGGGCTACCTGCACTACCTCGCCGATCTCGTGCAAGGCCGCATAGAGCGGGTAGGGGTTTGCCCTTCCCTCAGGCGAGCCGAGCATGGTCAGGACATCAGTCATGTCCATATGCGCTCCGTACGCTGGTGCCGCCCAGCACCCTCGCCGGGATCTCGGCCATCACCGGCCCGCGGCCGCAGGTATGTAGAGGCCATTCGCCTCCAGGTACCGAATGCGCGCGTAGTCGCGATGAAGCTCCGCCGCGTCATCTGCGATGAGATACAGGCCGGCTGGGGCCGTATGCAGATCCACGGTCCGGCTCACCGGCCGGCCGGGCGACAGATCGCCGATCACATCATGCAGCGTCGGCAGGCCGTGCAGTTCGGCCAGGGCGCCGTCGGCCGCAAGGCGACCGTCGTAGGGGGCGATCAGGGTGACATCCCATAGCTGCCGCCGCACCGGATAGGGTCGGCCGACGAGCGCGGCTAGCCGCGCCGGGTCGGTGTAACAGTCCACGGTAAGCGTCACGTGATTGCTCCCGGTCGCCGCCCGCACGCTATCCGGCAGGAACGCCCCTGACATCCGTGCGCCCGTTTCGATCAGCACCGGACCCGAGCTGGTCAGCATCACCTCGGAGTGAGCCGGGCCCCAGGCGATGCCGAGCGCGTCCAGCACCTGCGACACATACCGGGCAACAACCTCCTGCGGCTCTCCGTCCGGCGTCACCAGCTTCTCCACGTCATACGCGACGCCGCCCGCGGCTGGCCGGCGCATGTCCTCCCAGATCTCGGCCACGTAGTGGTGGCCGTTGACGCTGACCGTGTTGACGATGTACTGCCGCCCGGCCAGCAACTCCTGGGCGAGCACCAGGTCATTGCGGCCACCGTACCGGTGCGACCGCCGGTACAGGTGGCCGAATGCCGCGTGTGCCTGCGCCTGCGTCGCGCAGAATGTGACGCCGTCCGATCCGGCACTGCCTGGTGGCTTTACCACGATCGGCCAAAGATTGCGCTCGTCTGCCCAGCTCACCATGCTTTCCGGGTCGGCCGTGGCGATGGTCTCGGGTGCGCGGACGCCGTGACAGACGAGGGCCTTGGCCATCTCGTGCTTGTCGCGTCGGCTCGCGCTGCGGGCGATGCCATTGCCCGGCAGGCCAAGCCGCTCTGCCAGTTCGTCGGCGAACGGCACCCCGGTCTCGGCACCGGGAATCGCCGCACTCACCGGGTACCTACGCAGGGCCGCCACGACCTGGTCTGCGTCCGGACCGGTGATCACCTCCAAGTAGTGGTCGGCGTGCTGGAAGCCGCCAAACGGCGCGGGGCTGTCCGGCGTGCTCAGAACTGCGACCGACGACCATCCCCGCGCGGCGAACTCGGTCTGCAGGTAGGCGCCGGTCGAGAACGGATCGACGATCGCGGCGACTTTACCTGTCCCGGACATCACTCAACCGCCGATACGATCCGATCCGCACGTCACGGAACCTGATGTTGCTCAGGTACAGCTCATATAGCCGACGGTTGTCGCACCACGACTCGTCGTACCCTGGCGGCATGACGGCCGGCGGCTCGTTGATGATCTGCACGAGGGCCACGGCGTCCGCGGACACCAGCGGCGCTACTCGGATACTGGAGACCTGTCGGCTGGCTTCCGCGACGAACTCCGGCCAGTCGACCAGCCGGAGATCTAGCAGGTCTGCGATCAGCTCGTTGTCGTAAGGCACGGGATTGCGCGGCAGCAGGTACGACAGCGGGCGGTCCGCTAGCGCGTTCACGGCCAGCGCGTCGGCCAAGATATCCACCGGCACGTAGCACATGCCGGCACCCTTCCAGAACAGGCCGAGGCTGCGGGCGATCTCCACTCCACGCCACCAGCTATATATCTTGCCGGGATCGACGCCGAAGTCCGTCGCGCCCAGGACGGTCGGCGCGTCGCACAACGTCACCGGCAGGAGGTGGTCACGAGCCAGCCAGCGCAACACGGTGGCGTTCACCCATTTCATCTGCGCATACCCTGAGTACCACCACGAGTCTGGCCGGCGGAAATCATCAGGATCTCGGTAGAAATGGGAGCCGAGTGCTCCGATGTACGTCAGGTGCTTGCGCTTCCCCTCGGTGGTGAACTGCACTTGGCGCAGCAGGCCCTCAACCCAGTCGTCCCGCATGCCAAGGTACGGAGTCGCGTAGTCAGTGCTGCTGGCGCAGCCGAAAACTAGATCAACCTCCTCGGCCAGATCCCGGTATCGTGCGGCGGGCAGCCCGAATCTGTGCTTCACCGGGGTCGCGTCGAGTACCTCTATCTTTTCCGCTTTCAGGTTGGTCAACTGGTATTTACGCAGCGTGTCTTCGAGCCGCTCGCGCGGATCTCGCCCGTTGCTGGCGCGTACTGTCGCCAGGACCGTCCGGACGCGAGGATCACGCGACAGCCGGGCGACCATATGCGCGCCGACGAAGCCGTTGCCGCCGACCACAAGTGCGGTATCGGTGCCGTGGCCGGGCAGGCGGTCCAGCCGCGTCCGGGCCTCCTCGTCCAGCACCGGGCGCAAAGCGAGCGCATTCCCGGTGTTCAGGGCGACCAAGTCAGCGAACTTGCCGTTGAACCGGAGACTCGGACAATCGTCGCTGAGCAAACAGAAATCCTGGCGCATGGTTTCTCTCCTGTCGCTGGCGTGCCGCTAAGCGGTGCGATATGGATACCGAATCCGAGAACTTGAAGTCGTGATCCATTCATCGTCTCTTTCGGCAGTCCCAGGAAGGTGGCCGACCGTGCGGCGCATCGCCGGTCATCACTTACGTCAGCATGCCTGAAAGGGGTATCGCTGCCGTATCGTGCACGCATCGCCGGGCTGCCGCAGGCGGGCAGGGCATCCGGCAACGTGGAGCTTGCCCCGAAGGGACGGGACGAGCGACATCGCCGCAGCTCCGTCCAATATTGGGGGCATTTGCGAGGTTTAAGGGTATAATTTCGGGCGTTAGGCGTCGCTTTCTGGGGTTGGCCTTAGTAGTCTGGCAGAATTGCAAGGGCTGGAATGACCGACGGGACCCGGGAGTTCGGGGTGCGACTGGGTGCGTGCCGCCAGTTGGCCGGGACGTCCGTCAGGCAGCGGGGCGAATTATCGCCGCTGCAGTTACTGACGCCGATGGGGTTGTGCGCTTTGGGGTGCTCGGCCCGTTGCGGGTGGTGGATGGTGCCGGCGTTAGCTGGTCGGTGCCGGCGGCCAAGCAGCGGATCCTGCTGGCCGCGCTGCTGTTGGCCCGCGGGAGCACCGTGTCGTCCGCGAGCCTGACGGAAGCGTTGTGGGATGAATATCCACCGCCGAACGCGCCGGCGGTCATCCGGACCTACGTGATGCGGCTGCGGCGTGCGCTGGGCCCGGCTGGCGCCAGGGTTATCGGCCGGTCCCCGGCCTGGGCTGTCGAGCTGCACGGTGCGGAAGAGCTGGATGTTACCGAGGTCGATGAGCTGTGGCGTGCTGCGCGGGCGGCGGGCGAGGCGGGGGATTTCCGGCGGGCGTCATCGCTGCTGGCCAGGGCGCTGGGCTTGTGGCGGGGGGAGCCGCTGGCTGATGTTCCCTCGGATGCTCTTACCCGGCGCGAGGCGGGCAAACTCGCCGAGCTCCGGCTGCAGCTCACCGAAGCCCGCATCGACGCGGATCTGCGGCTGGGCTTGCATGGCGAGCGAGTGGGCGAGCTGCGGCAGCTGGTCGCTGAGCACCCGCTGCGCGAGCATTTCCGTGCCCAGCTGATGCTGGCCTGCTACGCCTGCGGACAGCAGGGCGCGGCTCTGGAGGTCTACCGCGACGCTCATGCCATTCTGACTGAGGAGCTGGGAGTGGAGCCGGGGCGCGAGCTGCAGGAGCTGCATCACAGGATCCTGACCGCAGATCCGGACCTCACCTCGGCCGCGGCCGTCAGCTCGCCTCCACAGGAACCAGCGGAAGGCCGGGTAGCCGCAGGCGCCATGCAGGTCGCTGCCGATCACGTGCTACCGCGGCAGCTTCCCGCTGCCCCAGCTGGCTTTGCGGGAAGGCAGCCAGAGCTGAGATCGCTGACAGCGTGCCTGGATGCCGGGGCGGGCGGCGGCCCGGTGATAGTGACGATCAGCGGGACGCCGGGCGTCGGGAAGACGGCGCTGGCCTTGCACTGGGCGCATGAGGTGGCGCAGCGATTCCCGGACGGCCAGCTGTATGTGAACTTGCGCGGGTTCGACGCATCGCTGGCGCCAGTCACGCCCGACGAGGCGATTGCCGGGTTCGTGGAGTCGCTGGGCGTGGCCGTCAGCCAGGTCCCTGCTCAGCTTGACACAAGCGCGGCCCTTTACCGCAGCCTGCTGGCCGGCAAGCGGATACTTGTCATCTTGGACAATGCGCGCGACGAAGCCCAGGTCAGGCCGCTGCTGCCTGGTTCCCCGACCTGCGTAGTCCTGGTTACCAGCCGTAGGGAGCTCACCGGGCTGGTCGCATCGGAAGGTGCGCGCCCGCTCGTCCTTGAGATCCTGACTGCGCCTGAGGCCCGGCAGCTACTGGCCGGCCGGCTGGGCGCGGCACGAGTCGCCGCGGAGGCCGCGGAGGCCAGTGAGCTGATCTCGTTGTGCGCTTATCTCCCGCTGGCGCTGGCGATCGCCGCGGCCCGGGCCGCTACCCGGCAGCCGCTGTCGCTCACGTCCCTCGTCGGCGAGCTCCGAGACATCGGTCACCGGCTGGACGGGCTGGAAGCGGGGGATGAGGCCACGAACATCAAGGCCGTGTTCTCGTGGTCCTATCGGCTGCTTGCCGAACCAGCTGCCCGGATGTTCCGGCTGCTGGGGGCTCATCCCGGCCCCGATATCTCGGCTGATGCCGCGGCCAGCCTCGCCGCCGTCCGTGCGGTCGCGGCGCGCTCGGCACTGGCCGAGCTGGTCAGGGCCGGCCTGGTCCACGAGCCGGTTCCAGGCCGGTTCACCGTACACGACCTGCTGCGCGCATACGCGGACGAGCTCGCCAGCCAGGCTGAGCGCCACGCTGGGCTGCAGCGTGTGTTGGACTATTACCTGCACACCGCCTATGCCGCCATCGGCATAGGGTACCCAGCGGCACGTCTGATCACTATCGCGGGCCCGGGCACAGGACCGGCTCGGCTTCCCGGCCCGGACCAGGCCCTGGCCTGGCTGCAGGAGGAGCACGAGGTGCTGCTGGCGGCGATCGCTGCTGCCGCGCGGGCCGGCTTCGACACTCACGCCTGGCAGCTCTCGGCCGTGCTGCGCGAGTACTTTGCCCGCCGCGGCCACTACCGGGACTGGGCGCAGTCACAACAGGAGGCGCTGCCGGCCGCCGTGCGGCTCGGGGATGACGCTCCACGGGCCTTCGCCCACTGGAGCCTCGGCGATGCGCTCATCCGGCTCGGCTCCTGGCTCGATGCCCGCCGCCACCTGCAACTGGCCCTGACCCTGTACCGTAACCTGGGCGATCACGTCGGCCAGGCCGACTGCCACTGCGGCATGAGCCGCCTGTCCGAGGCCCAGGGAGATCACGCCGCCGCCTTGGTCCATGCCCGGCGCGCGCTGCGCATGTACCGCGTGGCTGGTGACCAGACCGGAGAGGCCGCCGCGCTCAACGGAATCGGCTGGCACCACCTGCTGCTAGGCAACCGCCAGCAGGCGCTGAGCTATTGCACCAGGGCGCTGAGCCTGAACCGGGCGATCGGGAACCGGTTCGGCGAGGCCGCCACCCTGGACAGCCTGGGCTACAGCCATCACCAGGCCGGACGCCACAGCCAGGCGGCCGCCTTCTATACCGAGGCACTTTGCGCCTATGCCGACGCCGGCGACCGCTACAACCGCGCGCAGACCCTGATCCGACTCGGTAACACCCACCGGGCAGCTGGAGACCCGCGAGCCGCCCGGGACGTCTGGCAGCAGGCCGCCGAGATCCTCGATGATCTTCACCATCCCGACGCCAGATCCGCCCGGGCCAGGCTCGAGGAGTCGGCCGGTTCGCCCGCCTGATTCGGTCGGCGAGGTGCCCAGCCTGGCTGTCATGTTCGCTGGGTTTCGGGGTGGGCGCCCGAAATCGCGGAATTCGCTGACACCGGGTTCGGCAATCTCGGAGGGGGCTGTCCGCGGCCGTCTGCATATGTTGGTCTTCGGCAGCAGGGTCAGCGAGGACAGTGCAGTTTGCCGAGCGCACACGCACGGGTCACTGACGGCCTGTGGGGGTGTACCGGGCGCACCGTTATGTCAACAGACCCCCCGTTTCGAGGTGAGAGGGCTGGGCGGGATCGGTATGGTGTCTATGCCGTTGGCGGCGCTGGATCTCGTGTCCCATGATGACGCGTTGCCGGCGTTCCCGGCTGTGTTCCTCGAAGGTCATGCCGTGCTGTCTTACGGTGAGCTGGCCGGGCTGGTCGGCGGAGCCGAGCGGGTGCTGCGCTGTGATGGCAAGGCGCTGGTGCTGTGTGCGGGGGATCGTGATCTGCCTACGCTGCTGGCGTATCTGGCCGCGCTGCGGTTGGGGCATGCGGTGGCGTTCCTGCCTGCTTCGAAGGAGGTTCTGTCGGCGTATCAGCCTGAGTTTGTCGTTCCGGCGCCCGGTTCGGGGGGCGGGCTGGCCGAGCTGGGCTATTGTCCGGCCGGGGATCTGGCCGCTGGTGTGACGGTTTTCCGGCGGAATAGCCGGCCGGCTGGTGATATTTACGCCGGGATGGCGTTGCTGCTGGGCACGTCGGGGTCGACGGGCAGCCCGAAGGCGGTGCGGCTGTCGTATGCGGGGGTGGCCGGCAGCACTGCCGCTGTGATCCGGGTGCTGGGGATCACCGCGGCTGAGCGGGCCCCGACTACGCTGCCGATCACGCATGTGTACGGGTTGTCGGTGCTGAACAGCCATCTGCTGGCTGGTGCGGGCGTGGTGCTGGGCGGCCGGCCGCCGCTGTCGCTGGCGGCGTGGGATCATCTGGTCCGGTCGGGTGCCACGTCGTTCGCGGCGGTGCCGACGACTTATGCGGCGTTCGGCCCGGCGCACGTCAGCTTGCTGGGCCGCAGCGAGATCCGCACCATGACCCAGTCGGGCGCGCGGCTGGGCGAGGAGCTGACGATGCGGCTGGTACGGATGATGGACCAGCGGGAGGGCCGGTTCTTCGTGATGTACGGGCAGAGCGAGGCGACGTCCCGGATCGCCTGCCTGGACCCGGCTGACCTGCCGGGCCGGCTGGGGTCGGTCGGCACCGCGGTGCCGGGCAGCACCATCACGATCGGGCCGGCGCCGGTCCGCGCGGGGGCG
>Ga0307479_10001149_pt1 | contig 24020 bp, 20 predicted proteins | sample atmos_gasesECM4C_FD_203743 | JGI IMG/M metagenome (GOLD analysis project Ga0307479, IMG submission 203743) | Hardwood forest soil microbial communities from Morgan-Monroe State Forest, Indiana, United States - atmos_gasesECM4C_515 | ecosystem: Environmental > Terrestrial > Soil > Temperate... | reverse complement strand
GCCCGGATAGCTTCTCTTGCGTGTGATGCCGGCGGAAAGGTAGAGGAGCTGGGCAACGGCCTCTAGATCTGGAGTGGCGTTGGTCTGGGCGGGGACGGATTCGGCGATGGCGGAGAGTGCGGCGACGCCGGTCTGGCGCACTTCGCCGGGCAAGCGCATGGGGTCGAGCGTGGGATAAATCTTGAAAGGGAGAGGCTGGTTGGACCAGTCCATGAAATGGGGGTTGGTGCGGATGCTGGTGTAGGAATGTTTGGTGGCGTCGTGATAGGTCCAAGCGGCTTCGAGATTGCGGTTGTCAGTCATGACATGGATGAACCTTTATCGCGGTGGAAATGAAGCATAGCAGGTTGAAGGGTCGCGGCGGTCAAACGAGGGCACACAAAGAGAAAAAGCAGATCAGAACGTGAGCTTGACGCCGAGCTGGGCGGCGAAGGGGATTCCGACGGTGGTGCCGGGGCCAAAGAAATCGCCAAGGGCACCGGCAGGAACCAGCAATTGCTTGCCGCTGGTGACGGGTACAGAACAGGCCGGAGTAGGGCATAGCGCGGTAACGTTTGCCAGATTGTTCACGGGAACGGGCAGGGCGCTGATGTTGCCGACGTAATTGTTGCCGGGATTGCTGCGATTGAAAAGGTTGAAGAATTCGATGAAGGGCGTGAGCGACCAGCGCTCGTGGAATTTGATGGGGCGGCTGGCTCGCAAATCGGTTTGAATGTAAGGCGTGCCGCGGAATTGGTCGAGAGTGGACTTCACGCCGTCGGTCACAGCGCGGTTGCCGGCCGGAGTGGTAAGTGTGATGGGCCGCGCTGTTTCTGCCTGCGAGAGAAAGGTCACGTCGAACCCTGCGGGGGCATGAACGGTTCCGGCGAGAACGAAGCGATGGCGGACGTCTTCGCCGGAGGGGCCATAGTCTCCTGGAGCGAAAGCGTTGAATGGATCGCAGACGCCGTTCACATAATCGAAGAGCTCGCCGATCTGGCATCCCCAGGTTTTTGCGGTGGCGAGCGTGTAGTTGGCGACGAGATTGAGGCGATGAGAGACGTTGCCCTGCAGATGGACGGCCAGCGCTTTGTAGCTAGAGCGATTGTCGGTGCGAAATACGGAGACATTTGGAAAATCATAACGACGGTAGCCGTGCATGCCCGTCTCGAGAGTGTAATCGGCGCTCAAAACCCAGTCGGCGCTGAAAGCGTGTTGAACGCCGGCGGTGGCATGCAGCGCGTAGGGTGTGTGGTAATTCGGATCGATTAGCGAAGGCGGGCCAGCAGCATTTCGGATGTTGAAATTGTTGACGGCGTTGAAAGCCTGGACCCAGCCGTTTTGCGCAAGATCGTTGAAAAAGAGGCCGACACCGGCGCGCAGAACGGTGTTTCCGGATGAGCCGGGTGCGTAAGCGACGCCGAGACGCGGCGCGAAGGCTTTGTGGTAGTCGTGAGGAATGCCGGAAACAATTCCATTGCCGGCCAGGGCCGGATTCGCGCTCTGGCTGTGGCCGGAAGCCGTGAACAGTCCAAACGTAGTGTCGTAGCGAAGGCCGTAATTGACCGTCAAGTGCGACGTGATGCTCCAGGAGTCCTGCGCGTAAATTCCAAGCCGCTGCACATTTTGCGAAAAGCTGCCATCGCCAGCGGGAGTGGCGGTGCAAGTCACCCCGGCAGGAACTGGAGGAGCGCACGTGGAGCTGAAATAGAATTGCGAAGGATTAGCCGCGTAGAAGCTGGGATCATTTGAATAAACCAGAACGGTCTCGGAAGTCGCGGCCAGGGCACCGCTGAGAACCGGTTCGTGAATCAGGTTGATCCCAAAGCGCGAGGTGTGCGTGCGGTTTGCATGGCTCACGTCGTAGCGAAATTGATATTTTTCCTGGTTGCGCAGGACCGGAAACGCGGTGATGGGCGTGACGAACTGATTGTCGCCGAACGTTTCGAGCCCGGAGATGGTGCTGCGCGTGGAAGTGAACGGGAAATCGAGCGCGAACCCGAGGTTCGAGTTGCGCACGGCGGTAAGATGCAGCCCGCTGGCGTTAAACAAGAACGAGCTGACCCAGTACTGATTGAAAGTGTACTGCTCTCCCAAAACCAGGCTCAAATAATTATTGTGCGAGGCCGCGCCCGTGGAAGGGAGCGCAGCTTGCTGCACCATGGCGTCGTGCGTGATGTAAGTGTCGGCGGAAGCTCGGAGAAACCAGTGTGACTGATCGGACTGCTGCCAATCCAGGCGAGCGTCGGCGAGGTAGTCGCGGAACGGGACCAGGACACTCGAAGGAACATCAATGGAATTAACTCCCCGAATCCCGTCATTGATTTTGCCCGCGGCGGCGAGTTGCGCGAGGGCATTGAACTCCGTCTGGCTTGCCGGGCTGTACGCGATGCTCGCGTTTTCGTGAACGTATTCGAAAGAGGAAAAAAACCATAACTTGCTTCTAACCAGGGGGCCGCCGAGAGTGCCCACATAATTCTGGCGCGAGAAGGGTTGTTTTGGATCGGGCGCGGGATTGTCAATCGGGAAGCGCGCATTGAGCCCGGCGGCGCGGCCGTAGAAGGCCCCGGAACCGTGCCAGAAGTTCGTGCCGGCCTTGGTGGAGAGGACGACTGACGCGGCTGTGGTGCGGCCGGTGTCGGCATCCTCTTGCGCGGTGCGGATGGCAAATTCCTGAATGGCCTCCGGCGAAAAATTCTGCAAAAAACCGCCGATCCAGTCGTCCGTATTATCCGCGCCGTCCACGCTGAGGTCATTGTTCAAGCCGGAGCTGCCGCCGGTCGACACCGCGGTGATTCGCGCTTTGGTGGGATCGGATGGTTCCAGTGGCTCCGTTCCTGGAGCAAGGTAAGCAATGTTGGCGAAGCTGCGGGCCGCAAGGGGTATGGTCTCCAGATCGCGCGATGTGATGATCGTCTGGTGCACGGCGCTGGAAGTATCAATGGGTTGCGTCGTGATGGAACCCGGACCATCTGTCTGCAACGTGATGCTCTGCTGCACCGGCTGCGGCTTCAAAGTAATGGTGATTTCCTGGACCGAACTAACGATGACTCTCACGTTCGAATTGGTTTCCGCAAAACCGCTGGCCTGGACTTTTATGTGATAGGCGCCCGGAGGAAGTTCATCCATACGGAACTCGCCGCGAGAGTCGCTCGAGACTTCACGCTGGAACGAGGATTCGACGGCACGGACGACGATTTGTGCGGCAGGGACCCGGCCCCCGGTAGCGTCCTGGACGACGCCGCGGAGCGCGCCGTGAAATTCCTGCGCGGGGGCAACGAAGGCCCCCGCGCAGGACAGGAGAAGAAAGAGACAGACGATTGTGTATACCTGACGAACGAGCCGACTCATAAAGAGGAGGCCAACACCCGATTGGAACGTAAGACGCGCGGAAGGCATCCTGCGTTACAGCGGGTCGAGCCAGTTAGATAGTGTACGTTGGAAGGGTATCGGTGCGCACCGTGAGCGTGGCTAGCCCAGAGCGGCAAAGGCTCTCAATAAAGTTGCAAGCGAAAAGAGATGGGCGGACCTTGCGGCCCGCCCATCTGGTTGAAGGTTTAGCTCTTGGGCGCCCAGGCTGAGGCGATCAGGTCGTGGGAGAAGGCCGGCGGCACCTGCTTGAAGCAGGCGTAGCGATAGAGCGCCGCGTTGAAGATGCCTCCCACCGCAGACATGAAAACCGAGAGCAAGAGGAAATAGAGAATCATCAAAAGCATGCCGATAAGCAGGCCGTTGAGACCGCCCACAACCGCTGCGGCGATCCACAAGCCGAAGCCGGGCAGCATGAGAAGCATGGAAACGAGGCTAAGGCTGAAGCCGCCGACGACCTTCTCTCCCCAAGTGTCGCGGAAGAGTTTGGAGGAGCGCTTGAAGGCCTGGAGGGGCGAAAGATCCTCGAAGGCCAGCACGGGGACCACAAAGTAGCAGGCCAGCGTCCAGGCGATGCCGATAATTCGCATGATGAGGCGGCCGATCAGGCCCAAACGCTCTTCGAGGGTCTTGAGAATGACGCCCACGGTTGCAGCCACGAACGCCCACTGAAGAATGGTGCCCTTGCGGGCCCAAGCCAGCTCGAGGCCGTCGCGGAAGGTCCATGTGCCGCCCATCAGGCGGCTATTGGCGACGCCGACCAGGGCGACGTTGAAGAATACGATCACGAAATAGTTCACCACGTACAAGGTGAACAGGCCAAACATGAACATCGGCGACTGGTTCGGATTGAACTGTTCGCCGGCGGCTATGGCCGCGGCCCTCGCCGGCAGCATGAGGAACGCGCCGCCAGTGGCGATAACGGCCGTGACGATAAAGCATGCAATGGCCGAGAGCACCGGGAACAGCATCAACTGTTTGTCGGAACGAAGAATGGCGAAGCTCTGCCTGACGAGCTGCCAACTACGAGAGAATTTGCCCATCACACCCTCCAACACAAATTGGAAACGATGCAACTGTGACCTGGGGATAATTTGGCGGAAAGGCCCGGGGGTTCCAATAGTACGTTCGATGCACTCCCAAAGGACAGGTAATGCTTGCGACAACGGTTATCCTGCCGCGAAGGTGCGGAGATCAGCGAAGATGGGCGTCAAACCAGGCGACGGTGCGCCGGATGCGGTCGCGCTGGTGCTCGGGCTTGACGAACATGTGGCCCTCATGCTCGTAGACCACGAGTTGGGTTTCGACGCCGAGAGTTTTCAGCGCGTGCCAAAATTCGTAGGATTGCGGGGTGGGACATTCGCCGTCGCTGTCGCCGACTATGACTAGGGTGGGCGTTTTCACGTTTTTGATGAAAGTGATCGGCGAGCTTTTGGCGTAGACCTCGGGATCGTCGTAGACCGACTTGCCGAAGAACGGGATCATCCACTGGTCGATCTTGTTTTCGCCGTAATAGCTCAAAAAGTTGGCGAGGCCGGCGCCGGCAATGGCGGCTTTGAAGCGGTTGGTTTGCGTGACGCCCCACATGGTCATAAAGCCGCCGTAGCTCCAGCCGGTAAGGCCGAGGCGGTCCGGGTCGATCGGGCCGATGCGGAGGGCTTCGTCCACGCCGGCCAGGACATCGCGAAAATCGCCGTAGCCGAAATCGCGGACGTTGGCGCGCGTGAAGGCTTCGCCTTGGCCGAAGCTGCCGCGCGGATTGGCTTGGAGCACAAAATAACCCGCGCCCGCCAGGGCGATGGCGAAGTCACCCGTATGAGGCCATTCCGACTGAACCGCGGCACCCGGGCCACCGTGCACTCTGACGATCATGGGATATTTTTTCGAGGGATTGAAATCGCGCGGGTAGAGGAGCCAGCCCTGAATATTGTAGCCGTCGTTTGTCCAGTGGATGCTTTTGGCTTCACCCCAGGCGGGTTTCACAGAGGCATTGCGGTGCGTGATTTGGCGCCAGTAGCCGATGGGGCCGGCCCAGATTTCCGGGGGATCGCTGAAGGAACAGCGGATGATGGCGGAGGTTTTTCCGTCGCGCGCGAGGGAGAGGTTCGTGCCCCAGGAGCCGGCGGAAATTTGCTCCTGGCCGCGCCAGAGAGGATCAATGCGGCTGCTGGAAGGATCGAGCACGGCAGCGGCAGCGTCGCCCTCGATGGTTTCTCCGAAGACGATTTTCCCTTCGGGAGTCCAAGTGAGCCAGTTGGCGGTGGCTCTCATGTCCGGAGTGAGGTTGGTGGCTTCGCCTCCGGTTCCGGCGATCGTGTAGATATCGCCGCCGACGGAAGGCTCATCGCTCATGAGGCCGGCGATGAAAGCGATGGTCTTGCCGTCGGGTGACCACGCGGGGTTGGCGATCTGGAGAGGCGGCTTGTAAATCATTTTCATCTGGCTAGCAGGGCCGGCGTCGAGCGTGTAAAGGCTGGCGATGTACCAGTTGTTGTCGCCATTGCCGTTTGCGGCGATGACGGCGAAGCGCGAGCTGTCCGGCGACCAGTCGTATTCGTAGACGTACATGTCCGCGGGAGAGATTTGGCGAAAACTTCCGGTGGCGACGTCAACGAGGGCTAGGCGCTGTTCGAAGAAGGCGTCCTTGATCTCGCCAGTGTCCGGGGGTTCGGCGACGAGCGGACCGGCAGCGCGCGTGGCGTTCTCAGTGTAAAGCACGGCGATCGTTTTGCCGTCGGGCGACCAGCTGGGCGTCGCGAGAAGGCCCTTCACTTTCGTGAGGCTCTTGGCGGGGCCGCCCAGGTCAGAAACATAAAGCTGAAGCTGGCCTGGCTTTACAGCATCGGACAAAAATGCGATTTGTTTGCTATCGGGAGACCATGCGACGCTACCTTCGGCTCGAGGAATTGAGTTGGAGGCGGCGGTGATGCGTTTCGGCGCAGCGCTGGAGTCACGGTCGGCGACATAGATCGCAGTATTGCCGTCAGGTGCGCCGTCTTTGCCGACAAGCGTTTCAACCCAGGCGACTTTCTTTCCGTGGGGGGAAACAGTGGTTTGCTCGAAAGTGTGCGCGGCATAGAGCGCGTCGATTACGGTATCGAGCGGTGAGCTGTCTTTCGGCTTCTGCGACGGCTCCGGGCGCGTTGTTGCGGCTGGCTTCGCAGCGCTCTTCGCCTGCCCGGATACGTTGCCTGCATTGCAAAACGAAAAAGTGAAGATGGCTGCGATGATCAACTTCGAAACGCGCATATTCCCCGACCTTTCGACGTAAATTACCGCCGCGCAAAGATAGACTCACCCGGGCACTGCTGCAAGTCTTGATTCGCGAATGTTCGTTGTGGGGAACGAGGTTCCCGCGTAGAATCCGCGCAACTCGGCCCGTGGAGGGAATCATGTTGGATCGCCGTGGCTTCTTGTCTTCGTTCGCAGGGATTGCCGGCGCAGCCAGCGTCCTCGGCTTGCCGCCGATGTGGGACGCGCTGCTGGAACAGGAAGCGCCGAAGCTGCCGGACCATGCCCTTTACGATTCCAACGAAGAAGCATATTGGACTGAATGGCGCAAACAGTTCCTGATTCCGGCGGATGAAGTTTATCTCAACAACGGCACGGTGGGATCGTGTCCAATGCCCGTGCTGCGGGCGGTTTTCGATGGCTACAACGATACGGAGAAGATGGCGCAGAGTGATCCGGAAGACTATCCGATCTGGGGTTACGGCGCTTGGAACGAGTTTCGCGATCCGCTGGCGGAGTTTGTTGGCTGCACGCGCGATGAGCTGGCGCTGGTGCGCAACGCGACGGAGGCCAACAGCTACATTGCCAACGGCCTCGACATGAAACCGGCCGACGAGGTCCTGATGACCGACCAGGAGCACCCGGGAGGCGAGCAGCCCTGGAATCTCCGCGCGAAGCGATATGGAATCGTAGTGAAGAAGATAACGCTGCCGAAGCCGGTGCCGAATGCGGCGGCGGTGTTGAACCTTTTTAATGATGCCATCACTTCGCGGACGCGCGTGTTGTTTTTCAGCCATATCACCACGGTCACTGGCGTCGTTCTGCCGGCCAAGGAACTCTGTGCGCTGGCGCGTTCGAAGGGGATTCTCTCGGCGGTGGATGGCGCGCATGTCGTGGGAATGATGCGGCTGAACGTGCGCGAACTGGGCTGCGACATGTACACGTCGAGCCCACACAAATGGCTGCAAGCACCCAAGGGTAGCGGCTTTCTGTATGTAAGGGACGAAGTGATTGACCGGCTGTGGAATACCATCGTCACCGCTGGCTGGGACGAGCCGAAGCTGCGCGCGGAGCGCTTCCAGCGCATCGGCAGCTCCAACGTGCCCGCGCTCTGGGGGATGCGCGCGGCGGTGCAACTGGCGAATCAGATCGGGATGGAGCGAATCGAACGCCGGCACCGGCAGATGGCTGACTTTATTTTGAAAGAGATGGTGCAGCGCGGGGCAGAGTCGTGGACTTCGACTGATCCGGGGCTGCGTTGCGCCATTGCGTCGGTGAATATGGCGCCGATCCAGATCGCAGAAATTGAAAACTGGATGTGGAAGACGAAAAAGATCCGCATCCGAGGCGGCGCGCCCTCGAAAATCCGGCTTTCAACACCGTACTATTTGCTGCGCAAAGACGTGAACTGGTTCCTGGCCGCGTATGACGAATACCGGCGCGAAAAAAAGCTCGCCTAAAGTGCCGCTCGGTGAAGACGGCAAGCAATTGGGACCCGCCATCGTTTCTTGACCCTGCGCGCAAGGGTCGCATACACTACTAAATTCTGAACCGGCCGCTGAAGAAGCTAGTGGGCTGTTCTGCCGTTGCGGGTGAAAGAGGCTGCACTGCGATTGCGTATTACATATCGCATGTAACGAAGGGGGATTGTTTTGCCAAAGCGCACATTTCAACCGCGCAAACGCCGTCGCGCCAAGACGCACGGCTTCCGCGCACGCATGAAGACGACGGGTGGCCGCAAAGTGCTGGCGGCGCGCCGCAAGAAGGGACGCCATCGGCTTACCCCCGAATAATACGGGGAGCCCATCGCCCACTGCGAGTTCGCGTGTGCACGGGCAACGGTACCCGCGCGAAGCGCGGCTGGTGCGGCGCGGAGAGTTTGATGCCGTCTACCGCGCCGGTAAGCGCCGTTCGAGTTCCCACTTCACAGTTTTCTTCCGCGCCAACGAGCTGCCGCAGAGCCGTTTCGGCTTCAGCATCAAGAAGGCCCTGGGCGGGGCGGTAGTGCGCAATCGGATCCGGCGGCGCCTGCGCGAAGTCGTACGCTGCCACCGGCTGGAGATACCCGCAGGATGGGACATCGTCATACACCCGAAGAGTTCGGTGGCGCGAGCGGAGTTTGCGGCGCTGGCGGCGGATTTGTTGCGCCTGCTGAAGAGCGTGTAATGGATTTTGAAGTAGACGCCCAGCCCGTTTCGCCCGCTTCGTCTGTCGGCAACGGGGAAGCGGGCGGGGCAAGCCCCGCCCCTACACGAATCGTCGCGGTGCAAATCCCAGCGCCACGCATTGACGATCGACCCATTCCCGTGCGCGCGGCCTTGTTCGCGCTGCGATTCTACAAAGCGTATTTGTCGATCTTGTTCGCGGGCAGCTGCCGCTTCGAACCGACGTGTTCGCGCTATGCCTACGAAGCGATAGAACGCTTCGGCGTGGCCCGCGGCGTTCGGCTGGGGCTGAAGCGCCTACTGCGCTGCCAGCCGCTTTCGCGCAAATTTGGTTACGACCCGGTTCCGGAGAAATGGGAAGAGATGCCAACGAATTCAGCGGCACAAAAAGCTTTTCACCGCGAGGCGGGGTCGTGAGCGCTCCTCTGCAAAAAGACAAGTTCACGCCGGAGTTGCGGATTCTCGTCGCCTCGCTTCTCTCCTTTGCCGTGATCATCCTTTGGGCTAAATTCTTCGGCCCTAAGCCGCCCGTCCAGCCTGCGCAGCCCAAGCGTTCGGCAGTGACAGCCCCTGCTGCGCCTGGTCCGGCGGCGTCACCCGCGGCAAACCCATCGCAAGCCGCGGCGACGCCCGCAACAATAGCGCCTGCGCCGGCGGCGAGTGTCGCGGTAAGAAACGATTCGCAAGAGCGCAGCATAGTGATCGAAAACAGTCTGTACCGCGTGGAAATCTCGAACCGCGGCGCGGTGGTCAAGAGCTGGCAGCTGAAGAATTACAAGGACGACGCGAAGCCCCAGCGGGTGCTCGACGTCGTGCACCCGGATGCCTCACAGCAAACCGGCGGCTGGCCCTTTTCCGTGATCCTCGATGATGAGCAGTTCCAGAATGCGGCGAACAGCGGCCTCTATCGGGTTTCCTCCCCCGCGACCGCACTGCAAGCCCCGGCCGACCTTGAACTCACGTGGAGCGACGGCCACCTGGAAGTTACCAAGCACTTTCGCTTTGATCACACCTATGTGGTGCGCGTGGAGACTTCCGTCAAATTCAACGGCAGGCCGATCAAGGCGGGCCTTGGATGGCTCGGCGGCTTCGGCGATTTGACGGTGACGAACCCTGCGCCCGTGGAAACGGTCCAGACGTACTACAGCGAAGGCGGCAAAATCTCGACATTCCTTCACAAGAAGTTGGACGGCCTGGACAAGTGGGGCGCGGGCCTCTGGCAGGGTGGAAAAGATTTTGTTGGCATTGAAGACCGATATTTTACGGCGGCGTTTCTCCCTCCCAATGGCGCCGTGCCCGGAACCCTGGAGACGCGCTACTGGAAGGCATCGCGTACGGTCAAGGGAGCGGATGGACAAGAGGCGCTGGAACCTGTGCCGCAAGTAGCCGCGGCGGCGGCAACACCGCCCCTGGCTTTGCGCGTGTTCGTCGGTCCGAAAGACTACGACGACTTGAAGAAGATGAATCCGCCGCTGCACGGGCTCATCAATTTTGGGTGGTTGGAATTCATCGCTGAGCCTCTCTTCCACGGCTTAAAGTGGCTGCACACCTACATTCCCAGTTGGGGATGGGCCATCGTTGTTCTCACGCTGGTCATCAATATGCTCCTCTTTCCGCTGCGCATTTCCAGCTACAAGACGACTCTGAAAATGCAGCGCGTAGGGCCGGAAATTAAGGCCATCCAGGAAAAATACAAGAAATACTCGATGCGGGATCCGCGCAAGGCGGAGATGAACAAGGAAGTCATGGCCATCTACAGCCGCGAGGGAATCAACCCGGTGGGCGGCTGCTTTCAGATGTTCCTGCAAATGCCGGTGTGGTTCGGCTTGAACACGGCGCTGCGGTACGCCATCGAGATGCGGCACGCGACCTGGTTGTGGATCACCGACCTGTCCTCGAAGGATCCTTACTACATTTTGCCCGTGCTGATGGGTCTTTCCATGTATCTCGTTTCGAAGATGACGCCGATGACGGCGACCGACCCGCAACAGCAGGCCATGATGAAAATCATGCCCATCACCATGGCGGGCATCTTCATGATTTCACCGATTTCGAGCGGCCTGGCAGTGTATATTCTCACCAGCAGCGTGGTCGGTATCGCGCAGCAGTGGTACTTGAACAGGAAGCATGCTGCGCCCGCGCCGGCAAAGCCCGCGCGCGGGAAGAAGTCTTAATCAGAGGTTTCAGAGAGGCGAGGCGGCTTGCAACATTCGCATGCCCATGGCTCAAGAACTCATCCACGATGGCAAGTTGGACCGGCAAGCAGCGGCCGAAGCGCTGCGCCTCTTTTTGGAGAATATGGTCCGCGTTTCCGGGCTGGAGTTGAAGGTGAATGTGCGTTCCTTACCCGTTGAAAGCGCTGTCTCGGGAAGCGACGCCGAAGTTCTTGCCGATCTCGACGGCAAAGACAAAGAGATTTTGCTCGAGCGCGGCGCGGAAGTCTTGAAAGCGTTCGAACACCTCGCCTTCCGGGCGCTGCGCCTGGAACCCGCTTATCATGAAAAAATTCACATCGATAGCGGCGGGTACCGCGCGCTTCGTTTTGAAGAATTGCGCATGACCGCCCGCGTTGCCGCCGAGCGCGTCCAGTCTTCCCGCCAGCCGTTTCGCCTGAATCCCATGTCCTCGCGCGAACGCCGCATCGTCCATATGGCCTTGAAAGATATGGCGGGAGTGCGTACTGAAAGCATCGGTATAGGCGAGGATCGCCAGGTCGTCATACATCCCGCCGACGGCAAACCTTCCCGGTAGTAGTTCCCCTTTGCGACGAGAAGAATAACTGGCAAGGATTTGTGTCCTACTTAGTGACCCAGCCTTGCGAGAGGACGACGCCGTTAGTGCCAATGCGAACGCGATACGTGAAAGGCGCGGGGCGGTCGCGTCGTGTTTGGGCAAATCGGATGTCGGAAATTTCAACGATCGCCACATCGCCTTCCTTGTGGAAACGCGTCACCGGAAACCGCGAAAAACCCAGCACCTTCTGCACTTCTGGCAGGCGTTTGGCAACCTCGATATACGAATTCGCGGACGCGTCGGGATAGTAGTGGTGCTCGAGTGCGAGCAATTCGTCATCGTTTACGGGCCTGTCGGCAAGGTCCATTCGCAGTTCGTAGACGCCGCGCTCCGTTCGAACCAGTCCGTCCCAATGCCAGAGTGAAGGCGGAAGCGGCAACGCTCCGATCGAATCGACTTGCAAGCGTTCCAGTTCAGCAAATCTCTGGATGCGCGAAAACGCGACGTGGTGTGCGTACAAAGCGCAAGCGACATACAGCAACGCAGCGGCAAAACCGGCGCGATTCCAAGTGTCGTGCTTGATTTTCACGCCCCACCCGAGAAGTGAGGGCAAGAGGAAGAGCGCGGTAAAAATGAGGATGGCGCTCAAAACGACGCGACCGGAAACGGGCGCGCCCGCAATTTCACCAATTCTGGCAATGAGAAATGGCGCCGGCAGGAAAACGAGCCACATCCCCATGGCGCGGGCCTTTACTTTTTCCGGAAGGGCGTACACCCACGCGAGCAATTGCGGCACAAGGAAAATCGCAGTCAGCGTGAAATCCACGATAAAGATGAGATCCCAAGCGGGGCGCGACCATTTGAGAGGCGACCAGATCATCGTTCCGAACGACGTTACCAAGTCGAGCAGAATGTGGCTGAGGATGCCCACCGCATAGATCCCGCTGAGCGCTGCAAAGGAAGGCGCTTCCCATTTTCGCCACCTCGCAAACGCGAGGGTGATCCCCGCGAGGAGCAGCGTCCACAGAGGAAGAAGGACCAGCGAATGCGTGAGGCTGCGATGCCAGGTAACGATGAGCAGCTTATCGCTGGAGAAGATATCCCGGAGGACGTCGGAATCTGGAAAGATCGCCCCAATTATCAGCGACCACGTGATGATGCGGCCGCGGTTCATCGGGTGGGAGGCAAACATATCCTCGCCGCGAAATACCGCCTTCCCAACCAGCGCCCCCGCAATTCCATGGGTGATTGTGTCCATCGCTAGAGTCTATCCGCTGCGCCCGGGCGCGACATTCTACCGCACAAATAGAAGCGGATTTGTCTTGGCGATGACTTTGCCGATGCGGCGTGCGGAGACGCCGTGACCATCGAGAGCGGAGAGGGCGGCCTCGGCGGATTCGGGCGAGATGGCGATCAGCAGCCCGCCGGAAGTCTGCGGATCGAAGAGAAGATCGCCGTATACCTGAGGGACGCCTTTGGCGAAACTCACGCAATCGCCAATGAAATCGCGGTTATTCTTCAGGCCACCCGGAAGGAATCCTTCGCGAGCGGCTTCGAACGCGCCGGGAAGATAGCCGATTGCAGAATGCTCGATCTCCAGGGACACGGATTCAACTCCGCGCGCTGAATCACCCAGCGCCATCTCCCGCGCGTGGCCCAGCAATCCGAATCCCGTAATGTCCGTCACTGCGTGAATCGGAGACGCCGATCCCGCCTTGCCCTGCATTCCTTGCAGCGCTTCGGACGCGGCGCGGTTCAGTTCTGACATCGAAGCAATGGCAGCCTGCAGGGAGCCGGATGCGACGCGGTCCTTCTTCAGCGCCGTTGAGAGCACGCCAGTCCCAATGGCTTTCGTCAGCAACAATACGTCGCCCGCGCGCGCACCGACGTTTCGCCAGACTTTCTGCGGATTGATGATACCCGTGACCGCGTAGCCAAATTGAATGTCGTCGTTGCGAATCGAGTGCCCGCCGATGACGCTGCATTTCGCTTCGGCCATCTTCGAAAGGCCGCCGCGAAGAATCTGTTCGAGAATTTCGGGATCACCCTTGTCGGGAAATCCCACGATGGAGAGAGCGGAAACCGGCTTGCCGCCCATCGCGTACACATCACTCAACGCATTCGCCGCCGCAATTTGCCCGAACGTGTAAGGGTCATCCACGATCGGCGTGAAGAAATCGACGGTCTGCACCATTGCCATCTCGGGGCTGAGCAGGTACACCCCCGCGTCGTCGTTGGTATCGAAACCAACGAGCACGTTCGGATCAGTTGGCCCCGGCAAACGGCGCAAAATGGAATCCAGCAACCCTGGACTCAGCTTCGCCGCTCAACCCGCTGCCTTGACCATGGCCGTCAGTTTCACGGTTGGGGTCAAGCCGCACCTCGCTATAAAGCCTTTTGATTATAGCGATGTGCCGCCGTTCCTGCTTGCGGCGCGCAGGTTTCGGAATTCAGTTATACGGGTGGTGAGGAAACAGCCGATGCGTGGCTGGTTTCTTTGAATTTGCGTTGATAGTAGGCAACTGTAATGAAGATGACAGGCACGCCGATCAGGCTTGGCAGTATCCAGAAAATTGTGTACAGCTGGCTTTGGGCGAACGAAGGAAACAGCCGCGAACCGCCGAACACCAGGAAGGCCGTATAACCCGCAATCCCCGTACCGATCATCGAGCCAAGATGCTCATACCACCGGTGCATCCGCGATTGCGGACCGCGCAGCAAGTAACGCAAATTTCCAGCTCCAATGAAGGGACCAATGGGACTCAGGCCAATCAGCGGCCCGCTGCGATACTTAATTCCGAGGACGAGCACGGTCAAACCCGCGAGGATTACCACGACGTTGAGCGCCAGACTGAAGGGCGTACGCATCGCTTTCGGATCGCGCTTTGTCTCGATAGCCCAGATTCCCTGCCAGCCCGACGCCAGGGTGATGCCAGCCAAGTACGCCAGGAAGGTGGCAAAGACGCGTTGCTCCTGCAGAAAGCGAGAGAGCTCTGCCGGCGAAAGCGGCCGTGCGATCTGCCGAACGGCAAGAGGAATGGTGAAAGCGAGTCCGCTCATGGCCCAGGCCGTCACGACAACCACGGACATGGACACGACGTAGAACCATCCGGCGCGGATGTGCGTCCTACCGCCCTTGGGAGCGATGGCCGGAATCCAAAACAGTATCAGCGCGATGGTGCCGGCGGCGATGTGCACCCACCGCAGTGACTGAAACAGGCTTGCCATAGCGATTCACCTTTCGCATTCGTGCGCGGGCTCTGCGCATGGATTCCCCGCACCATGTGAGCCAACTGACCTATTCCCACATTACCCTGCTTACTTGCGCGGCGCATGCGGAAAGTGTTCTCATCCTCGGATGCCTTGGGACTTCTGGCTCATCTTTTTTGTGCTCGGCGTGATTCTGCCGTGGCGCGGACGAGTGCGGGTGAAGAAATTGCTGGCCATGCCGCGCGTCAGCACGATGGAGCGGCTTATCCTCTACGCCTCGACCATCGCGTTTCAATGGTTCGCCGTCGCGGTGGTGGCGTGGCGCGCCTGGGCGCACGGATTCACGGCCTCCCAACTTGGTTTGACGGTCCCTGACCGGACCAGAATCCTTGTTGCTTCGATTGTCGGCGCCGCGACCATTGCGGCTCTTCAATGGCTCAACCTGAGGCGCGTGGGGAGAATTCCCGTTGAAGCGCGCGGCTCTCTTCAAGCCATTGCGGAGCGCATCCTGCCGCAATCCACGGTCGAGCTGCTGCCCTATCTCGCGCTTGCGATTACGGCGGGACTTTGCGAGGAGTTCCTCTATCGCGGGTTCGCCATGGCCGTCCTCATCCATGTAGGATTACAAGCCTGGGCTGTGGTGGTGCTTTCTTCCGTTCTGTTCGGGCTGGCACATAGTTACCAAGGGCGCGGAGGAATCGTGATGACCCTCTTGATCGGCCTCATTTTGGGTTCAAGCCGGTTCTTCTACGGTAGTCTGGTGCCCGCGATTTTCTGGCATAGCGCCGTGGACGTGGTCGCGGGTACGGTTGGACCCCGATACCTGGCGCCAGGAACGGCTAGTGTCCAGGAAGGTGCTAATCTGATACATTATAGATAAATAGTTACTAGTATGATAACAAACATCCCAGCTCCTCCCTCGGCGGCCGTGATACGCCGTGCCCTCGGAGAATTCAAGCTCCCTGCCTATGACGATCAAGTGCTTCAGATTCAACTATATATAAGGATTTTGCTGACCTGGAATGAGAAGATAAACCTGACCGCCATTCGCGACCCGCTGGAGATGCTTTATCGTCATTTTTGCGAGAGTATGTATGCGGCCGATGCAGTACCTTTGGAACGTGGTCGGCTCGCCGACGTTGGGTCCGGGGCCGGATTCCCCGGTTTACCCCTCAAGATCCTGCGGCCCGACCTGCAAGTTTTCGTCGTCGAATCGAACATCAAGAAGGTTACATTTCTCGCGGAAGTGATTCGCGAATTGGGACTTAGGGGCGTACAGGTGCTGTCCAGGCGCTACGAGGAGCTCGGGGAGGAGGTCGCTCCTCTAGACTACGTGTGCTCGCGCGCGCTTGGTGAATTCCCTGCTTTCCTTGAGTGGGCAAGCTCGCAACAGATAGCAGCGAAACAGGTTATCCTCTGGATCGGGTCTCGCGACCTCGCCGACATCGAAAAGGTTCCCACTTGGGACTGGCGCGAACCCATCCAAGTGCCTAATTCCCTGCAGCGCCTCCTTTTGGTAGGCACGAGAAAGCTCTGAAGAAGCAGCTGCCATCGACTTGAAATTGGCTGAACTCCTTCACATCACGGGTTCTTGCCGGGTTTCATGCTCCTCCTTGACGTTCCACGTGGAACAATCTCCAGTCGGCCCTAGCGGGACTTGCTAATGTTCCACGTGGAACAATCTGCCTCCGGTGCCCAATTCTCGCCCCCAAGCGTTTTGTTCCACGTGAAACATCTTGCATCCTTCCCCCGCCTTTGCTAGATTTTCGCTGGCGAGGAACAGTTTGACTCGTATCATCGCGGTCGCAAACCAAAAGGGCGGAGTAGGCAAAACAACCACGGCTGTGAATCTGGCCGCCTGTCTTGCTACGACAGGGCATCCCACACTCCTCGTGGATTGTGATTCCCAAGCCAATGCCACTGCCGCTATCGGCTTTACGAAGGATCCCTCTCGAAGAACGCTCTACCACGTCTTAATTCTCAACGAGCCTTTCGACAGGATTATCCAAAAGTCGCAAGTCGATCGCCTCGATGTCATTCCCGCGGACAAAAACCTTGCCGGCGCGGCCGTCGAGCTCGTAAATGCGGAAAGCCGCGAGCACAAGCTGAAAGCCGCCCTAAAGGCGCTCGACCAGAAGTATGAATTCATCATTGTGGATTGCCCTCCGGCCTTGGATCTCCTGACCTTGAACGCTCTCGTGGCCGCCGATGCCGTGCTCGTTCCCATTCAATGCGAATATCTGGCTCTTGAGGGCGTTTCCGAACTGTTGGATACTCTCATGCGCATCCGGCGCACCCTCAATCCAAGCCTGGAAATTGAAGGCATCTTACTCACGATGTACGACGAAAGAACCAGTCTTTCCCGCCAGGTAGCCACGGATTTGCGCAGTTTCTTCGGGACGCAAATCTTTCAAAGCGTAATTCCGCGCAATGTGCGCTTGGCGGAAGCGCCTAGTTTTGGTAAACCCATCGTTTTTTACGATATCCATAGCAAGGGCGCTGAAGGTTACACTCAGCTTGCCCAGGAGGTTATTGCCAATGCCGAGAAACGCGCTGGGACGGGGGCTCGGAGCGCTCATTCGGGAGCCTGAGCCAAAGACTTCGCCGGAACCTACACCTCTGCAGCCTCAGGCCACAACCGCGAGCGGTGCGGCAGTCGTACCGGCTCGCGAGACCGCGCATCCCGGTCCTCAGCAGGTGGATATCGACTTGATCGAGCCTAGCCCTTTCCAGCCTCGTACGCGCTTCCGCGAAGAGGCTCTCGACGAACTGGCGCGCTCCATTCAAGCCAGTGGCATCATCCAGCCCTTGGTTGTTCGGCCCATCGGCTCGAAATACCAGTTGATCGCCGGCGAACGCCGCTGGCGTGCCGCACAGCGCGCCAGCTTAGCGAAAGTTCCGGTCATCGTCCGCCAAGTTTCCGACGATCTGGCTTTGGAGATGACGCTGGTCGAGAACATCCAGCGCGAAGACTTGAATGCCATTGAAGCCGCTCGCGCATTCGAACGCTTGATGGAAGAAGCGAGCTTGACCCAGGAAGCGGTTGCCGAGCGAACTGGCAAGGACCGCGCCACGATTGCGAACTCCATTCGCCTGCTAAAGCTGGAACAGAAGATTCAGGATTGGATTGAAGAAGGGAAGCTGACCGCGGGACACGGGCGCGCACTTCTGGCGGTGCCTGATGCACAATTACGCATGCGTTACGCGCAGCGCGCGGCGCGCGGCGGGTTGACCGTCCGTCAAATCGAAAAATTGGCCTCGCGCCGTTCGCAAGGCGGGCATGCGCCGGCGCTGGTTCAACTTGACGCGAACATTCGCTCGGCGTTGGACGAACTTCAGCGCCACCTCGGCACCAAAGTGCTTCTTCACCAGAAAACGAAAATACGTCCGGGACAACTCGTTCTTGAGTTTTATGATGACGATCAATTGATGGGCCTTTACGATCGCTTGATGAAATAGGTTCGCCAGCTCCGGCACCGGCATGCACTGCCCGTCCGTTCAGTCGCTTCATTAGACAACGCCCTTGCTCAGTTGCGTTGACTTCGCCGCGTGCGCGGCTAAAGTAGAACAGTCTATCTTGGGGGGATGTGTTATGGCGTGGAAGTGGCCCAGCGCTGCAAAGAGTGGCGCAAGTGAAGAATGGACAGGATTCATTGACCAAGGCGTAACGCTCGAAGGTACATTGACGGTCACCGGCACGTTCCGCATTGACGGCAACGTGAAAGGCAACATCATCTCAGAGCAAACCGTAATTCTCGGCGACCGCGCCAAGGTCGAAGGGCAGATCGAGGGCAATCGGGTGGTAATCTCCGGCCGCTTCGATGGCGTCATTTTCGCCAAGGGACGCGTCGAGATCGAGGCCAAGGGCGTAGTGACCGGAGAGGTGCATGCTCCATGCATGGTCATCGACCCGGGCGGAATCTTTGACGGCCGCTGCCACATGCTGGGATCTTCAGAAACGGCTTCAACAGTGACGATTCCAATCAGGGCCGTCGGCAAAAGCTGATGGAGGCTCGGCTTCTCTCGTTCAATGAGCGCTAGCTAGGATTTGACAGTCGGCGCCAAGGAAGCGCCCGCCGCTTTTTCCGCAGCTAGAATTCCAGCCTGAATGTTCGATTCCCAATCAACATGCGGAACTCTTGACGCGTTCGCCGCCTTGTAATAGAGCAGTGCGTCTGATGGGCGATTAAGTTGCTTCAGCGCGAGGCGCCCGGCAGAGAGAAGCGCCAAGATCGATAGCCGTTCGCTAGGATATGCCTTGGCCAGTTTCTCATACTCGGTCACGGCGCGTTCGAAATTCTGTTGTCCTTCGGCCGCGCGGCACAAGTCGAGCCAAGTTGCCGCGGGCAACCGATCCCCGCCGGAGTTGGTATACTCGTGGTAATCCTGCCAAGCCGCCTCAAAGTCCTGAGCCTTCAAGTGCAGTTGGCACAGCTTAATGTTTGAAGTGTAATAGTTAGGTATATCACTCTTTCTCCAATAGACCTGGGAAAGGAGAGTGTAGCCCTCCAGTGACTCCGGCTTGGTAGTCAGGTAGCCCTGCAGAGCCGTGATGGCTTCGTCCAGCTTTCCGTGCTCCATTAGCTCTGTTGCCTTGAGCAGTCCGGGATCCGCGGTCCACGTCACTTTTGCCTCGATGGCTGCGTTCGCTTTGTGTTCCAGGCCGGAATAGCGAAGGCCGAGCGCCACAATTGCTCCGAATAAGAATCCACCGACGTGAGCCCAGTGAGCCACGCTCGAGTAGTGCCCAAAGATCGTGCCGGAAAGAATCTCCATCAGAAGCCACATCGGTAAAAGCCAATACGATGCCGCCTTAAACCTGATCCCTTTGCCGAGAGAGAGGTTCGTGAGGCTCCTCAGGCCCAGCACCAACGCCACTTCAATCTTAGTCTTCGGAAACCGGACCAAGAAGGCGCCCATCAGCGCAGCCACCGCTCCGGATGCACCCAACGTCGGGATCGAACTGCCGGGATTCAACCAGGCATGAAATTGCAGCGCAGCCGCACCAGCCGTTAAATAGAAGATGGGATAGATGATGCGGCCCCAGGTATCTTCTAGAATAGTGCCCGCCAGCCATAAGAGCCACATATTGCCAATTAAGTGCAGCCAACCACCATGAAGGAAATTCGCTGTCACATAGCTCATGGCGCTCGGATGCGCCGGGACAAAAGCGTACTGCTCCAGGAACTCGCCTTTCTCCAAGGCCGCCCACTGTTCCGCCAACGAATCCATTTCCTGTTGCAGCGCCACTGGATCTTCGATCAAGCGAATCCTGGCATCCCAGGCATCCGCCAGGTCGCGCGTCTGGGATTGTGCTTCATTCCATGTACCGGGATTATTATTCTTAAATGTCGTAACCACTTCTTGAACATTCTGGGGCAGCGTGAGTTCGGGATGGGTTGCCGCAAGCAGCAGAAGGTGCGCGCGAACCTCGGCTCGCAGCGGATTTTCCATCTGGATTTGTCCGCGAGTGGCGAGGAAAATACCGACATTGAGGAGAACCAGGGCGATGGAAATCACCGGCCAGCGGCGGCCCTCCATGTTTTCATGGCGCAACGGAATCAGCATCGAACATCCCTTCTTCTGATCGAAGATCCCCAGGTGGGTAACTCTCCCGAGTGTAGGGGTGGGGTCCCGGCCGCGGTAACTGGCCGTTGGGACAGGGAATAGCCTAATGATCAACGCCGCGCGGATTGCCCGGGTTCCGCGTCTCGAAATTAACGCGCTTACCAGACAAGGGTTCTAAAATCTCAGGTAATGCGAGCAATCAGGCAGAACTGATGGCGCAACTGCCTTGTTGGGTTTTTGCCTGTGGATATAAGATGGCGCAGGAGAGTCAGGAGCAATCATGGCCCAAGCACCACTGAAATATATCTTCTACATTGCCGCCACCCCGGAGAAGGTGTGGGAAGGCTTTGTGTCGCGGGAGTCGAACCGCGTCATCTTCTCGGGCGCTGAGCTTCAAGCGGACTTTAAGCCTGGTGGCTTGCTCGCATGGGTGGGCGCGGGACCCGATGGCAAGCCCATGACCTACGTCCATGGGAAGGTCCTGCGGTTTGAGCCGCCAAAAGTCTTTCAGTACACCTTCGCAATGGGCCAGAATGACAAGGCGTCACGCGCAACGATCGAACTGGTGCCCGAGACCGAAGCCACCAAAGTAACGGTGACGCATGACGAGTGGGCCGAGGATGACACCACTTACGCTGCCTGCGCCGATGGATGGCCACGCATTCTTTCCCGCCTAAAGACGCTGCTCGAAACCGGGAAGACCTTCAAACCGCATTGATACGAGTGGGGATGGTCTGAAGTTTCTCGCCCGGCATAACACCGTGTTCAAAGTATTCCGTTGCCCGGTACGTTCGTCGTCAAGCCCTTCGAGAGGAATTCACGGATCAAATTCGTACCCACTCGCCCGGCGAGGCCAACGGCAGCATTGGTGAACACCAGGTTCGCTCCCCGATTCGCTTTGGGATAATACAGATTGGACAGTGCTCCTGAGCACATGTCGCCAAGCAAATAAGAAGAGTTGGGCACCGTTCGCCCACGATCGCTGCGTGTGACAAATGCGGAGCTAACCGCATGCATGAGGCGCGACTTAACGGAGCCGAAGCCCTGGTAGTAGTAGCGCGGATCCTGGTGAAGGAGCGCGGGGAAGACCGCATGAGTCAGGAAGGCGCCGCTGCGTCCGTCGACAAACTTTGCAGCATAACGTTTGCTGTATCCCGCGGCACCTTGCCCGTACCCGGCATAGGCGTTCGTCGCCTGCTCCATGCCGGCACTGAAGGCGACGCCGATATAGGTAACGGGATCGAAAGTGTTCCGTGCAGCGAGCGAGAATTTCTGTTTCCAAGTGAGCGGGGCGGCGTCATGAATGTAGCTTGTATAGAAGTTTGGGATGATCCCGATCAGGCGCTGCTTCTCTTCAGCCCTGATCTGCTCAGCGGCGATCAGCTCGGTGGGACGGACCGTCACCTCCATGTTTGCCGAGGCAATAGATAAGGAGACGTCGGGAACCTCATAGGCCTGCTCCACCGCGACCGCGAACTCTACAGAGGTAAACGGCGCAAAACCCTTGGCGTTAACGATCACAAGGTAGGAACCGGCAGGAATCTTTGTAAAATTAAATTCGCCGTTCGCCTCAGACACCATCGCAAGCAATTGTGTTCCGTCTTCATGTATCAAGCTGACGTCTGCGCCGGAAATGCTGGCTCCGCTTACGTCCAGCACGGTGCCTGCGACGCTGGCTGACCCCTTCGCAGGGAGTGTTTGCTGAGCCGAATTCTGCGGGTCCGAGTAGGCTAGAGGTGCACCCGGCGGGGAGCGGCTTATAATCCCGCGCCCGGCAGTTCCTAGCTGAGCGAGTGCGCTCGCAGGAACCATACACAGCAGGAATGACGCGCTTGCGAAAACACAGGGGCGCGCGGCCTTTCTCAAAGCGTGCTTCCAAGGCAGCGAGGAAGCCGCAGCGCGCGGCTCAGTCACGCCCATGAAGCTCGTGCGGGGGGAAGTAGGAGGACACATAGGGAAGTCACCACAACCTTGTTGAGGATTCTTGCCACGCGGACTCGTCAGCTTCGACGCGGAAAATATCGAACCCTGAAACCATTGGTCTCCACCGGCTGAACGGCTTCCCGGCTGCTACATGAGAAGTGTGCGCTTCCGTACGATATTTTGAGTGTGCAATACGATACACACGAAGCCTAACGATAACCTTCTACGGCACATCGTTAGTCAGGCGTTGCACCTGCCACCGGGTCCGCAAGGGGACTTTCCACCGCAGTTTACCGGGCTCAAGCCCTGGTTGACCCCACCGCGAGCGACCCATCTCAGTAACGGGGATCATTGACGAGCCTTTGGTATCGCGACTCCGGAGGATATTATGGATGCATTCGCGAATCCGCTAATGGTCGTTGGGGAGACGGACGATGCCTTTGGAAATAACGCAGCGTGAGATAAATGGAATCTACCTTCTGGCGCTCAAGGGGCGCCTTGTGCTCGGACAAGAGAGCAGCGGGTTGCTTACAATGATCGACAATCTCCTCGCATCCGGCGCCACACGGATTGTCATTAATCTGGAGCAGGTCAATTACGTTGACAGCGCGGGCCTCGGCGCACTCATCGAAATGCATCGAAAGACAAAAGCCAAAGGCGGAGGCCTCAAGCTTTGTAATCTCGGCCCGAACTTGAGGCGAGCGTTGGACATTGCACGGCTGCTGCCCATATTCGAAACGTGTCCGACCGAAACTGCGGCTCTTGCAAGTTTCTGAGGACGGCGGACGAAGCGGACCCAAACCCAGGAACAAGGATCCTTAGTGGAGAATAGTTTCTGCAATACCCGTCTGTAGCAACTGGGCAAACTGTTGGGCAACTACCGGCCGGCTGAAATAGTATCCCTGCGCTTCGTCACATTGCTGAGCCTGAAGAAATTCCAACTCTTGCTGCGTTTCCACGCCTTCAGCAACGACCCGCAGCTTCAGGCTTCGCCCCATGCTGATCACTGCCGTCACGATGGTTGTCTCGTCTGGAGCGGTGGTAATCTGGCGGACGAACGATTGGTCGATCTTGAGGGCAGCGATCGGAAACTTTCTCAGATAGCTCAAGCTGGAGTAACCCGTGCCGAAATCGTCGACCGCCACTTGTACTCCACTGGCTCTCAGAGTTTTGAGGACGGATGCAGTGGATTCAGCACGCTTCATCAGAACGCTTTCGGTCAGCTCGAGCTCAAGAGCTCTCGGGTCCAGCCTCGTATCCTTCAGAGTTGCAAACACATTCTCAAGAAAGTTGTCGTCTCGGAATTCCATCGCGGAGATGTTCACCGCCATAGTTGCCAGGGGCAGGCCGGCATCCAGCCATGCTCGGGCTTGCTTGCACGCTTCGCGAAGGACCCACTGGCCGATTGGCAGAATCAGGCCGCAGTCTTCTGCGACGGGAATGAATTGCCCCGGGGGGACCGGTCCTCGAAGGGGATGCGTCCAGCGTATCAGTGCTTCCGCTCCCGCAATTTCTCCTGTCCTCAGATTGATCTTCGGCTGGTAGTGCAGCGCGAATTCGTTCCGTTCCAGGGCCCGCCGCAGGCTTTCCTCAATGGATTGCCGCTCCACGGCTCGGACGTTCATGGCCGGTTTGAAAAACTGGTAGCTCTGACGCCCATTTTCCTTCGCCTGGTACATCGCGGTGTCCGCGTTTTTGATCAGCGTCTCCGCGTCCAGGCCGTCGTCAGGATAGACGCTCACGCCAATGCTCGTGGTGACGTGAAGATCGTGCTGGTCGATGGGATGAGCCTCCGCCACTGCCTTCAACATTCTTCTTGCCGTGAGAGCGGCATCCTCCGAT
>Ga0307479_10001148_pt1 | contig 24027 bp, 17 predicted proteins | sample atmos_gasesECM4C_FD_203743 | JGI IMG/M metagenome (GOLD analysis project Ga0307479, IMG submission 203743) | Hardwood forest soil microbial communities from Morgan-Monroe State Forest, Indiana, United States - atmos_gasesECM4C_515 | ecosystem: Environmental > Terrestrial > Soil > Temperate... | reverse complement strand
CGCACGGCGACAATGATCAGAACTATGACGGCGATGGCCACGATGATAATCAGCAGGTCGCGGTCGCTGAGCGTCCCCGCCGCGAAATCCTTCTGAGCTTTTTCCGAGCGAGCCGACAATTGCGCCAAATCCTCGTTACTCAGTTGGCGCACGGCGTTTTTCACTTCCTGGTAATTAATGTGCGTCGATTTCATCGCTCGCTGCGCTTCTTCGGAAGAAAGGAAACTCTCGACTTGCGCCACATTTTTCTGGCGGGAAGCGGAAGAGGCCGCGACATCTTTCTGGAGTTCCAGCGGAGAAACCACGTGATTCTGGGCAAGGGCGTCCTGCGGAGTCGCCAAAACCAGGCTTAGGAGCAACGCGCATAGGCAGCCAACCGCTCGTGAAAACGGCTTCATCATCTCTCCTCCATAGAAGGGATTTCAGCAGGCTGGTCCGAATAGTCTATCGGCTCGCTCCTGCTCAATCAACAAGTCTTTGACAGTCGGTAGTGGGCTACTTTGAATTAAGCAGCCCTTTCCATCTGCTCTTCGGCTTCCCACAGGCGAATTAGGACCGGGCCGGCTGGCCCGACCTTCGTCAATCCGACTTCTTCAGAACAGGCGCGGCTGGCGGCGGGGCAACTCGCGGCCGAAATATTCATACGCTCGGGCTGTGGCCACGCGCCCGCGCGGCGTGCGATCAATCATCCCGATCTGCATCAGATACGGCTCGTACATCTCTTCGATGGCGTCTTCCTCTTCGCTGAGCGCTGCCGCGAGCGTACCCACGCCGACCGGCCCGCCCGCGTATTTATCGAGCAGCGCCAGCATCAGGTTGCGGTCCACTTCGTCGAGGCCGTTCTCGTCCACGCCGAGCATTTGCAATGCTTCCTGCGCCACCGCGCGCGTGATGCGGCCCGCCGCACGCACTTCCGCAAAATCGCGCGAGCGGCGCAGCAAACGATTCGCGATGCGCGGTGTGCCGCGGCATCGCCGGGCGATTTCTTCCGCGCCGCCTTCGTCCACCGGAATGTTCAAAATCTTCGCCGAACGGTGGACGATGATCAGCAAATCCTGGGGCTCGTAAAAATCCAGCCGGTGGACGATCCCAAATCGCGAGCGCAGCGGCGCGGTAATCAATCCCGCCCGGGTCGTCGCGCCAATCAAGGTGAAATGCCCGAGCGGAAACGGGTGAATCCGCGCGCCCGGCCCCTGCCCGATGATCAGGTCCACGCGAAAATCTTCCATCGCCGGGTAGAGCACCTCTTCCACCGCAGGCTGCAGCCGGTGAATCTCATCGAGAAAGAAGACTTCCCTGCCTTCGAGCGAAGTGAGTATGGCCGTCAAGTCGCCCTTGCGTTCGAGCAGCGGACCGGCGCTGGTCTTGATCGGCACGTTCAATTCATTGGCGATAATCTGCGCGAGCGTGGTCTTGCCCAATCCCGGCGGCCCGTAGAGAAGAACGTGATCGAGCGCCTCGTCGCGGCTTCGCGCCGCCTCGATGGCAATCTGGATGTTTTCCTTGACGCGTTTCTGACCGATGTATTCGTCCAGCCGCTTCGGGCGGACGCTTGCTTCGATGCGCGCATCTTCGTCAAACGCCTGTCCGGACACAATGCGTTGTGGCTGTTTTTGCTGCATCATCCGTTTTGCCGTTCCGTCTGCCATGTTTTACGTCGTCCTTGCCGCCCTTCCCTTTGGCGCGCTCAACGCCTGCAATGCCGCGCGCAACAGCTTCTCGAAATTCGAGCTACCTGATTCGCGCTTCGCTTCGCCCACCGCGCTTTCCGCCGTGCGCCCGTCGTATCCCAGATTCACCAGCGCCGAGACCACGTCCGCTTCCACTCCCGCCGGCGAAGACGCCGCCGGCCTTTCCGTTTCCACCGCCACCGCCTCCAGCTTGTCTTTCAACTCGACGACCATGCGTTCCGCCGTTTTGCGCCCCACTCCAGGAATTCTCGTCAGCCGCGCCAGGTCGCTCCCGCGGATCGCCGGCACCAGCTCTTCAACGCTCATCCCCGACAGGATTTTCAGCGCCAGCGCCGGTCCCACGCCGGAAGCCGAGAGCAGCATCTCAAAGAAATGTTTTTCGCGCGAGGAAAGAAAACCGTAGAGCGCCAGCGCGTCTTCGCGCACGTGCGTGTGGATCAGAAGAGTCACTTCGGTATGGAGCTCGCCGAGCGAAGCGTAGGTCGAGAGCGGCACCTGCACGAGATACCCCACGCCGCCTACGTCCACGAGCACCTGATTCGGTCTTTTCCCGGCAAGCTGTCCGCGGAGTTGGCCAATCATCGCTCGCCAGTATTGCCGCTTTCTCTTCGCCCGTCAACGCAGTCGAGCAATCTTACCGGGCATAGCGGCCTATCAATTCGGCTTGCGCGAGGATGTGACCCTTCATCGCGCGCTCAACGTCGGCCTTGATGGCCCCGGCTTTGAGGCCGAGTTTGGCGTCCAGCGCGTAAAGCTTGAAAAAATAGCGGTGCGGCTTGCCGGCCGGAGGGCAAGGGTCTCCATAGCCAATCTTGCCGAAATCGTTTCGGCCCTGCCGGGCACCATTGGAGAGCTGTTCCTGCTTCGCGACACCTTCGTCGAGCTCACGTGTGTTCGCGGGCAGGTCATAGATCACCCAGTGGACCCAGGTGCCCACAGGTGCATCGGGATCGTCCATGATGAGCGCAAAGCTCTGCGTCTTTCCGGGTGGATCGTTCCAGGTCAGCTTCGGCGAAACGTCAGGCCCGTCGCAGGTGAACTTTCTAGGGATTGCTCCCCCAGCCGAAAATGCCGTGGTCGCCAGCTGGAAAGACATCATTTTCCTCAGCGGCGCGTGCGGTCCTTGCGGACGGCTTCATCGATCAGCGCGTCCAATTCACTTCTTGTCAAGGTGACGTGATCGCCCGCGTTCTCCCCGCTGTCGCTGGTTACCGGGAGATCCGCCCCTCCGCCCGGCGGCGGCGAAACAAAATACCGCGAACGCGCGGCCATCAGTTTGGCCACCTCGCGGCCTGACAGGAGCGTTGGGATTCCCGCATTCTCCGCCGCCAGCGTGATCTTCGCGAAATGTTCGATCGTCTCCATACGGAAAAACGAGGTCAACAAATCCGTTCCGCACGTTACCGCGCCATGATTCGCCAGCAGCAAAGCGTCGTAGTGCGGCACGAATGGCTCGAGCGCCGCGCTCAGTTCGGACGTTCCCGGCGTTCCATACTTCACCAGCGGAATTTGCCCGAGCCCGATAATCACTTCAGGAAGCAATGCCTGATCCAGTGCGCGCCCCGCCACGGCGAAACCCGTTGCTGTGGGTGGATGCGCGTGACAAATGGCGTTCACGTCGGGCCGCATGCGATAAAACAAAAGATGCATCGCCAGTTCGGAAGACGCTTTGCGGTCCCCCGCAACCTGCCGCCCTTCGAGGTCAATGATGACCAGATCCTCGGGTGCTAGCATCCCTTTATTCATGCACGTCGGCGTGGTCAGAATCCGGTCCTCGCCCAGCCGGATGGAGAGGTTGCCCTCGCAGGCGACGTTAAATCCGCGTTCATACATCCAGCGCCCAACAACGCACAGATCGGCGCGATGCTCCTGCTCGGGTTTCTGATGGCCGGGGGAAATAATGCTGTGTGACATGGGCGCCACTCCAAACTGGCGGGGAACCAGTACCGCGGAGCGAAAGGATACACATTTTGGGCTCGGTGCGCCAGTAAAAGAAATGCAGTGGGAAAATGGCTGATAGAATCACCAGGATGGACTTTCGGAAGGCGCGCGGCAGCACGGTTGTAGAAAATTCCCACCCAAATCAAAGCAATTGACACAAAAAGACGTTCTCTCTAGAGTGGCAATCATCCGGGGCGGCCTCGCTGCAGAGTGTACCCAGCATAGCGTCTGCTATCGAATCTCTCGGAGAACTAACCGAGTTCGCGAATTGCGATCGCAGAGCCAAAGGAACTAAAGGAAAGGATATGACTACTTTCAAGAGCTTCTTTGTGGGGGCAATCCTAACCTTGGTGGTCTCGATCAGCGCGACGAGGGTCATGGCGCAAGGAGGGGCTACCGGCGCAATCAACGGAGTCGTGCAGGATAAGAATGGCGGCGCGGTGGCGGGAGCGAAAGTAACCCTGGTGGACGAGAACACCAAAGAAACCATTCGCACGGAGACCACCGACTCTTCGGGCTTGTTTACGCTGACGCTTCTACCTGCGGGAACCTACACGATTCAAGTGAGCGCAACAGGATTTGCTGACGCCAAGGCACCCAGGATCGTCGTGCGGGTCACCGAGACTACCCGAGTTACGATTCCACTGGGCGTGAAGACAGTGGCGGAGGTGGTGGAGGTGCAGGCCGAGGTGGTCGCGATTAAGACGGAGGACGCCACCACAGGCGAATCGCTGAGCGGCAGCACTATCGGCAACCTGCCATTGGCGACGAGAAATTTCCAGCAGTTGCTCTCGCTCTCGGCGGGCGCCACCTCCTCGCTGAACTCCGCCTCGCAGCTTGGCCGCGGCGATGTGCGCATGAACGTGAACGGCGGGCGTGACGACAACAACAACTACCAGATTGAAGGCATCAACGCGAATGACGTCACCATCGGAGAACTAGCCAACACGCCGCTTCCGAGCCCGGATGCCATCCAGGAATTCAAGGTCAGCACAAGCCTTTACAACGCCACACAGGGACGCGACGGCGGCGGGAACATCAACGCGGTCATGAAAAGCGGGACCGCGGACTTTCATTTTGATGTATTCGAGTATTTTCGCAATACGGTACTGGATGCGAATGACTGGTTTCTGAATGCGCAAGGTCATTCGAGGCCGGTGATCAAGCAGAACATCTTTGGCGGGAGCCTGGGCGGACCGGTGAGTCCGAAGGGCAAGCTGGGCTACTTCTTTGTTAACTATCAGGGGACGCGACAGCGCAGCGGCGATTCTCCGGGAACACTGATCAGCACGATCGTTCCTTATGTTCCAGCGACGGACCGGGGCGTCGACCCGGTGCACGAGGCCAATCTTGCGGCGGACTTCTTCCCCGGAGGTCTGCCAGCCGGAGCCAAAATTGATCCGGTGGCGGCTGCACTCCTATCGCTGCAGAGCCCTCAGTTCGGTTCGGCGGCTAATGGCTTGCTGTTTCCATTACCCAGCGTTCCCGTGGGAACAGCGGCTGGAACTCCGGTGCCCTTCGTCGCGAGCACGCCAGGCAGATTCAGGGATGATCAGTTCACGGCGAATTGGGACAAGGAGTTCCGCAAAGGCAAAGACCGCATTTCGGAGAGGTTTTTCTTCTCCGATGTAGAGACCTTTGAGCCGTTTGGCGCGGCGTCATTTCCCCTGCAAGCAGGGGGCGTGGCCAAGGGAAGCGACCTCAACTATCCGCTTGATATTCCTCTGCGCACGCGGTTTGGAGGAATCACGGAGACGCACATCTTTACACCTGCGCTTGTGAACGAGTTCCGCTTCGGCGTGAGCGTGATTGGCTACAACCTGCACAACTTGCCGCCGCAGGGAATATCGAATTTAGCTACCGCCCTGGGAATTGATCGGGGACCGCTGGTCACAAACAATTCTTACCGATTTTCCTTTTCGAGCTTAGGATTCGATATCGGCCCCAATCCTGCGAATACGACAGATTCGCTTGCCGACAGTCTCTCCTATGAAGACATCGTGAGCTACACACGGGGCAAGCACACGTTTCAGTTCGGTGGCGAATTCGACCGCACGGCGCTGCGGCGGAATTTGCCGGTGGCGGACAATGGACTGGTCTTTATCTCTCCGCTCAACTTCACGGATTTTCAGTCGTTCATGATTGGAGAACTTGGCTCGGGTTTCGCCGACGGCTCTAGCGGAGTCTCGACGCACGACTGGCGAATTCCCGCGGTGAGCTTCTTCGGACAGGACGACTATCGCGTCACAAAATCGCTGACGCTGAATCTGGGCATGCGCGTGGAGATCAACGGGGCGCCTTACGACAATCTCTGCCATTTCGGAAACGTCGATACCAAGACGTTGAGCTCGCTGGGGGGACAGCCGTTTTTCTATCCCAAGTGTGCGAGCAAGTTCAACCTGGGTTTGCCCGCAACCGCGCTGCGCTCTGGGCTGAACAACAACTGGGCCACGGTGATCGAGCCGCGTTTCGGCTTTGCCTATGACCTCGGCGGACGCCAGAAGACATCTATTCGCGGTGGCTTTGGGATTTACAGTGTGCGTGAAGACACCGGCGCGGTGGACAACCTTTCTTTCACATCTCCGTTCCAGCCGGCGGTGGTGCCGGCGTTAGTCGGCCCGGACAGCCTGCAGTGCCTCTTCTGGAGCGTTCCGGGAACCGCGCCATGCGCGAGTAACGGTGGCGGCACTGCGACGCCACTGCTGAGCGCCCTGGGCACGTTTGGCCCGGTTCCAACGGCGTCCATCTTCGGGGGTTTTCCAACCGGCGCTCCAGCGTGCACGTTGCCTTTCGCACTGGGAGCGCCGTCCACCGACCGCACCGACTGCTTTGCTGGCTATTCCGGAAACGTCCAGGCCCTCTTTGGACTATTCGTTCCGCGGCATTGGATCTCGCCGACAACCCAGCAGTGGAACCTGACACTGGAGCGCGCACTCGGGAAGGGCTGGGTTCTGGACGTTGGATACGTGGGAACGCACGGCGTGCATCTGCGCGAAGTAAGCGACCGGAACCAGGCGCGCTTAGCTCTCCCCGGCAAGCCCGTGATCATTTCGGGCGCGGACTGCAGCGGGAATCAAGGGGCGGGTTTGCAGTGCGCTATTGTGAACAACACAGTGGAAAACACCGCGGGGCGTGCACCGTTGCAGGGACTGGGTCCGGGATCATTTGAAGCTTTTCTTCCAGACGCGAATTCGCACTACAACGGCCTGCAGACCACAGTGGTACACCGGTTTGGCGCCGGGTTGTACTGGCAAAGTGCCTACACCTATTCGAAATCCATTGACGACACCTCGACGTCGAGCATCGCCTTCGACACGCGCCTCAATGACCAGACGAACGGACGAGATTCCCGCGGACTTTCCGACTTTGACCACAAGCATCGCTTCGTGACCAGCTTTGTGTATCCGCTTCCGTTCTTCCAGCAGCGCAGCGATTTCACGGGGCGAGCGCTTCGCGGCTGGGAAATCAGCGGAGTGCTCACGTTGCAGTCCGGCGCTCCTTTTACCGTGCTCGATTCGGCGGGCGGCAGCGCCTATGGACTTAGCAGCCCGAACCTTGCGACGCCGTGGTTCGCCAGCGGATTCTCGTGCTCGAATGCGGTAACATCGAAAACTCAGACCCGCTATAATTTCAGCGCCGGCGCGGGAGGCGCATTGCAAACCGACACGGCGGTTCAGGGTCCGGAAGGTTTAACGGGATTTGGCTCGGACGGACTCGGCTCCGGCAGCGTGGGCCGCAATTGCTTCCGTGGTCCATCGCAGAAGAATATGGATTTTTCCATCAGCCGGAACTTCCGCTTCCTCGAACATCAGGGCATCAGCTTCAGGACGGAATTTTTCAATCTGTTCAACCATCCATCCTTCGCGAATCCGTTCTTCGTGGATGTGGAAACTCCGAAGAACCTCGGAAAAATTACCAACACCATTGGCACACCGCGACTAATACAATTTTCGCTGCGTTATTCGTACTGAAGTGAAAGGCCCCAGCGCGACATGGCCCGCAATTTCGGAAGGTGGCAGCGAAGCGCGCAGCCGAATGAAGTTCGACGACGGAATTTGCACTAGGCGTAGATGCCGCGGAGCTTTAGCGCGTTGGCGACGCGGTCGATGGCCAGCATGTAGGCGGCGATGCGATTGTTGACTTTGTGCATCTCGGCGTAGCGCACTACTTCGTCGAAAGCATGATCCATTACGTCGAACAAACGTTCATTCACTTCGCTCTCGCGCCAGAAAAATCCCTGGCGGTCCTGCACCCACTCGAAGTAGCTCACGGTCACGCCGCCGGCGTTGCCCAGAATGTCCGGCACGGTGAAGATTCCCTTGGCATCAATGATCGCGTCGGCTTGCCAGGTCGTTGGGCCATTGGCGCCTTCGCAGAGAATTTTCGCCTGTACCTGCTTTGCGTTCTTCTCGGTGATCTGGTTTTCAATCGCGGCAGGAATGGCGATGTCGCAGGGCTGAAACAGGATGTCCCGCGAACTCATCTTCGTCCCGCCACCCGGGAATTCCTGTAGCGGTTTCTTTTGCGTGTAGACCCAATCCATCACCTTGGGCACGTCGAAACCTTTTTCGTTATACATTCCCCCGCTGATATCGGCCAAGCCGATGATTTTGTAACCGGCTTTATGCATCAGGTCGGCCGCCATCGAGCCTACGTTGCCGAAACCCTGAACCACCACGCGGCAGCCTTCTTTTTTCAAGCCGAGTTTCACAAGCGCCTTGTCGCAGCAGATCATCACGCCGCGGCCCGTGGCCTCCTTGCGCCCGCGCGATCCGCCCAGCTCGATGGGCTTGCCCGTTACGACGGCGGTGGTCGCTTGCCCCACGTGCATAGCGTAGGTATCCATTACCCAGGCCATGGTCTGCTCGCCCGTGCCGACGTCCGGGGCAGGTATGTCCCGCTCCGGCCCCAGCCACTCCGCGAGCTCTGCCGTGTAGCGCCGCGTCAGCCGCTCGAGTTCGCCCTTGGACATCTTTTGCGGGTCACAGATCACCCCGCCTTTTGCTCCGCCAAATGGGATGTTGACCACCGCACATTTCCAGGTCATCCAAGTAGCCAGTGCGCGCACTTCGTCGATGGTAACGTCCGGCGCAAAGCGAATTCCGCCCTTGCCCGGCCCGCGCACCGTGGAGTGAAGAACGCGAAAGCCGGTGAATACTTCGAGCTGCCCGTTATCCAGGCCTACGGGAATATAGAGAGTGACCTCTTTACTCGGATATTTCAGATAGCGGTAAATTCCTTGCTCGAGTCCCAGTTTGCTGGCGGCTACTTCAAAACGCGCTTCCGCATTCTGGTAGACATTCATTTCTTCCGGTGCAGGGGCTTGCGACATGCAGAGATCTCCTTTGAGAACGTAATACCGGTCTTCTCAGGGTCGACAGTCGGTTCGCATTTCGGCTCGCGAAGTCTGCGCAGGCGACATTTGAAAGGCCAAAGACGGCGAGTTGCGGCGGCTACCCTGTTCTGTGCGACCGTGAAGCGGCCGACCCGCCGAAGCTGTCCTCTGGCCGGGCCGCCAGTATACGAAGCTGCCCGTTTCGCCGCAAGCCGTTATACCCCTGGCGACTGAAAGAATTTGAGATGAGAGTGCACACCGCTGAATACGGGCGGCGGGAAAACGGATTTTACACGGACTATTGCAGGCGAAACTGTAGCGTGATCGTCAGGTGCATGGGCACGGGTTTGCCATCCAGAGTGGCCGGCCGATATTTCCACTGATGCAAAGCGTCCATTGCCGCTTGATGGAGCAGCGCGGGCCCCGAAATCACCTTCATCGAAGTGACATGGCCATTCACGTCGATCAGTGCATCGATCTTGACATCTCCTGAAATATGTTGCGACCTGGCGAGCGACGGATAGACGGGCGGCACGGAGGAGATCATCTTCGCGGGTTTGACGTCTCCACCCACCGCAAGGGGCTCGACCGGCGCCGCTGGTTGCTTCACGCTTCCCGGCACGAGTTCCCCGCCCAAGGAATCGCTTGCCGGGGCAATCGGCTGTCCATTGAGCGCAAGACCGGGTTCCGCAGCTTCACTCCCTTGCGAGCTCGCGCCGCGAGTAATCTTCGGCGAGGCTAGATGAATTTCGCCCAAGACGGGCTTCTTCGGTTGGAGTTGTAGTTCTTCCTGCTGCTCCAGCACCTGTGGCTGTTGGTGGATAAGCGGGGGTGGCGCAGGTTTCTGTACGACCGGGGCACTCGTAGTCACCACAGGCGCCGATGCATTATGCGGCGTGGCAACTTGTGTCTTCACCGCGGAGGAAGAAGCCGCTGCTGCTGGCGGCGCTGCTCCAAGATTATTCACTGGAGCCGTTGGCGAACCCGGGGCTGGCCGAGGTTGAGGTTGCAGCACATTCGCGTCGACGGTCGCGGCGGGTGCGGCCACCGATGTCAGGGAGCTTTTTAAGGAGCCGCCTTGCTGCTGCAGATACCACGCCCCGGCGCCAATCAGCAGAATCAGGCCAGCAGCAACCGCTCCCATCAGTACAACCTTGTTCGAACTGGAAGAAACTTTATTCTCGCTGGCCGTCTTCTCATCAAAGAGCAGCTCCCCGCCAAATGTGGGAACTCTCGTCTCAGGAACTTTGTCCACGTCCGCAAAGGCTATAGGCGCTATTACGGGTTCTGGAAGTTCCTGCTTCTCTGCGACGCGTCGGACCTTTTCCCTTTCGATGAGCTCCTGCGTGGATACGGGAGCGACGGTGTTGCGCGTCAGGGGTTCGAGCCAGGCTGGAATCTTTACATTTTCTTCATCGAGAGATGAGGCTGGGGCGACAGTTCCTGCTGGGGGCGCCGGCTTGAACTCGGCGTTATCGGCCGGCGCAGACTCGATTATCTTAGCGGGCACATCCCACGTTTCCTTTTTCTCGGCGGGAGGATCGGAAAGTTGAACTCGCGGCGCGTTCTCTGCGGGCTCTGCGGAGAACAGCATCGAGGACAATTGTTCTTGCAAGCGCGCCGTTTCCCGTTTCAATGCTTCGGTCGAACCGGCCGCGGGCTCCGGATTTTTGGGCGCCGGTGCTTGCGCTTGGATACTGGGCAGCTTCGCAGCGGCGGGCTTCACGTCTGACGCTTGCGGTAAATTTGGGACGGACGCAGGTACCTCGGGCGGCCTGACACTTACTTCGACAGGCTTGAGTTCAGCCGGCTTTACTTTGGCAATTGGGGGTTCGACGAGCTTCGGCGCGGCGGAGCGCGGCGGAAGGGTGGAAACCGTTGCTACGGGAGCAGGTGCAACAGGGGCCGGCGCGATCCAGTCGTTTGGAAAACGCATGCCCCAAAAACCAACGACGGGTTCTGTGAATTCCAATTCCACATAGCCGCTGATGTTGCGGTAGTTTTTCGATTTGACGACCTGGCAGACAACTTCTTTTTTCGTTTTTTCGTTCGTGAGGAAAAGCAGTTGGCCCGGCGCCACGGTTGCGGCCAGACGAATGACTGCGCCACGCGAAAGGACCAAGACGGTTTTTGTGGTCTCGGAGAAGGGTTCACGCTTTTCACTGCCTTCCACGGTGCGTGCGCCGTTCACGGTGACAGGCACTTCCAGCGCCACCGGTTGCGGCCTGCCGGGCGAGGTTTCGGGGGGCGTGGAAGTTGCTGCGGGATTCGCTATAGTGGTTCCCGGCGTGATTGCGGTTACATCAGAATTTTTCACAACTGGAGGCATCAGGCGTTCACTCACAAAACAGAAATTTATCTCCGGCCCTATCGCAGGGCCTCCCCCCACACCTCTATATCTTCTACTTTGTGCGAACTCGCCAACCATAGTACGCACGTACTACGAACGTGCTGCGATGGAAACACCTGTCCGTGAGGACAGCCAGCATTGCGAATTCCGAATATCAGGAGCTGTGAACAGTCTAAGCGAGAGGCGAAGGAGGGCCTTTGAATTGCTCGTCGAGTTCAACCTGATAGCCGGTGACGAGCTTGTTGGTTTCGTTAGCCATGCCGATGACCGCTTGAAGTTCGTGAAACATGGCGTCGGTCATGCCCTTCTTGCGCGCGGCAGAGGTGTGCGAGGCAATGCAGTAATTGCAGTTGTTGGTTACGCTGACGGCCACGTAGAGCATTTCCTTGGTGAGCGGATCGAGCGCGCCGGGCGCCATAATCTGTTTGATGCTCTCCCAGGTGCGCTTGAGCGTGGCCGGATCGCGCGCGATGGCCTTCCAGAAATTGTTGATCCAGTCCACCTTGCGTGTGGCCATGATGTCGTCGTAGACGGCGCGAACTTCCGGGCTCGCGTCCTTGTATTCCACCAGTCCGAGTGTCGCCATGATGCTCTCCCGATTGAGTTGGAAAACTTGTCGCAAGTGAAATTAACAGGAAGCGCCAGACAGCGCCAGCGGGGAAGAATTGGAACCGCAACAACTTTCACCAAAATCTTCACGGTGTGGCCTGTTCTGCTTTATTCTTTCTTGCACATGGACCGGGCGAATGTTCTCATCATCGGCGGCGGTGTCGTCGGGTGCGCCGTCGCTTGTGCCGTGTCGCAGCGTTGGCAGGACGTCTTCCTCGTCGAACAATTTCCAAAGCTTGGGATGGCCACCAGCACGCGTAACAGCGGCGTGCTCCACTCTGGCATTTACTATCCGAAAGGCTCTCTCAAAGCGCGCCACTGCCTGGAAGGCAACCGCCTCACCTACGAATTCTGCGCCAAGCATAACGTCCCGCATCGGCACACGGGAAAGCTCGTAGTCGCAACCGACGCGCATGAGGCGGCGGAACTCCTCGCGCTGAAGAAGCGCGGGGAAGACAATGGAGTCGAAGGACTGCGCATCATCGGTCCCGTCGAGATTCACGCCCGCGAGCCATATATCAAAGGCACGGCCGCCCTCCAGGTTCCTTCCACGGGTATCGTCTCCGCGGAAGAACTTGTTCACGCCCACGCTCGCGTGGCAACAAATCAGGGAGCGAACATTGTTACACGCGCGAAGGTAGTTTCGTTGGAGCCTTCTCGCGAAAACATTCGCGTGGGTCTCCTCATCGGCGACCAAGAGGATTCACAGGGCGAAACCATCGAGGCGAAATGCGTTATCAACGCCGCTGGGCTTTTTGCCGATGAGGTTGCCGCACTCGTCGGGAATCGTTCGTGGCGCATCTATCCCGTTCGGGGCGAATATTGCGAAATCCGCGGTCCGCAATCCCTGCTCATCAATAGTCTTGTTTATCCGTTGCCGCACACGGATGGCCTCAGCCTTGGCGTTCATTTCACCAAGACGCTTTGGGCAACCGTTCTCGTCGGCCCGACCGCGACTTATGTCGAAGGAAAAGATAATTACGAAAAAAACCGCCTGCCCATTGCGGAATTTGCCCGTAGTGCAAAAACGCTCTTGCCGGAAATTGAAGAGCGCGACCTGCAGCTCGGATATTCCGGCCTGCGGCCAAAGCTGGTCCCGCCCGGCGGAAAAGGAATCGCTGATTTTGTGATCACGCGCGACCCTGCGGTGCCGCAGGCGATTCATCTCGTTGGAATTGAGTCGCCTGGGTTGACGGCGGCACCGTCGATCGCGGAGCACGTCGCCAAACTCGTCGCTGAGGTCTTAAACTAGGGGAATTCGCAACGCGGGTCCGTCATTGGACTATGAAATAGAAAACTTTCTTTTTCCCGACTCTCAATAGATGTTTCTGGGGCGTGTTGAGATCAATTTCGTATGTTGGATCGGTGATCGCGACGCTATCGAGTTCCACTGCCCCTTGTTTGATCAAGCGCTCAGCTTCAGCACGGGAGGGAGCAGCGTCCAGGCGTAACAGTGCCCTTGACAGTTTCATCTTGCCGGGCTTGGATCCAATGTAATTGTCTTCTGGCAAGTTCTTTACGGGCGCGTCCTCAGGCACTAGCCCAAGGCCAACTTCTTGCTGCCAATTCGCCGCAGCTTTCTCCGCTGCCGCTTCGCCGTGGAAATCTCTTACAATCTCGCTCGCAAGCGATATCTTGACATGTTTAGGATGAGTCGTACCTGCTTGGACGTTCTGTTGCAGGTTTTTGATCACGTTCACTGGTCTGTCCGTGAGCAAGTCAAAGTAAGACCACATCAAGCTGTCTGGGATCGACATGATGTTCTTGAACATTTCATTGGCTGGTTCGGTAATGCCGACATAGTTGACGAAGCTCTTGGACATTTTGCGTTGGCCGTCGAGGCCGACAAGAATCGGCATCGTCAGGATAGCTTGTCCCGGCAAGCCATACTCACGCTGGATGTCGCGGTGGACGAGCAGATTGAATTTTTGCTCGGTTGCGCCGAGTTCGACATCTGATTTAAGTTCCACAGCATCGCGGGCGGTCAGCAAGGGGTAGAGCAGTTCATGAACGGAGATCGGCTTGTTGTTTTGCAAGCGCGAACGAAAATCTTCGCGTTCCAGCATTCGCGCCAGGCGGTAGTGAGAACAGAGCCGCACAACGTCCTCAGCTGACATTTTGCTGAGCCATTCGCTGTTGTAACGAACCTCGGTTTTTTCACGGTCGAGAATTTTGAAGACCTGGTCAAGGTAAGTCTGCGCGTTGGCGTTGACCTGTTCGCGAGAAATCGGCGGGCGTGTTTCCGAGACGCCCGTGGGGTCGCCAATCATCGCGGAGAAATCGCCAATCAGGAAAATCGCCGTGTGCCCCAGGCCCTGAAAGTGCTTCAACTTGCGAAGGACCACGGTGTGTCCCAGATGAATATCCGGGGCCGTTGGGTCTACGCCGAGATACACGCGCAGCGGCTTTCCGGTCTTCGCCGATTGCTCGAGCTTCGCTTTCAGATCTTCCTCTCGGATGATTTCGGCGACGCCTTTTTTCAGGTAGGCGAGCTGTTCGGCGACGGGCTTAAATTTGGTCTCTACCATGGAATATTTTCAGCTCGTTCGAAGCACGCGGCGGCCTTCGACTTTGTATTTTCCCTCGAGCACGATGCGCACGGCTTCCGAATAAATGCGGTGCTCTTCGCGCAGGATGCGCTCGGAAAGCGCCGCTTCCGTGTCCTCATCCTTCACCGGCACGACGGCTTGCAGCACGACGGGCCCCGCGTCCAGATTCTCGTCCACAAAATGCACCGTGCAGCCGGCAAACTTTACTCCATACTCGAGCGCTTGCCGCTGTGATTCCAGCCCGGGAAACGAGGGCAGCAGTGACGGGTGGATATTCAAGATGCGCTGCGGAAACGCCGCCACAAAGTACGGCGAGAGCAGGCGCATGTAGCCCGCGAGACAGACCAAGTCGACTTTGCATTCGTTCAAGACCGCGACGACCTGGCGATCATACGCTTCGCGCTCCAAACCTTTCGAGGGAATCACCCGTGCCTTGATTCCGCGCGCTACGGCGCGCTCGATTCCCGGCGCTCCTTCGCGGTTGCTGACCACAATGGCGATCTCAGCATTGGGAATCCGCCCGGCGGCAACGCTATCGGCCAGCGCTTCAAAATTCGATCCGCGCCCGCTCAAGAGCACGCCAATGCGCTTCTTCATAAACGGAAAACGTTAGCACAACCCTTCGAATCAGCAAAACTGGCGGCTGAAAATTGCAAATTGAAAGAGAAAAGCTCACTAAGAACGAATTGGTGCTGCGGCGCTGCGACGGGCTGAGCGAAGGGGCTTCGATCTGAAGGCGTGCATGTTCAAGGGATAGGAGGACGGGTAGAAACACCTGTCCCTGCTTTCCTGCGCGAGTTGCTCAAGACTTCGCCGGCGTCTCTTTGCCCGATGCTTTTGTCGGGGGAGCTTCGACAGCAGGCGGAGCCGGGGGTTTGGTCATGACAGAACCACCGTTGCCGAAGAAATGCATGGCCGTGGCTGCCAAGCCTTCGAACGCACCGCCGCCGTTTCCGCTGCTCGTCACGAGCACATCGGGGACGAACTTGGCCTTGCCTTCGGAGAGCGCCGTGACGACGTTCACGATGGCAGTGGCATTCGAACCGAGCGCTTCCACCTGCGCGCGATAACCGCGAGCGCGCGCCAAGCCGATGGCCTCGATTTCCGCACCCTTCGCGGTGCCTGTCTGCCGGATGAATTCCGCTTCGCCGGTGGCTTCTGCTGTGCGGGCATCGGCGTTGTTCTTCTTGATGTCCACGCCGACTTTGGAACGCGCAAGATCGGCCTGCATGTCGGCAGTGCCTTTGGCCTGTTCCATCTCGATGCGCTCGTCCTGGGCAGACTTCTGCATTTTGAAGGTTTCGATCTCCTGATTGGCGATCTCGCGGTGGGTCAGGACGGTAACCATATCCTCGGGCAAAATCACGTCCTGGATATAAACGCCCTTGGTCTCCACCTGATATTGCTCTAGCTGCTGGCGAATATGCGCGAAGGCTTCTTCCTGCACCTGGCGCCGCGTTTCGATAAAGCGGATGGCGGGCATACTTTGCAAGCTATCTCGGAAGTGGTTGCCGACGGCGGCCTGCAGCACTTCGTTCACGAGATTTTTCATGGTGGCGACCATGGAAATTACGCGCGGCGCCTTCGTATCCGGAACGTGGATTTGCACCTGGAGATCGATCTTGAAGATGAAACCTTCCTTGCTCTTCGCGACGATCTGCTGGAGCTGCGCGTCGAGATGATGCGCCTCGGAAACAGCATCGGCCCAATTGAGATTCAGAATCGCGGTAGGAACAATCTCGGCTTCATAGCAGCGCGGGTTGAGCGGGTACTTCCCGGTGCGGAGCGGCTCCTGCCAGATACCGCGGTGTCCCGGACGGACGAGCGAACCGTACTTGAATTCCGCACCGGAAGTATCCTGGGTCGCGAGACCCACATAGGCCTTCATTACGGCCACCTCTCCTTGCTTGACCATCAGCATGGGCACCAGCTCAACGCCGACGAGAAAGGGGTTGAGAGCGTAGGCGCCGTAGAGAAGCGGGTCGTGCTGGAGCCCGATATGACCGCCGTGGTCGAGGAAAGATTGGAAGTCCTGATAGTTGTTGTGCAGATTGTTTTTGCTGCCGAGCAGGCCTTCGATGATGTGCGCGTCGGTGGCGTCACCTTTCTCGAGTTGCTCGATGTCGGAATAACCTCCAAGCCGGGTGGCGATGTCGCCTGAAGGAAGAGGATCGCCTTCGTAGGTCGTGACGACGCCAACCATATCTACTGGGGCAGCGTCTTTGCCGCGCGGTTGTGGCTCAATGCGCACCAACTCGAGCTGCTCGGATTTCAGGCCGAGGGAGACTGGCATGAGCTCGCCGCCGCGACCCATTTTGGCGCGAAGCTCGGGCGAGACGGGCAGGCCGTACACGCGGCTGCGCGTGGCAATCAGAAAGCCCACCGGGTGTATCGGCACCAAGGAGCCGGGGGGCAAAACGGGCCGCTGCACGCCTTTCTGTCCGCCGGCCTGCACGAAGCTGCGAAGATTGGCAAAATTACCGAACTCCTTTCGATAGACCGCAGACTTCGCGCCGATGGGCAGCGGCTGGCCGACCTGCGCGATGACCACGCCGATTTCTCCCGCGGGCACCTGGACCCAGGGATGCTTGTCAACCGAGAAGTACAACCATGTCTTCCAGCGCAGTCCGGCCATGAGCAGGTCAGCCTGATAGCCGGCTTCGCCGTCGAACGCCACAGGACTGTCCTTTGAAAGCTTTTTCCAGCCAAAACGCTTAGTGACCAGGCCAACTTCCGTCGGGCCAATCCGGTGCAGCGACTGAACAATGAATATCACCGCGACGACGATTACCGCCGTCACCCACGGATTTTGGAACAGCAGATTGAGCACAAACATAGGCACCTCCGCGGCCCGAGGCCGTCCATCCCGATGGATCCGTCCAATCGTTCTTGTGTCGGGATTACATCTTGAAAGACGAAGCGATGCTGCGCCCGTCAACCGGGAATGTCAATATACCAGCTAGTACTTTCGGAGAAAGTCTCGAAGAATCAATATGAAGCAAAATTGAAACTGAACAACACTCGTTTTTTTCTTTATGGATTCCTTATGCCGTCACAAATTCAGATTGCCTGTATACGTCACACGGGCTTTGCCAGAGTCGGCGCGCTCGATCCGGCCGATACGGAAGAATTTTTCGCGGCGGCGCTTCAAATCCGCCTCGACGGATTTCACGCACTTTGGAGGCACGACAAGAATCATCCCCACGCCTAAATTAAAGGATTGCAGCAACTCATCACTTTCCATTTTTCCGACGCCGGCAAGGTATTTGAAAATCGGCGGGACAGGCCAGGAAGCCAAGTCGATCTTCGCCCTGACGCCCGAAGGCAGCACGCGCGGCAAGTTCCCCGGGATTCCGCCACCGGTGATGTGCGCCAGCGCGGAAACCCACCCGCGAGCGACAATATTTTTCAGCGCGGGCGCGTAACACAGATGCGGCTTCAACAGCTCCGCGCCGATTTTATTGCCGACCTCCGCGACGTAGGTCTCCGGCTTGAGTTTCGCCACATCGAAGACGAGTTTCCGGGCAAGCGAATATCCGTTGGTGTGCAGCCCAGCGGACGGCAACGCAATCAGAGTATCACCGGGTTTCACGGCTTTTCCGTTGATCAGTTTCTTGCGCTCCACCACGCCCACGATAAACCCCGCCACGTCGTATTCCCCGGGCGAATAAAATCCGGGCATCTCCGCCGTCTCTCCGCCGATCAAAGCGCAGCCGGCTTTGCGGCACGCGCGGCTCATGCCTTCCACGAGTTGTTCCACAACTTGCGGCTCGAGCTTTCCCATGGCCAGATAGTCCAGAAAGAAAAGCGGCTCCGCGCCTTGCACCAAGATGTCGTTCACGCAGTGATTGACAAGATCGCCGCCAACGGTCGAGTGCACTCCCATGGCCATGGCGACCTTCAACTTCGTGCCCACGCCATCGGCGCTCGACACCAGCACCGGTTCTTTCCATTTTTTCCTGTCCAAAGCGAAGAGCGCGCCAAAGTTTCCGATTCCTCCGAGAACGCCAGGCGTAAACGTGCGGCTGGCGTGGTGGCGGATCCTCTGCTTGGCGTCGTTCGCGGCCGCGATGTTCACTCCAGCGTCGGCGTATCTCATGGGAGGGCTGTCCGTTTTGAATTCCATTTCGGGCGCACGTACCCGAACGTCGTTCCTCTGCGGAAGATTTATGCTTGCTACCGCGGCGGGGTCGCGGCGCTCACTGCAGACTGCTGTCGCCGTACGGAATAAAATTAAAACAAACGGAACAATCTTCTCCAGCGGACGCTGCTCGGATGCACCAGTGCATTAGCATACGCAAGAAAACGTTGGAAAATCTCGCCAGTGTCCCAGGCGCCCGGAGACGCGTCGAGAGACATGTAAATCATCACAGGCGTGCCGATCAGATTTTTGCGCGGCATGCAACCCCAATACCGGCTGTCCAGGGAATTACCGCGGTTGTCTCCCATCACGAAATAGCAGTTCTCCGGAACGTTATACGGCAATTTTATGGAAGAGGCCGACGGGTCGGGAGATTCGGTCTTCCCGAGCGTATAGGGTTCCTCCAGCCTTTTCCCGTCGATCCACACGGAGCCATCGTGAATATCGACGGTTTCACCGGGCAAGCCGATCACCCGCTTCACGTAGTCTGGAAGCGCTGGATTGTAAGGCGGCTTGAAGATCACAATTTGCTGGCGCTTGGGGTTCCGCCAGAGCCGCATATGCCAGCCGGTAAAGGGCACGCCCGCGTCGTAGCCGATGCGGCTCATGATCAGATGGTCGCCGATCAGTAGCGTGTTCTCCATCGAGCCCGAGGGAATCACGCGGGCCTGGCCGATCGTGCCGTTTATCAGCAAAAACGCCAGCCCCACCCAGAACCAAGCGATGATCTCGCTCTGAACGCGCTTGCGCATCGGCAAATTCGGGTCCTTCTCTTTCCCTTTTTTGTAGGAGTCAGCTTTCATGTTCCACCGTCACGGGCCGCTGCGAGCTCACAGCATCAACCGACTTGCCGTTCCTTCCCTCGCCAAGCTTACCGTTCGCTCCGCCTTCGCGCACCTCGAGCTGCACCAAGTCCGTCGGATATACGCCTGTGTAACAAGATGTGCAGAACTTGCCTTCGGTATCCGTCACGGCCTGCTTCAGACCGGTCATCGAGAGGTAGCCGAGCGAATCGGCGCCGAGAAATTTGCAGATTTCTTCCGGCGCATGCGAGGAGGCGATCAGTTCTTCCTTCGTGGGCGTGTCCACGCCGTAGTAGCACGGTGAAATAGTCGGCGGACAGCTGATGCGCACGTGCACTTCCTTCGCGCCTGCTTCGCGCACCATGCGCACGATTTTCCGGCTGGTCGTGCCGCGCACGATGGAATCATCCACGAGAACGATGCGTTGGCCTTCGATCAGTCCGCGGACCGGGTTCAGCTTCAGCTTCACGCCGAAGTCGCGGATCGCCTGCGACGGCTCGATGAAGGTGCGGCCGATGTAATGATTGCGAATCAATCCCATGCGAAAGGGAATTTTCGATTCAAGCGCGTAGCCCACCGCGGCGGGGACGCCCGAATCGGGCACCGGCACGACGATGTCCGCGTTCGCCGGATGCTCCCTCGCGAGCAAGCGCCCGAGTGCCTCGCGGCTTTCATTCACGGAACGGCCGAAGACAATGCTGTCCGGCCGTGAAAAATAGACGTGCTCGAAAATGCACTGTTGCTGCTGCTTTTCCGGCGCGAAGCGGATGGACTCGATGCCCGACCGCGAAATGCGCACCATCTCGCCGGGCTCGATTTCACGAACGTACTGCGCATTTAGCAAGTCAAACGCGCAGGTCTCCGAAGCGGCCAGCCACGTGTCGGGGCCGCCATGAGTGGCCGGCAGCTTGCCCAGTACAAGCGGGCGGAAGCCGCGCGGATCGCGCACGGCGTACAACTCATCCATCGTGAGGACTAGCAGGGAATAAGCCCCTTCCACTTGATTCAGCGCGTCGCCCAGGGCGCCGGAGAGATTGCGCGCTTGCGAACGCGCAATCAAATGCACGATGACTTCCGTGTCGCTATTGGTCTGGAAAATCGAGCCACGGTGCTCGAGCTTGCGGCGCCATTCCACGGCGTTCGTCAGGTTTCCATTGTGGCCCAGCGCGACCTTGCCCTTGTTGCAGTCGATTACGATAGGCTGCGCGTTCAGCAGCGCTTTGTCGCCTGCCGTCGAATAGCGCGTGTGCCCGATGGCCAGATTTCCAGGGAGTTTCGCCAGCACGCGTGGTTGGAAAATTTCTTCGACCTCACCCATCGCGCGATGAAGATGGAGTTCCGTACCGTCGCTCGAAATAATTCCCGCGGATTCCTGTCCGCGATGCTGAAGCGCATAGAGACCGAGATAGGCGAGCTTCGCGGCTTCGGGATGACCGAAGACGCCAAATACGCCGCATTCGTCGTGAAAATGATCGTCGGCGAAGCTGAGCTTCTGTTTCATTGCACCTTGAGCGTGCGTTCGAGCGAATGGGACCAAATGTCGCGCAGCGAATGAATGGAGCTATCGATGACTGCGCGCCCGTTATATTGGATGCGGAATGTACTCCCCCGAGTGACCTCGCCGATCTCGCGTGCCCCTACGGCATATTGTCTCGCAATATCGCGAACGCGGGCAAGCGAAGTTGGTTTCACGGACACGAACGCGCGGGCGCCGCGTTCACCAAAGAGTGCCGCCTCCGCCGGAATCTTATCTTCCAGTGAGATAAGGGCGGAGAAGTCATTCGATGCGAAGCAGGACTCGGCGACGGCCACGGCCAGACCGCCGTCGGAAATGTCGTGCGCGGATTGCACGGCGCCTTCGGCGGCGAGGGCAACGAGGGACTCGGTGAGGTGTTTTTCGGCGGCGAGGTCGATCGCAGGCGGTTCGCCAGCTACGATGCCGCCGATGATTTTGGAATATTCGGAGGAGGAGAATTCGCGGGCCGCCTCAGAGAGATGAAAAGCAGATTCCTCGCTCCGCTCCGAATGATGAGCTGAGGTAGCGTTGCCGTCGAGGAGGAGGATGACGTCGCCTTCTTCGCGAAACGCCATTTTCAAAACGTGAGAAGCGTCTTCAATCACGCCCAGCATGCCGATCACCGGCGTCGGGTAGATCGACTTGCCCAGGGTCTCATTGTAGAAACTTACGTTCCCGCCGGTAATGGGAGTTCCGAGTTCCTTGCAGGCAGCCGTCAATCCGTCAATCACCTCGCTGAACTGCCACACCACTTCCGGTTTCTCCGGGCTGCCGAAGTTGAGGCAATTCGTGGCGGCAATCGGCCTAGCGCCGCTGCAAGCCACGTTGCGCGCCGCTTCCGCAACCGCGTGCATTGCGCCCAAGCGTGGATTCAATTGGCACCAGCGGCCATTGCCGTCCGTGGCGAGGGCCAGCGCTCGCTTGGTTCCTTTAATACGCATCACGGCGGCATCGCCCGCGCCCGGCAAGACGAGCGTGTTCGTCCGCACCATCGTGTCGTACTGTTCGGTGATCCAGCGCTTGGAAGCAATCGCAGGTGATGCGAGCAACTTTACGAAATTCCCTGTGAGATTCGTGCCTTCCGCCGCGAACGTGAACCAATCTTCCGCATTCTCTTTCCTCGCCGGAGGCTGCACGATCGGCCGTTGGTAGACCGGCCCTTCCTCGGCCAGCGGATGCGCCGGAATTTCTGCAACGACCTTGCCACCGTCTTTCACGCGAAGCAAGCCTCCATCGGTCACCGTTCCGACGACGACTGCATCGAGGCCCCATTTCTTGAAAACATCGAGCACTTCACCTTCGCGACCCTTCTCCGCCACCAGCAGCATGCGCTCCTGCGATTCGCTGAGCATAATTTCGTACGGAGTCATTTCCGTCTCGCGCTGCGGCACCTTTGCGAGGTCGATCTCGATCCCGGTGCCGCCGCGCGAGGCCATCTCCGTCGTCGAGCACGTCAGCCCCGCCGCGCCCATGTCCTGAATCGCCACGACCGCGCCAGTTTGCATCGCTTCGAGGCAGGCCTCGAGCAGAAGTTTCTCGACGAACGGGTCGCCGACCTGCACGTTCGGCCGCTTCTGCTGCGACTCTTCGGTGAACTCCGCCGAAGCCAGCAGCGACGCGCCGTGAATCCCGTCGCGCCCTGTTTTTGCCCCGACGTAAATAACGGGATTGTCTGTCCCTTTGGCCTTGGCAAAAAACAAATCTTCTTTTTTCGCGATGCCTAGAGCCAGCGCGTTCACCAGTGGGTTCTGCGAGTAGCACGGCTCAGAGCAAACTTCGCCACCGACCGTCGCCACTCCAAAACAATTTCCGTAGTGCGCAATTCCGCGGATGACGCCATCGAGGATGCGGCGATTCTTGGCCGCGTCTTCCGGGGTGGTGTATTTGCTTGGCGCGATTTCACCGAAACGGAGCGAATCGAGCACGGCGATCGGCCGCGCGCCCATCGTGAAAATGTCGCGCAAAATCCCGCCCACGCCCGTCGCAGCGCCCTGAAAGGGTTCCACAAAACTCGGATGGTTGTGCGATTCGATCTTGAAGGCCGCAACGAGGCCGTCGCCGATGTCCACAACGCCGGCATTTTCGCCCGGCCCTTGCACGACGAGCTTTCCGCGCGTCGGCAGGCGCTTCAAGTGGACTTTGCTTGATTTGTAGGAGCAGTGCTCGCTCCACATTACGCTGAAGATGCCTAGCTCGGTGATGTTCGGCTCACGCCCGAGGATTTGTTTTACGCGCGCGTATTCATCGGCAGTAAGGCCGTGCTCCGCGGCAATCTCCGCGGTTACTTTGAGTTCGGTGCTAGCCGTGGCCATAGCGGACTAATCCTTGCTCCAGTCCGGAGCCGGAAAGCCCAAGTTGCCTCGCTCATCGCCCTCCCAGAAGAGTTTTCCTCCGGAGTCTCTATTGATCACAGCCAGCTCAACGCCGATGGTGTTCAATGCTAGCTGCATAGCCTGAAAACTATCAATGCCGTGAATTGCCATAACTTTGTTTCGTCCCATCCCTTTGATCTGGTATGGACAATAATAATCATCGTGTCCAGGCGTCTGCTGTGGCTTGCCCATTAGCACTTCGATTGACTCCTTAGGCTCATTCTCTCTGACCAATGTGAGTTTTCGACTGGCGACAATTTCACCCACGCTATCGAGCTTCATCCAGGAGCCTCGTTACGCAGTCGCCTTTGTGGCGCCGACGAGCGCTTCGATCATAGAGCGGAAAATCGCCAAGCCGTCGGCCGAAGCAAGGACTTCCTCGACGGCGCGCTCGGGATGCGGCATCAACCCCGCGACATTACGCTCGCGGTTGCAGATTCCGGCGATGTTCGCCATCGAGCCGTTGGGATTCCCCGCCGCATCATCGCTACCGTCAGCCGTGGTGTAGCGGAAAATCACCTGGCGGTTCTTTTCCAGATTGGCCAGTGTTGCTTCGTCGCAGGTGAAGTTTCCCTCGCCGTGGTTGATGGGAATTTTCAGGATCTGTCCCTTCGCTGCGGCGTTGGTGAACGGCGTGTCCGTCTGCTCGACGCGGATGTGCACTTGCCTGCAGATGAAACGCAGCCCGCTGTTGCGCATCATCGCGCCAGTGAGCAGGCC
>Ga0307479_10001147_pt1 | contig 24031 bp, 15 predicted proteins | sample atmos_gasesECM4C_FD_203743 | JGI IMG/M metagenome (GOLD analysis project Ga0307479, IMG submission 203743) | Hardwood forest soil microbial communities from Morgan-Monroe State Forest, Indiana, United States - atmos_gasesECM4C_515 | ecosystem: Environmental > Terrestrial > Soil > Temperate... | reverse complement strand
GAAAAACCCCAACGCCCCGCATCTACACCCTCTCCGGCCGTCCCGCTTTAACGGCCGTTCCCTAGCCAGCAGGGGGTGACATAGTCTCGTTGCCGTTAATACGACATTTTCTCGTTGCAACAACACACAACGCCAGAATCTCGTAGCGAAGACCTGCGACGCCAGAGGCGGCGCACTTAGATCGTAGCGGGAGAAGTGGCCCGTCAGACTGGAGCCACGAGATTAGAAGCGAGAGCCAAGCGCAACGAAGCTAACGAATGGCTATCAATATTCCGCCGCTTATGCCGAGCGAATGCTCATGCACTGGCCCGAACTTGTAGTCGTAGCTCGGTTCGAGATACCAACCGAATCGATGCTTCTTGGATGTCCAGAACATAAAGTCCGGGGCAACTTCAGCACCAACCGAGTTCAGCTTCCTTCCGTATGCGTTCGTGTGAATCCACTCGGGGCCAACGCCAAGCATGAACTCGAATCTGTCGGAGAGCGTCCAGGGCTTCTTGAAGAGAAGATCAACACTCCATTCCGTCGAGTGCCGACGAAACAGTGGCGTTACACCGGCCTCAAGTTCAAGCCGGTTCTCTATCGGCGTAACCTCAACCGCTACCGTCGGACCAAAGCTTGATTGCCCCTCTGTTAGACTCCGGGCACCTGCACCTCCAAGCTCAAGAACAGCGGCGGATTCCTTCTCGGCTGACTGAGCCAAGGTATTTCCGGCGCAGAGAAACAGAGATGCTATCAACACAAACCTGGGTGCGTTCACTCGAGATTCCCCGCATTTCACCTGCATCGCCAGCTTATCGTGCGAGCCCGGCGCGGCCAACACCCCTGGCCGCAGCTGTTTCATAAAGCCCTGCTGTCTGGTTAGTGCCGCAGCGTACCTGTTGCCCACGAAATGCTTAGTCGAATCAGATGGCTCTAAGCGTTCCTTGAAATGTTCGTACGCTGCAGGTAAGGCGATACTAAATTTCCTGCACAAAGCACAGACATCTCGAAAATCTTTTTCCTTGAGCTGATAGCCAGAATGAAATTTCACCATCCATTCGGGTGAAATGCATCTCACCCTTTGGGCTTGTATCTTGCCCGTTCCGGTGAGGGAGTCGGCAAGATGCATCTCTCCTTTTTCTGGTGGGCCGTAGATTCCGTCTCCTTTTTCATCAAAAACAATGACGTGTACATCGACCTCTCTACCGTTTTCATCGCTTAAAACAAAATTCCAAGTGATCGTATCGTCCCGCTTTATGTCCCTAAAGCCTCGCGCTTGAAGGAATTCCCGGAGCATCGGGATATCCTTCTGCTGAATAGTGATGTCCAAGTCTTTGTGAGTACGGGTCTGCTCACCAAGAAGTGCATCGACACCCCAACCGCCATCAAACCCAGATTTCGACGCCCAAATTCTCAAGACTTGTATACAGACAGATGACATCAACAGGGGTCATTTCAATTGAGCCTACGCCCGGTGAAGGAAGCCGACAGCGTAATCTAAATCAGCCGCCTATGATCTTCATACTTCGTCGCAGCGTACAGAGCATTAGCTACAGTCTGTGGGTTGTCGCCCGCGCGCTCTGCCAGAGATGGCGCAACTCATGGGCAGCGATGTAGACCAAGGCTTCAGTGCGATCTGTGATTACGTACCGGTTCCTTTGTGCTGCCCGTATTGATACGGTGTCACGGTCGTTGGGAATCTCGGCGGACTATCTTGCTGGCGAGTTCAGGATTCTTGGCCTGCGAACGGCGCGAGTAGTGGAACTCCATCCCTTTGGGGAAGCGCGGAGTAACGACCGTCTGTTGGAAGTGCTGAACGGTCTCAGTGCCAACCCGCAGTACAACGAATGGTCGGCGGTTGCCGTGGTAGCTCCGAGCGCCTTTGGTGTAGGCCGGGCCTGCCAATGTCCCAGAGCAGTTGCGTACCTCAACGTCAAACTGATCGATGCCCAACTCTGCGGCAATCCAGCCGACAACGTTCTTAACCGTCGAATCTGGAATGCCGGAGCTGTTGCGTAACCATTTCATGTGCCTCCAATTACGCACTATTTTATCAAATCGTGTTTTTCAAAAATGACAAATACCCTTATTCTAACCGGCGATTTCTCGGATTCGTTGGCGTTTTGATGAGATGAATACTGACGGAAAGCGGCGTCAACCGCGCGCGGTTACGACAAATTTATTGGGAATAAATTTATTTTTATAGGCCGCTGAAAAAGACGGTGCCAAACAGGTTCGTTTCGGCCCCATCTCATCAGCTATTTTGTTACTTCGTTTCCGGCCCATTCTTCCATGTCGGGGCGGCGGCACACACCTAGTTTGTACCGAGCCATCAGGATTCAAGATCAGAAAGAAAATATCGTATGAAATCTTGCCGAAGCTGGTGGGGTCCGCAGGATTCACTTGAGCAGCGTAACGGAAAACGTTACCGTATTGGTCCGTTCGACGTGCCAAGTGATATTTCAAGCTGATAGAGTTCACACCCATCGAGTTCTCACCCATGGTGCCGCCGACGAATCCTTTTTGGCCGGGAAACGCCGGAGTTGCGCCTTTACGAACTACCCACAAATCTTCGCCGCCGTGGGTCTCGCGCCACGCGAAGTTGTGATGGTTGTGAACCTCTTCAAGAATGTCGCAGCCTAGTATTCGCGCCCAATCTCTTCCGGCATAGGCGTACTCACCGGCCAAGGTCATGCATTCGATATATTGAGCGCCGATATCTGAATCTGCGGCAATGACGCAAGGGTCCACGTCCATACCGTCTGACGCGCCTGCCTGTTTTAGAAACCACGTCGCCGTTTTGTGGCCCAATCGGCGAGAGCCAAAATGCACACCGACCCACACCCGGTCCAGTTCGTCGGTGAATAGATCAACATAATGATTCCCGCTTCCGACCGTGCCGAGTTGTTGCCGCGCCATCTCTTTTAGCGGTGCGACAGCGCCGCATTTCCAAGCGTCACTATCGAACAACGTGTGATCCACGCGCTCATCGTTCTTGGGTCCGATTCCAAAGGCGATCTGTTCCCAGACGTAACGTCATCCATAATCTTCTTGATGTATTGGCGAAGCTCGGGACCTCGAAGGTCCGTCAGCACCGCCTTATTCCCTCAAGCGATGTCGTAGCCAACACCGCTGGGACTGATAGAGTCCTTGTAAGCGACAACCCCGCCGATAGGAACGGCATAGCCTTTATGATGGTCGGCCATCAACGCAACGCGGTCGGCGGTCTTGGCGCAGGTCTTGATTTTGCGATACTGCGCCTTCGTCTGGGGTTCCCCAGACAGGAATGCCGTCAATCATTCTCATTTGATCCTTTGGTGGCACACGGTACTTGACGTTATTTGACACTTTATCTGAAAACGAGTGAGCCGCCGTGAAAAAGTCTGAGCTGCTGAAAGCGATCCGAGAAGAAATACAGCGACAATCTGGATACGTTCATGGGCGGGGAACACAAGATCGTTCAGACCGGCGGTTCGACCTGTCAGAAGCATTTTGGTACCGTCGAGCGGTCCAAATTTCATCTTTGCGATGACGTGCGGTCGCCTTTGTTGGATCGGTTTTAGAAGTCCCAATAAACTACTAAGCGATGCTACCCACGCGTTTGCTACTGGTATGTGGTTATTTGATGTCTCAAGATAGCCGCTGGGAGTGCGGCTTTTTGTTCAAAGAAAAACGGTCGTTGAAAACAAGTAGGATACCAACACTCATCAACATTCATCAGGACCTCAGCAACGAGAGCTTAAATCCCACCGTCTCCGCCATTTTTTTAATGGCTCTTTTGATCGTGGCCATTGCAGTCGCACAAGACTAAGTGTGAATTGACTCGAGTTCCCCTGTGACACGTTGTTGTTAACTGCAGCGGGAGGTAGAGCGGTGGGACTCTAATCGGCGCGCTCTGCCACGATAGATCACTTGAGGTAGGTGCGAACAATTTGAACTATATCCTCCGCCGCTTCGCCGGCGGATTTCGAATTCTTGGGCATGTGGTTGATGATGTGATCTTCCATGAGTTCACCCATCAGGCTGTTGATGGCGCCGCGGGCAGCAGCGAGACGCCGAAGAACTTCCGAGCATTGCTCGTCGTCATTCAGTCCTTTAAGAACCGACTCGAGTTGTCCGATAACTTTTTTGGTGCGATTCACCAAATCCAATTTTTCTCGCGAGGTGTTCGACATTTTGCTTGACTATCCTATCCGGGTACGGTATCAAGTTTTATGCCTACCCCAGCGGGGTAGGGTAGGAGCGACAACGCTAAGTATATATGGAAATACTAACGCCAGAACTTGAACCTCCAGGCGATCGAATATCCTGGAGTCCGCGCTAAGCGAGAGTAAATAGAAAGAGCAACATCCTCACTCGCTTTCCGCGGCAACATCATAGCCCGAGCGAGTGGGAGCCTTTGCAGTTCTTCGGATCGATCCCACCCCTACAATTGACAGCGAATCGCCATTCATCGATTCGCTGGCTTCCCTAACCGAGACGGCCGTGGTGTGCCCTGGCAAATCCGGAAAAAAGGAAAGAAGGGATCAAAAAAAATGCTTTGGCATCCCTTTGCAATTCGACTGGGACTAGCCCTGATCCTGGGGGCCTTAATCGGCGCCGAACGCCAGTGGCGGCAACGCATGGCCGGACTGCGCACGAACGCACTCGTGGCGGCTGGAGCAGCAATGTTTGTCATGCTCTCGGCGCTTGCCGCACATCCGGACGACAGTTTTCGCATCGCAGGGCAGGTGGTCTCTGGAATCGGATTCCTGGGAGCCGGCGTAATCCTGCGAAACGGCCTGAACATCACAGGGCTGAACACCGCGGCAACGTTGTGTGTTCGGCGGCGATCGGGACGCTCGCGGGTTATGGCATGTACGGATCCGCGATCACCGGCGCGGTCGCCGTCATCGCGGCAAACATTTGCCTCCGCCCGATTGGGAAAGCGCTCAATCGTGGAGCGGGCACTGCAGACGCCGACATTACCTATCTCTTTCGGATCGTTGCCAGGACCGATCAAGAAGCGCACCTACGAGCGCTCTTGCTTCACGCCTTGGGTGGGCAGCCTCTGGCTGTTCGCAAGTCGCAAATAAATCATCAAGGGAGCAGGTCATGCATGGCGCAAGAGACAAGTTCGCGTTGCTGTTAATTCTGATGTTTGCTTTTGTTTCCGTCACACGCGCAGAAGTGGGAGGAAAGATCACCGGCGTTGTAAAGGACCAGAGCGGCTCGGTCATTGTCGGAGCAGTGGTAGTCGTCACCAACACACAAACAGGGGTCAAGTTGACGACCACCACCGATCAGGATGGCGTATTTACGTTTCCAGTTTTGTCCGTTGGCCAACACCAAATCGATGTGACTTCCGACGCGTTCAAACCCTACAGGAAAACGGGCCTGAACATCGACATCAACAGCGCGCTGGTGGTCGATGTGACGCTGCAAGTGAAGGAACAAGACCAGTCAATCATGGTCACGGAAGACGCCACACAAGTCGAAACGACGGATACCCAACTCGGGCAGGTTCTGGGAACAAAGAAAGTCACGGAGATTCCGCTGAACGGCCGCAGCTATACCGATCTTTTCGCCTTGCAAGTTGGCGTAACACCTATCACCACCAGCGGCGCTGGAAACAGCACTTCCGGGGGCGGTTTTGGCACGGTTCCTGTTGCAGGCGCAACCAATACCGGTCAGTTTTCAATCAACGGACAACGCGAAGATGCCAACGGGTTTTCCCTCAACGGCGCCAATGTGCAGGAAGGCATCGGTCAGCAGGCGGGAATCATTCCGAACCTCGATTCTATTTCTGAGTTTCGCATTCTGACCAGCAACACGGAAGCGGAATACGGAAACTACAGCGGGGGATTGATTAATGTGGTGACCAAGTCTGGCGGGAATGCCTTCCACGGCTCCCTGTTCGAGTTCCTGCGCAACACGGATCTCGATGCGAAAAGCTACTTTTCCAAGGAACGGTCGACTTTTCAACAGAACCAATATGGGGGAACTCTCGGAGGGCCGATCAAGAGGAACAGGCTTTTCTTCTTTGGCGATTATCAAGGACAGCATACCAAGCAGGGCCAGGACACGGGGCAGGTGGCAGTACCTTCACTTGCCAATCGAAGCGGAGACTTCTCCGATTTAATCACTCCGGCCAGTCCAAATCCGTTGCCGGGCAAGGTGCAAGGCGACTTCCTGGCGCAGACGCTGAGCAACGAACTTGGATACCAAGTCACCAAGAACGAAGCGTTTTTTACGCCCGGTTGCACCCAGAGCAACTGCGTCTTCCCGGGGGCTGTGATTCCGCAAAGGGCGTTCGCAGTGCCAGCCACAAAGCTGCTGCAATACATTCCATCACCCAATATTGGAACCAATAGCTTCGAGTCTTCGGGCGAAGCGCTGACGATCCACGATGAAAAGGCGGCGGGGCGCATCGATTGGAATACGGACAAATCGGGAAACTTTTCCTTCTACTATTTTTACGACAAATACAATCTCGACAATCCGCACCCCTCTGGCTTCGGCGGAGCAACGGTCCCTAATCCGAACGGTGGAGCCTTTGACACCGCTTCCAGTGGCCTGGATCAACTCTTCGTCATCAGCAACACCAAGACGTTTAGCTCAACACTCGTCAATGAAGCGCGGTTCAGCGCGACCCGGTTGAACAATAGTCTCGGCGTCCCCAAGGGAGGCGTGGGCACGACGCTAGCCGACCAAGGCATTACGGCAGGCGGCCAGGGCATTATTCAAGGAGCGCCGAAATTCGCCGGCGTGGAAACGCTGTACTTCAACTCGTTTACAACCGGGACCGAGCCCTTCTTTGTGGCGCAGGTGAACAATACCCTCCAGATGAGCGACACGGTTTCCAAAGTCATTGGCAAGCACACGATCAAGACCGGATTTCAATACACCTGGTACAAAATCAAGCAGAATCCTGATTTAGTCGCAAATGGAACATTTTCGTTTTTCGGTAGCGGCAGTCAGTCGACCGGTAACGGTTTTGCCGATTTCCTGCTGGGACTTCCGGACTTTTATTCTCAACAGTCCTCGCCCGCATATTATGAAAGCGCTGCCGACGGTGGGGTGTTCGCGCAGGATAGCTGGCGGATCCGGCCCAACATCACCATCAACTATGGTATTCGCTGGGATTACATCACCCCATGGGCCGAGAAGCACAACCAAATCACGACCTTCGTGCAAGGCGTTCAATCGACAACATTCCCCGGCGCCCCTCTCGGTTATCTGGTACCGGGAGACCCTTTGCCGAATGGCGGCAGTGTTCGCCCGGCCATTGGGCTTTCCCCCTTGGATAATTTCTCGCCTAGGCTAGGTATTGCATACTCGCCAAACTTCAGCGACGGAATCCTGGGCAAATTGACAGGTGGGCCGGGAAAAACCAGCATCCGCGCGGGCGCGGGCCGCTTCTTCACGGCCGTCGAAGGTCTGACCATCGCCTATCCGACCGGCAATCCGCCGTATGGACTTACCTATACCAGCCCGGAATCTCCGGTGATGGCGACACCATTTGTTGGTGCACTAACCGGCACGAACTTTATCCAGCAGTTTCCGGTAAACGTTCCGCCTTACAATGTGTCGCCGACCAATCACGATATCAACATAGATTGGTCGCGTTACACACCGATCAGCGGGGCTGGAAGCGTGTTTCGCGGCAACAAGACTCCATACACGATGTCAACGAACTTGACGATCGAGCGACAACTCGGCTCGAACATGTTGTTGAGCGTCGGTTACACCGGCTCCCTAAGCCGCCACCTGCTTGCCGTTCACAGCGTAAGCCCCGGGAATCCCGCGCTATGCCTCAGCATGAGCCAGCCGCAAGACGTGGCGGCAAGCACTCTCACTTGCGGTCCTTTCGGTGAGAACCTCGTGTACACGCGCGCTGACGGGACGATTGTCAGCGGAACGCGGTCTCCGTTCCCGAATACGATCGGTACCGATGCGGTTTACCAGAACATGAGTAATGCCAATTACAACAGTCTTCAAGCATCGCTTAAGCGGACGACGGGTCCTCTCACCTTATTGGCAAGCTACACCTACGGGAAGTCGATGGACTGGGCTTCCAGTATTCAAGAGCAGGTCAATCCGTTTGATTTCCGCAAGGAATACGCGATTTCCGCGTTCGATCTCAAACACAACTTGGTGTTCAGCTATAACTACGAACTGCCGTTTGAGAAGTTGCTTCACGTGTCCAACCGTTTGACGCAGGGCTGGGCGATTTCCGGCGTGACGCGCTTTTCGACCGGGTTGCCAGTAACCTTTCAGAGCTTTGGCGATAGTGCTCTGGTTCAGATACAGAACAATGGCGTCAACAGCGTCAGCATCGATCTACCGAACTACAATCCTAGTCTTGGTCCACTGAACATCAATCACGACCCTCGCAAAAATGCGCTGGCCTTCAACACCACGCTGTTCAGTCCGAACGCATTGGGCACGTTTGGGACTTCCTCGCGGCGTTTCTTCTACGGGCCGGGGATCAACAACTACGATATGGCTTTGCACAAGGTGACTCGACTCACGGAGTCTACTTCGATGGAATTCCGTTTCGAAACGTTCAACACCTTCAACCATGCTCAGTTCGACGGAGCAGGCGCAGTGGATGGCAATCGCGACGATAGCCAGACGTTTGGGCACATTCTGAAGTCGCAACCAGGCCGCGTTTCGCAGGTCGCCCTGAAGCTGAGCTTCTAAGAGTCAAAAAAAGGCAGAGGGCTCGCGGCTCGAACCACGCATCCGGTTCGGTGGGGTGACTAGGGCGAGGAGTTCGCGTTGTGTTAGATTTGCCGCGGTGCTTTGAGGTGGGAGCCAACGCGAACGATGCGCTTCGTTGCGGGCTGCGGAGGCGGGACCGGTGCGGAGCAACCAAGAACAATTTTATGAACGCGATTGGCGGAATGCGACGAGCTCTTCGCCCGATCATTTGATTGCACAAGATGTGGCGCCGGATGCTGGCGCGAAACCGGAGAGCTTGCTTTAAGCGTTGGGGCATCGAAACATAATGATCTGATGCAACAAGACACCCGTCAGGAGGCTGACATGGGCGAGGCACATCAAGAAGCAGCAGGAACAACCAAAAAAAGTGAAATAAGAAGTGTGGTCGTCCGTGGCAGTGCTGCTGGATTCGCACAAGAAGTCGTCGCAGGTCCGCATCGGATGGCGGCGGATGAACCTGTGTCTGTAGGTGGCACGGATACAGGGCCGTCGCCTTACGATTTTCTACTCGCCGCCTTGGGAGCCTGCACTTCGATCACCGTAGGGATGTACGCCCGTCGAAAAGGGTGGCCACTCGAGGAGGTTGCTGTCAATCTGCGACACCGCAAGATCCATGCTTCCGATTGCGCCGAGTGCGAAACCCGGGAGGGCATGCTGGATCGGATTGAACTGGACCTCCACCTAAGTGGATCATTGACGAACGAACAAAGATCTAAGTTGCTAGAAATTGCAAATAAATGTCCCGTGCATCGAACGCTTACGTCCGAGGTTGTTATCGCGACGCGAGCGCTTTGAACCAGCTGATTGCTGCTTCTGGCGCTTCCTATCGGAAGCCGATAACTGAAGTTCGGGTCAAATCCGAGTCCTGATTCTCCGATGCGGACAGTCAGCGTCAGATTGTGAGGACGACTCTTCCGAAAGGGCGGCCCTCAACGAGGTAACGCAAAGCATCTGCCGCTTCGGCCAGCGGGAACGTCTTTGCCACGATGGGCTTGACCGCTCCGGATTGAAGCAACGGAAAAATGACGCTCCATGCGGTGCTCCATGCCTCCGCAGGTTGTGAGAACAGGGAGAAGCTCTTTATGCTGGCACCCTTCCAGATCAGATTCGTTACGTCAATCGTTGCCTTGCGGCCCGCGGCGTAACCCAATGTAGTCAGACTTCCCCCGATCGCGAGGGTGCCGAGAGCTTCGCTGAGGATTTCTCCGCCGATAGCATCGATTACGATCTCGGCGCCATAACCTTTGGTGATCCGGCGAACTCCCTCGGCGAGCTTCTCCTCGGACAGGTCGATCACTTCATCGAATCCGAGAGAGCGGGCTTGTTGCGCTTTCGTATGATTGGTGGTCGTCGATATCGAGTGTTTCGCCCCCTGCGCTCTTGCCAACTGAGTGACTGCATTTCCGACCGACCCTCCAATAGCAGGTGACAGCACCGTTTTACCTTTTGCGAATTGCGCGAGGCTCAGCGTCATTTGGGCCGTGAGATAGGCGACGGGAATGCCGGCAGCCGAAACATCATCGATGCTATCGGGAATCAAGCAAAGGTTTTCGTTTCGGACGACAAGCCACTCACTGTAGGTTCCATTCTCTGAAACTCCGTACGGCCCGGTAAACATCACCCGTGAACCGACTGGGAAGTCCGTTCCACCTCCCTGCTGGACTACACCTGCGCCTTCGTTTCCCAAGACCAGGGGCGCTTTCGCTCGTGGGTATCCCCCCGACAGAATGGTGTGGTCAAGTGGCGTGACCCCAGCCGCTGTAATCCTTAACAGTACCCGGCCGTCTGAGAGTGCCGGCGTTGGAATGTCCACTAGCTTCAAATCCTTGTAACCGCTGAATCCTTCGGCACTCATTGCACGCATGGTAGTTGTCCTATTCTTCGCAAAGCGACCTCGTTCACTCTGATCAAAATCAATGCCTAACAGCGCGCGCCGAACCAACCCCCACAACGATCCCAGATGGGCTCGATCCCTCGGTTAGTTGGTTTGCGGCGGAAGTTCCTGGCGCAGTTCGCATCGAGCCGCAGGCGACCTTCCAGCCAGCTAAGAACGCTGGGAACCGTCTCACACAACCAACCTTATCTCAGCTGCTTCGATGCCCGATGAGACCGAGCGGTTTCAAATTATTTTGCGTAAAGAATGGGTCTACCAAAATACCTTGTGATGTTATGCGACCTAACGGTCTCATTCGTCACCTGATCCGGGTGGGGTCCAGTCTAGTCACGTCATTCAACCACCTTGAGAGCTTGATCTAAGTCCCAGGGTATGGGACCGTTCGGTCGCATCTAGTATCTAGTACAATACAATTAGCGACCACTTGGTCGCAGAGCTGCTTGGGGGAGCTAAATGCGCAAAGGCGACCAAACTCGGCAGGAAATCATTCGCAAGGCGGCACCCCTCTTCAATCAACGAGGTTACGAGGGGGCGGCTTTATCCGACCTCATGCGAGCCACAGGTCTCGAAAAAGTGGGGATCTACCGGCATTTCCCCAGTAAAGAAGCGCTAGCTGCCGAGGCTTTTGACTACGCCTGGAGAGAGACTTTGGACGCACGGATCCATGATCTGTACACGATCTCGAATACTGTCGACCGGCTCAAGCAGTTGGTCACAAATTTTGTTGAGCGGCGCGGAATTATTCCAGGCGGCTGTCCATTGCTCAACACGGCGATCGATGCCGATGACGGAAATGCGGTTCTGCGCGAGCGTGCACGCAAGGCGCTGCGCAGTTGGCGCAACTACATTATTTCGGTGATCAGTGCCGGAATCAAAGCGCGGGAAATCAGGCCAAGGATCGACGCAAAGAAGGTCGCGACTCTCGTCATTTCTTCCCTCGAGGGGGCAAGCATGCTCTACCGCCTGGAGCGAACTGAGGAGGTGTTGCGCGCGGTCCAGAGCCATCTCGACAACTATCTCGAAACAGAGGTAAGAGTCCCGTCTAAGTAACCAATGGGCATGGAGTCTAGCGGCCTGTGGCACGCTCACCTCTCAGGGCCATGCAAGTCGAGGACGCCTTGGCAACAAGCCGCCCGTTTTCATCGGTGATTTCACACTCAATGTAGCCAATGGTGCTGCCGCGTCGCAACACTTTGCCCTCGGCTCGCAATCGAGTCTCCCACACGGGACGAAAGAAATTGATCTTCAGTTCGATGGTTGTAAAGGATTCGCCGGGCGCGAGTGTGCTGGCAAACGCCATGCCCATCGCAGCGTCAGCAATATCGCAAAGAATTCCCCCATGGAGCGTCCCCATAGGATTTGCATGTTGTCGTCCGGCCGCCAGCGTGACGAGCGCACGACCATCCGCAATTTCTTTTGCCTCAAATCCAATTAGCCGTGCGACCGGAACGTCGTTCGTCTCTGCCGGAGTCATAAACCCTCCCTGACGCCGGTGGCGGGGCACCGGCGCAAACTTATGCGACCGACTGGTCTCTAAACACCATTTTAGCACACCACAAACGACACCGACCGGTCTCAAACGATATCAAAGGTTGGTGAGTGTCGGTTTGGCAAGTTGGCTTGCACAACAAAGCAGACACACTTATGGACAAAATCAACACGGGCCGAATCCGCAGAATTCTACAGACTTTTTATTCGGGGATGACTTCAATCGCGCTTATAGATGGGTAGTTCACACCTGGAGTGAAGTAAATCTCTAGTTTGCCCTGCGGCGTGGGTTCAATGTGCTGGAAGGATTTGACCAATGGCTGGGAGCCGGCTTCGCGGAAGATATCAAAACCCTTTAACAGCATCGATCCGTTACAAGAAACATCAAACACACGGCTCCCAATACCTCCAATGCCGCCATTCTGGACACCAAACCAATGCTCCATGAAGTACAGTTTCAAAGTGTACTTGGCGCCCGTCGCAACCGGCATTACGTACTGAAAGTGCCCAAAACGATGCCATTCGTAAAGACGACCATCGGTGACCTTGGATAGATCACCTCCGAAACTACTGAGCCGGCCGCCAAAGAAATGGCGATCGGGCATCCAGGTATTGCCATTGGAATCACGATAGGGCGAGTGTCCGGCAACGATCCTGACGGGAAGCATGCGATGCGGAGTTCCCGGAAGAATTTCAATCGCATTTACAAACGCCTCAGAAGCAGTGAAGTCCAGATGAATCATGCTGTCGCTGGCGGACGCGACATCCGTTATAACTTTGGTGGTGGCAATGTCATCGCCGCCGGCGTCATCCACCACATCCAAGTTGGTAAGCGGTCCTCCATTCAAGGAGAACGCCACGTTGCGGCTAGCCTCCTGAAGTCCTGAGGTTTCAGCGAATAGAAGATGGACTTCGTAAATTCCAGGCGGGACGGGAAAATTACAATGAATGACGCCGCGCCTCCCGCTTAAAAAAAGCTGCGGGTCGTCCGTGCCTAGGATCGCGCGGCCCGTCACAGAGAACGGGCTCCCTCCGGTGCAGAAATGATCGTTTTCCCAAGCAAAGCCAGCGCGATCGATGTAGGGAGTGGAAGTATGACCCAGCATGACGCGAAGAATCTTCCCGGAACTGTACATAGGAGCGCCCGCGACCATAGGCTGCGAGGTGCCCTGATGTCCACGGTTGCGGTTCCATTCCTTCCACGCAAAAACAATGAGAACAACCATAGAGAGTGCAAAAATCGCAGCTCTCACCACTAGTCCAACCCGCGGACGGAGCTTTGTTCCGGCTTCGCCGCCATCCTGCTGTTCTCCGAGTTGGGCTGCGTTTGATTCCTGGAGTGGCCGGGCAGAATCTGCTAGCCGGCCTTCCGGTCCGCTGTTCTCGTGAGGTGGAAGCCCTTCAAGAAATTGCCCGTTGTGTTTCTCATCGAGTGCGGATTCACCTCTGGCCGTTTCCAAGTCGCATGCGTGAATAAACTTGGGAACGTAGTGGCCGGGGGGGAGACAAATATGAACGGGGTGTTCCGCCCCAGTGGTTTTATAAAAATCCTCGAGCCGCTTTCGTAATGTGTGAGCAGTAACGCGGACGATGGTATCGACCTGCGGGTCAAAAGATTCCGGGCGCCCGAGCGCGTGTACTGCGATGCTGTACTCTTTGATTTCGTCGAGTCTGCCCTCGAAATACTTATCGCAAACGAAGGTCAGCAGGCGGACGAGGTTGTTCGTTCGGCCAAACACACCAGACGACAAAATGCCATCTACTTCAGCTCGCTCCGCCTCAAGCTTGCTGATCGCCGATTGCACGTGGACATCCCCTTACGAATGGTCTCTTCGACTTACCATCCGGTGTTTTGGAGTGAGTATAACGCAATTTATGGGACTGATACGGAAGCAAATGTTCTGAACTAAATGCTTGAAATTTCACCGACCTAGGTTGGGATCTCGCTGACAAGGTTTGGTCCGCCTCGCCTTTATCACGGTTAGATTCTAACCGTGAATTCACCGTTGGCTAACTTCCTACCCCTGGGGCAAGACTGCTTTACTCCATCATCAAGAAATTCGATTCACCATATTCGTGGTGCAGTCTCCTGAACCGCTCGGATGGCGGCCGGTCAGAGGAGCATTCCAGCAGCAGAATTGTCGTGCCGCCCGAGGAGTAAGCAAAATGACTTTGAGCGGCCCGAAAAATCATACTCATCCCGGGAGTTACGGAAAGAGAAGAAGCTTCCGTTTAGCAGTGCTTACTGCCCTTATTATTCTCTTTGCTGGGGCAGTCGAGTTTGCTGTTGCGCAGGATATATTCGGCCGCATTGTGGGGACCGTCACGGACCCGTCTGGCAGCACAGTGCCAGGAGTTAAGGTGACCATCGTGAACGAGGCGACCCAAGTAAGCCGCGAGGTTCTTGCGGACAAGAACGGTTATTTCGTCGCGGAGGAACTGCCCGCCGGCACCTACAGCCTGATAGCAGAGAAGGCCAGCTTTAAAAGGAGCACCAAAAAAGGCAATGAACTAACCGCCGGCGGCCGTCTGACGGTGGACTTGAGATTGGAAATCGGCGCCGTAACGGAGACTGTGACAGTCGCGGCGACCGGGGACACGGTGAACACTACCTCGGGCGAGATTTCGACGACCATCACGGAGCAGCAAGTGCTGAATATGGCGCTGAACCAGCGTCACTACGAATCGCTCGTCGGACTGGTTCCCGGCGCGGCCCTGCAAGGTTCGGGCACCAACCCCGCCGCCTTAACGGCAAACTACAACAACAGCGTCGCGGTCACTAACGGGCAGCGGCTGGACGGGCAAAACTGGAGCGTGGACGGAGGGTTCAATCTAGACTCTGGTTCGAACAACAGCGTGTTCAACCAGGTGGGCGTCGATTTCATACAGGAAGTGGACGTGCAGACTTCAAACTATGACGCGGAGTTTGGGCGCTCTGCTTCATCCACGATCAACGTGATCACCAGAAGCGGGGGGAATGAATATCACGGTGGAGGTTTTGAATTCGTCCAAAACAACATCTTCAATGCGGAAAACCCTGGAACCAAACTGACGAATCCCGCCGCGAAGGGTTACGCGGCCGTGCCCCCGTTTCATTTCAACGATTTTGGATGGAAGCTTGGCGGGCCGATCCCGTACATCCAGCGGAAGGGCAAGCTGTTTTTCTTTGCCGGACAGGAGTGGAAGAAGTTTCGCGGAGTATATCCGGGATTGACGGCTGCTTCGGTTCAAGAGACGTTTCCCACGGCGATGGAGGCGGCCGGGGACTTCACTGATATTTATAAAGGCGGAACCGGGCTGGTACTGAAAACGCCGGCAGTGATCCCAGCGAGTTGCGCAGGGGTGCTTTACACCGCACCGAACGTCATTAACCCCGCTTGCATTACCGGCGACGGCGCGGCGATGGCTGCACTTTACATGTCGGCGGCTAAATTGTCTGTGCTGGGGGCATTGCCCACTTCGACTGCTACCAACAACTTGACCTTCAACCTGCCGAACCCACTGAACCTGCGCGAGGACATCGTGCGCGTGGATGAGCATGCTAATGACAAGCAAAGCTTTTATTTTCGGTATATCCACGACGATGTGGCGATCTATAATCCGTACTCTACATTTGGCTTGGCCGGGGCGATTCCGGTGGATCCGGACCTGCGCAGCCGCCCCGGATACAACATTCAAATCGGCTGGGTGGATGTGATCCGGCCGACGCTGATCAACGAAGTCAGATTCAACGCCGACTGGCATAAACAGACGACGCCTCTCCAAGGTGTGGCTTGGAAGAAGACTCCTTACGGATTCGCGTTCATTCCGCCACTGGGAAACCCCACACAATTCCCCGACGGACTTCCGACGATCAGCTTTACGGCGATCAATAATTTCCCGACGGCCGCGCCAGCGGGGGTGAATGGCCCGGCCCCAAACTTCCTTGAGTCTCCAACGGCGGACATAAATCCGGCGGATAACCTCACGTGGCAGAAGGGCAACCACTCGCTTAAGTTCGGAGCAGAGTTCGCGCGGAACCGCAAGACGCAGAACTCGCGCACCAACTATGATGGGACAATCAATTTCAGCGCGAATGCCGGCGCGACCACCGGCTCAAACTCGACGGGTGACCCCTTCGCTGACGCGCTGCTCGGGAACTTTAATACTCTGGGACAAAGTTCGGCCGTCACCGTGGGCCAATTCCGGTTCAACGATTTCGAGGCGTACGCCCAGGACACCTGGAGGGTGACGCGGAAATTTAGCTTAGTGCTGGGGTTGCGTTATATCTACACAACGCCAACCTACGCTCAGGGCAACAACATGACGAACTTCAACCCGTTCGCATTCGACGTTAATCTGGAACCAACCTTTAAGGGTGGGTCGGCGACCAGCAGTATCAACCCTACGTCACCTGGTCTTTGCAGTGGGCCTTTGCAGAACGTCGTCGGGACTCCGGTACTCACGATCGAGTGCAATGGTTTGCAGCGGCCCGGACAGGTACCCGGCGACCAAGCCCCTAGAGTTCCGGTGACATCCGCAGATCCGGCGTTGTTGGCGGCTATCCCTGCTACTGCGGCGCGCGGCTTCTACCAACCGGAGAACCTGTTAGCACCGCGCTTCGGCTTCTCCTACGCGCCGTATAACGAGAAAACCGTGATTCGCGGCGGCTTTGGCATTTTTTACGACAAGCCGGAAGGCAACCTGTTGGGTAACGGCATCAATTCTCAGGGCTATGTACCGTGGGCACAGTCGGCCTCGATCTCCGGCACCAACGCGTCGTTATCACAATTCGATTCCGCGCCGGGTGCGGGTAATTTGCCAGCTCCAAGCACTCTGAGCCTGAGTGGCGTAGATCCCCGGCTGGTGGTTGCGCGCTCCTATGAATACAGCCTGGGAGTGCAGCGCGAACTGCCCGCAGCAATGTTGATTCAGGTGTCTTACGTCGGCAATCTGGGACGGCACATCCTGCGTACGCCGAGCATCAACAACGCCGCCTGGACACAGCAGGGATTCATACCGATTTCTCCTAACCCGAACACGCTCGCTTGCCCTACTGGAATCAATGCCGCTGCGTTCCAGTGCACTGGAGGCTTCGCACCTACCGGCCTGTCCAAGGACCGGATACGTCCGTACCTTGGGTATTCCAGTCTTAATTTGGCGCTAGGCGACGTCAATTCCAACTACAATTCGTTGCAAGTTAGCCTGACGAAGCGCGTAGGGTTCTTCACTGCCACGTTTGCCTACACCTTTTCGAAGGCGATGGGCGATGGCGGTGGCGTGGCTGACGCGTATAACGAAAATCCCGAGCCCGAATGCCCGTTCACCTGCCTGGTCAGTACGGTGACCAGTCCGGTTTTGGTCAACGGTTCAATGACACCGGTGGCAGGCGGAGTGCAAACGGGCGGGGTGGTGGAAAACTGGAAGCAGTACAATTATGGCAAATTGAGCTTCGACGCGACACACATCGTGGCCTCGAGCTTCACCCTCGAGTCGCCGTGGGGCAGGCACCTGACTGGCATAGAAGGTAGTGTGGTCAAAGGGTGGTCGTTGAGCGGGATCATGCACTTCCAGAGCGGGGCGCCGCTGACGGCAACGGCTTCGGCAAACGTTGGCGCCAATGGCGTGGGTATCGCCCGGCGGGCAAGCATTGTCCCAGGTCAGGCCGTAGCATTTCACGGTACGTGCGCGAATACAAAAGCAATCTGCTGGCTCAATCCTGCGGCTTTTTCGCTTGAGAGCACACTCGGTGCGGGTGACGCCCCCATCGGCAATATGCTCGGACCCAACTATTATCAGTGGGATTTATCGCTGCGTAAGACGTTCAGTTTGCCTTTCAGGGAAGGCATGAGCCTGATGTTCCAGGCCGATGCGTTTAACACTTTCAACCGGGCCAACTGGAACAATCCAAACGTGACCAACGCCGGCTCCACTACCTTTGGACAGATCACCGGTTCGCTCCCGGGGCGTGTTCTTCAGTTCGGCGGGAAATTCAACTTCTGAAGCTCTTGGGTTCCCGACTCTAAGCAAATTCTCATTCAATCCCGGAAGCTCGGTACTATGCTGAATGAAGGTGAATGAAGCCGAATGAAACTCGTTCATGACTAATCCGCTCCGTTGTTTGATATTTACCCTGTGTTTGCCATTCCTCTCGGGGCCAAGTGCGGCACAAGTTGCGCCGCTGATCGCGAATATCAACGCGCGTCACAGCACCAGCTTGGATGGCCAGTGGCAAGTGATTGTGGATCCCTATGATGTTGGGTGGTTGGACTACCGTGCTCAGCCACTGAAAAATAACCACGCGTTTTACACGAACTACAAGCCTCAGTCCGAATCAGAGCTGGTCGAATATGATTTCGATACTTCGGGCCATCTCCATGTGCCCGGTGACTGGAACACGCAGCGCGAGTCACTGCTTTTTTATGAAGGAAGCGTGTGGTACAAGCGGTCTTTCGATTACACGAAATCTCGTAAGAACAGACTGTTTCTGCATTTTGGAGCGTGCAATTACCTCGCCGCCGTTTACTTGAATGGGGAGGAGCTAGGCGAGCATGAAGGCGGCTTTACTCCCTTTGATTTCGAAATCACGGACCGCGTAAGAGAGCACGGAAATTTCCTCGTTCTCCGAATCAACAACGCTCGGGGAAAGGATCAAGTCCCCACCGTCAATACAGATTGGTGGAATTACGGAGGGATTACCCGCCCGGTGACATTGGTGGAGGTTCCGGAGACCTTTGTCCAAGACTATCTTGTCCAACTGGAGAAGGGATCGACGCACCAGATTAAGGGCTGGTTGCAGCTAAACGGGCCGCACCTCCAACAGACCGTTAAAATTCGCATTGCCGAGACGGGGCTCGTCCAGACACTTCAGACAGATTCCAAAGGACGCGGCGAGTTTTCTTATGGCGCCGACCTGACGCTTTGGTCTCCTGAGAATCCCAAACTGCATACCGTTGAGATCGCCGGCGAGACCGACCAAGTCCTCGACCGCATAGGGTTCCGCTCGATTGAAGCACGTGGCACAGATATTCTGCTCAATGGGAAACCGGTCTTTTTACGCGGGATCAGCATCCATGAAGAGGCTCCCACGCGCCCTGGCCGGGCTTGGAGCGAGGATGATGCGCGGACGCTCCTGGGTTGGGCAAGAGAGCTGGGCTGCAATTTCGTCCGGCTCGCGCACTATCCGCACAATGAATCCATGTTGCGCATGGCTGATCAAATGGGATTGATGGTCTGGGAGGAGGTGCCGGTCTACTGGACCATTCAGTGGGAAAATCCTCAAACACTGCACAATGCGGAAAATCAGTTGAACGAGATGATGGCGCGAGATCGAAATCGAGCCGCTCTTATCATCTACTCCGTTGCGAACGAGACCCCTGTGAGCGATGCGCGAAATCGCTTCCTGCGACAACTCATTCAGGATGCGCATTCCGCCGACCCCACGCGCCTGGTGTCTGCTGCTCTTCAGGCCCATGAAGTCATGGAGCGAGACCGCCTAACCATTCACCTCGATGATCCGATCGCGAGCGATTTAGATGTCCTGGGGAACAACGAATACATCGGTTGGTATAGCCGTCGCCCCGAAGAGGCGGATGCGATTGATTGGCTTTCACCGTACGATAAACCGATGATCATGAGCGAATTCGGGGGCGACGCGCTCTTTGGCTACCATGGCGATGCGCGTAATCGCTGGACCGAGGAATACCAGGAAAATCTGTACGAACATCAGTTAATCATGCTGAAGCGCATTCCCAATCTCCGCGGAATGTCACCGTGGGTTCTCAAGGACTTTCGTAGCCCGCGACGAGTTCTCCCTGGTTTTGAGGATTATTTCAATCGCAAAGGACTCTTCTCCGATCACGGGGAGAAGAAGAAAGCCTTCTTTGTACTGCAGAAATTTTATTGGGAATTACAGAGCGCTCAACCGCCTAAGTAGCTAAAGCGCTTCAGGTGATGTCCCTTTACTTGCCTAAGTTTTCTGCCGCCGTCAAATTCATTTTTATTAGCTTCAGGTCGAGCTGTATCTGCACCTCGTTTGCGACAAGGTCGTTCGGTTCACCGTTCGGGTGATGACTTGCTTCCCAAGCGATCTCGGCTGGATCGGTAATGAGTAAGGGAAACGAAGTTTGCGAGCACACCTCTCCGGCGAAGTCCTCACCAACAGGAGCTGGCATCTCGCAATGCAAATCTTTACGAGGCGCAGGCTCGACTGACTCACCTGTACAGGCGGGGCCCGAAAAATGCTCGCCTCCTATGGAGGATCGCATTACGCAATGTTCATCGACTACGAAGGTTGGCCAATCCGTCGCGGAAACGGCGTTGAGGAGTTGGGGAAAGTTCTCGCTGCTGATCGTGCTGGACGCAGACCATTCCGCGTTGGCGTTCTTGGCGGTCTGCGCGATGGAATTATTCACTTGGTGGAACACGAACACTGCTTCTTGTCTCACGGAGTGAGTAACCGCCGGTCCGTACACAGGGCCGGAGTAGGATTCACTCGGGTCGTATGTCACGAGGCGGTCCACGTAGGTCAACATCAGATTGCCTTTGACGCGAAAGGTTTCGTTGTCAACGCCAACAACATTCGTTGACTTGAAGCGGATGAGGGTGTAGTCGGGCTCGTCTCCCGGCCTGTCGTCGTTCTGATTTTGTTCGAAGCGTTCCAGAGATGCGGTCTTATCCGCAGGATAGATTGTGAAATCAAAGTCAGGCGTTGCAGATTCATCGGCGATTGGATTTATCGGGCCAATCACGCGCGCGACACCCACATTGACAGTGTCGGCTGGATTCCTTGACGAGGCGAGAAAGAGGCGCGCCGTCGAATGCTCCGAATCAATGCGCGAAACGGCGTCGTTCGCCAGACCAGACTCCACAAAAATCACGCTACCAAGAACTACCAATGTAGCCAAAGCTGCCTTGCTAAATATTCCTCGCATCTCGCGCCTCCAATTGCTCATCGGCAGTTCACCTGCCGCGGTTCCGTTTTCGGGACTCCACACAGCGCTAAGGTATGCATCTACGCCGCCAAACCTCCTTACGTTCAAATTCTTTGGAAGACGATTGCCTTTAGCAACTTATCTAGTTACAAAGAATTCTGAGCGGCACAACACTTGTTATTGTTTGTCCAGTTTGATGGACGGTCTGTCCAAGTCCCGGCACAAAGACTCGTTCGCTATGCAGTAACATACATGTCACAGTCACACGTTGCCATTTTCACTGAAGCTTTGACTGACAAAAACTCCTATCGGTTTTCCGTCACGTATGCCGGCGGCCCTGAGCCACCGGCAATACTGCCGCATCTCGATCCTTCCTTCTTACTCACTCTATTGACTCGGCTCAGGAAAGTAAGAATCTGACGAAATTTCCTTTAAGTGTCCATCGTCGCAGTTTGCTTTGTACGAATCTTCACGAAGTTCCTCGGCTGTATGCTACGGCTGGAACTCTGCGCGAGTCGTCCGGCATGCCGACATCAGTGTCAGATACGCGCCGCTACACCTCGGCTCAAGACGCCAAGCTCCTTATAGACGGTGCTTCGTGAGGAGTAAGAATGGCGACTGAATTGCCCGATGAGCATAGCTGCTTAAAGGAGAGGCGCGCATGAGTGAACAAAAAGAAAGCAATGTTGCCATTGAAATAGAGAATGGCTTGAGTGGACAGCACGGAAACAAATCTGCGATAGAAGGCTTGTCGAGACGCACTTTTTTGGGAGTTGGTTCGGCTACTCTAGCAAGCGCAGCGCTGGCTTCGCTATCCGCCGGGCAAGAGAGAGCCGACACCGAAAAGGCAGACAAAGATCATTCCTTAAGTGATCCGGGTCCGGAAAATAAGCCGCTTCTTGATGAAAATCCGAATTCAAATTTCCCTCCGCCGACCGATCACGGACACATCGAGCCGACATGGTATTCGTTCGATCTAACTTACAAACGTGTTGAAGAAGGCGGCTGGACGAACGAAGTCACAGAAAAAGTGCTGCCCAATTCAAAAGATCTTGCGGGTGTCAGAATGCGACTTACGGCGGGCAGCTTTCGGGAGCTGCATTGGCACACTGCCGATGAGTGGGCCATTATGCTGTACGGAAATGCTCGCGTGACGTGCCTTAACCCGGATGGAACTGTGTTCATCGGCGATGTTGGAAAAGGTGATCTCTGGTACTTTCCCGCAGGATTCCCTCACTCTATCCAGGGCTTGGCACCGGATGGTTGCGAATTTATCCTAGTATTTGATCAAGGCTCGTTTTCCGAAGATAACACCTTCCTTATTTCCGACTGGGTGAGGCGCACCCCGCCCTCGGTGCTGTCAAAGAACTTCGGTCTGCCGCAGAGCGCTTTCAAAAAATTACCTAACCGGAGCCTGTACATTTTTCCGGCGGACTTGCCGGCATCTTTGGCACAAGACAAGGCCGCGGTGGGCGGGCGTCGCGTTGAATCGGCTTACCAATACACATTCAGGATGGAGGCGATGACTCCCACGAAGCAAACGAAGGGCGGTTCCGTCCGCATCGTTGACGCGCATAATTTCCCAGTGTCAAAAAATATCGCGGCGGCCTTGGTCACCATTAAACCGGGTGGTTTGCGGGAATTGCATTGGCACCCAAACGCTTCGGAATGGCAGTACTACCTTGCCGGTAAGGCGCGCATGACGGTCTTTACGAGCGAAGGAGCGCGCACCATGGACTTCAACGCCAATGACGTCGGCATCGTACCGATAACCGCAGGCCACTACGTTGAGAACACCGGCAATACAGATGTGGTGTTTCTGGAAATGTTCAAGGCCAGCGAGTATATGAACTTTTCACTGAATAACTGGATAAGGCGGCTGCCTCCCGAGATGGTGACATCGCATTTGAATCTGGATGCGGACACTATAAGTAAGATTCCTTCGGAAGCACTCGATGTTCTCCCTGGCTAGCGTAGCGAAGGATACGGCTTCATGGACAAGTCGCCTGGCTATCATTCTCCTCTTGGGTAGTGGGGCGTTCATGCGATCGCCCCGTCAGGGCGCAAACAGCGGACGCGGATGCCCGCTCAGTCGCAGACTCGCGCGGGAGTGAAAACGACAGCCAGAGTGGATTGAACGCATCGGCGGGATCGAATCAAAACGACTGGGTGCACGCGTGGCTGCGAAAAGTGGACGAAGCGCGAGCAAGCCCATTGCATTGGAAAAGTCGTATACCAAAAACGATCTTCAGTAGTCCCGAACGGAAGATGCACCGAAGGTAGGAAGATTGGATTCGTTCCAGCCTCCTCCCAGCGCTTTGATGAGGAGCACACTCGCGTCCAAGCGACGCCGCAGGATGTCAATGGCGTTTCGCTCGTTGGAGAGCTCGATTGTTTGTGCGGAGATGACCTGAAGGTAGGTGTCGACCCCGCCTTTGTAACGATTGGTAAAAAGTTGAAGAGATTCCTGCGATGACGCGACGGCTTGCTGTTGCTGTTGCGTCTCGTTCTCAAGAATGCGCAAGGCCGCAACGTTGTCTTCGACTTCCTGGAACGCTGTCAGGGAAGTCTGACGATAGGTGGCGACCGCGGCATCATAATTCGCGCGCGCCGATTCGGATGTAGCGCGACGGCGCCCCGCGTCGAACAACGTCTCGGCGAGTGCTGGACCGACAGCCCAGAAGCCGCTCGGCCAACTGAACCAGTTGGAACCCTGCGAGCCGGAAAATCCGGCGGAGCCGCCGAGGGTCACGGTTGGAAAATATGCTGCGCGGGCAATGCCGATCTGCTGATTCGCTTCCGCTACTCTGCGCTCCGCAGCAGCGATGTCGGGGCGTCGCTGCAATAGTTCAGAAGGGAGACCAACCGGAGTGCCAGGCGGCTGGTAGTTGAACGGCGCTGTGGCGAGGCTGAATTCCGCGGGCGGCTTGCCGATCAGAATGGCAATGGCGTGTTCGAATTGCGCTCGCTGCACAGTGACATCGGTGTCTTGCACACGTGTGGTGTCCAACTGGGTTTGCGCTTGCGCAACGTCAGCCTTGGGGGCCAC
>Ga0307479_10001146_pt1 | contig 24036 bp, 17 predicted proteins | sample atmos_gasesECM4C_FD_203743 | JGI IMG/M metagenome (GOLD analysis project Ga0307479, IMG submission 203743) | Hardwood forest soil microbial communities from Morgan-Monroe State Forest, Indiana, United States - atmos_gasesECM4C_515 | ecosystem: Environmental > Terrestrial > Soil > Temperate... | reverse complement strand
GATACATGACTTGGACTGCACCTGCTTTTGAAGAAGTCTGCCTGAACTGCGAAATCAACTCTTACGCCAGCGCAAAGCTGTAGGTAGCTCCCCTCCCCGGGGTTGCTAAGTGCTGAATCTCTGCAGTATTACGTCTGAGATACGTTCAGCCGCGTGTCCATCCCAAAGAGGGATGGCTTCGGCCGATCGCTTCTGACCTTTGCCTTCAGCACTGATGCCGCCCCTGATCGTTCCCTCCCCCTGTTCAAGGATTTCGTGAGCTGCGCTGCGCAGTTTCTCCAAGTCACGTCCCACGAGTTGGTTCGTCCCGAGGGATACCGTAATCGGCCGCTCAGTGTTCTCCCGCACAGTAAGGCAAGGAACTCGTAAGAACGTTGTTTCCTCCTGGATTCCGCCAGAATCCGTGATCACGACTGCGGCGTGGCGCTGCAACGAGAGAAATTCCAGATACGGTAACGGACCTACCAACTGAAGACGACTATTGGCATCGGGAAGCGATCCGAGATCGTCAAGCCGCTCGCGAGTACGGGGATGAACGGGAAAGACGATGGTGAGTTCACGGCTGAGATCCGCCAGGGTAACGAGGAGGCGGCGGAGCCACGGAAGATCGTCCACGTTGGAGGGACGATGCAGAGTAACCAGTGCGTAGGGCGAAGACGAAGAGCAGTAAGGCAACTTAGGCTCTTCGCATCGCGGAAACAGACGAACCAGAGTATCAATCATCACATTGCCCACGCGATGAATGCGGGATGCATCGATGCCTTCGCGCTGCAGGTTTTCGTCCGCATCCGAGGAAGGCGTGAAGAGCAAATCGGAAAGTTGATCGGTGACAAGCCGGTTAATCTCCTCGGGCATGCTGCGATCGCGCGAGCGTAAGCCGGCCTCGACGTGTCCAACGGCAACATTAAGCTTGGAACACACAAGGGCTACCGCGACTGTGGAGTTTACATCCCCATAGACAAGGACTAGGTCTGGCTTGCGGTCTGGCTTGCGGTCCAGCAGAACAGCCTCAAAGCTCCGCATGATTTCCGCCGTCTGCTGCGCGTGACTGCCTGAGCCCACCTCGAGATTCAGGTCCGGCTGAGGCATCTCCAATTCCTGAAAAAATACATCGGACATAGCCGCATCGTAGTGCTGGCCGGTGTGAACAAGAGTCTGCTGCAGGTTGGGCTTGCCAGCCAGCGCGCGCAACACCGGGGCGGCCTTCATGAAGTTCGGCCGTGCTCCGACTACGTGGAGGATATGACGGGTATCAGAATGCATGGATCGCCGAGATATAGATCGCCGAAATTAGGCTTCGCGGTGAAGGAGGATTGTATCCGCTTCTTGCGATGGGCGAGGGTGGGATCTGAGATTGCTGGTGTTGCCGCCTTCCGGGAGAGTTACCCAGCTTGAGCAGCTAAGAATCCCGAGTCCTGATCTTGGTCTGTGCGAGGAACCATCTCTACCGTATGTTGAAGAACTCGATCCAAGGCGTCGGCCAAGGCCAAGGGAAATGCTGAAGTCAAAAGATTGACGTCAAGCTGAAGATCCCTTTGAGAATAAAGACGGTGGATCAACAAAGAACCTCGGCGACGATTGGCGGTGCTTACCAGATCCAAGTTTAACGTCCAAACACCCAAGCCTTCGAAAGATCCGAGCACATCAGCCTTAGACCAGTGAAAACCGATTTCGGTCCTGCGCAGCGCAGAGGCATCTGCTGACTCAGGAGCCAGTTCACCGGGAAGGAGCTTGATCTTCACGGCAAAACCATCGAAGTCATTCGAATTGAAGGCGGCCATCAAGATGCGGCGGAGCTGTTCGTAGTCGTGGGCAACCTTAAGTTCTTCCGTTGCCCGGCGGATCGCCATGTTGTTGATAAAAATCTGCCGCTGCTCGAGCGTGCGTTGGGCAACTCTTGCCAGTTCGCCAAACTCGAGGTAGCCGAGGCGTTGAACTCCTATCCAAACGCCAATACCGAGCACAGCGAGAACGAGTCCGAGGGAGCTCCCCGTGGGCCAAAGCAAGAACAAGCTGAGCAGGGCAAAAATCGCCGAAACGCCGTACAGCACGATCACCACCTGTCGGTGAGTGAAACCGTGCTGCAGCAACTTGTGATGTATGTGCTCGCGGTCAGCGGTGAACACCGGCCGACCGCTAATCAGCCGCCGGAGAATCGAAAGAGATGTCTCCAGGATTGGCAGACCAAAAGAAACCACCGGAATCGCCACGGCAACGATTGTGGGCGACTTTTGCGCGCCGGCGAGGGCCAACGCACTGAGCAAGAATCCGATGAACAGGCTTCCGGAATCCCCCAGGAAAATCGTCGCAGGATTGAAGTTGTAGCGCAGAAAACCGAGAATCGCTCCCGCCAGGGCAATGGTCATCAACGTGACCAGCGGGGAGCCATTCAGCAGAGCGACCACAAAAGCAACCAGCGTTGAAAAAAGAGCGGAGCCGGCCGCGAGACCGTCGAGGCCATCGATTAGGTTGAACGCGTTCGTGATCGCCAAAACCCACACGATGGTGACCGGCAAGCCGAGAAACCAGGGCAACTGGCGCGCGCCGAAAAGGACGGGAATATTTACGATCCGCAGACCGCCCAAGAACAACATGGTCGCTGCCAGACCTTGGACCGTAAACTTGAAGTACGGCCCGACGCTACGAATGTCGTCATAGACCCCGAGCATGAAAACGATAAAAGCTGGGACCAGGATGGTCAGCAGAGTCTTCATGGAGAGCGCGGAGTGGAGGCGCGGATAGCGCCACGCGATCGCCGCCACCACTAACATGCTCAAGGAAAAGGAAATGAAAATTGCTACGCCGCCGAGGCGAGGCAAGGGCCTGCTATGCAAATGCCGCTCATGAGAAGGGACTGCCACCCATCCGCGACCCGTCGCGAAGTCTCGCACGTTGCGGGTAAAAACGAACGCGAACAGCAGCGACAGGAAGAAGACGGCGAAAAAAATTACTGTCAACTAGCCCCCTTGGCCAGCGAATTGTCAGTATGCAATATCTTCGCCCCAAGCCAAGTATTGCAGTGGCGCTCGATCGGCTGGAAGTGAGTTAACAGGTTCCCGTGTGTTGCAAGGTTCCGGGAACTCTAACAGGGCCACAAACGGAGTTTCAATTCTCTTTCGGTGCAAAAGCTGTGGAAAACGGGAAGCGCCGCCGCACCCGCGGCGGATTACGTGAAATGCTGTGCTAAACTGCTCAGCAACTTTTAGTTGATTTCCAGGTGACTCTAATGAAGTGGGGCCGACAGGTTTTTGCGCGCCAACGTTGTGTTGCTTTGTGTGGTCTGGTTTTTTTTCTCAGCGTAAATTTGAGAGTGGGCGCACAACAGAAACCGACGACGTCCCCTTCGACGGAAACTGCCGTCCCTGCACTTCCACCCGCTCAGCCCATCTCTGGAGCAGCCACAAGTGCCGCCAAGGGCTCAAGTCCGCAACCAAACTCGCCTCCCGCTGCGGCTGGCCCCAATGCCACCCCTGCGGAATCGGGCAGCAACCAGGACTCTTCACTATTGCGCCTGGGACCTGGCGACCTGATAGAGCTCAACGTTTATAACGTTCCGGAATTAGCGACGAAGGCACGGGTGGGCACTACCGGAGATGTTTATCTTCCTCTGGTGGACTATGTCCATCTCGCGGGGCTGACGGTTGAAGAGGCCCAGAGTCTCCTAGAGAAGCGGCTGGCGGATGGAGGCTTCGTCCGCAACCCTCACGTCACGATTTTTGTGGATGAATCGCCCTCCCAAGGGGTGACGCTGCTGGGAGAGGTCAGCAAGCCCGGCATCTACCCAGTGCTGGGAGACCGCAAGTTGTACGACATCATCTCAGAGGCTGGTGGGTTTACGGCCACTGCGGCCAGGAAGGTGAGCATCATCCGCCACAACCCTCCGCAGGCGACCACCCTCAACCTCCCGAGAAATCTTGCCGACGATTTGCAGAACAACGTTGAAGTTCTGCCCGGGGATACCATAACCGTTCCCAGGGCACCGATCATTTACGTCGTGGGTGATGTGGGCCGTCCGAGTGGCCTGCTGGTAGACAACGGCAGCCTGACTGTGTTGCAGGCCGTTGCACTGGCGGGCGGGACCAACAAGACAGCCAAAATGAACGGAATACGTATCATCCGCAAAGGCCCTGCGGGCATGTCGGAGACACAGGTGCCGCTCAAGAAAATGCTGGAAGCAAAGGCTCCTGACATTCCTCTGCAGGGCGATGACATTCTTTTTGTGCCGGTCAGCGGAGGCAAGGTTCTGGCTTCCAGAACATTTGAGGCGGCGATGTCGGCCGCAACCGCGGTGACGATCTACACCGTGCATCCCTAGCGGTATCCGCTCGCTTCGTCAAGCAGCGGCTTCGGAATTCCGCACGCCCGGAATGTCCAGTACCCGCTCCAGAACGCGAATGTAATCTTCCGCCGTCTGGCTGCGAGATAAGCGGCGGACAATGTACTCTCGTCCCCGTTGACCCATACGCGCACCAAGTTCTGAATTCGCAACTAACTGTTGAATAGCGTCAGCGAGCGCCGCAGAATTTTCGGGCTCAATGACGATTCCGGCCTTAGCTTCCTCAAGAATTCGCCGCGCTTCCCCATGAACGCCAAGTATTACGGGACGAGAAACGGCCATAAACTCGAGCATCTTCGTGGGTATGACGGTCTTGAAGACCGGGCTCTTTTTCAGAAGCACAAGGCACGCATCGGATGCGGAAATAAAGGCAGGAATTTCTTCCCGCGGCTGCTGGTCAAGGAACTGTACGTTGGTCAGGCCGCGAGATTGTGCCAACGCTTGAATCCGCTCTTTGTCGGCACCTTCGCCCACTAGCAGGAAAAGCACGTCAGGATTCGCTCTGCGCAGTCGGCTGGCCGCGTCCAGCAAGGTTTCGAGCCCGTGCGCCATCCCCATTGTTCCGATGTAACACACTACAAACTTGCCTTCGGTTTGTAGTCGCATCCGCAGCGTGCGATCTGCTTCTGGGCCTTGGGCTGAAAACAGCGCTGTCTCCACGCCATTTTCAACGACAGAAATACGCTCGGGGAGCATCCTCCGATGCTCGATCAAATATTCTTTGAAGGCGGCCGTTACCACGACGATGTGATCCGAGTGCCGGTAAAGGAAAGCCGCGATCGCGGCCAACGATCGATGGAGCAGCGAACCCTCGTTGCCCATTCCTACGGCGGTCAAGGACTCCGGCCATAGGTCGCGTACTTCGAGGATGAACGGCACACGTTTGGCTCGCGCCAGCCACCAGCCCGAGAGTCCAACCAGCAGTTGTGGGGAGGTGGCGATAACCACGTCGGGGCGAGAAATTTTCAAGCCGACCAGCGCCGACGAAAGACAAAACGAAGCGTAGTTCCTCATGCGTTCATGCGATTTTCGATTGGGCAGAGGCCAGAGCCAAGCGCGCAGGACATCGATGCCACCATTTTTGTCTCGGTAGATCAGGCGCCGGAACCGCGTGCGCCATTCCGCCGGGACTACGCCGGTAGGGTGGTTCGGGAAGCCTGTCAGCACGGTCACTTGGTGGCCAGCCAGGACCCAATGATGGGCCAGTTCGGCGGCACGAGCGGCGGGCGCGCCCATCTCCGGCGGAAAATACTGCGAGACGTAGAGGATCTTCACTCGAACCTATTCAGTCGACCCTAGTAATAACAAAGTTTGAAGGCGCTCTTGTAACACAGCGCGCGGGTGCGTTTGGTGCGACTGCGGCCGTAGCTTTCCCAGCGATCAGCGACCTGAGAAAATTCTTCTTTTCCAGTCAAACGACGCATCACGCGCAACTGCACAATGTGCAACTGATGGTAGAACCGGCTGGCAACCATTGGCAGACGCGTACCAGACTGCTCATAGAGGGACCAGAAACCGAGATCGTAGCGATCCAAATTGTGCAGTAATGTCTGCACCGAGCGTGCGAAAAGATCCTTAGCTGAGCGATCCTGCGTCGCCAGAAAGTAGTCATACAGACCCCAGGACGCCCAAATAAAACCGTTCAAAATGTGAGTGGGAGGCGAGACGATGTATTCCTCGAACCACAGATCGCCGCGCTTGTCGGTGAATGCAACTCCGCCTTCGCCAGCCGGTTTAAAGAAACTGCCAAAAGCCAACTGGGCAGCGTCGAGATATTGCGAGTCATTATGTTGAGACTCACTGGTTTCGCGATGGGCGCGGACGAGGAGCGAGATTCCCTGCCCCTGAGCCAATGCCGAATACCAAGGAGCGCGTAGCGTGTCGCGATATTCCCAGTCAAAGTGATGATTCCACACACACACACCGGACGAATTCTGCTCTAGGGAAAAGCAGAGCCAGTTGGCCGCTTTGAGGAATTTCTCACGCCGCGTCTGATCGCCGGTACGGCGGAAGAGGTTGTAATTACCCAGTCCGTATTGCGCAATCGCGATTGGGTTGTATTGTCGACCGATCTTGCCGCGGTAATCAAGAAGCGGGATGCCGGAGGAATCGAACGGGCCCGGGTAGTCGGCCTTCTGCGCAAACAGCATGTAATACTCGCCCAACTCATCGGACCGTGCGTTCAGATTTTCTTCCGGGCTTTCATGCCAGAACGTGAGATGACTGTTGCGGCCCGTCAAATAGGCGCTGAAGATGCGTTGATAGTAGTGAAGGCGTGACAAGTGCGGCATGTTCCTGCGACTGGCGGAACTATATCACGGTGAACGCGGCCGCCGATCTTCGGTCTGGCATGGGCTTTCTGCATCAAGGGCGGACTGAATAGAGCGACATCACCAGATCTTCAGATTCCACCGCGATCGAAGTCACTGCAAGATATTCCGTGCGGTTGTCTCCATCGGGAAAGATGGCGTTACCGTACTGAAATAATTTCATCGGCCACCGGTCTTTTTGCCAGGCCAGCAGTGAATTCCAGGTCGCTCCGTTGCCGCTGCCATAGATGCCGACGTGTCGATCCTTATTCATTGGACTAGGTTCAACCATTGTGGAGAAGAACATCGAGCGTCCAACACGGCACCCGTAGATCGACGAACTACCGAGCACAGCCATATCCGACAATTGGCCGCGGCGATCCATGTGGTAAACGTGGTTGATTTCGAAAGGGGTATCGGATGAGAAGTACACTCCATCCTCCGCAGGCACGAGAGCCACTGCGCGGGCCTGCTGATTTCCCCGCATGACTGGTTCGAGCTCCCGCAAGTCGCATGAGGCGCGGAGGATCCGGCATTCGTCGCCGTAGTCGCCAGTGAGTATCCAGATGCAGTCTTGCCAGCGGTCATAAACGATGTTGTGGATGTGGCGGATGGCGCGCTTTGGAAATGTATAAGCAACGTTCCAAGTCGCGCCGCCATCGGAGGACGCATAAACGTGAACTTCATCGCGAGCGGCGTTATCGAAATATTCGCCCCACAAAATCGTACCGTTGGGAATGCAGGTAATGTGGAGCGGGCGCGTACCCCGAGTGATCGCGCGAGTGACGCGAAATTCTGTTTCGCCGGGAGAGAGCGTAACTATGGCGCCGGGGACGGCAGCAACCAACCCACCCGAGGGCAACACGGCTAGAGCGTGGAAGCCGTCGCGAACTAGTCGCGCGCTCAGGTTATGGACGGACGTGATTTGCCGCCACCAAGTGGATCGAAACGAGGCGACGGCGCTCCACCGTAAACCAGCCATAGACGCCTGGTTTGGTGGGACTTGGGCCCGAAGGAGTTTGTAGCCGCGGGATGCGTAGATAATGTCCCCCGCCCAAGAAAGTACGCGTAGGCCATTGAAGGTGCCCGTGCGAACAAGAAGTATTTCCGGCTGTGCATCCGGGGGCATGGCGGTGGGAAGCGCGATCATGGCGTCAGACGTCAGGCTCTTGCGCCGGCGTCAGGCCTCACAACCAGAAAGGGACCGATGGCCAGCGCATCCATGCGGGTCCGCTGGAAGCAATCCACTGCTTCTTCCGGAGTACATACGATCGGTTCATTCTCATTGAAACTAGTATTGAGGATCACGGGAATCCCGGTCTTTCGCCGAAAGGCCTGGATGAGATCGTAATACAAGGGGTTCTCTTCGCGTGTGACCGTCTGTAAGCGTCCGGTATTATCCACGTGGTTCACGGCACAAAGCTCCTCCCGTTTTTCAGGCCGGATCTTGTAGACATGCAGCATGAACGGCGAGGGATGATCATGCTCGAAATATTCGTGCTGGTACTCGGCCAGGATCGAAGGTGCGAATGGACGAAACCACTCGCGGTGCTTAATACGCGCATTAAGCACGTCTTTCATGTTGGGCAGTCCGGGATGAGCGACGATGGAACGGTTACCGAGAGCGCGCGGACCCCACTCCATGCGCCCCTGAAACCAACCCACCACATTGCCCGCAGCGATCTGGTCTGCTGCGGCTTCGAGCAGCGGTTCACGCCCCAGCTTGCGATAGCTGAGATGGGCGCTCTTTAGTGTGCCTTCGATTTGTGATTCGGAAAAGTCCGGCCCCAGGTAGGAATTCTTCAGTTCGTGGCGTCGAGGCTGCTTGAGAACAGAATGATAGGTGTGCAGAGCAGCGCCAATTGCCAGGCCTTCATCTCCCGCCGCAGGCTGAATGTAAGTAGAGCGGAAAGGCGTTTGATCGAAGATTTTGCCGTTGGCAACGCTGTTAAGTGCGCAGCCTCCAGCCATAGCGAGTCGATCGAGGGGTACACGGCGCCGTAGCTGGTTCAAGAGATGAAAGAAGATTTCTTCGAATCGATGCTGAAGTGCGAAGGCAAGGTCCATGTCGCGCTGAGTGATTTCGGTATGTGGACGGCGCGGCACGCCGAAGAGTTCTTCCATACGATAGGAATAGTGACGTGCCAGGCGGACGGTGCCGTCAGGCAGGACTTGCATCCCCTGATTGCTACCAAGCGGCTTGAAGTAGCTCAAATCCAATTGAAATCCACCATTGTTCGCCGTGACGACTTTGGCAATCTCGTTCACGTAGGTTTCTTTGCCGTAAGGAGCCAAGCCCATTACTTTTCCTTCGTCACCATACTTGCTGTAGCCAATAAACTCGCAAATCATCGTATACAGGCTGCCCAGTGAGTGTGGAAGAAACACGCGATCCAGAACGTCGATATCGTTCCCTTCGCAACGCGCCATCATTGTAGAAACGAAGTCACCCGAACCGTCATAGCTGAATCCTGCCGCTTTTTCCCACGGAGAGCAAAAGTAGGCGCTGGCGATGTGAGCGATGTGGTGCTCGAGATGATGTTCGTGAAAACGGAGATGCACGGAATCGACATCCAAAGCCTTTGACAATAACGAACGCACGTCGCGCATGCCTTCTTTTCGTTGGCGGAGACGGATAAGATTCAAGAGTTTCGAAGGATTCGCAAGAGCGTACTGAACTTTCTTTGCGAGATTGGCATCACTGTCCTGCCCCACAGCCACGTGATCTAGGTCTGAAATCTTTGCGCCTGCAGCATCGAGACACGCCTTCACAGCGCCTCCAGGGAAACCGCCGAAGTGTTTGTGGCGATTGAGGCGCTCTTCCGCAATGGCGAACACTACTTCCCCTTCGCTAACGATGGCAGCGGAGGCATCCGCGTGAAACATGTTGAGGCCCAGTACGAGCATGAACTAATTCTGATCCCTCCGTTGTGCCATACGTAATGGGATCATTCGCCGAGGCTGGGTGTGTGAAGAGCTGAATCAACGAACGCTTCTGTGTCCACTGCAAGTGGCCTTTCAGTCGCAAGAGATTGCTGGATGCGCAAGGTCGCGAGGGTGGAACAGACAAGTTCGCGAAATGGGATCGGAGCGTCCTCACCTTTGCAGATCGATGCCACAAAGGCAGCCCATTCCGCGCGATGGCCCTTATCATGGCGCCAGCGCGAGCGAATGGTTTTCTTGTGGCCGCCGCGAACTAGCTCGAGACGGCGGAAATCTTCCATGAGAGCGATAGAACCCCCGCCAAACACTTCGAGGCGCTCTTTGGAGAACGATCGATCGCCGTTGGCAAGATAAGTCACCGTCCCCTGTGAGCCATTCGCGAAACGCATCGAAATAAGCGCATTGTCGCCGCTGTAACGCCCTGAATTCGACAAGGATCGGCCCTGTACTTCGACGATTTGAGATCCGGCCAGGAACATCAACAAATCAACGAAATGACAGACCTCGCCGAGAATACGGCCCCCACCCTGCTCTGGATCGTTTACCCAATGGTCCGGGTCAAGAAACCCGGCATTGACACGATAGTGCAACGCCAGCGGCTCCGAAATGTTGGCTAGAAATGACTTGATTCTCACGGCCATGGGTGCGAAGCGACGGTTGAACCCGAGCATCAGGAGAGGCTCGCGATCCGAAACGGGCGCCAGATATGCGCGAACAATCGCGCGCAGTTCAGCCTCCGTGAGGCCAAGGGGTTTCTCGCAGAAGACATGCTTCCCAGCCTTCAGCGATGCCAACACCTGGGAGGCGTGCAGATGATGGCGAGTGGCAATGACGACGGCATTGAGGCGGTCATCTCGCAGGAGTAGGGTTTCGTCCGTCGTGCAATAACGAAAACCAAATTTATCCGCTGCGTAGCGTGCGTGCGCACCGGTCGCAGCGCAGATTCCGACGAGGTGGGTTTCGCGCGACGCTTTGAAAGCAGGGATCAGAGTTCCAGTAGCAAAAACGCCTGCTCCAAGAAGTCCGACGGCAGCGCCTGCGACAGCGGCGCCACGCGGCACCGACGTGGCGTCCTTATGCTGGGGCACCAACTGAATTGTGCGAGCCTCCTCGCATGTGCTGGGATAGTTAATCAAAACTCCCAGGGATGGTTGGCTCGCCTTACCCGTAATCACGTCATATGCACCGGCAGCGCGCTCGACAGGAAAGCGATGAGTAATGAGCGCACTGACGTCGACCTTCCTTTCGGCGACTAGTTGCAGGAACGCTTCCATGTTGCGAGTTTCGGTCCAGCGCACGTAGCCGATAGGATAGTCACGACCTTTTTGCTCGTACGCGGCATCGTAGCGCCCCGGGCCGTAAGAACGTGATATGCGAAAGTCCAATTCCTTCTCGAAGTAAGCTTTGCGTTCGATTTCAATGCCAACGGTGCCAATAGCCACGACAATGCCGCGGTCGCGGGATATGGCGCCAGCAAGATTGACCGGCTCGCTACTGGATGTTTCAGCGGTGATCAGGACGGAGTCGACACCTGCGCCTCCCGAGTGCTGCAAACAAAGATCGCGCAGCTCAGAGCCTGACACGGCCACCGCGTCGGCGCCAAGGCTGGCGGCGCGTGCGGCGCGCGACTCGACGATGTCCATGCCGAGTACGCGGCAGCCAGCAGCTTTGAGCAGTTGTACTGTGAGCTGGCCGAGCAGGCCGAGGCCGATGACTGCGATCAAATCTCCGAGCTTTGCCTCGGCTATCCGAATACCGTGCAGGGCGACCGCGCCGACAGTCGTAAAAGCGGCTTCATCGAATGAAACTTCATTGGCAGTCCTCGCGCCGTCCCGCAGTGGAATGCGCGCAACCAGCAATCGCGGGACACACGCCACTTGGGCGTGTACTGCGAAGCCAACCCCTGCGCACGCAACGCGGTCGCCCGGCTGTAGATCAGTAATTCCTTCACCGACACCGATGACGGTTCCGGCGCTGCTGTAACCGAGAGCCTGTGGCTGATCCAGGCGGCTACGCACGGCTTGCATCGCTGAGAAGAGGCCATCGCGTTTAACTTTGGCGACAACTTCGCGCACCAGGTCGGGACGCGCTTGCGCTTTCTTCAGCAGACTCTTGCTGGCGAATTCGGACGAGGCCCGTTCTGTGCCAGCGGAAACAAGGGAGGCCGCAATGCGAACCAGTACGCCGCCAGGCAGAAGCTGCGGCACAGGCACTTCCGCGACCGTGATTTCGCCGTTGTGCGCGTATTGGAGAACTTGCTTCATCGCTTAAATTTCATGGCTTAAATTTCATGCCGTAGCCACGTGTCTGGGTTCAAGCAATTCTGAGTCGAATGCCCGGGCGCCCCCGTCGAGAAACACCTGCATCCAGAGCTCAAGCGTTAGAAACTGCCAAAGCTGCATCGACCAATCGTGGCGGCCGCTACGGTGCTCATCTACGAAGCGACGCACTGCTTCGGGCCGGAAGAGGCCGCGCTTGCGCACTTGCGACGCGGAAAGCAGGTCGTCCACCATTTCCTGAAGATCATGAGCCAACCAATAGTCTACCGGTGCAGCGAAGCCAGCCTTCGGTTGCTGCAAGACTTCTCGAGGCAGAACGTCTCGCATCGCCTGACGGAAGATGTATTTCGTCGTTGGCCGCAGCAAGCCATTCAGTTTGAGATGAGGCGGAACGTTCCAGGCGACAAATTCGGCCAGGTCTCGATCAAGAAAAGGCACTCGCACTTCGACCGAGGAAGCCATGCTCATCTTGTCGTTGTAGGTGAGATTCAGACTCGCCATAAAAATCTTGGTGTCAAGGTAAAGCATCTGATTAAGAAAGTCGGCGTCGCCGACGCGGCCGAAGGCAGCGTGATGTTCGCTGGCTGGGTCGGATGTGTCGTGCTCGGCGGAAAACCCGGAACTATAGTCCGCAATGTACTCTGAACTATAAAGACTCGATTTCTGCGCTGTATCAAGATACGTACAGTTTGCGATGAAGCGATCAACCGGATTCAACGACGCGCTACGGGCCATTTTCTTGGCTAATCGCAAGCTCCCCTTCACCCTCGTGCCACGCAAGCTGGGAAGCGCAGTCAGGACGCTTTCCGCGATACGACGAGCCGCTCTCGGGAGTTTGCCATACAACTCCGCCCAGTAGTGACCCACATGTTTGCGGTATCCAGCGAAAAGCTCGTCCCCTCCGACACCAGAGAGCAGCACTGTCGCTTGCTTGCGCGCTTCGCGGCAAACCAGATAAGCCGTGATGATGGCAGGATCGGCTATGGGTTCATCCATATGCCAGACCAGCCGCGGGAGCAAATCGGTGACGTCCGCCTCTACGACGATGCGTTGGTTTTCGCAGCCAAAGTGACGAGCTAATCGCGTGGCGACTTCAGGATCATCGAGAGCTGATTCGCCAACTCGATACTTGGGCGGAAAGGTGATGGTGTAAGTGCGGACAGGCTGCTGGGTGGCGCCCGCCATCATGGCCACAATGCTTGAGGAATCAAGTCCTGCGCTGAGAAAGGCGCCAATGGGGACGTCGCTGACCATCTGTGATTCGACGGAGCGGCGGAAGCGATCGCGGACCTCTTCAGCCAGATCGTCCTCAGAGCGGGCATAACTCTGATTCGCCGAAGGAAAAGTCAGATCCCAGTACTGAGTAACCTTGAATTCCGAATCGCGCAGAATGCCATAATGTCCGGCGGGAAGTTTCAAGATGCGCCGGAACATCGTCTTGGGATCAGGCACCCAAAGGAAAGTCAGGTATTGATGCAGCGAGTCGGAATCGAGCTCAGCTCGTACTCCCGGAATCTGCAGTAAGGCTTTGATTTCAGAAGCAAAGGCGAAGCGATCGCCATCGTGAAAATAATAAAAAGGCTTGATGCCGAAATGATCGCGAGCAATAAAGAGCGTTGGCGAGCCCGAGCGAAAGTCGCAAATGGCAAAGGCGAACATACCGCTCAGACGCTTCACGCAATCGGGCCCTTCCTGCTCATAAAGGTGAAGAATCACCTCAGTGTCAGTGAGAGATGCGAAGCTGTGGCCTTTTCCGTGAAGTTCGCGCCGTAGTTCAGCGAAGTTATATATCTCGCCGTTGTAGGTGATCCAGACGGTGCTATCTTCGTTGCACATGGGCATGTGGCCACCCAGCGAGAGGTCGAGAATGGCGAGACGGCGGCTGCCCAGACCGATGTAGGTACCGTCGGGAAACCTGCGCTCCCAGATGCCGGAATCATCCGGGCCACGGTGCGCCTGGACGTGAGTCATCCGCGCCAGTGTGTCCGAATCTCCGCAGTTCACCAAACCGCCTATGCCACACATGATCTGGCCTCAGCCCTTCCCTTTTGCGCCCTGCCCTGCCCGCAGTTCGTAGATCTTGGCCTTGATGTGGAAGAACTGCACTCCTTGCAGCCCGCAGTAAATCAGCCCAGGCACACCATCGAGAAATCCCAGCCGAAGAACATACTTGTAGAAGAAAAAAAGCAATGGCGAACCGGGAACCGCGAAGAATTTCTTGCGCAGCCAGCGTCGCCGTTGCGCTTGCGATCCAAACAGCGAAGGAGCCAGTTCGCGTTCGCCTCCTTCAGCATTGAGCCATACTTTCGCTTCCCAGTTGGAATACTCATTGTGTTTGTGAATGTAATGCGATAGTGATTCGACGCTGTGATGGAGCAAGGGGTTCTTGAGTTTTGAGGCTCGGCCTTCGACCACAATGTGCTCGTGAATCTCCATGTCAGCCATGGAGAGATCCTGATTCTTCAACCTGCACTCGTAGTTGCCTTTACCCCGCCGGAATAGCGAAAGCTTGTAGAAATTCGCGCCACTGTGGCGGAGTTCACGGCCGAGGAAGAACATTTGGAGCGCGACGTGATAGCCGTCGAATCGAGAATCCTGAATTGCATTCCGGATTTCTTCCGTAAGTTCTGGAGTCATCGCCTCATCGGCGTCAACCAGGAAAAGCCAGTCATAAGCCAGGGGAAGCGATTCCATTGCCCACTGACGTTTCTTGGGCCAGCCTCCCTGATAATGGAACTGCACCACCTGGGCGCCGAAGGAGAGCGCGATGTCCGCGGTGGCGTCTGTACTTTGGGAATCAACAACATATACTTCGCCGATATCGCGCAGGGAGGCGAGGCAACGCGGAAGATTGCGAGCCTCATTCCGCACAGGAACAATCGCAGTCACAGGCAGAACGGCCGATGAGCGCGGAGTCTGCCGCTTCAACTCTTCTAATTTCTGCATCCGAGGTGAGAGAAACTCTCAACAATATTACTCTGAATGCCCTCTGGAAGCATGAACTGAAAGAGACAACGCTGTGCTAGTATCCGGGAAACATCCTGCCATGAACGAGTCGTCCGCTGTCCCCGAACAGAAAAATGAAGTTCGCGCGTTCTGGGACTCTGCTCCTTGCGGTACGCGCTATCTTGAAGGTCGCGAGGATTTCGAGGCTCATGCACGCTCACGATATGCCTTGGAGCCGCACATAGCGGATTTCGCCGGCTTCCAATCGGCTCGAGGGCTCCGGGTGCTCGAAATCGGTATCGGCATGGGAGCAGACTACCTGGAGTGGCTGAAGGCCGGAGCACAAGCAACAGGCATTGATCTCTCCGCCCAGTCTCTCGAGCGAGCGCGCCGCCGCTGCGAAATCGCCGGATACCACTCCGACTTACGGGTGGCCGATGCCGAGGATCTTCCCTTTGCTGGCGACACATTTGACGTTGTGTACTCCTATGGCGTGATGCACCACAGTCCCGACACACAAAAGTGCGTCCACGAGGCCTGGCGGGTGCTGAAGCCTGGCGGTCAAGCGAGGATCATGCTCTATCACCATCCTTCGCTGACGGGAGCAATGCTCTGGTTACGGTACGGCATGTTCCGCGGGAAATCGCTGCGGAAGTGTGTCTATGATCATTTGGAGAGTCCCGGAACGAAAACCTACTCGCGGGCAGAAGCACTTTCCCTGATGCGAGGATTTCGGGATGTCCAGATGCGGCTGGTCTTCAGCCCGGGCGATTTATTACTGCACCAACCCTCTGCGCGATTTCAGTCGGCACCCTACAGGATCGCGTGGAAGATTCATCCCCGTAGATTGATCCGGAAGTTTGGCCAGAACCTTGGGCTTTTTCTGTTAATTACGGCGACCAAGAACGCGTAAGCCGAGGCAGGTCACGCGCTCGTGGAATGGAGCTCGCACCACTGTTGAAGGACATAAAAAGACCAAGGCCGAGACCAGGAAACCGTTCCGCGCAGAAACTCACTCCACACCTGTTCCACTGCTCTCCCGTCTAACAACTTTCCCAGCGGCCCTTCCTTGATTCGCTTCGCCGTTAAGAGCGGCTCGACCTCAGCCCGAAGTTCTCCACGCAGCCAGTGCTCGAAAGGCATCGTGAAACCGCGTTTAGGCCTATGAACAATCTCAGGCGGCAACGAGTCTTCCAGTGCTCCGACAAGCAGATTCTTGGGAGTACGCCCCAATTTCCAGGCGCCGGGCAACGCAAACACATTTTTCGCCAACACGTGATCGATAAGGGGTACACGAACTTCCAATCCTTGCGACATGCTCATGAAGTCAGAATCGCGCAGCAAGGTATTAAGCATGTAACACCGCGATTCCAGATAGGAAACGCGGTTAATCGCATCGAGATGGCGTGTCCTCTCGAGATTTGCACGTTGCGAAGCCAAGGCGCCTTCAGAAACAAGCATACTTGCGGAAGGAAAAAGTTGGTTGCGCTGGCTCGGAGTAAACAGCATGCGAGCGAGAAAGTATGGATGCAGCAGGCGGCCATTGTCACCAGCCAAGGAAGCGAGCTTGCGGCTTTGGTCTGTCTCGGGGTACAGGGTGCGGATGACCGCTGCGAGCGGCATATGGAGCGCGCTGGGAATATGTTTCCAGAACTTCGTGAAACGCTCCATGCTGGGCACGGAGCGGAAGTTGGAATAGCCGGCGAAGAGTTCGTCTCCGCCTAGACCTGACAGAGCGACCTTCACCCCAGCGGTGCGGGCCTCGCGGGAAACGATATAGGTGTTTACGCCATCGATTGTGGGCAGATCCATGGCACGCACGGCATCCGGAATGGCATCGAGGGCATCCGTTTGGGAAAGAGTGATCTCATGATGATCAGTACGAAATTTGTGAGCGACAGCCCTCGAGTGCTCGGCTTCTGAAAAATCGGGTTCTCGGAATACGATGGAAAAAGTGCTTGGGACAACACCTCCGCGTCGCAGAATGCTGACCAGCGCGCTGGAATCAATCCCGCCGGAGAGAAAAACCCCCACCGGTACGTCGCTGACCAATTGCAGACGCACGGCTTCCGCGAGAGTTGCTCCCAAATCGGAGAGTACGCGCGCCTTGTTTTTCGGTGAAGCGGAGGCAACGGTGGAGTCGCTCCCGGAATTTGATGGTTCATCCACCAGATCCCAATAGGCGTCTCTGCGAACAATGCCTTTCTCGCAGCTAAGGATATGTCCAGGAGAAAGGGCCGAAATGCCGTCTATCAGCGTCAGTGGGTCGTACGCCGAACCGAACGTCAGGTAGTTCAGAAGGCCGGACGGATTGAGGCGTCGAGGCACCAGGCCTGTACCGAGTATCGTACGAACTTCGGAGGAAAAGAGAAAATATGGTCCCGCCCGGGCATAATAAAGCGGCTTGATGCCCATCGGATCACGAGCCAGGAAGAGCCGATGCCGGGCCGCATCCCAAATGGCGAAGGCAAACATGCCACGGAACTTTGGGAGGCATTGCTCTCCCCATCTCGCGTAAGCCTTCAGCAGAACTTCAGTGTCGGATTGGCTAACAAATCTGGCACCGGTCCGTTCCAGTTCGCCGCGAACGTCGCGAAAGTTGTAGATTTCGCCGTTGTAGACAATCCAGTTCCCAGTCTCGGCATCGTGCATGGGTTGATGACCTAGGGGGGAAAGGTCGAGGATTGCCAGACGGCGGTTGCCCAAACCGATCTCAACAGGCTCGGCCGAGGAGTCGTGGAGAACGACAGTACCGGAATCGTCCGGCCCGCGATGAGCGAGAGACCGCGTGGCGGACTCCAGCACACCAACTGGCACGCGGGTGTTATGCGCAACGATGCCGAAGATTCCGCACATGGGTGATGAAGGGAAAGCAGGTTCGACTGCAATGATAGCGCGAAGCAACCTCGGCGACTGGCACCTGAAGGACGCGGCCATTACTCGTCTAGATCGTAAGGCCGCGCTCGATGCCAGAAAGGCGCATGGCTCCCTCCCGCTTGGACGCGAAACGCGCAGTACTCCTATTTGCGGGCCTCAGCATACAGGCTTTCTCGCTTTCGCACTTCGAGTTCGAGATCATCGATCTCGGGGATTTCACTCACTCGATAACTGCTGACTTCGGAATTTGTAAAACCCGCAGTGTTGAGCAGGTGGACCAGTGAACGGGCGTCGAACATTTGTGAGTGGTTGGACCCGGGATGAACGATGTCCTGAAGTGAGCGCTTTAGCGATAATCGCGAGACCAATCGGTGAGATGCCAGAGGTTCTGGGTCCGCCAGGTACTCGCTGACTATCAGACTCAGATCTGGAACCACCACCCGGAGGATTCCACTGGGCCGTAGAACACGAAAACACTCTTTCGCAATACCAAGAGATTCATCGTAGGTGAAGTGCTCGAATGTGTGGGAAGAGTAGATGTAGCGCACGCTCCCATTCGCAAAGGGAAGCCCATTTCGAACATCAAGACGCCGTACGTCGCTGGGCCATGACGGTACTTTGAGCAACCGCCGCAATACCGGAATTCTCGACGCAATTATGGTCGGAGAGTTGTCGAAGTTGAACCAACCAGGAATTCCTGACAAGCCGCAACCGATATTGATCTTAATCTCCGCCATCCTTTGCTCGATCCTGCCCCAACCCAGTTATACGGCAGCACTGGGCTGGTTTGTGTATCGTGAGGTTGTAAGCCGCGCAGCCAGCGCGACAATTTGGTCTACGTGTTTCCGCCACGAAAACGCTCGAGACCGTGTCGCACTCCGTCGCAGGAGTTCCTCGCGCCGCTCCCTGGAGTTCTCTAGTTGCAGTATTTGGTGCGCTAGATCGGCAGAAGAGAATCGTGGAAAGAAGAGAGCAGCCGTCCCGCAGATTTCGCGATGGACAGCGATATCTGAGGCAATCACGGGCAAGCCACTGGCCATGGCCTCGATTACCGGGTGAGCGAACGATTCTGTGTAAGCGGGAGTTACGTAGATGTCGGCGGCTCGATAAACATGGTGCAAGAGCCGGTATGGAACCGAGCCAAGCTCAACTACCTCATTGGAGAGTCCTAACCTGCTGACTAGCGCGGCCGCGGAATCGGGACGGTACCTCCCCGGATTTGCTCCTGGTCTGAGGTGGCATGTGAGAAAGAGTCGGACTGGGCGGCGTCCCAACGTCTGCCTAATCAGTGGCAAGGCACGGATTAGCGTCTCAAAATTGCGGTAGTAATTGTAATGGCTGACAAAGAGTAGGCGCAGAGCGTCACGCGCCGAGTCTAGCTTGTCCTGAATATGAATCGGAAGAGGAGACTGATCGCGAATGAATGTATCCCGGTCAAAACCATGTTGGATAGCTGTAACGGGCTTCGCCGTCCAATAACGCAGCTCTTTGGCAAACGCCTCAGTCGGTGCAACCACGCAGTCGGCAACTTGGATGGACCATTTCGCGAATGCTCCCTTCACGAGGGTGTCAAGCCAAAGACCATAGTCCCCGCGCGACCGTAGATCGGAGGTAAAGTCCGCAGATGAGTAAAGTGAGTTTCGGCTCAGAAGAATCTGGGGGACCGGAGAGTTCCACAGGGCAAAATTCCCCGCTGAGAGCAGCACATGAGCGCCGCTACGTCGGATCAAATCAGGGAGCGAGCGTTGTTCGAACCAGAAACGTCGGATTGCGCCCGGACGAGTCCCGTCTTCTATAAAGACAACGTTCGGTGGATTCTCCAATTCATCCCGCAATTGGGCGTCGAGGAAGACCGTAGCTCTCACATCATTCCTCACGCTGATGTGCGGGATCACGTTACGAATATAGGTGAGGCCTCCCCCGGCACTCGCCGCGAGAGCATTGATAAAGATGTGAATCATTGGCCGACGGACAGAGGAACCCTGCCGGCGCCCCTGGGGACGCGTAGAGCACTACTCAGCACAACCGACTCTTGCGGAGTCGGAGGTTGGAGGTCCGCAAGAATGAAGACAGATGTCCAGAAGAAGACACTGAGATAGTATCCAACCGCGAACAGCCAGTCTTCGAAAATGGCATGGACGAGGCCGGCCAGGCACATCATGGCGAGCGGAACGGCGTAGTGATAAGGGCTGCGCGTCCGCCACATCCACAAACAGACCCGCCGAATCATCAGCAGTACCATGAGAATCAGAATCCCAAAAGGAATTATCCCAAGCAGGCCGACGTACTGAAGGAGAGCTAGATAACTGGTTCCATGCTCCTTCGCCGATCCCTCTCTGGTGGCAACAAGAGAGTCCGCACCCGCGTTTGCTTCGCGGCGGTCAGTTCCGAATCCGCTGCCGAACCATGGGCTTTCTCTGATGACGGCCATCGTATCCTGCCAGGGAGACTTGCGAGAGCCGAGCAAACCCTGTTCCGGTTTACCCTTATAAACCACGTCCTCGGTGAACGAGGAAGCGAGGGCATCGAATCGCGCAGGTTGCAGCACTGCGAGAGCAGCCACCAAGAAAACCAGCGCGAACGCTCCTTGTATGAGCAGTTTTCCGCGGTGAAGCGCAAGACAGAGAGTGGTCGCGGCAATCGCACACGCCAGGATCCCAGCCCGGGAAAGCGAGGCAAACAGAAGATATGAGGCCAGACCGAACGCAATCGCGCGACGCTGTCGTAAACCGCGGTCATCGGCCACCAGCACACCCCATAACAGGATCGGGGCAACCACCACTCCCATCACCGCGCCAAGCGAATTAGGATTTCCTAGAAATTCAAAATGAAGACCTATGTAAAGAACCGCTGTGAAGTAGCTGGCGATTTCGCAAGAGATTAGCAACCCGCGGAAAAACGTGGCCTCGCGACCTCTAACTGCGACCCTCGCTCCGAAGGAACCATACAAAAAGAGAAGAAGGAGACTCGCCCCTTTAAGCAGGGAGATAGGGAGATGGGCGGAGACCATCGAGGAGACGGCTGCTGACAGGATGCAAAGAAACGCCATTAGATGAATGGCTTGAAAAGGACGCCGCTGCAAGCCTTCGGCCCACTTAACCACTCCCACCAGCGCTCCGACGAACAGAAAGACCCAGCGCACTGCGTTGGCTGCACCCACCAGCGGAAGATCGGTTCCCGCCCACAGGAAGGACAGCATCAACACTGGAAAAAACGCCTTCTCATAATGCCAGACTGCAACAGCCACGATTTCCAGCAGCAGAATCCCACCAAGGTATATCTGATTCGTGAAATAGCCAGGGCGCCTCTCGGCAAACCAGAACAGGCCCAAAGCCAGAACGGGTAGTGCCAAGAATCCGAGAATGCGCGAGTGACCTTTCACTTAACTCCATTAGACGCGAACAGGAGCGCTTCCACCAAACCTTGCGCCCACAATTCCGGCGTATGTGACCGAATTCTCTGAATGCTGTGAAATCCCATCTTCTCCGCCAACTCCGGCTGGTTCGCCATGGTCTGCATCGCTCGCGCCAAATCTTCTACACTCCGCGAAGGAACCACGAAGCCATTCCAATTATTTTCGACCAGATCAGAGACGCACCCTGCGACCTCTGAAGCAATGATCGGCAGGCCACACGACATGGCTTCATTGACCACAAGCCCCCAGGGATCGCTGTGCGTCGGAAAGACTAACGCGTCCGCCAGCGCGTATAACTCTAAAATCTCCTCCCGCTGGACGAAACCGCAGAATTTCACAATCCCTGGACGAATATCCGCCGCCCGCTGCGTAAGTTCGCAGCCAGCCGTACCCCCGCCTGCGAATACCAAGCCTATCCGCGTGCGGATGCTTTCGTCTAGTTTGGCATAAGCCGAGAGGAGGTCGAAGACTCCTTTTTCCTTCACTAGGCGTCCAGCGCAGAGAAAATAGCGAGAAGGAAGACGATGGCGGGCGCGAATCTCGTCCGCGTGTGCCCGCGCCCACTCTGCACCCTTCGAATAGAACGTCACATCCACGGCGTCGGGAGCAATAAATATGCAACGGTCCGGTGCCCCGAGAGCGAGCAAATAGTCTCGAGATGATTTTCCAGCCGCCACGAAGGCTTGACAACGCCTGCTGAATTGCACCTTCATGAATTCCACTGCAGTGTATCTGCGGCGGAGGTCTCGGGCAGTGCTTTCAGACCACAGCAACAGGGGCACGTCATGTCGTCGTGCCCATGCCGCGGCTTGCCAGGAAGCCAGATAACTGTATCCGCCACACACAACAGCTTCCGGGTTCGCCCGCACGAGAGCTGCGGTAACGCCACGGTTTACCAACAAATTGTATTTCCCTACTCGGCGACGCCAACCTGGAAGTACCTCGTGGGAAAATTTTATCTCCTCCTTATATACGCGCCACTGGCGCAAGCTTGGATCGTTTTCCGACAGAAAAATGATGTGCGGATCAACATCGCTTCGGGCCGATAGAGCGTTAAAGATCGGTATCCGGTAAGGAGCGATGATCTCGGTGATTATCACCAAACGCCCTCGCGTCATGCCGTTGACTCCCGATAGATTCGAGCCAGATTCTCTGCCTGGTGTGCCAGCGTGAACTTCTCCAAAATGGTTTCGCGCGCAGCTATGCCGATGTCGCGGCGAAGAGCTGGGTCGCGCAGAAGCATTGCGATTGCCAAAGTAAGTTCCTTCTGGTTATCGGGTCCTATCAGAAAGCCATTCGTGCCGTGCCGGATGACCTCTGCAATTCCCTGGCCGCGACACCCTATGACCGCCCTGCCGGTGGACATAGCCTCCAGGTAGACGCAACCCAAGCCCTCGTAGCGGCTGGGCAATGCGAACAAAGTACACCGCCGCATTGCCTCAGCAACCTGTTGGCGCGATTGCCGTCCTAGAAATCGGACGCATCCTGCGATTCGAAGCTCCCGTGCCAAACCTTGCAGGCGTGCGCGTTCGGGGCCATCGCCGATAATTTCCCACGCCAGCGCTGGAAACTCAACCGCCAGACACGCAGCAGCGCGCAGCAACAGATCATGTCCCTTAACTGGGATCAGATTTCCAACACTGAGAATAATCGGCGCGGGAGAGGATTCGGATGCTGATGAAAAAAAGAGTTCCGGATCTGCACCGTTGTATGCCACCGAGGTGCGGCATTTCCCGGTGCCTTCAAGAACTTGTTCGCGCACTCGCTCGCTGATGCAGATTACGCGGCGGGAACTCTCATACACGCGTCGCGAAATGCGACGGCACCATTGGCCGGCGCGGCCGGTTACTTGAACATCGGAATAGACATCAAGCCCGTGCACGGAGACAACATAAGGGATTCCCAATTCCCTGCTTAAGAGCATTGCGGCGTGGCCACAGGGAAGTGCAGCGTGGGCGTGGATCAGATCCACGGGATCAGTCTGATGCAGGCGCCGCACATGCGAAACAATTCGCGCAAAAAGAAAAGCGCCTGCGAGCGGAAGCCCGATGCCGCCTGGAACGGACCAATAATAAATCCAGATTGCCGGCGAAGCTTTCGGGCTAACATGCGCACGGCTGCGGTACCTGGGACGCACGGCTAGCACTGTACTTCTTATCTCCTCCTTCTGCAGCCAGAGCAAAGGCTCTGACACGAAGCAACCGGCGGCGTTATCTTCCTCCACCGGATAGAACGGGGTCACCGTGAGGACGTGCATACCCGAAGACTTCGTGGGGAGCGAGCCAGGAATGTTTGAGATGGCCACCACTGTCCCTTCACTCTGCCTTCGACGTAGCTACGTCGAGATAAGCACTCTGCCACCGCCTGCTCACAATGTCCCAGTCGAGCGCCTCCACACGCTTGCGGGCCGCCGCCCCCATTTTCTCTCGAAGCGACCGATCTGCGATTAGCTGTCCCAGAGCGCGCATCATCTCCTCGAGGCTTCGGACCTGGAAGCCGGTGATCTTATCAATGACCGACGGGGTTTCGTAATCGCGAAACACAATGCAAGGCAAGCCAGTAGCTGCGGCTTCCAGCGTGACCTTTGGCATCCCTTCGAGCCGGGACGGGAGAAGAAAGACGTCGCTGGCACGCATGATGTCGAGCATCTGCGACTGGGTTTTGGGACCATCGAACCTTACATTTTTCAGTCCCCGTTGATTGGTTCTTTGCTGCAAGACCTGTTCGAACCCGTCTCGGCCCGCTCCCACCAGGCGGAAGATAGCGCTCGGAAACTGTGCGGCGGCATCAAGTACGTGTTGCGCTCCCTTGCGTTCAATCAGCGTTCCGGCAAACAGCACAGTGGGCGCTTCATTCGTTCGTCCCACCGGGGGAGTAAATCGGTTTGTGTCTACACCAACTGGCAGAATGTAGTTCACTGTTTTATTTACG
>Ga0307479_10001145_pt1 | contig 24039 bp, 18 predicted proteins | sample atmos_gasesECM4C_FD_203743 | JGI IMG/M metagenome (GOLD analysis project Ga0307479, IMG submission 203743) | Hardwood forest soil microbial communities from Morgan-Monroe State Forest, Indiana, United States - atmos_gasesECM4C_515 | ecosystem: Environmental > Terrestrial > Soil > Temperate... | reverse complement strand
CCACGACTGGTCTGCAAAACCTCCATTCGTGGGTTCGAATCCCACCCGCGCCTCCAGGCTTCGTTTTTTTCCTTTAGTAAATTGGGCAATTTAGCCGCTGGTTTCAAACTGAACCATTTATCCGGTTTCGTTCCATCACGGCATCCTGCCCCTGAGCAGCACGTAATACCTCAAGCCCAACTCGATTCTTATCAATCACCTAGCTGGATGGAGGCACTTAAAGGTGGACGCTCGCGTGCCCTTGTTCTTCGGGGAATTCCTGTGCTTCTCCTTCAGTGCAAAAATCGAGATTTGCCCGCCCCAGGGAGGCCGCTGGCCTGGACACTCTTGCACGCGAATGTGGCACTGTCTCTGTCCGCCCGATTCGCGGGCTTCCGCCAGCCTTTGCTGATCTTATTCGATCAAAACATGCCTCAATTGAATGGGCACGAGGCAATTTTGCTTCGAGAAGAGATGAATCGGTTGAGTCGATCATCGGTCGAGAGGAGCAAGTAATGAAGGAATCAGAAGACTCGTCTAATTTGACCTTTAATCAAGGGGAGCTGCTTGCACGTGTAGACAATGACCGCGAACTCTTGCGCGATCTCCTGACGATCTTCAAGCAAGAATTTCCCGGGTATCTCCAAGCCATGCGCGAAGCTGTGGATTCCCGCGATGGAAAGCTCGTCGCCGTGGCAGCCCACACCTTGAAGGGAATGCTCTCGAACATAGCCGCTGGCCGGGCCGCAGATGCTGTAGGTTGCCTGGAGCAGATGGCGCGCAGCGGGGAGGTGTCAAGGTTTCAAGAGGCTTTCACAGCCTTCGAGAGAGATGCCACGAGATTATTGCCACATCTCGACGCCTGCGTGGCTGAGGTGCATCGATGAGGATTCTCATCGCCGATGACGAAATCATGTCGCGGAAGCTGCTCCAGAAAACCTTGGAGCGCGCGGGCTACGAGGTGACTGCCGTGGAAAACGGCCGCCTGGCGGCGGAGCGGTTGTGCCCGGCAGACGGACCGAGGCTTGCGTTGCTGGACTGGGTGATGCCAGAGCTCGATGGACCGGGCGTTTGCCGCGAAGTGCGGGGCAGGAAAGAGCAATCCTATGTTTACATGGTATTGCTCACTTCCAAAGAGTCCAAGGAGGACGTCGTCGCGGGACTCGAATCCGGAGCCGATGATTACCTGACCAAACCTTTTGACCCTGAAGAGCTGAAAGCGCGCCTGCGTACCGGGCTGCGCATCCTCAGTCTTGAAGACCGGCTGGTCGAGGCTCGCGAGGAGATGCGATTCCAGGCCACTCATGACGGTTTGACGGCTCTCTGGAATCGCGCCGTGATTATGGATCTGCTGGGGCGCGAACTTGCCCGCTCTAGGCGCGAGCATGTCTCTACCTCAATAATCATGTGCGACCTTGACCACTTCAAGAGTGTGAATGATACCTACGGCCACCTCGCCGGTGATGATATCTTGAAGGAAACGGCGAAACGTCTCCTCTCTTCCGTGCGATCGTATGATTTGGTGGGCCGCTACGGCGGTGAGGAATTCCTCGTCGTCTTGAATAATTGCAATCCCGCCTACGCACTTGCCCGCGCAGAGCAGATTTGCAAGACCATCGCCCACAAACCGGCGCAAACCTCCAGCGGCACCGTTCCAATTACGATGAGCCTCGGGCTTCTGATAAGCCAGGAATGGGACTGCCTGCCGCTGGAAGAACTTCTTCAGCACGCCGACGAGGCGCTCTATGCCGCCAAGGCCGCCGGACGCAATTGCGTGAAAATCGCAAGCCCGAAAATATCCTCTGCTGATTCGGAATCGCAAGCCCGTGTGCCCGCCAGGCTGCGGCGCTGATCGTCCGGCAGGACTCGCTCCCTGAAAACTTTCCTGCTTCGCAACCCTAAGCGCCCTTCGCTCCTGGCTTTGCCTGCACCATCATTTGCCGCATTGCCGCCGTCGATCCAGGCGCGCGCTTTTCCCGCCAGGCTTCCAGACGCTTGCAAGTTTCTTCAATGTTGTGGAAGAGATTCGGATTCTTGAATGCCGCGCGCCACGTCGGAACGATCGACCGCATGCGGTCCCACACCACCCAAATCTCCCCATTGCTGTCGAAAAACAATTCGTCGTTGATCAAACCCCGGTTTACGATCCCCGCGACCATGTCCCAATAACTGATCACCATGCGGATGTAGGTGTTTTCCTCGCTGCCCTGCGGATACCTTTGCATCATCTCTTCCGGAGATTCCGGATGAAAGTGTTCGACGAACCACGCGCGCGCCTGGCGTAGCCGCGGTTCGCGCCTCATGTCATACAACCGCAGCATCAGGTTCACTTCGTCGTAGCTAATCTGGGCCATTGCCGCTCCTCCTGCTCTAACTCGCCGCGTCGGTCCGGGCTGCTTCCTGCGAGGCGTGGGAAATGCCCGCCAATTCGATGCGATGCACGCTCGATACGGGTATACCCTGCTTTTGAAACTCGACCAGGATGCGCCGCCGCAGCTCGCGCGCGACCTCCTCCTGCCGCGTCGGCGCGGTCCGCACCTGCAATCGTACCGTCGATGAACTGCGGTCAAAGTTCTGCACACCAAGAATCCGCGGCCCGTCCACCAGCGCTTGCGACCAGGCCGGATCGCCTCGCAACGCGGCCGCGGCGGTTTCCAGAGCCTGCAACGTTTTCTCGATCGGGCTTTCCGGCGCGAGCGAAACGTCCACGAACGCCTGCGACCAGTCGCGGCTGAGGTTGCTGACTGCGCGAATCTCTCCGTTCCCGATGGTTACCAGCGCGCCCCGCGCATCACGGATCACCGTGCGCCGCAGCGTGAGGTGTTCCACCCGTCCGGCATAATCCCCGACTTGAATCGTGTCGCCAACAGCGTATTGGTCTTCGAGCACGATGTAGAATCCCGTTATGACATCTCGTACGAGCGTTTGCGCTCCGAAACCCACTGCAAGACTTGCGAGACCAGCAAGAGTTACCGCCGGCAAGATGTTGATTTTGAAAACGCTCAGCGCCGTCAGCAAGGCCACGGCCCAGATCACCTTGCTCCCTGTGCCATAGAGGATTCCCGCCAGCGTGCGCGTCTGCTGTTCGCGTAGTTGCGCTGGCCGGCCCTGTCCCGACGCGTGCTTGATAACCAGATTAGTCACCGCACGGAGCAGCTGGTTCACCATCAGCGCGACGATAAAAATCCCTAGAAGGTGAAGCGCGTATGGAAGCGTCAAATCCAGCCAGCGATTGAAGGAACTAGGCATGATTTTTATGCGACGGGGAGTATAACATTGGAAGTGTTTCGAGGAAGTCTCCTCCGCTGCGGTGGGGGAGTCGGCGGAAGCAAGGGGGTTTTCTGTCCATGGAATCAAGACGCAAGTTTTTATGGGCCACGATTGCGGTGGGAGTGCCCGCCGGGATCCTCGCTCTCCTGCCCAGCGCACCGGCTCGCGCTAAGCACCCGCAAATCCCCCAACAACAGAAAGAGGAAGAACCACATCCGCCTAAGATCGATCCCAAACTGATCCTTGAGGCCAATCAAAAGGAAATTAAGAAAAATGTCGAGAAGCTCTACGATCTGGCGAGCGAATTGAAGGCCGAAGTGGAAAAGACCGATTCCGTTCAGGTGCTTTCGCTCGCCATGGTGCGAAAGACGGAAGAAATCGAAAAACTGGCGAAGGAAATCAGGTCCCGGGCGAAGGGGTGAACCGGCCTCCGCCTTTCCGCCGGGAATGCGCCCTAGCGCGCGCGAATCATACCGGATAGAATACTAATGTTCATTGCAGTTCCCGCGTGTCGCGCCCTCAGGAAAATTTGAGGAGCGCCTAACTGCGCGCCAGTAGCTCAGATGGATAGAGCATTAGCCTCCGGAGCTAAGGGTCGGGGGTTCGAATCCCTCCTGGCGCGCCATTTTGATCAGGGGTCCGACCCAGACACATGGGTAAAAGAATGTACCGGCTACATAGGTAACAACTTTGCACCGCGTGGCGTGGAAGTTCAGCAGCCTCCCGCACCAGTTCCTAGGGTTTGGCCTTCGCCGTGCTCTCTCGCACGATCAACTCCGGCTCGACCATAATGGCCTTCGGATACGGTGTTTTCGCTGGTGCGTTGATGCGGCGAAGCAGAGTTTCCGCCGCGATCACTCCCATTTCCCGCAATGGCTGCCGCACCGTCGTCAAGCCGGGATTCTGGAAAGCTGCGCTTTGAATGTCATCGAAGCCCACCACGGAAACATCCTCCGGCACGCGCCGCCCCGCCTCCCGCAGCGCGCGGATCGCGCCGATCGCGGAAATATCATTGAACGCAAACAGGGCAGTGAAACCTTCGCCCGCCGCGAGCAGCTTTCGCGTCACACCATACCCTACTTCGGGCGACGGCGATTCGCTATCCATCTGCCCCACCAGCCGTTCGTCGATCTCCAGACCCAATTCCTTCGCCGCCCCTAACTCTGACTCCCAACGTATTTCGGTGTCCGAGCTGAACTCCTGCCCCTTAATGAACGCGATGTTGCGGTGCCCAAGGGTGACGAGATGCTCGAGGGCCAGCTTTGCGGCGCGCGCGTGGTCCAATACGATGTTCGTCACGCCTTCCACTTCGCGGTGCCCCGACACTGCGACGACCGGGATCAACACGCCTTTCTGGCAAGCGGTGTCCACGGCGATCAACCCCTCGACCGCGCGCTGCTGTAGCAGACGAGGATACTCCTCGATCAAATCGGCCCGGTGCCGGTGGCTGACCACAAAATAAAAGTAGCCCTCCTCCAGCAAATGGTCTTCGATGCCGGAGAGCACCAGCGCCGCATATCCCTCGCTGATCTCCGGCACCACCACTCCGATCGTAAAACTACGTTGCGCCCGCAGCGACCGGGCCATAAAGTTGGGCCTGTAGTTCAGCTCGCGTGCCGCCTCCCGGATGCGCTCCTGGGTGCGATGCGGGATCGATCTGGCAGCAGGAGAACGATTAATGACGAGGGACACCGTGGCAGGCGAGAGCTGCAGGTGCTCTGCCAGGAACTTTAGGCTTACGGACGGCGCGGAGGCCTCTCCGCGCGGCCGAGTAGACGCAACCGTTTTCGACCGGCGCATGGGGTGTGTGGTGCGCGCGTAGTCTGGCACAACGGGGTTGCGGCAACAAGCGGCAATGCGAAATTTTTTGCGAATGTTGCGGCACGGCTGGTGAACTTCAAGGTCCACAAACACAAGAAAAATCGATTTATCATGGCTGGTCCTAGTACTGTGCATTCCGGTTTTTCCCTACATTTCCACTTGACACGGCTGCTCGGCTGGGTGTTTCATTGCTCGTCAGGGGCGGGATAAATCGATTTACTGAATTTGTTTTTCCAATCTTTTGCAAAGATCGATCTCGAGGTGATGCCATGCGCTTGAAAGCTCTTCTCGTTGTTCTTCTCTCTCTTTGCGCCGTTTCCACCTACGCGCAATACCGAGCTTCGATTCAAGGAGTAGTAACAGATCCCGACGGGGCCAGTGTCTCTGGAGCGACGGTCACGTTGAAAAATCTGGAGACGAACCAGACGCTGACCTCTGCGACCGACGACAACGGAATTTACAACTTCAACGCCCTTCCTCCCAGCAAATACTCCCTCACCGTGGAGAAAGCGGGTTTCAAGAAGAAGGTACTGGAGAATGTAGGCTTCATTCCGGAACAAGCGAACGCCTTGAATATCCAGCTCGACGTCGGAGAGGTCACACAAAGTATCACGGTGAGCGGCGATACGACTCCACTCATCGATACGGAGACCGCCTCAGTCAACGGAGTTGTTTCTTCCAACCAAATTCAGCACATGCCGTCCTTTGGGCGGGATGTTCTGAAGCTCGCACAGTTGGCCCCTGGCTCGTTCGCTGATGGGTCGCAGGGACAAGCCGGTGGCGGCTTTAACCTTCCCGGCACCCAGACTGGGGGAGGAGCTTCCGGTGGTTCGGACGGCATCTTCAAGACCGAAAACGGTGCGCAGGTCATTGCTAACGGGCAACAGACGGAGAACAACGGCATTTCGATTGACGGCATCAGCGTCACCAGCGCCGTCTGGGGCGGTTCAACGATCGTCACACCGTCTGAAGATTCCGTTGATAGCGTAAAGGTGGTCTCCAATAGCTACGATGCCGAGGATGGCCGCTTCAGCGGCGCTCAGATTCAAATTACCTCCAAGAGCGGCACGAACAACTTCCATGGCAGTCTCTTTCTTACGACCCACCAGCCGAACCTAAACGCATTTCAGCGGTTCAACGGCGCGGGCCTTGGCGTGAAGCGAGACGAGAATAAGTTCCAACAGTTCGGCGGCAGCGTCGGTGGCCCGATCTGGAAGAACAAAGTCTTCTTCTTCTTCGCCTATGAGACAATTCGTGAACCCAGCTCACAGCTTACAGGCAACGGTTGGTTCGACACGCCAGCTTTCGACGCTTTGGCGCCCGCGGGAAGCATCGCCGCGAAGTATCTTTCCTTCCCAGGCAATGGTGTAGTCGGAACCCTGCATCCTAACGCCACGTGCGCAACTGCCGGCCTCGCAGAAGGGGTAAACTGCAGAACAATTCCAGGCCAAGGCATCAATCTCGGCACACCTCTGACGACAGGCTTGGGTACGCAGGATCAGGGATGGAAGACTCCCCTGGACCCCGGCTGTGGGGGGGCCGGCACAGGCTGCGGAACCCCAGGCAGTCCCTTGGGTAACGTAGCCGACATTGCGAACTACGACACGATCACCCCGACCCACTTTACGGCTGACCAGTACATTGGCCGGTTGGATGCGAATGTGACCGAAAAGGACCGCATCGGCTTTACTCTCTACTACGTTCCCCTGGGAAAAGATAACTTCAACGGCAATCGTGGCTACGACATATTCCACCATTCGCAGATCAATGAAGCGTTCTCGGCCATCTGGGATCATACCTTCTCGTCTACGTTGCTCAACGAAGCCCGCGTCAATGCCGCCAGTTGGCGCTGGAACGAAATCGGCTCCAACCCGCAGGCTCCGGTCGGATTTCCCACACATAGTATTGGAACAACCGGCAAAATTACGATCAATTCGTTTGGGCCGAACGTCGGCAGCATTCTGGACCAGTGGACTTACACCTACAAGGATGTGGCCACCAAGATTTACAGACGCCACACCATTAAGTTTGGCGGTGAAGTCACGCGCCTCTTTTACTTGCAGGACTGTGCCGGTTGCGGCGTCCCAATATACAACTCCTTTAATCTGTGGGACTTCCTTAACGATGCGCCCCAGAGCGAAGGGGGTAACGGGAGGCAATTCGATCCTACTACCGGATTCCCGACGACGGTTCGCCAAGACCAGCGCGAAAACATCTTGGGCTTCTTCGTTCAGGATGATTTCAAACTTCGCCCGAACCTGACCCTCAATCTTGGTCTCCGCTGGTCCTACTTTGGTCCATTGTACTCAAAACAGAACAATATGTTCCGCGCCGTCCCCGGCGCTGGGGCGAATTATCTGACGGGGTTGGTCGTCCGGAAGGACAATTCCTGGAACGCCCAGAAGAACAACTTCGGACCCCAGGTCGGTTTTGCCTGGAGCCCGACTTCGCTGTTCGGCCATGGGTTCCAAAGCCGTTTGGTGATTCGCGGAGGCTACGGTATCGGTTACAGCGGGGAGGAAATCGCGATTTCTGCCAACATTGTTGGAAATCCAGGGCTGGCGGTGTCTCCGGTGTTCAACTTTACCAAGCCCTCGACTTGCGCAGACCCGACACTTCAGAATCAGAACTGCGGCATCGTGTATGCCCTTTCGTCGGATCCGCGCAACCTTAACGGCTACCCGGCGAACCCGCACGCGATTTCAACATTTGGCTCCAATGGGCTCCCGACAACAGGCCAGTCTTTCCTCAGCATCTTCCCCGCTGACCTGCCCACTATGCTCGTTCATCACTACTCGCTGGGTGCCCAATACGATCTGGGTCACCAATTCGTAGCCTCTTTGGGATACCAGGGAAGCTTGTCGCGTAACACTTTCTTCCATGAGAACCCGCTTGCCGTCCCGGCAACCAAGGGTTTCGCCTTCAACCCCCAGATCGGAGGCGGGGATCTCTGGGGCGTTTCCGGCCGAGCTAACTACAACGCCATGCTCGCGGAACTAAAGCATGATTTCTCGCGCCAGTTCATGGCCGATGCTCAATTCACCTGGTCCAAGTGCATGGACACCAGTTCCGCACCGTATTCGGAGCAGCCCTACCCGTTTAACCTTGACCTGAATTACGGGCGCTGCGATTACAACGTAGGCAAGGCGTTTAAGCTCTTTGGGCTTTGGCAGCCGGTCTTCTTCCACGGTAGCAATAGCTGGATCGAAAAGGTCGCTGGTGGCTGGTCGCTGAGCGGAATCTTCAATCTTCACTCTGGATTCCCCTGGACTCCAATGATAGACGTCGTTAACGGAAATACTTATTGCGGACAATGTGGATACGGGTCGCTGTTCCCTGCAGCCTACCTGGGTGGGGCGGGCGGCAGCACCAGCAACGATGCATTCAAGACTGAGGCCAATTCGAACTTTCCCAAGGGGACAAACCAGGCTACACCGGGCGGGACGGCGTATTTTTCCCCGACACCTCCATACCCTGCCTTCTTCGGCACCACGCTTCCCCCGTCCCCTGGTGTCCACCGCAATTCGTTCAACCTCCCTGGATATAAGGGCCTAGACTTGACGCTGGCGAAGGCCTTTGGCCTGCCCAAAGCGCCGATCCTCGGCGAAAGCGCCAAAGTTGAGCTCCGGGTTGATGCCTACAACTTATTCAACAATCTGAACCTCGACCCGACCCGAATCTCGAACAACGTTCAGGCTTCGGACTTCGGCACGATTTCGGCAGCTCTTGCTGCCCGCGTCGTCACGCTCGGAGCCAGATTCAGCTTCTAAACCTTTTCGGAGGCGCCTTACCCTGGGCCTCCGTTTGTGTAGGGCGGTAACCTGCCAACGAGTTCCCCACACCCCGGGAAGCTCTCTCGTTGGCAGGTTTTCACAGACACTCTTCAAGTGCTCTTGAGGGTAAAGAAGTTTTATGAGGAAGTTATCCCTTTATTTCGCCCTGGCAACCATTCTGCTGCTGTGCTCCGCCTCTCTCGAGTCTTCCCCGCGCGAGGACTCGCCCACCACAGCGCCGGAGATCACTGTGGACGCGAAGGCCCCATCGCATCCGTTTCCTCATTTCTGGGAAAAAATGTTTGGGTCGGGGCGCGCCATCCTGAGTCTTCGCGACGGCTATCGCAACGACCTCCGCGAAACCAAGCGCATCACTGGCTTTGAATATGTTCGCTTCCACGCCATCTTTCACGACGAAGCCGGCTTCTACGACGAAGACAAAGACGGGCACGCCGTCTATAACTACTCCTACGTCGACCAGATCTACGATGGCTTGCTCGAAAATCACGTTCGTCCGTTCATCGAGCTCAGCTTCATGCCCAAGAAGCTCACCTCGGACCCGAACGCGCTGCATGCCTTCTGGTACAAGCAAAACGTCGCGCCGCCCAAGGATTGGGACAAGTGGGAGCAGCTCATCGAGAGTTTCACGCGCCATCTTGTCGAGCGCTACGGCCTCGATGAAGTCGCGCAATGGTATTTCGAAGTTTGGAACGAGCCCAACATCGATTTCTGGGTTGGCGATCCGAAAGAGGCGACCTACTACGAGCTCTACGACCGCGCCGCGCGCGCCGTCAAACGCGTGAGCACTCGGCTCCGCGTCGGCGGCCCCGCCACCGCGCAAGCCGCCTGGGTGGACCGCTTCCTCGCGCACTGCAAGGAGAAAAACGTTCCCGTCGACTTTGCTTCGACGCACGTCTACGGGAACGACCGCGCCGAAGACGTCTTTGGCACACACGAAACTATTCCGCGAACGCGGATGGTCTGCCGCGCGGTCAAGAAGGTTCATGACCAGATCGCCGCTTCCCCGTATCCGAAAACGCCGCTCATCTGGAGCGAGTTCAACGCCAGCTACGCGAACGAGCCTGCCGTGGAGGACACCGCCTTTATGGGGCCGTGGATGGCCGATACCATTCGTCAGTGCGACGGCCTAACCTCGATGATGAGTTACTGGACCTTCTCGGATGTTTTTGAAGAGCAAGGCGTGGTCAAGACGCCGTTCTACGGAGGATTCGGTTTGCTCGCCGAACGCAGCATCCCCAAGCCCGCCTTCAACGACTTCGCGCTTCTTCACCAGCTTGGCGACACTCGTCTCGACGTGAACTCGGATTCAGCGCTCGTCACACGTCGCAAAGATGGCTCGCTCGTCATCGCGGCTTGGAACCTCTTCCTGCCCGAAGAAGCCGGTTCGCCGAAAACCGTCGCTCTGCATTTCAAAGGCCTCAGCGCCGCGCCATCCGCTCGCATCACCATCGTCGACAAGGACCACGGCTCGCCCCTCCCCGGCTGGGAAAAAATGGGCCGGCCCGCGTCCCCGACGCTTGCGCAAATCGACGAGCTCCGCAAAGCGGCGGCGCTTCCCGCCGCACAAACGCAAACACTCAAGAACGGCTCCCTCACGCTCACGCTCCAGCCTCATGCCCTGGCGCTAATCGAACTCACTAAGTAGCAGATCGCTCTCGGTGGTGGATTGTCGGCACTTGCATCTCGTTGCGCAATGCAATCTGGTTATTGCGGACGGAATCCCGCGCGGGCCATTCCTTTTTTCACGGCCTCGTTTTTCATAAACTGCTCCCAAACGAACCCGGTTCGCGCGTTCTCCGCCATCACCAGCGTGATCCCTACATCAATCCCAATCACGTCCGGGTTGTACCAGTTCTTGAGCGGATTAAAAGCATCCACGAAGCCGTATTTTCCCCAGCCGCCTTTCGCGTATTTTTCACGGATCGTTCGAAGCACCCGTAGCGTCTCCTCCGGCAAAAAGGGCAATGACCCTCCCGCTGCGCACGGCACGATGCTGCCGTCGATCGGTCCCATCGGCGGCGGCCCGCCCCACGCCACGTATCCATGCGCCGAGTCCGAAGACGTTATTCCCCACAAATCTTCGCTGTAATCCGGAAACTTCTTCGCCAATTCCAGGCACCATAGCTTGTGTACCTTCGTCGCGATCACCGAATTCTCGAAGTAGTTCGCGTAGGCGTCCGCTTTCCCGCGGAAGTCAAACCACGCATGCGAATACTGATGGACGAACAGCGGCGCACGCGACCCGATGAACTTCATCCCATAGTATTCAAACCGCGGCCGTTCCCATGCATCCCAGCTCTCCTTCGGCAAAGGATGCGTCGGAGAACCTAGCCCCAGCAGGTAAATCATCATCAGTTCGCTGTAGTTGTCCCACCGCGCCGGGATGAACCCGCTCTCCGGATGCCAACCCATGGTCAGTGTTTTTCCTCCGTTTTGCATCCACCCCCAGTCCACGCGCTCGTAGATCTTCGTCGCCAGCTCCCGAATTTCTGCGTCATCAAAATACGCGGCACAAGTCAGTGCTCCGCAGAAAAAAATCGGGCTGTCGATCGACGACACTTCCGACTTGAACTCGCGGCCGCCATCTTCCATGTTCACGAAATGAAAGAAAAACCCATTCGTATGTTTCAACCGCGTGGCGGCAAAACGCAGCGTGTTTCGAACGCGCTCGCGGATTTTCCTGCTGTCCTCCCATCCCCGATGGTCTGCGATGCACAGCGCCGTCAGTCCAAATCCCGTCGCGGCGATGCTCGCGATTTTGCGCGCATCCGGGCCGTCTGCCAGGCTGCGGTCTTTTACTTGGCCGGTGTTGGGATCCGCTTCCTCCCAAAAAAAACGGAAGCTGGCTCGCTCCACCTCTTCCAGAAAAGCGTCTTCTTCTGCCGCGAACCGATATTTAGTCGGATCGCCGGGCAACAGGACTGCCGGCTTACTCTGCATCGGCGGCGAAACCTTGTGCGGCTGCGCTGGTGGGTTCTGCAGGAACTGCGATGCCAGCGAGGTGGAAAATCCCAGTGGGAATACACCGGCAATCACCCTTGCATGCCGTAACCAGGCACGCCTTGAAATTTTATGAATGCTCACCCGAAGCTCCGTTCGTAGCGAGGCCAATGTTCCGCCCGCAGGGAGTGGACTGGCCACTCCACATCATACTTTCGTTATCCCACCTGAGTAAAATTCGTCACAGGTAAACTAACTCTTAAAAACCGATGATCAGACATCGGCGCGACCTAGCTCAAACGAGATCATAACCCGCAATTCAGTTCGTTTCGTCCTGCGAGCGCCCACCAAAAGATCGGCAGACGATGCTTGCTATTGTGCTTCTCTAGTCAGCGAGTTTCGCTCGAATTTCAGTTTGGGCTCGCGCCTCTATATGGCCCGCGAGTATGACCGAGCCATCGAACAGTTGCGAAACACCATCGATATGGATCCGGACTTTCTTCTTCCGCACCTTGTTCTTGGTCAGGCGTACGAACAGAAGAAAGCGTATGACCAAGCGATTACGGAGCTTCGGCGCGCCGTAGACATTTCACAGAACAGTCCACCCGCCCTCGCTGCCCTTGCGCGAACCTATGCGGTAGCCGGGAGAACTACGGAAGCACGAATCTATTGGACCAATTGATGCGGCAATCGAAGAAACAGTATGTTTCGCCCTTCTATGTGGCCATCGTCTACGCGGGCCTCGGCGAAAAAGACCGGGCCTTGGACTGGCTTGAAAAAGCATACGCCGACCACTCCAACGCAATCATCTTCCTGAAAGTTGACCCGCAGTTGGACACCCTGCGTGACAGTCCGCGGTTTCATGAATTGCAGCGCAAGCTGCGTTTGCCCGATTGCTCCAACCCTCGGCTAATTGCTCGCTCAAATCCGCTCGGCGTTGCGGAATCGGGATTAGTCCGAATGGCCTACTCCCGCCGGCTCACTCGCGTCGCGATCGCAGTTCCCAACTCTTCGCTCGAGGCCTTGCCTCCGATATCGGGAGTACGGATTTTCGCCTGAGCCAAGACATGTGCTATGGCGTTCTCGACGGCATCCGCTGCTTCGGAAACACCCAGATGCCTTAACATCATCGCGCCGGACCAAATCTGCCCTATGGGGTTCGCAATCCCTTTTCCAGCGATGTCCGGCGCGGAGCCGTGGACCGGTTCGAACATGGAAGGAAATTCTTTTTCGGGATTGAGATTCGCGGAGGGAGCGATGCCAATCGATCCGACCACCGCCGGGCCCAGGTCGGAGAGAATGTCGCCGAAAAGATTGGAGCCCACGACAACATCAAACCAATCCGGGTGGCGCACAAAGTGAGCGGTCAGGATATCGATGTGGTATTGGTCCGTGCGGATATCCGGAAATTCAGCCGCCATTTCACGAAAACGTTCGTCCCAGAACGGCATGGTATGAATGATCCCGTTTGATTTTGTGGCGGAAGTCAGATGCTTGTTTCTCTTGCGCGCCAATTCGAAAGCAAATTTCATCACGCGGTCAACACCATGCCGCGTGAAAACCGTCTCTTGCACCGCCATCTCCTCTTCCGTGCCTTCGTAAAGACGGCCGCCAATGTTCGAATATTCCCCTTCGTTGTTCTCACGCACGATGCAGAAATCAATCTGACCGGGTTTCCAATTCTTCAGCGGAGTCTCGATTCCCTCAAACAGCCGCGCGGGCCGCAAATTAACGTATTGCCGGAAACTGCGGCGGATGGGGATCAAGAGTCCCCAAAGCGAGACGTGATCCGGAACGCTGGGATGGCCAACGGCGCCGAGGAAGATGGCGTCGAAAGGCCGCAGTTGCTCCAGGCCATCGGCGGGCATCATCTTTCCGGTTTTGACGTAGGTTTCGCAGCTCCAATCGAAGGCCTGCCAGCGCATTTGGAATCCGAAGCGCTGCCCCGCCGCATCCAGGACGCGGATGCCTTCGGGCACTACTTCTTTCCCTATGCCGTCTCCTGCGATGACTGCAATTTTGAAAGTTTTCATGGACGCCGCTCTTTATTCCCTCTCCGCTGACAATAACGGCCACAGCGTACTTACATCCGGAGCCGAATCCAAAGCCCTGACGAAAGCGATGATTCTCTAGGTCTTGGCCTTCGGCCACTCCGCGAATTCACGCATCCCTTGAATTTTGCCGCCGCTTCTTCAAAAGTCATGGAGTTTGCAGGGCTGTTCTTGCGCCTTTCCATTGCTGACGGCGTTTGGCAGATCCACGTCTCCGTAAACCGCTCCAGCGCAAAACAATTTTCCACCTGGCCGATTCGATTGCAACATCATAAATCCTCCGACGTGCCAGGTGCACGGCCTCCGGCGCTAGGGATTCTCTTTGGTTTGCTATGCGTCGCAGCCCTGAGGGGCTGGGGTAACTTCTGGCCTACCTGCAGCGCGCAGCGGGATTATGCGGACTTGCGGCCGATGCCGGGCATGTTGCTTCCGCGGCCGGATTTCAGTTCGGCGCAGATTTTGTCCAGCAGGGCGGACTGCATGGGCGCGGCAAGATAGTTTCTGGCGAGGGTCTGGAGCGCGGCGAGATTATCGGGCGCTACGTTGTCCATTTGTCCGGCGGCGAGGGGCAAATCGGGAACTTGCAAGCGATAGTAGGTGCATTCAGGCAGCGTGTTGAGTTCAAAGTCCACGGCTTCGGAGACACTGTCCATCAGAACCGGGACGATCTGCTTCGCCCATCCCACGAGTCCCCATTTTTTGGCCTGGCCATAGGTAATTGCGTCCTGGCGGTCTCCCGTGCCGACGGAAACAACGACGACGCGCTGGGCGTTCGGATAGAGGAGCCGGGCCTCGACGTAAGCGGCCATGGAGGGGTTGTTGACGAACACTCCGCCATCGACGAGGGCGTAGTCGTCCATGCCTCGGGCGAGGTGGAATGGCGGGAAAAAAGTGGGCGCAGCGGAGGTGGCTCTGGCGATGTCGGTGACTTTCCAGTTGTAATTCGGGCGGGCGGCGATCAGATGGCTCTTAAAGAAAAAGGGGATTTGTTTTTGGAGATTGTAACTGGAAATGAGAAGAGGAGTGAGCGCGGTGCAGAATTCCGTGGCCTGGAAAAATTTGGTCAGGGTGGCCTGCAATCCGTCGGGGGAGTATTTCGGAAAGAGAAGCTGTCGCAGGGGCGTCAGCCAGCTTTTCTTGAAGATCGCCGAACCGTTCTGGAGGTAGAGATTCAGGAGCTGATCCGGCGAATAGGGCTTGCCATTGTTGCAGGCCGTGCCGAGTCCCAGAGCAATGATGCCGCCAGTGGAAGTTCCGGCGATCAGATCGAAGGTCTGCCACAGTTCCCTGGTCAGGCGCTTCTGGAGTTCGCCGAGGATTACCGCGGGGATGATGCCGCGGATGCCGCCGCCGTCAACGGCGAGAACCTTGATGCTGTTCGCCGGGTCGTTCGCCATGGCAGTGTTGCTCCTTACGTCAGGGCGCCCTAAAGAATTGTGCCGCGGCGCGCCGGATCGTTTCAGCGGAGCGGAACTCACTACAAATGTTTTGCCCGGACAAGAGAGAAGAATACAGGCCCACGCGACAAGGGTGGCGATTCGTTGTTAGTGGTTTGCGTGGGAAGATGACGGAAGCTTGATCAGCTTAAAAGGTTTCTATAGCCCCGCACGCATGTCCTCGCGTGGGTGGCTTATGGCGTCTTTTTCGTTTGTCGCGAGCGTAGGCTGTTACAGACTAGGACGCGTCCTTAATATCCTCGCGCGCGCGTTTCTCGGCGGTCTTTGCTTCCGTGCGGGAATTGGCACCCGGCTTCAGCGCGCGGATGGCTTTGCTCAGGTCCATGGCCTTGTCTCTCGATGGGGCCGCGCATGATTTGATGTCGCCGGCGGGTTTCGCGCCGGTGACATCCCATTTAAGGCAGTTGAATTTGATCGAGAGATTGTGGCTTACGTGAAGCGCGGCGACGCATTCGTTGAGGTCCTTGAATCCCGCGCAGGCGTCCTTCAGGCTGGTGCGCGGAGGCAGCACCGCCTGCAACTGCTGAGATAACTTGCTTTCTTCCTGTTTGTTCGCGGCGAGCTGTTCGCTGGCCGTCGGGCTCGGAGCTTTCTTGATCCATTTGATCGGATTGTAGGAGTGCGCTGCTGCGGCGGCGTCGCCAAGCAAAACGCTCACTGCGGCAACGGCAACGATGATCCATCTATTCTTCATACTGGCCTCTTTCGAGGGCCGGGCGTGGCTCTGGTTTAAGTAAGCCACGCTCCCGGCCCCTCTTCGAGGTCTTGCGAGTACAGTACTCCCCCAATCGGTCACGCTGGCCTTGCGGCCAGATTTTCAAAGGAAAGGTTCCTGTACCATGCCCCGCAGGCAAAGATAGCGCGCTCCGCAGAACCGTCCGGAGTGCCCCGAAAGGAGTCGGGGTAGACGCCATGCGCAGTTGCTGCGAGGCCAAGTCGCGTCCCGGCGAAACGGGCGTGACGCAGAAACCGCGCTCTAGGACTTTCCCGACATTACGTTGTGCGGCCAGCGCGCGTTGGGCTGCCGCATGATCCGCTGCGCTTTGGTTTTGAGAGGTGTCCCGTTTCGGACAGATTGTTAGAGCCACTTTTGGTTCAATTAATATGGAGTCTCAGAGGCCATGAAGTTTCGCATACGGAATGCAGGGCACCGCGGTGCCGTCCGGGAATGACATGAGTGGGAAAAACTTTCGAACCGTACAAACAGGCCAACGGACCAACGGCGAGGGAAAACAGGTAAGCAACAAAGTACTGCTGGCAACGCCCGATAACGAATTCGAGTTGATGCGTCCTGACTTGACGTATATCGACCTGCCGCATCATCTCAGCCTTCATGAGCCGACGCAAAGCATCGAGTTCGTCTATTTCCCGAACCGAGGAATGGTTTCTCAAGTGGTAGTGACCAAAGACGGTCGAACCGTGGAAGTGGGTGTAGTGGGGAACGAAGGGTACGTTGGGGCAGGATTGGCAGTCGGATTGAGCAGAAGTTCCGTGCGTGAAATCATCCAGATCGCCGGCGACGGCTTCCGAATGATGGGAAACGCGCTGGAACGCATTCTGCGATCGGCCCCGCAGTTGAAGATGATCTTGACCAGGCATTCGGGGCTTCAAGGGATGCAAGTGGCCCAGACCGCGGCGTGCAACCGGCTGCACGATATACAGCAGCGTCTTTCGAGGTGGCTGCTGATGACTCAGGACAGGGTGAATTTGGGAGTGCTTCCGATCACCCACGATTTTATTGCAACCATGATGGGTACGGACCGGTCCACGGTGAGCTTAGCGGCAGCTGTACTGCAAAAAAAGGGAATTATAGATTACGTGCGGGGAGCAGTGAAGGTTGTGAACCGCAGGAAGCTCGAAAAATCCGCTTGTGAATGCTACGCCGTCATACAACAGTTCGAGGATGACCTCGGGTTGAGATAGCAATTCCTTTCAGCGTTGGGTACCCCACAGACGGCACCCTCTTTCTATCGTTACTGTTCAGGTCTTGTGGATTCACTTCGGTTTCGACGCGTGATCAAAAAGCGGTGACTTGGGCAGAACCTCGCTCAGGGAAATGAAAAGAGCGCCCGTTGTCGTCGCAGTGGAGTCGAAGACCAATGCTACACCGACTTTCAAAGAACCATAACGCACCAAGTCTCGAGGTGGCCATGGAGCCGATGCGTCGCAAACTGGTATGGATCGAAGAAGAGCATTTTTGGGGCTGGGGTTGCTCCGAATGCGCATGGCTGTTCAGACCTTTAGGGCCGCTCGTTGGCCAATCCATTGGCGATATGAAGGCACACTACGAAGAGCAGCGCGACAAAGAATTCACATCTCATGTCTGTGCCGAAAATCCGCGAGCCACAAAAAATCCCCGCTAAACAAATCACTGGCAGGCTAAATGCCGCGTGATGCTGATGTCCACGCAAAGCAAATACCTTTCAGAGCGGGATATGAAGCGGCGCACAGTGATTTCCGATAGTCGGAACATCAAAGACGGATCCCCTCAAGCTGTGGGCAAGCAAAAACATCCTAGTCTTGGAACAATATCTGGGGCGGTCCGGGAAGCTATTTGGCCAGGTAGCCTTCTTGCAAGTGGGGCGAGACTGTTGCGACACTCCGTAACTGGCGGTGGAGGGCGGGCCCGGTGGACTGGCGAATCACAAACTCGGGCTCGATGGCGATTTCCGGCACGTATTCGCCGCGCCCTTCGATTAGATCGACGACGGTTTGCGCGGCGATTTGCCCCATCTTTATAAGCGGCTGCCTGACCGTGGTGAGTCCCGGGTTGGCGTACGCTGCTCCCGGGATATCATCGAAGCCGACAATGGAAATATCCTCCGGCACGCGCAGGCCTGCTTCGTGGAACGCCCAGATCGAGCCGATGGCCGCAATGTCGTTGTAGGCAAAAAGCGCTGTGAAAGGATGCTTCCTAGCCAGGAGTTGCTTGGTGAAGGAATATCCAATGCCGGGCGTCGAATCGAAGCCCTCCAGTTGGACGGTCAGCTCGGGACGAATGCGAATGCCGAGTTGCTGCGCCACCTCGCAGATGGCGTTCCAACGCACGGTGGAATCCGAACTCATGGTCTGTCCCTTGATGAAGGCGATTTGCTCGTGACCGAGATCGCGAAGATGTTCGAGGGCTAGCCACGCGGCACGCGTGTGGTCCAGGATGATGTTGGTCACGCCATCGACGCGCTCATGGCCCGCCACGGCGACGGTAGGCAGAGCCAGTTTCTCCGTCAGGGACGTATCCGTGGTGATGAAGCCCTCCACGCCTCGCGTCAAAAGCATTTGCGCGTAGGTTTGCAGGAGCTTCGGATCATGCCGATGGATCACGGTGAGGAAGAAATAATTGTTCTTGCGCAAAAATTCTTCGATTCCGCTGATCACCATCGAGCCGTAGGCGTCGCCAATTTCTTCGGCGATCACGCCGATGGTATACGTTCTCTTCAAACGCAGGGTGCGGGCAAAAAAGTTGGGCCGGTAATTGAGCGCCTGGGCGGCTTCGATGATGCGATTTTTAGTATGCGCGGGAATGGAACGCGCCGCCGGCGAGTTGTTGAGGGCGGCGGAAACCGTTCCCGGCGTCAGGCCGAGATGGTCGGCGATGGTCTTCAGGGTGACTTTGTCGTCGTCGCGAGGGCCCGGTTTCTTTCTTGGCGGCAGCGTCATCTAGCGACACCTCGGAGTATCTTCCAAAAATAGTATGTGGAAAATGGCGTGGCCAAGCGCGGGAGTGCCCCTTGCAAGGTCCACCCGGCGTCCTGTAAGGCGCGATTTTAGCCTAACTTGGGCCTTGACAGACGACTTTTCTACGTACCAAGCCGACGCGAAATTTCGGATGGGGACCGGCATGGTCCTACATTTATACGGATAAAACGCGCCGCTGGCACCCGTCCTCAAGTTGAGAGGTCTCCCTGCCCGGATCTTGCTGGCTGTAGAATATCATTATTTTTCTCTAGAATATCATTATTTTCGCTTGACAAGCTTTGCCGAATGGTTGTAAATACCCGGCTAGTAGAAAAGCATTACGTCCCGTAGTGCTTTAGGGGTTGGGTTCTTTCTCGATTGTGTGATGGGGTGAAAGAGAATATGAGTCCGATGCAGATGGATTCCGTGCGGATGTCGTGCTCTCTTTTTTCGCGCAAATTTTTCCTCGAGGGGTAGACGAATGAAAATTCGATTTTTGGATGTAAATAATTCGATGTGCAAATCACGAGTGATCATGTCGCTGCTCGCAGTTCTTGCGCTCGTTCTGTGTGGTGCTTTCGCGGCACGCGCGCAGGTCACTACGGCAGATGTCCGCGGCACGATCATGGACGAGCAGGGCGCAGCGGTCGCGGGCGCTGATGTCACTATCACGAGTTCCGAGACGGGATACAATCGCTCGATGAAATCGGCGACCGACGGCGCTTATAGTTTCACGGAATTGCCGCTGGGCATTTATAGCATTCACGTTACCCACGCGGGCTTTAAGGCCGAGACGCAGACCGGCATTGTGCTGCACGTCAACGACAGCCTGGTGCTCAACGTCAGTCTGAAAGTAGGCGCAGTTTCTGAGTCGGTTACGGTGGAAGCGTCGCCCGTCGCTGTTGAGACCACGAGCGGAGAGTTGACCGGATTGATCCAGGCCAGCCAGGTGGAGGAGCTGCCGCTGAATGGCCGCAACTTCATGCAACTGGTTACCTTGGTCCCCGGTGTCGCTCCCGCTGAAGCTTTCAGCACAACGAATAAGGGACTCAAGGGCGCCTCGGACATTTCCGTCAGCGGCAGCCCCTCCAACGGCAACCAGTGGCTCGTCGATGGCGCCAATAATAACGATACTGGCTCGCAGCGGACGATTATCGTCTATCCTTCGACGGAGGCGATCGAGGAGTTCAAGATCGAGCGCAATAGCTACGGCGCCGAGTTTGGCCTGATGTCCGGGGCGACGGTCAACCTGGTCACGAAGGGCGGCAGTAATGATTTCCACGGCAGCGTTTACTACTCCGGGCGCAACGACAAGTTGAACGCCTACGACACGGAACTGAAGGCAGGCTGTCCCACGTGCGCCAAAAACAAATTCCGGGGGAACGACTACGGCTATACCATCGGCGGACCCGTCAAGAAAAACAAAATTTTCTTTTTTTTCAATCAGGAATGGAACAAGCGCATCGAGGGCCTGACTGCCAGCGCCCACGTTCCAACCATGGGCGAGCGCACTGGAGATTTCAGCGATGTCGCCGCTTGTCCTGCTTCTGCCGCCAATAAAGCGAAAGGCGTCAACGACTTTGGTTTTCCGATCGACCCTGTCACGGGAGCTCCCGCACTCCATGATCCCGCCGGGGCGCCGGGTAATACCTCTCTCGGGGGCAGTATCCCGTCGACCCGCCTGAGTCCCGGCGGAGCGTTGGGTTTGACAGAATATCCCGCTCCGACACTTCCGTATACTTCTACGTCTTGCCCGTTCACAAACTGGACGGCATCACAGAATGTCCCCACCCCTTGGCGCGAAGAGAGCGCCCGAGGCGACATCAATATAACAAAGACGCTTACATTGATGCTGAAATTCACCAATGACTCCTGGAAGATCGGACCACCCTCCAATGGTTTCGGCTGGGGAAGTAATTCGCTTGGAGTTATTGACGAGTCGTGGAATCAGCCCGGACGCATCGCCGCGGCCAGACTGAGCAAGACCATCGGGCCCAGCGCCGTCAACGACTTCCAGTTCTCTTATTCCGCGAACCGCATCACCATCCAGCCTTCGAATCTTGCCCTTGAACAGAAGCTCAATGATGCCATCCCCACCTTTTTCCCGCTCTCGGGCAAGAGGTACGGAGACAAGGGCCCAAGCATCTGGTTCTCCGGCTGGGGCAATGCGCACCTTCCCAGCGTTTGGACCATTTCGCCCTGGGCGAACGCGCAAGATCTGTACACCTGGCAAGACGACTTTTCTATCGTCAAGTCGCGCCACACCCTCAAGTTTGGCGCCGTCTATAGCAGAAACTCCAAGAACGAGCAGCAGTCCAACGCGGAATTCGGCGGGCTGTTCGGTGCTGTGGGTTACAACGGTTGTAGTGGAACGATCGTCGCGGGGCAGTGCCCGAACAAATCGGGCAACCAGACCGGATATGATGTGGCCAACGTGCTGCTGAAAAATATGGCCCTTAATTGGAGCGAAGCCAGCAACATTAACATCAACGACATCCGTTGGCGGAACACGGAGTTTTACGCCGCTGATACTTTTCGGATGACCAGCCGCCTAACGGTAGTTTACGGCGTGCGCTGGTCCCTGCTGCCAAACCCCTACTTTGACGACAACCTGTACACATCGTTCAACCCGGCCGCTTATAATCCGGCGCTCGGAAACGCCAGTTGCAACGGCTTGTTGTATTCCCCTGGAATTGCTAATCCGTGTCCCGCGGGAACGGGCGGAACGCCGGGTCCCAACCGCGCTCTGTGGAACAACAATAACCACATGTTTGCGCCGCGTTTGAGCATGGCCTATGATCCCACTGGAAAGGGCAAATGGGCGATCCGTGCCGGCGCCGGTCAATACTTTAACCGTGATCGCTTGTTCGCCTTGCAAATTGGCGGGGCCAATCCGCCATTCGTCGGCAACTTCTCTACGACCAATGGACGCTTTATCGACAGCATAGCCCAGCCGGGTGCCTGCGCCCCGAACTGCTTTAGCACGGGCTTGGGCACTCCTGGTATCGGTGGTGAGACCAGCAATCAGATGCCGAACAGTTGGCAGTACAACCTGACCATCCAGCACGAGCTCTTCCATAATGCCGTTCTGGAAGTAGGTTATGTTGGCAACCACAACGTTCATTGGGAGATTCGCTCAGACGTCAATGCCGTTCCTGAGGCTAGCCGCCTGACCTATATACAGGATTCAGGTAACGGCCCTGCCCAAGGTGCGCTCCGTCCCTTTAACGCTCTCAAAGGCAACAATTCGATCACCTACTATACGCATAACGCCTCCTCGAGCTACAACTCTCTGCAAGCGAGCTATAACATGCGCTTCACCCGCAATTCGATTTTCCAGGTGGCCTACACCTGGTCGAAGCTGATATCGGACACGCAGCTAATTGATACGCCCGCGCTCAACGTCGACCACTATAATCCGGCTGCGAGCCGCGGTCCGGACTTGCTGAACCGCCCGCAAATCCTGGTCGCCAACGTGGTCTACAACCTTCCCACTTTGCAGAGCCAACAGAAATTTGTCAGGGGCGCTCTTGGTTCATGGGAAATCAGCGGCATAGTGAACCTGGCGAAAGGCCCTTCCCTGACGCCGATTATCAACAGCATCGCCAACGTCGGTGATCCTTCGGGTACCGGAAGCAACAGCCTGGAGCGGCCCATGCGCGTGCCAGGGCAGCCGTGCCGTGCCAGCACTGGCGACGGTCGGCAGTGGTTTAACCCGAACGCTTACACCATGAACGGCTTCGTGTTGGGCCAGATCGGGAGTTCCGGCGTCGGGGCCTGCAGTGGCCCCGGCAACAGCGACGTGGATACTTCTCTGCGGAAGAACTTCAAGATTACCGAACGGGTGAAGATGCAGTTCCAATTCGACTTCTTCAACCTGTTCAACCATCCCCAATACCAGGCACAAAACTCCAACACCGACATCAACATGGGGTTGAACTTCAACGCTGTGAACACTGCCGCCCTTCCCGAATTCAAGGATGCCGCCGGGAATGGAACGACGAGCCTCAGCAACGCAGTCTCAATCCAGAATACAACCCTGAACGCTGGCAACTTCGGTTACATGACCAAATCTCGCGAGAACGGATGGCGCCAAATGCAATACGGTCTGAAGTTTAGCTTCTGACCGCTGACCACAATCTGATTTTTCAGACCGTCCCGCCAGGCCGGCACTAGCCCTGGCGGGACGGTTTTTTTCGCATCGACAGAGGCATCTCCGGTGAATTGTTCCGAAGAAAAACCCTCTGCGGTAGAATGGACCTATGCCTCGTTACTTATTAGGACTGCGGATTCAGTGTGTTTGCATCCTCACCCTGGGCCTGATCGTTCCCGATCTAGCCGCCGCGCAAGCCACCGGGCCTCAAACTGTCCGTATCCCCCCGCCCGGTGCGAAAGCTGGCGCCGCTAAGCCCAAGACGGATCGCAGCAGTCTCCCTACCATTCCCACATTCAAGGACATCGCCAAGGACGTCGGCCTCACGGTTTCGCACATCGCTGCTCCCGAAGCGCACTACGTCATTGATTCGACCAGCGGCGGCGCGGGACTCTTCGATTGCGATGACGATGGCCGCCTCGACGTGGTCCTCGTTAACGGCTCCACGGTCGAGCGTTTCCGTGCCGGCGGAGACCCTCTAGTCACTCTCTATCACCAGGAGTTGGACGGCACCTTCAAGGACATTACCAAGGAAGCTGGGCTCACGCACCGCGGCTGGGGCATGGGCGTGGCAGTCGCCGATTACGACAACGACGGCAAGCTCGACCTCTTCGTCACAGGATTTGGCGGCAGCGCTCTTTACCACGGCCTAGGCAATTGCAAGTTCGAGGACGTCACCGAAAAGGCCGGAGTCGGCGGCAGCGGCTTTATGACCGGCGCGGCCTGGGGCGACTACGACCGCGACGGCTTCGTCGATCTTTACGTCTCCCGATATTCTCATCTGGACATGAACAATCTCCCGCAATTCGGCAGCAATAAATTCTGCCGATTCAAGGGCATTCTAGTGCAATGCGGCCCCTGGGGCCTCGAAGGCGAAAGCGATTTTCTGTATCACAATC
>Ga0307479_10001142_pt1 | contig 24048 bp, 23 predicted proteins | sample atmos_gasesECM4C_FD_203743 | JGI IMG/M metagenome (GOLD analysis project Ga0307479, IMG submission 203743) | Hardwood forest soil microbial communities from Morgan-Monroe State Forest, Indiana, United States - atmos_gasesECM4C_515 | ecosystem: Environmental > Terrestrial > Soil > Temperate... | reverse complement strand
CTCCCCGGGGACCGGGCTCTTTTGCCCCCGTCACTTTCGTGGAATCGCTTCCGCGAAAGCTTAGCGCCAGCGTCGGGGCGCCAGGACCACACGCCTTCGCCGTCCGCGGAACGCCGTTCGAAAAAGCCACTCGACGGGTTTGGTACCAGTCCGCCGAAGCCCTTAGCGAAGGCGGATCAGCGCCGCTCGTCTCGCGTCGCCGCCGCGTCCACCGCATCCCGCTCCCAACGTCCGTGACGATCGCGATACGCCCCTCCAGCGGAGGCGGGATGGCGATGGTTTTACAGGTGATTTGGGGTAGAACAAAACAAGAATATTTTTGCGAAGGGGGCTAGACAGGGGAATCACGAAACGACCCGACGGGCAAATCAGTGCGCGCGCCGGGCGATACGCGACATGTGAGACGGATCATCACAGCCCGCATGAACGCGGCGAAATGCGGGGACCACATGAAATTGGAAAGCTGGATGTCGCTTCGGCGACCTATGATACTTCGCATTCGCGCCGGGATCGGACATTCGAAAAACGACCCGCAGATTGCGAACCGAGCAGCCAACAGGTGTCTTCGTCTTGAATAAGTCTTTGGCAATGGAAGGCTAAAGTGGATAACTGAACCACAATTGCGATTCTTCACTTCCCCCTTCGGCCTTAGCGTCTTTCGGCAGCCAAACATGACAGGGGCCAGGAGCGAGCATCTCCTGAGTTCCAATTTGACCGAAATTGCATGGTAACCCCGGCAGTGGCTTCGCTACCTTTGTCCCGGGTCAGTGCTGCTCGATCGCGTCTAACCGGCTTCGCACGGTTGCGAACGGGAGAATCAGCATGAGTGTTCCGGAGTGGCCGGACGGGCCGGACGGGCCGGTGTACACTCGGCTCGCCACACGCTCTCCGTGTTGTGATTAGACAGGCCGGAGATTTGGGGATGCACATTACGTTTTAACCGCAATGGAAGGGGTTCGATTGGCAAGTAGCGTCGAAGATGTTCGAGCCGAGATCAGCTACACCTGCCCAATCCCGAACCAAAATTCTGATGCAGCAGTCGGTAGACACAACGCGGCTAGCGTGACTAAGCCGCAGCATCGGAGCTAACGAAATTATTCACCTCACAACCAAATGGAGAGATCGCGATGGCAGCCAATCTCGTCTCTGTTGTGATGCAGTTCCTTACCCCTGACATGATCGCAAAGATCGCTTCTGCCTTGGGCCTTGACCGCAGCGTCGCGCAAAAGGCAATTGGAGGCGCCGTCCCTGCGCTGCTTGCGGGCCTGGCGGACCTGGCCTCCACTCCCAATGGGGCGCGCCAACTCAGCACGTTGACGCAGCAACAATCGGGATCGCTCGACAGTCTCAAAAGCTTCATCGGCGGTTCAGGCCAGAACACGCTCGCGGAAACCGGATCGAGCATGCTGTCCGGTCTGTTTGGCGGCGGAGCGCTGGACACGATAGCACAGTCGATTGGCAAGTTCGCAGGAGTCGACGAGGGATCCAGCAAGTCGCTACTCGGTGTGCTCGGCCCGGTGGTCCTCGGGACATTGGGCCAACAGCAGCGCAGCGCGGGCCTGGATGCAAGCGGGCTGGCATCGCTGCTCGGCTCGCAAAAGGATCAGATCGCCGCGGCGATTCCGTCCGGTCTGGCCGATCAGTTGAGCGCTGCTGGCCTTATCGACAGAGCAGCGGCAACCCTGCGCAGCGGTACCGCGGCAGCTTCGGCTGCTGGAAGCCGAATTGCCGGCGCCTCGGAGCGTACAGCTGCCGGGGCTAGTCGGGCAGCTTACGCCACAACAAGCGCAGTATCATCGCAGTGGCCCTATTGGTTAGCCGCCCTGGTCGTATTGGTTGGACTCGCCTGGTATGCGCTCGAGCGCCAGATCGACGAAAAGGTTGCCGAGTTGCCGCGTCCCGCCGCAACGCAGCCCGCGACCGGAACCGTGGGTATGGCCCCGTCAGATCTGACGATTGGAGGAGTGAATCTGGCGAACCAGGTCAACTCGTCCGTCGGCACCTTGAGAGCCGTGCTGCCAACCATCACAGACGCCGCTTCCGCCCAGGCGGCCCTCCCCAAGCTTCGGGAAGCGACAACAAAATTGAACGAAGTCAGCAACCTCGCGACCAAGCTCACCCCCGAAGGAAAAAGCGCTCTTGCCAAGTTGATCGCGGCAGCAACGCCGACCATCAACCAGATGTGTGACAAGGTGCTGGCGACCCCCGGAGTTGGGGATATTGCGAAGCCAGCGATCGATGAGCTTCGCGGAAGACTCGATACGCTGTCGCGCGCTTGATCTCCGGATGCCGTTTGCGTGGTCTGCTCAAGGCAGACCGCGCAGCACGTAGGGCTCAATGGCGTCAGCGTATTGCGCCGAAAGGCAATTGAATTGGCGGAATACGCTATCGCTATTCCGCCCTACTCTTACTGTGTCATAAACCCTCATGGTGAGGAGGCGCCCTTGCGCCGTCTCCGGACGATGCTTCGCATCGCTCGGAGAACCATGAGGCCCCTCTGGTGGCCTCGTCCTTCGAGACGCTTGCTTGCGCAAGCTCCTCAGGATGAGGGGATAAAGCCGCTTGTGACGCAGTAGGACTACTCGCTATTCGGCTCTACGCGCTCGTGAGGCCGAACACCAATGCAATAGCGCCCACCAGAATGAGGCTGACGGCCCAGGACGTATCGAGATTGAACCAGCTCCGCGCTACGAATGTTAGGCCAAGATAGCGGTAAACCAGCCAGGCCGCGCATCCGCCGGCAGCGATCATCGCGGTGGCGTGGACGACAGCGACCAGCACGGCCATCCCGAGATCGGCGTTGATGAGGATTCCGGCTGCCGCGTGGCCCTGGTCGAGGTCGGCTTCCCGGCAGAGCCCGAGATAGATCGGTATCAGCATCAGTCCCGCGCCATGCGCGATCGCCACGGCGAAGGACCAAAGCCCCAGTTGCGTCGGTCGTATCCGCGCCAATGCCCGCGGGTGGCGCCGGTCGACCAGTCGGAAGATACCGAACCCGATGACAAGCAGGCCGGCGCCGATCTGGGTCTGGCGCTGCCATTCGACCAGGGCGATCAGTAGTGCGAAGGGAAGGATCATCAAGAGCATCGCGAGCAGATGGCCGGCCGCCAGCGGCCAAAGCGCGGCCAAGAGGGCACGCGAACTTCTTGCCATCAATCCAGCCGAAACCGCGAGCGGCCACCCCATTGCCGGATTTACGCCGTGGTAGAGGCCGCTCGCGACGACAGCCAGCCAGAGCCAGGCAGCTGTCCAATCCGCTCCGCGCAAATTCAAACCCAAATTCAAACCGACGGATAGCAGAACGAATCCGTCGAACAGTCACCGCCATCGAGCCGAACTTGATGCGCCCGGTATCCGTCGGGGAAGCTCACCCAGTAATCCCTGGCCAATTCGATCCCACCGCCCTGGCTTGCATGGGCCATCACCTCGGCGCCCGGTATTCCCTCAGGATAGAATTGATCGTCCCACGTCGAGTAGAGCGAGTTGGTCCAGTACACCCGTTTGCCGTCGCGGCTGATCTCCACCATCTGCGGACCGCCTGCATATGCCTTGCCGTTCGGGTGAGGCGTGCGGCGGACAATGCCGCCGACGTGGACCGAGCCCGCAAGCTTCGGCTTCCTGGGGTCGGTGACGTCGTATTGGCGCATCTCGCCGGTTCCCCAGCAAGCGACGTACAGAAACTTGTCGTCCATGGATAGATCTATGTCGGTTACCAGCGGCGGTACGGCGCCAAAGCCTTGCAGAAGCGGCGGCAACCGGTCCTTCGGCGCGGGTTCCGCCGGGATCGTCGCTGTCTTCTCGATGTGAAACTTGCCGCCCTCGCGCCACCAGGTCCAGATCGAGCCTTCGAGGTTCGTAGTGTCCACGACGACGCCGAGGAAACCGTACTCGCGAACGGGATCGTGAGCCGGCCGCACCTCCAGCGCCATTTGATGGTTGGCGCCGAGATCGATGGTCTGGACATTTCGTCGAGCACGCAGATCCCAGAAGTGGATCCGATGGCCATACTTGTTCGAGAGCAGATCCTCCGGCACGATCCCGTTCTCGAACTGCGGCGGCAACGCCCACTCGCTCGACACCATGTAGTCGCGCGGCAAATTCCACCAGAAGTCATAGTGCAGGGTCTGGGGACCACGATCGATCTCCCACCGCCCGAGGACGTCGAATGTCTCGCAGTCCATGATGAAGACGCCCGGCGGTCCATCGGTACCATCCTTGCCGCCGCCACCGAGCGTGGAGACGTAAATGCCTTCCGGCCCGCAGTGAACCGTATGGGGCCGCGAGTAGCCGGTCTTTTTGAAGATCTCTTCGGGTTCGATGATCCTGTGAATTTTCGCCTGGGTGGGATCGGGTTTGGTATCCACGATATAGATTCGAGAGGAGCGGATCCCGGGTATGATGAGGTAACGCCGCTCCAGGAACGCGTGCCCCGTGAGCGGCGACAACGCCGACGAGCAGGCGTTCCAACCAAAATGGTGAAACTCGTCACCCTTGTTGGGCATCGTCACCGTGTGAACGACCTGACTGAACGTCGGTGAGCCGGGCTTCACATCGATCACGACAAGCGCGTCGGGCTTTGAGAAGTTGGGGCTAAGCAGCAAGGTATAGGCGAAGTTCTCTGGCGGAGCTTCCATTGCAAGCTTTGGCGATGCGTAAAACGTCGGGTCGGGCCTGATCGTCATCGTACTGCCTCCCTGTTTCGTGGAAAAAACCCGGCTTGCTCAACTCCTCTTGCTCAACTGCTCTTGCGAGTGCGGCCGGCCGGCTGGCTTCGCTCGTCGTGACAATACCACCATTGCTGTTCGGCGAAAGGAACGATGCAGGCCGCTGGATCAACTCCACCCGAAGGCCGAGTTCGTGCCGTGCCCGCCGGTATCGCGCGGCAAAGAGGTGTCCACTGAGGCGATGGCGCACCGGGCATGTCGCGTCATCGAAGCCACGGCATTCTTACTCCACGCCCAAAATGCGGTTCTGGAACGGGCCTTCGACGCCGCTTAGCCTTACCGTGTCACTAAACCCTCATGGTGAGGAGGCGCGCCCTTGCGCCGTCTCCGGACGATGCTTCGCTTCGCTCGGAGAACCATGAGGCCCCTCTGGCGGCCTCGTCCTTCGAGACGCTTGCTTGCGCAAGCTCCTCAGGATGAGGGGATAGAACCGCTTGCGACGCAGTAGGTTTAGGCCGGCACGAATGCCAGATCGTGGCCTTATGTCTCGCCGGCCAGTTTCGCTGCGATGGCGCGCTCTATCTCTGATGCCATGGTCGTCAGATGTTCTGCCAATCGCGCGAACAATTCCTTCTTCCGACCATCGGTTGCAAGCTTGCTGATCAACGCGCATTCCTCCGCGTCGCAGCGGAGCTTTTCCAGATGGGCCTGCATGTCTTTCATGACCCTGTACTAATAAAACTGGCAACGAGCGTAAGTTCAAAAGTGAACCCAAGGTTCCAAAAAAATCTGGAAAAAATTATCCGAGCGGTCGCCGGTCAGACCGCGCGAAACACCCCGAAGTTCGATCGCGGCATTCCGCGCGATGCCTTGATCCCGTTCGGCCTCGGCCCGCGCGTTTGGATCGGCCGGGCTTCGCAGTCCCAGGAGATCCCAGCGGTGCCGGCGACCATCCTGCCGATGTTTTCATTTCCGCCTGATCGATGCGCCCTCGGTCGTGCCGCAGGCACGCATCACGCCCCGCCCGCCGGGCGGGATGCCAATGATCGCGACGCCGCGGTGAGCGGGATGCCTGTGGGGACCAAGCAGCGCCCGGCGAGCTCTCTTCGCAGACCAGCTCCGGCTTCCGTCAGCCCGATAGGCGGACAATTCAGATTCCGCCCGGAATGTCTCAAAAGTGTCGTAGGCGGAACTCACAGGCCCGAGATGACATTGCCGGCCGGTTGTTGTAGGTTAGCGTCACTGTCGTTCACGACAGTCATTTTGACAGTACGGTTCGGTGGCCGCGAGGGCCATTTCCAAGCGTTTGTGAGGAGTAGCTTATGAGTAGCGTCAGTAAGCAAGGCCCCCTCAGTCCCAACGATCCCGAGTACTATGCGCCGGCCCGGGTGCGCGACAGACTTTCCCTTCCGCAAGGACCGGGATTGGAGCCCATCAACTCCCCCGTCTCGCTGCCAGCCTCGCTCAATACCCAACCCAATAGCTCACCTCCCGATACCTTGCGGCGGCCGCTCTATCCCGAGACGCTTCGCCAGCCTGCCGGGCTCGAGCGCGAACTGGACTGGCGAGGCGAGCTGTTCAGCCTCGCTGCGCGCTTCGCTCTGGCTGCGGGCGTCGTGACGGTCGTGGCGCTGCTCTTCTTCATCCTGGTGCCGGCTTCACGGCAACCGGACACCGCATCGAACGCTGCCGAAAGCACGGGATCGACGAGAGCTGCCCTGCCTCAGTCCGGCCAGGTGGACCTCGCCTCGAAGCCCGCGCTTTCACAGTTCAAAGGCCTGCTCGCGACGGCCCCGGTTGTCGTCCAGCCTCCTGCTCACGACCAGTCCCAGCAGTTGCTGCAGGGGTTCATGCAATGGCGGCAGAAAGCCAATTCGAACGAAACATCGCGATAGCGGGACCGGCGAGTTTCGCAACGTAGAAGACCGCATAGGGCGCAACGGCGTCAGCTTGACGATGCCCGAGCGACGTTCGTTTTGATATCCGCCAGGGCCAGCTCCGCTCGCTCCACTTTCGCCGCATAACAGCCGGCCGCCGCGAAGTGAGTATGCAGGTAGTCGACGTTCTCCGGCGCTTCCGCGCAAACGACGGAAGAAAACATTCCTCCATATGTCAGCCGGTTCACATATGGTAAAGTCGCCTCCGCGGTATGCTCGATTCGATATCAGTCCGTTCCGCAGGCGTTTGAACACAATTCATTGCGTTCTCAATTTGATCGTTCGAGTAATTTAGATTGCCGTGAGACCCCCAACGTTATGTTCGGGTAACACTGGCCCAGCCGGAAACCGGCGGCCGACCATACTGAACCAATTTGTCAAATTGTATTGAGCGCGCGCCATGGCGTGCACAAAAGGGGTTGCCGTGGACCGCCCTGCTGGCAAGGAAGTCGGTCGCCATGCCATACCGCGTTGTTCGATCGGATGGCACCGTGGCGGAATTTTTTCGGCGATGCTCGGCGCCGCGTGCATCGTCCTGTTCGCGAGCGAAGCCGGCGCTCAATGCGCGGCGCGAGATGTGCTGCAGAACCACGCGGCGTTCAAGCAAACGCCTTCAGCTCATACCCCAATTCCAATCGCATCCGCCGACGCCGTTCCGGTGTGGAAGACGATTGCGGCAGGGACGTTTGCAAATTCGTTTGCGCTCCGTAACGCGCTGGCTTCGGCACATTGTGCCATCGGAGAATCCGCCGAGCAAATTCTCGCTCGGCCGGCCTTTACCCTCAGCGCGGCGAAGACGAACGTGGAGCTGATTGCGGTGTCGGCGGCCGATCTCGGCTTTCACACCGACACCGCGACGTTGACCGACATTTATGCGCGCGCCCAACAGCTGGGTTTTGGCCTTGCGGCAGCGGAGGTCGCCCCGCAACTCAGGCTTCAATATTTTGATCAACCGATGGGGGAGTTTCTCATCATCGGAATGGAGCCCATCAAGACGTGGATGGGCGAACCCGTCATTTTGACCGTGGCCAACGGCGGAGCCGGACTAATCCTCATCGGCCAGAATGGCAGCGCCGATGCGGAAATACCGGTGGCGTCCCGTTTTCTGTTCGTGCGGTCCAATGAAGCGACACTCGCGAAGGCTGCCCACAAGCTCGATGAGGCCGTAACGCTCGTCCATCACTGAATTTCTGGAGCCCGTACCCGTCCCTGCAAGCCGAAGCGGCCAAAGGAGCAACGATCATGGAATCAATTCGGCGCAAGCCATCGAACGCCCATTTTCGTTGCGGCTTGATGCTTTTGGGTCTGACGTGTTTGCCTGGCACGGCCGATGCTCGGTCGAGGCTATCGCCGTCGGAGCAATTTCCCGGCCCCTGGGAAGAGGTTACGCAAGAGATCAGGGACGTTCTCGCGCTCAACAAGGTCCTTGCCTGCAGTCAGGCAATGACACGTCAATCGTCGCGCGACCCCGGCGACTATCTCTTGTACTGCACACGGGACGAGAAGCTTTGGACGAGCTGGCGGATACAACCCGCTGGCCAACAGGTTCGCGGCCCCGGCAAGCTTTTCGAAGATATCGCGCTGCCGGACAGTTATTGAGGCAGCCTCAGCCTCGCGCAAGCGATGAGCAGGAAGCTCGACTAGCCGTGCCGGATCGACGACAATAGCGCCGGCAAGCGCAAGGCGGGTGAGATGAGGAACGGCGGCGGCAATATCGACGAGGCCGATTTGGCAGTCTATGCCGAACTGCAGCCGATCGACCGCCATCGGCCGCTGGTCGATCATCTCTTCGTCCTCAGGGATTGCGGACGACTGACCGGCGTCGGCCGCAACCTGTTTGCTTCGCCGTTTTCCGAACTTGCGCTGGTGGGCCGCCGCCCGAATGACGGGCGGGACAACGACGCGGCGATCGCCTGGAAAGCGCTGCATCTGCCGCCACGTTTCGGACGGCAACCGCGCCAGCGCAGCTTCCACGGCTGGATGTTAGGGGTTCGATGCCGGCCGCTCGACCCCGATACAGCGGATGCTGCGTGCGCTGGATTGTCCGAGATGTTGACTGCAACGGTTGAAGGCATGGGCGAAAATCCATTCGATCCGATCATCGCCGCGCTGGATACCTGGATCGAACATCTCGGACCGCGGCTCGAGGTCGGCACCACATTGCCGCCGCGCGCGATCGCAGCCGCGCTCAAGGGCGCTTTATCGGTATCGGATCGTGGCACCAGCGTCGCCGCGCTGGCCGCTACCGTCGGCGTGGTTCCCCGCACGCTGCAGCGCCATTTTCGCAACCGCACCGGGCTTGCCCCCAAGCGATATGCCGCCGTTCAGCGATTCAGCGACGCGCTGCGGCAGGTTGCGCTCGGACATGGAAGTCTCGCCCAACTCGCATCGGATGCGGGCTACTCCGATCAGGCTCATCTGACGACGGATCTGGGCCGGCACGCCGGTCTGTCGCCGGGCCGGTTTCGCGCGATGGCGCGGCGGCAAATCGCGCCAGACGCTGTCCGATTTTTCAAAGACGCTGCCTTGCGGAACCGGCTACGTCTCCTCGTCTGCGATTCCGGCGCAGCCTGTGACGAGGCGACAGATGGCGAGATTCGATCCGAAGGATGCAAACTTCGAGGCCCGGGTCCGGACCAGCTTCGCGCGCCAGGCCGCGATGGCGACGCTGGGCATTGAAATCGCCGGCCTGAACGCCGGCGAGGTCGAATTGAGGATGCCTTACGCCGCCGCTTATACCCAACAGCATGGTTTTATCCACGCCGGCATCATCACGACCGCGCTCGATACTGCCTGCGGCTATGCCGCCTTCTCGCTGATGCCCGACGATGCCGCGGTTCTGACCGTCGAATTCAAGACCAACCTCATCGCGCCGGCCAAAGGTGATTATTTTCTGTTTCGGGCGCGCGTCCTCAAGCCCGGCCGAACCATCACCGTTTGCGACGCGCAGGCATTCGCAATGGAGCAAGGCAAGGAGAAACTGGTCGCGACCATGACCGGCACCTTGATGGCATTGTTTGGCCGCGAGGGCATCGCGCAGTAGACCTTGCCCGCCCGACGGGCCGCGCAAGAGACTCTCTGCGCCATCGCGCTGCTACTTGGAAGCCCTGCGATCTGCGTCCACCAGGGTCGCGGTGAGATGCCCCAGTCGGCGTGAAGCCTGTCCGGGGCTGTCGATCGGGCCGCCAGCTCGGTTAACGGTCCGCAGAGCCGCGACCTCGCCCTCGAGCCGTGCCGCCACCTCCTTGGCTGCCATGGTCTCGGCAGTCGCCTGCAGCAGTTCGACCGTCAGGCGATCCGAGCGCTCGCGCTCACGCTCGAAATCCGCGCGATGACCGGCAGCGCGTGCTTCGAGCCGGGCAATCTCGGCCTGCAATGCCTCGATCTTTGCCGCCGCTGGGGCAATGTCGCGCGCAAAGCGATGACGTGCCGACCGGGGCGTATGCCGTATTTCAGCGACATCGACGCTCACCAGGGCTTTGCCATCGTCCGAAACCGAGCGCGGCAAGGCGAGCCGCTTGGCAAGCGAACGAGCAGCCGCTGGCGATATTCTCAGGCGGGCACCCAGAGCGACATATGTCAGCGTCTCGATGGGCATCGGCTGTCCTTCTGGAACGAACAGGGCGGTAATCGGCTGATGACCGGGCGACGGCCGCAAGCTAGGCCGCGATGGTTAAGAGATCGTTAACGGGCCGGCGGTGATCCGCCAAATTCACGGCCGCGGCAGGGAAGCCGTCTACCCCTGCCAAAACCCCGGCATTGCGGGTTCCAGCCTTCCGCCGATCCGCACCGGCGCGATCTTGACCGCGAGGCCCGTCGCATCGTCGGTCTCGACCGCGACCCCCGACAGCGTCGCAGTCCCCATCGCCGGTTCGAATCGGCCGGAGGGAATGCCAGACGTGAATCGCCGCAGCGGCTCCTCCTTCTGCATGCCGATGATCGAATCGTAGTCGCCGGTCATGCCGGCGTCGGTCATGTAGGCGGTGCCGCCGGGCAGAATCTGGTGGTCGGCGGTCGGCACATGGGTGTGGGTGCCCACCACGAGGCTGGCGCGGCCGTCGCAGAAGAAGCCGATGCCCTGCTTCTCGCTCGACGCCTCGCAGTGGAAGTCGATCAGGATCGCATCGGCCGCTTCACGCAGCGGGCAGGCCTCCAGCTCGCGGGCAAGGACCGCGAAGGGATCGTCGAACGGCGTCATGAAGACGCGGCCGATGGCGTTGACGACCAGCGCGCGCTTGCCGTTCTTGGTGTCGATCAACGCCGCGCCGCGCCCGGGCGTGCCCCGCGGAAAGTTCGCCGGCCGGATCAGTTTTGGCGCGCGCTCGATGAACACCAGCGCCTCGCGCTGATCCCAGGCATGATTGCCGAGCGTGACCGCATCGGCGCCGAGGTCCAACAGTTCCCCGTAGATCGCTTCGGTGATGCCGAATCCACCGGCCGCGTTCTCGCCATTGACGACGACGAGATCGAGCGCCCAATCCTGGATCATGCCCGGCAGATGTTCCGCAACCGCGGTGCGACCTGCCCTGCCAACCACGTCCCCGACGAAAAGAATCCGCAACTAACCGCTCCGGAAATCGAACACTTTGGCTTCCGTTAGCACGAAATCCAGCCGTTCGTCGTGCGACAACGCCGGAACGGCATCGATTTCCTGTGCCGCGAAGGCGAGCCCGATCCCGGTGACGGCCTTGATTTTCCGCAGGTGCGAGAAGGTGTGGTCGTAATGCCCGGCGCCATAGCCGATGCGGTGACCGAGGCGGTCGAAGGCCGCCAAGGGCACCAGCATGATGTCGGGAACAACTTCGGCGGCCGCGGGCGACGGCTCGAGGATGCCGAGCGGCCCCAGCATCAGCCGGTCGCCCGGAGACCAGGCGCGAAAGCTCAGCGACTGGCCGCGCGCGGTAACCGTCGGCAGCGCCAGCCGTGCACCGCTTGCGGCAAGCTTTCGCATCAATGGTGCGGGATCGATCTCGCTGCGGATCGGCGAATAGCCGGCGACGACACACCCTTGCGCGACCGGAAACGGCAGCCCCCGCGCGGCGAGCACATCCGCCGCGGCCACGCGCTGCCCTTCACTCAACGCATCGCGCGCCGCAAGCGCGGCAGCGCGGAGGTCGGCCTTCGAACGAGCTGTCGGCGAGGCTGCCATTCGACGTCACATTCCACTGTCGTCACCCGCGAAGGCGGGTGATCCAGTATTCCAGAGACTTCAGTGCTTGTACCGAGACGCTGCAGCGTGCTGGATACCCGCCGAGCCCGTCATCGGGCCCGCCAAGGGCGAGACCCCGGCGGCGGGCTATGACGATAAGGGCTGGACGGACTTTCGGCTGAAACTCGGCCGTCGACAAAACAAATCAATAAAAGTGCGAGGCCACAACGCCGTTGGAACACTCGATCCCGGAGTTCCCTACGAAAGTAGGTGGGCACCATATGTCCGGATCCACGGACCCGGCCAGGGACAGTTCCCTAAAGGATCGATAAGGCCCCGGGGATATTATGGTTCCTGACGCGCGACGCAGCTTCGCAGTGGCAATGTAGCTACGGTTCCTGCAAACCGCCAGCTTTAACGCGGGCGCCTTTGAGCGCGTTGGGGTGAGGGACGGCGCCCTTTCTTACCCTCCCTGCAGGGGGAGGGTCGTCTCGCATCGCAAGATGCGAGACGGGGTGGGGTAATCATCCGCGGCGTTGGTGTTTCAGCGGCATAGCTTCGGCGTCGCGCGAACCATAGAGCTCCACATAAATCCGTTCGAGCACCGCGGTAAGATCCGTGGCGATATCGGAATTCCAGAATCGGACGACGCGGTATCCTTCTTTCTCGAGCCATAGCTGCCGTTTGCGATCTCGCCCGGCGGTCTCGTCGTCGTTGTGATGCCCGCCGTCGAGTTCGACGATGAGACGCGCGGCCGGGCAGAAAAAGTCCACGACGTAAGGACCAATCGGCGCTTGTCGCCGGAAATGGGTTCCCTCGACCGGCAGTTCTTTTAGAGCACGCCATAGTATGCGCTCGTGCGGCGTCGTGTTCGCCCGAAGCTTCTTCGCCGCTCGGCGCACGGATGCTGAGACCATGGTCATCTCGTTCGCGGATAGATCACCCCACCCCGCTTGCTTTGGACGATGCTCCGCATCGCCGAAGCAAGCGACCCTCCCCCTCCAGGGGAGGGTGGCAGAATAGCCCGCCCGGCTTCGATCGTCGCTTGCGGGTTTTTCTGGCTGCGCTTCTTACCCTCCCCTGCAGGGGAGGGTAAGTTTACCCAATCGCCACCCCGCCACCGATCGTCCGGTTCAGCACCTGCGTGGTCTTTTCGATCCGCTCGGCCGCGGCGTTCAGCGCATTGGCGACCGCGGTCTGGGTTGCCTTGACCCGGTCCGCCGCGGCGACGCGGATGTCGCGCAGCTTTCCCAATTCCTCCTCCAGCGTGCGGATGCGCTGATTGGCATCCTGCAGCTCGTCGCACACCGTGAGCGCCGCCATCACGGTCAACCGCGCATCGCCGATCTCGCCGAACTTGCCGCGCAGCGCCTCGACCCGCGATTCCAGACTCTCGGCGAGCCGCAGCAACCGCACCTCCTGTCCTTCCTCGCAGGCCATCCGGTATTGCCGGCCATTGATGGTGACGTTGATGTGGCTCATGGAATTTCTCCTGGACTTTCTCCCGGATTTTCTCCGTCACCGAGCACCGCGCGGATGGTGCCGATCGCCGCGTCCAGCCGTTCAGCGATTTCGCGATTGGCGCGCTCGAGCTTGCGCGATTTCACCAGCGATCCGTCGAGCTCGTCGGCCAGCCGCGACCGATCCGCGCCCAGCGCCTGGATCCGGGTCGCCAGCTCGTCCTCGTCGCGATCGGCTTCGCGCCGTCGCTCGACCGCTCGCTCCAGGCCATCGAGCGCCGCCATCAACCGCCTCGTCGCGGCATCGACGTCGGCGGATGGCTGCTCCGGAGGTAGGGAACCGTTGGCGGGACGTTCGTTCATGCAAACACAAACACACTTCCCCAAGCCGGCCGCGCGGCAAAATCCGCTGTCCGGCAAATGCTTAGACGACGAAATTTACGTGGCCCGCGGGACGAGTGCAACGCTGCCGCGAAGCTATGCACCGCAAAGCAACTTTTAGGCCTTGTAACTCGCTTCCTTGCCTTGGACTCCGGGAACCGAGGTGCTATCCAGCCCCGGACTCTTACGGGTGCCACGCTCAGGTCAACGGTGGGCATCGCTACCAAGCGCTTCATTTCAGACGGATTTTCATCATGACGCAGGTCGACCCTTCCCGCATGGCCAATGCGATCCGCGGGCTCGCGATGGACGCCGTGGAGAAGGCGAAATCCGGACATCCCGGCCTGCCGATGGGCGCCGCCGACATCGCGACCGTGTTGTTCACACAATTTTTGAAATTCGACGCCGCCCACCCCCAATGGCCGGACCGCGACCGCTTCGTGCTGTCGGCCGGACACGGGTCGATGCTGCTCTACGCGTTGCTCTATCTCACCGGCAACGCCGAGATGACGCTCGAGCAGCTCAAGTATTTTCGCCAATTGGGATCGCTGACGCCGGGTCATCCGGAAAATTTCCACACCAAGGGCATCGAGACCACCACCGGTCCGCTCGGCCAGGGCATTGCAACATCGGTCGGCATGGCACTGGCGGAAAAGATGCTCGCCGCCGAATTCGGCAAGAAGATCGTCAGCCATCACACTTACGTGCTGGTTTCCGATGGCGATTTGATGGAGGGCGTGTCGCAGGAGGCGATTGCGCTGGCCGGGCACTGGAAGCTCAACAAGCTGATCGTGCTCTATGACGACAACGGCATTTCGATCGACGGCCCGACATCGCTGTCCGATTCGGTCGACCAGGTGAAGCGCTTCAAGTCAGCCGGCTGGCAGGCCGAGTTGATCGACGGCCAGGATCAGAAGGCGATTGCGGCTGCGATCACGCGGGCGCAAAAATCCAATAAGCCCTCGCTGATCGCCTGCCGCACCACGATCGGCTATGGCGCGCCGACCAAGGCCGGCACCAACAAGGTGCACGGCGAGGCGCTGGGGGCCGAGGAGCTGAAGGGCGCCAAGGAAAAACTCGGCATCTCGCTCGAGCCGTTCTCGGTTCCCGATGACGTCTTGAAGGCTTGGCGCGAGGCGGGCAGTCGTGGCTCTGTGGCGAGAGGAGAGTGGGAAGCGCGTTTTGCCGAGCTCGGCGGCCGCAAGCGCGCCGAGTTCGAGCGCCGCCTCAGGCACGAGCGTCCACCCGCGCTCGCCAAGGCGCTACGAACGCACAAGAAGGCGCTGCTCGTCAGTCCGCTCAATGTCGCCACCCGCAAATCGTCGGAGGCCGCGATCGAGGCGATCGCCGCGGCGATGCCGCTCGAATTCCTGTCGGGCTCCGCCGACTTGACCGGCTCCAACAACAACAAGGCGAAGTCGGCCACCGACTTCTCCGCCAAGACGCCGAAGGGCCGCTTCATCCATTACGGCATCCGCGAGCACGGCATGGCGGCGGCCATGAATGGCATCTTCCTGCATGGCGGCTTCGCGCCGAACGGCGCGACGTTCCTGGTATTCACCGACTATGCCCGTCCGGCGATGCGGCTCGCGGCGCTGATGGGAACCGGCGTCGTCTATGTGATGACCCATGATTCGATCGGGCTCGGCGAGGACGGGCCGACTCACCAGCCGGTCGAGCATCTTTCGGCACTGCGCGCCATTCCCAACATGCGCGTGTTCCGTCCCTGCGACGCGGTCGAAGTCGCCGAATGCTGGGAACTTGCGCTGAACCGCACCAACGGCCCTACAGTGCTGGCGCTGACCCGCCAGAACCTGCCGCAACTGCGTACCACGGCGCCTGCCGACAATCCCTGCGGCCAGGGCGGCTACGAGCTGGTCGCGGCACAAGGCGCCGCCAGGGTGTCGCTGTTCGCCTCCGGTTCCGAGGTCGAGATCGCGGTCGCCGCGCAGAAGCAGCTCACCGAACGCGGCGTCGCCGCGCGCGTCGTCTCGGTACCGTCGCTCGAACTGTTGCTGGCGCAGCCGCCGGAGCAGCAGCAGGCGATCATCGGCAATGCCCCGGTCAAGGTCGCGATCGAGGCCGCGGTGCGCTGGGGCTGGGATGCCCTGATTGGCAGGGATGGCGTTTTTATCGGCATGCACTCTTTCGGTGCCAGCGCCCCGGCCAAGGACCTTTTCAAGCATTTCGGCATTACCGCCGAGGCCGCGGTCAACGCGGCCCTGAAGCGCCTCGGTTAAGGTCTCGGCTGACAGTTGAGATCGCCGGAAAAAAGGACTACGAAAGAGCCATATTTTCCGCTCCCGTCCGGCAGAACCGGGCGTCGGCCCTGAAAACCCTCGTGGGGAACCGTCAAGGTTCCGCGCGGGGGACGACTGGGGCCATTGAATGAACAAGGGTCATCGCAAGGGACAGCGAAGGAGACGACAGATGGCAATCCGCGTCGCAATCAACGGGTTTGGCCGCATCGGCCGCAACATCCTGCGAGCGATCGCCGAGTCCGGCCGCAAGGATATCGAGGTCGTCGGCATCAACGACCTCGGCCCGGTCGAGACCAACGCGCACCTGCTGCGCTTCGATTCGGTTCACGGCCGGTTTCCCGGCACGGTGACGGTCGACGGCGACACGATCAGCCTCGGCAACGGCAAGATCAAGGTCTCGGCCGAACGCGATCCCACCAAGCTGCCCTGGAAGGAACTCGGGGTCGACATCGCGATGGAATGCACCGGCATCTTCACCGCCCGCGACAAGGCCGCAGCCCACCTGACCGCCGGCGCCAAGCGCGTGCTGGTCTCGGCGCCGGCCGACAACGCCGACGCCACCATCGTCTACGGCGTCAACCACGACACGCTGACCAAGCAGCACACGGTCGTCTCCAACGGCTCCTGCACCACCAATTGCCTGGCGCCGGTGGCCAAGGTTCTGAACGACGCGGTCGGCATCGAGACCGGCTTCATGACCACGATCCACGCCTATACCGGCGACCAGCCGACCCTCGATACGCTGCACAAGGATCTCTATCGCGGCCGCGCGGCGGCGATGTCGATGATCCCGACCTCGACGGGGGCCGCGAAGGCGATCGGCCTGGTGCTGCCGGAACTGAAGGGCAAGCTCGACGGCGTCTCGATCCGCGTGCCGGTGCCGAATGTCTCGGTGATCGATCTGAAGATCGTCGCCAAGCGAGCGACCGAGGTCAAGGAAATCAACGAGGCGATGAAGCGCGCCTCTGAGCAGCAGCTCAAGGGCATTCTGGGCTACACCACCGCGCCCAACGTCTCGGTCGACTTCAACCACGACCCGCATTCCGCCACCTTCCACATGGACCAGACCAAGGTGCAGAACGGCAACTTCGTGCGGGTGATGGCCTGGTACGATAACGAATGGGGTTTCTCCAACCGCATGGGCGACACCGCGGTCGCGATGGGGAAGCTGCTCTGATTCTTGGCTTCATGGTTCGAGACGCGCGCCAACAGCGCGCTCCTCACCATGAGGGAAAAACCTCATCCTGAGGAGCCGAGCGCAGCGAGGCGTCTCGAAGGATGGGCCGCGAGAGACCGTCAATGACAAAAACATTCCGCACCCTCGATGACGTCGACGTGAAGGGCAAGCGTGTGCTGCTCCGCGTCGACCTCAACGTGCCCATGGAGAACGGGCGCGTCACCGATGCGACGCGGCTGGAACGCGTCGCGCCGACCATCATCGAAATCTCCGATCACGGCGGCAAGGTGATCCTGCTGGCGCATTTCGGCCGGCCGAAAGGGCGCGACGCGAAGGAGTCGCTGAAACCCGTAGCCGCGGCGCTCGCCGGCGTGATCAAGCGGCCGGTCGCATTCGCCGACGACTGCATCGGCGAGCCGGCGCAAAAAGCGATCGCGGCGATGAAGGACGGCGATATCCTTTGTCTGGAAAACACCCGCTTCCACAAGGAGGAAGAAAAGAACGATCCGGCCTTCGTCGCGGAGCTGGCAAAGCTCGGCGACATCTGGGTCAACGACGCGTTCTCGGCCGCACACCGCGCCCACGCCTCGACCGAAGGCCTCGGCCACAAGCTGCCCGCCTATGCCGGGCGCACCATGCAGGCCGAGCTCGACGCGCTGGCCAAGGCGCTGGAGGCGCCGACCAAGCCGGTGATCGCGATCATCGGCGGCGCCAAAGTGTCCACCAAGATCGACTTGTTGGAAAACCTCGTCACCAAGGTCGATGCGCTGGTGATCGGCGGCGGCATGGCCAATACCTTCCTGCACGCGCAGGGCGTCGGAATCGGCAAGTCGCTCGCCGAGAAGGACCTGGCGGCGACCGCGCTGAAGATCATCGATAAGGCCAACGCGTCGAAATGCGCCATCATCCTGCCCGTCGATGCCGTCGTGGCGTTTCAGTTCGCGGCCAACTCGCCGTCCCATGCCTACGGGCTGGACGCGATCCCCCCTGACGGCATGATCCTCGACGTCGGTCCGCTGTCGACCTCCCGCATCCGTGCCGCGATCGATGACGCGGCGACCCTGGTCTGGAACGGCCCGCTCGGGGCCTTCGAGATGACGCCGTTCGACCGCGGCACCGTGGTGGCGGCCAGGCATGCGGCCGAGCGCACCAGGGCGAAGAAGCTGATCTCGGTCGCCGGCGGCGGCGACACGGTCGCGGCGCTCAATCAGGCCGGCGTGGCCGGTGATTTTACCTATGTTTCGACCGCCGGCGGCGCGTTTCTTGAATGGATGGAGGGGAAACCCTTGCCCGGTGTCGAGGTTCTGAAAGTAAGGTAGTTTGGGCGATATCGGGCGTCACTGCCCCAACGCGGAGAACAGGACAGATGGCTCGCATCACGTTGCGTCAATTGCTCGACCACGCGGCGGAACACGACTACGGCGTGCCGGCCTTCAACATCAACAACATGGAGCAGGCGCTGGCGATCATGGACGCCGCCTCCACGCTGGATGCGCCCGTCATCATCCAGGCCTCGCGCGGCGCCCGCTCCTACGCCAACGACGTGATGCTGCGGCACATGATGGATGCGGTCACCGAGATCTATCCGCAAATCCCGGTCTGCGTGCATCTCGATCACGGCAACGAACCCGCGACCTGCATGACCGCGATCCAGGCCGGCTTCACCTCGGTGATGATGGACGGCTCGCTGAAGACCGACGGCAAGACGCCGGGCGACTGGGAATACAATGTCGGCGTCACCAGGACGGTCACCGACATGGCCCATCTCGGCGGCATCTCGGTCGAGGGCGAGCTCGGCGTGCTGGGCTCGCTCGAGACCGGCATGGGCGACAAGGAGGACGGCCACGGCGCGGAGGGAAAACTCTCCCACGACCAGCTCCTCACCAATCCGGACGAGGCCGTGAAATTCGTCAAGGAAACCAAGGTCGATGCGCTGGCCATCGCGATGGGAACCTCGCACGGCGCCTACAAGTTCACCCGCAAGCCTGACGGCGACATCCTCGCCATGAAGGTGATCGAGGAAATCCACCGCAAGCTGCCGAACACCCATCTGGTGATGCACGGTTCCTCCTCGGTGCCGCAGGATCTGCAGGACATCATCAACGCCAACGGCGGCAAGATGAAACCGACCTGGGGCGTGCCGGTCGCCGAAATTCAGCGCGGCATCAAGAACGGCGTGCGCAAGATCAACATCGACACCGACAACCGCATGGCGATGACCGGTCAGATCCGCAAGGTCCTGCACGACAATCCGGAAGAGTTCGATCCGCGCAAATATTTGAAGCCCGCGATGGAAGCCATGACCAAGCTGTGCAAGCAGCGGCTGGCCGAGTTCAATACCGCAGGGCAAGCCAGCAAGATCAAGAAGGTCCTGACCCCTGCCGAGATGGCGAAGCGCTACAGCAAGGGTGAGCTTGACCCCAAAGTTGCTTGAAGGTTGCTTGAGGGTTGCCTGACGGCGGGGCCGGGCCCGCCGCCTGCGACCAATGTACCCTCGGCAATTGCCCGAGAACCGCCTATTTTGGTCTGCAAGAGCGTTTTCCAGCGAGGCCTGCCTTAAGCCCGCCTTTGGTCTATCTTTCGGTCGACCTTGGGCGCACCCAGGTGGGCACCGATCCCCGTGACGAAGACGCGTCAGAACAAAGCAACACGCTCTGGAGGACGCCCCAATGAACCTTTCCAATCTCACCGAACTCAACAAGGTCGCAACTGCCATGGTGACGCCCGGCAAGGGCATCCTCGCCGCCGACGAATCCTCCGGCACGATCAAGAAGCGTTTTGACGCCATCGGCGTGGAATCGACCGAGGAGAGCCGCCGCGACTACCGCGAGATGCTGTTCCGTTCCACCGAGGCGATGAGCAAGCACATTTCCGGCGTCATCCTGTATGACGAAACCATCTGGCAAACCGCCCGCGACGGCACGCCGCTGGTCAAGCTGATCGAACAATCCGGCGCGATCCCCGGCATCAAGGTCGACGAGGGAACACAGGCCCTGCCGAACTGTCCGGGCGAACTCATCACCGTGGGCCTCGACAAGCTCGCCGAGCGCCTGAAGAAATACTACGAGCGCGGCGCGCGGTTTGCGAAATGGCGGGCGGTGATCGATATCGGCAGCAATATCCCGACCATGACGGCGATCCGCGTCAATGCGCATGCGCTGGCGCGTTACGCTGCGCTGTGCCAGGCCGCACAGATCGTTCCGATCGTCGAGCCGGAGGTGCTGATGGACGGCGATCACGACATCGATCGCTGCTACGAGGTGACGAGCGGCGTGCTCAACAAGACGTTCCGGGAATTATGCGCCCAGCGCGTCGCGCTCGAAGGCATGATCCTGAAACCCAACATGGCGGTTTCCGGCAAGAAGTGCCCGAAGCAGGCGCCCGTCGCGGAGGTCGCCGAGAAGACTATTCGCCTGTTGAAGGCCTGCGTGCCTGCCGCGGTGCCCGGCATCGCCTTCCTCTCCGGCGGACAATCCGACGAACAGGCGACCGCGCATCTCGACGCCATGAACCGGCTCGGCCCGCTGCCCTGGCGGCTGACCTTCTCCTACGGCCGGGCGCTGCAGGCGGCGCCGCAAAAGGCGTGGTCGGGCAAGGCCGAGAATGTCGCCGCCGGCCAGCGCGCCTTTTCCCATCGCGCGCGCATGAACGCGCTTGCGAGCAAGGGCGAGTGGGAAAGCGGCCTGGAAAAGAAGGCGGCATAGCGTTGGCCGCCAAACCCGTTCCGTCGCGCCCTGCGCCGAGGCTCTATCTGGCAACGCCCGTTGTCGACGATCCCTCCTCGCTCGCAGCCAGCCTGCCGGGATTGCTCGCCGCCGCCGACATCGCCGCGGTGCTGGTGCGGCTGAAGGAAGCCGACCCGCGCGGCATGATCGCGCGCATCAAGGCGTTGGCGCCCGCGATCCAGAATGCCGGCGCGGCGCTTTTGCTCGACGGTCATGTCGAACTGGTCGCCCGCTCCGGCGCCGATGGCGCGCATCTGTGCGGCATCGCCGCGCTGGAGGAGGCGGTGCCGAGTCTAAAACCCGACCGCATCGCCGGCGCCGGCGGGCTGGCAACGCGGCACGACTCGATGGCCGCGGGCGAGCTCGGGGCGGACTACGTACTGTTCGGCGAGCCCGACGCGCTCGGGCGGCGGCCATCGATGGAGGCGATCGCGGAGCGGCTCGGATGGTGGGCCGAACTGTTCGAGCCGCCCTGCGTCGGCTACGCCGCCTCGCGCGAAGAGGCGCACGAGTTTGCGCTCGCCGGCGCGGATTTCGTGCTGGTCGGCAATGCGGTCTGGGCCGATGCGCGCGGTGCGGCGACGGCGCTCGCTGAGATCGGCCAAACCATCCGCCAGGCCCATGTGGCGAGTTCCGCACCCGCCAGAGCCGGTCAGGGTTAGCATTCGCTGATGAAGACCTTTCGCCGATGAAGACTTTTCGCCGATGAAGACTTGGCGCCCGATATCGATCCTGGCCTTCTCCTTGGCCGTTTCGCTCGCGCTCGCTGCGCCCGCCGCGGCGCAGCTTTCGCTGACGCCACCTGCCCTCCAGGCGCCTGCGACCAAGCCCGCGGCGACGCCGAACGCGAAGCCGCACACCGTCGCCAAGAAGCCGGCAGCGCCCGAAGCCAAGCCGGCCGCGCCCGCAGCCAGGCCTCCGGCGGCCGCGACCGTGACGCCGGCACCCGCGCCGCAGGATCCCCACGTCGACCTGGTGTATGGCGCCTATCAGCGCGGCGAGTACAAGACCGCATTCGATCTCGCAACCGCGCGGGCGCAGGCCGGCGACGTCAAGGCCATGACAATGCTCGGCGAGCTCTACGCCAACGCGCAGGGCGTCAAGCGCGACTATGCGAGGGCGGACGACTGGTACAGGCGCGCTGCCGACGGCGGCGACCGCGAGGCAATGTTCGAGCTTGCGATGATGCGGATCGCCGGCCGCGGCGGCGCGGTCGACAAGCAGGAGGCCGTGAAGCTCCTGGCCTCAGCCGCCAAGCTCGGCGAACCCAAGGCCGCCTATAATCTGGCGCTGCTCTATATCGACGGCCAGACGCTGCCGCAGGATCTGGGCCGCGCCGCCGAATTGCTGCGCGTGGCCGCCGATTCCGGCAATCCCGAAGCGCAATACGCGCTCGCGACCTTCTACAAGGAGGGTACCGGCGTCCCCAAGGACATCGAAAAATCGGTGCGGTTGTTGCAGGCCGCCTCCGTCGCCGAAAATGTCGACGCCGAGGTCGAATATGCGATTGCGCTCTTTAACGGCACCGGCACGCCGAAAAACGAAGCCGCCGCGGTGGCGCTGTTGCGCAAGGCCTCCCAGCAAAACAGCCCGATCGCGCAAAACCGCCTCGCGCACGTGCTGGTGACCGGACTGGGCGCGCCGATGGACAAAATCGAGGGGCTGAAATGGCACGTGATCGCAAAAACCGCGGGCAAGGGCGACCTGTTTCTGGACGAGGCATACGCCCAGCTCAGCCCCGAGGACCGCGCCAAGGTCGAGGCCGCGGCGCGCCGCTGGCTCGGCGTCAAATGATCCGCTTGACGGCGGCGTAGGCGCAGGGCACCCAGTCCGCCAGTCAATGACGGCATCGGGCCGTTCGCCTCACCTTGAAGCCGGATCCATGCTGTACTCAGCCCTCATCAACGTCATGGTCAAGGCCGCGCGCCGCGCCGGCCGCAGCCTCAAACGCGATCTCGGCGAAATCGAGCATCTGCAGGTATCGCTGAAGGGGCCGGCCAATTTCGTCTCGCTCGCCGACAAGCGTTCGGAGGAAATGCTCTACACCGACCTCGCCAAGGCGCGGCCGGGTTACGGCTTCATCGGCGAAGAGGGCGGAAATCGCGAGGGCGCCGACAAGACCCACACCTGGATCGTCGATCCGCTCGATGGCACCACCAACTTCCTGCACGGCATTCCGCAATTTGCGATCGCGATCGCGCTCAAGCGCGAAGACACGATCATTGCCGGCGTGATCTACAACCCCGCCAATGAAGAGCTCTACATCGCCGAGCGCGGCAAGGGCGCCTTCCTGAACGACCAGCGCATCCGCGTCGCCGGCCGCCGCAAGCTCGGCGAATGCGTGATCGGCTGCGGGCTGCCGCATATCGGGCGCGGCGACCATGAGCTGTCGCGCCGCGAGATGACCGAAATCCAGGACAAGGTCGCAGGGCTCCGCCGCTTCGGCGCCGCCGCGCTCGACATGGCCTTCATCGCCACCGGACGGCTCGACGGCTATTGGGAGCGCAATCTGCAGGCCTGGGACATCGCGGCCGGCCAGATCATCGTGCGCGAGGCGGGCGGCATCGTCTCAGGCCTCGATGGCAATGACGACGCGCTGACAAGCGGCAACGTGATCTGCGGCAATGAATATGTCCACGCCGAGCTGTTGAAGATTCTGAAGCCGCTGCACAAGTGACGGCGGTCTCGTGTCGCGAACGCGATGCAACACGGACGCGCAGATCCGGGACCCAATCGCAAAGCAAGGGACTCCGGATCAGCAGCGCCTCGAAGGCGCGCGTGAACGCGCTGATGGCGCCGCGCAGCGTCCGCGGAACGCCGAAGGTTGGCGGGCGCAGTCGCGTCGTCCCTTTCATCCGAAACTGGCTGACGCCCAATACGATGGCATCGAAAACGAAGCTCATGTGACCACCGCCTTCTGCGGCGGCAGCGGCAAGAAGGCGCTGGTGCGCGACTGATAGTCGCGATAGCGCTCGCCTCGGGAGCGCAGCATCTGCGCTTCCAACGGCGGAATGCCGGTGACGTGGACCAGGATCCAGTACATGAAAGCCGGCGCCAATAGGCTGGCCCAGCCCCAAGGATAATAAGCATAGTCAGCGTAGTCAGGCGACAGCGCGATCACGGGATAGGCGAACCAGCCGAGCCACTCGAAGAAATAATTGGGATGGCGCGACCAGCGCCAAAGCCCGGCATCGCAGACCCGCCCCCCGTTGGCGGGACGCTTGCGGAAGGCCGTCAGTTGGGCGTCCGCCAGCGCTTCGCCGGCGATACCGACCACAAGGATCAGCGCACCGA
>Ga0307479_10001140_pt1 | contig 24062 bp, 18 predicted proteins | sample atmos_gasesECM4C_FD_203743 | JGI IMG/M metagenome (GOLD analysis project Ga0307479, IMG submission 203743) | Hardwood forest soil microbial communities from Morgan-Monroe State Forest, Indiana, United States - atmos_gasesECM4C_515 | ecosystem: Environmental > Terrestrial > Soil > Temperate... | reverse complement strand
GGCGATGAGGAGAGATGAATGGCACTCAACCTGGAAGACAAGAAGGCGCTCGTAGCGGAAGTGGCCGCTGTGGCTCAGAAGGCCCAGTCGGTCGTGGCCGCCGAGTACCGCGGGCTGACGGTTTCGCAGATGACCGAGCTGCGTGCCAGGGCGAGAAAGCAGGGCGTGTACATGCGTGTCGTGAAAAACACGCTGGCACGCAAGGCGCTCGCCGGCACGTCGTTCGAGACGCTGGGACCGAAGCTCAAGGGGCCTCTGGTGCTGGCTTTTTCGAAGGACGATCCGGGCGCGGCTGCGCGCGTGGTGAAGGACTTCGCCAGGGCCCACGAGAAGCTCGTGGCGACCCTCGTGTCGCTCGGCGGGCAGGTATTGCCCGGCGGCGATCTCGAGAAGGTGGCGAGTCTGCCGACTCGCGAGCAGGCGTTGTCGATGCTGCTCGGCGTGCTCAAGGCGCCGGTGCAGAAACTCGTCGGCACGCTGGCCGCGCCGGCATCGAAGCTCGCCCGCACCGTCGCCGCGGTTCGCGACCAGAAACAGGCCGCGGGCGCTTAACTGTCAGCAAGCAACTTTTTTGGAGACTCACATGGCTGTCAACAAAGACGAAATCCTCGATGCAATTTCCAAGATGACTCTTCTCGAGGTCATGGAACTCGTTTCCGACATGGAGAAGAAATTCGGCGTCACTGCCGCCGCCCCCGTAGCCGTCGCTGCGGCCCCGGGCGCAGGCGCCGCCGCGGCCGCTCCCGCCGAGGAGAAGACGGAGTTCACCGTCACCCTCAAGGAGTATCCGGCCGACAAGAAGGTGACCGTGATCAAGGTGATCCGCGAGATCACGGGCCTCGGCTTGAAGGAGGCGAAGGACCTGGTGGAGGGCGCGCCCTCGACCGTCAAGGAAGCCGTTTCCAAGGCCGATTCCGACACGATGAAGAAGAAGCTCGAGGAAGCTGGCGCGAAGGTGGAGGTCAAGTAGACCTCCATGCGCTTCCCCCTCTCCGTCCGCGGTCGGGTCGCGGTGCGACCTGCTCGCGGACGGCGGGGGGTGTTGAGTGTTGTTTGGCACGCTGGCCGAGACGGCCAGATGTGTAGCGGGCAAAAGTCACGCCTTTTGCCCGCGGGCGCAACAGCGCTGTTCGATTGGCCTGCTGAAATCGCCTCGGCGATTTCAGCCAATAGACTAGATCAGAGGTGACCTCCAGATGGCTTACTCCTTCACCGAGAAGAAGCGCATCCGCAAGAACTTCGGCAAGCAGGCGAGCATTCTCGATACGCCGTACCTGCTGGCCATTCAGCTCGATTCCTATCGCACCTTCCTTCAGGTCGACAAGCCTGAGGAGGCGCGCGGGCGCATCGGCCTGCACGCCGCATTCCAGAGCGTGTTCCCGATCTCGAGCTACAGCGGCAACGCCTCTCTCGAGTACGTCAGCTACCGGCTCGGCGAGCCGGTGTTCGACGTCAAGGAGTGCCAGCTGCGCGGCCTCACCTACGCCGCCCCGCTGCGCGTCAAGGTGCGCCTCATCGTCCTCGACAAGGAAGCCGCCGGCGCCAAGAAGCCGGTGAAGGACGTGCGCGAGCAGGAGGTCTACCTCGGCGAGCTGCCGCTCATGACCGACAACGGCACCTTCGTCATCAACGGCACCGAGCGCGTCATCGTCTCGCAGCTGCACCGCTCACCCGGGGTGTTCTTCGATCACGACCGCGGCAAGACCCACTCCTCGGGGAAGCTGCTGTTCTCCGCGCGCATCATTCCCTACCGCGGCTCGTGGCTCGACTTCGAGTTCGACCCGAGGGACTGCGTGTTCGCGCGCATCGACCGGCGGCGCAAGCTCCCGGTGACGATCATCCTGCGTGCGCTCGGCATGAACGAGTCCGAGATCCTCGCGACCTTCTTTGAGACCAACACCTTCTATCTCAGCCGCGATGAGGTCGCGCTGCAGCTGGTTCCCCAGCGCCTGCGCGGCGAGACCGCGACCTTCGAGATCCGCATCGGCGAGCAGGTGATCGTGGAAGAGGGCCGGCGCATCACCGCGCGCCACGTCCGTCAGCTCGAAGACGCCAAGGTGACGCGCCTGCGCGTGCCGCGCGAGTACGTCTACGGCAAGATCCTCGCCCACGACGTCGTCAACACCGAGACCGGCGAGATTCTCGCCAAGGCCAACGAGGTGCTGACCGCGGCTTCGGTCGAGAAGCTGATCGAGGCGAACATCGCGCAGGTCAACACGCTGTATACCAACGATCTCGACCGCGGCCCGTACATCTCCGACACGCTGCGCATCGACCCCACCAAGACGCGCCTCGAGGCGCTGGTGGAGATCTACCGCATGATGCGTCCCGGCGAGCCGCCGACCAAGGACGCCGCGGAGAACCTGTTCGCGAACCTGTTCTTCAACCCCGAGCGCTATGACCTCTCGGGCGTCGGCCGCATGAAGTTCAACCGCCGCGTGGGCCGCAAGGAAATCCTGGGTCCCGGCATCCTCTACGACTTCAAGTACGCGAGCAGCCGCACGGACGAGCTCTCCAAGCGCCTGGTGGCCGAGTACGGCCCGATGTCGGACGTCATCGACGTGCTGAAGGTCCTCATCGACATCCGTAACGGCAACGGCCAGGTGGACGATATCGACCACCTGGGCAACCGCCGCGTCCGCAGCGTTGGCGAGATGGCCGAGAACGCCTTCCGCGTCGGCCTGGTGCGGGTCGAGCGTGCCGTCAAGGAGCGCCTGACGATCGCCGAGACCGAGCCGCTGATGCCGCAGGAGATGATCAACGCCAAGCCGGTGGCGGCCGCGGTCAAGGAGTTCTTCGGCTCCTCGCAGCTCTCGCAGTTCATGGACCAGAACAACCCGCTCTCGGAAGTCACCCACAAGCGGCGCGTCTCCGCGCTCGGGCCGGGGGGACTCACGCGCGAGCGCGCGGGCTTCGAGGTGCGCGACGTGCACCCGACCCACTACGGGCGCGTCTGCCCGATCGAGACGCCGGAAGGCCCGAACATCGGCCTCATCAACTCGCTCTCGGTCTACGCGCGCACCAATCAGTACGGCTTCCTCGAGACGCCGTACCGGCGCGTCGAGAACGGCGCGGTGACGGATAAGATTGATTTCCTGTCGGCGATCGAGGAAGGCGAGTTCGCGATCGCGCAGGCGAACGCGGTGCTGGGGCCGAAGGGCGAGCTCACCGACGAGCTCGTGTCCTGCCGCTTCCAGAACGAGTTCACGCTGATGCCGCGCGACCGCATCAACTACATGGACGTGTCGCCGAAGCAGATCGTGTCGGTGGCCGCCTCGCTCATCCCGTTCCTCGAGCACGACGACGCCAACCGCGCGCTCATGGGCTCCAACATGCAGCGCCAGGCGGTGCCGACGCTGCGCAGCGAGACGCCGCTGGTCGGGACCGGCATGGAGCGCCCGGTGGCGATCGACTCGGGCGTCACCGTGATCGCCCGCCGCGGCGGCGCCGTGGACTCGGTCGATGCCGCGCGCATCGTGGTGCGGGTGAACGACGAGGAGACGACCGCGGGCGAGCCCGGTGTCGACATCTACAACCTCACCAAGTACACGCGCTCGAACCAGAACACCTGCATCAACCAGCGGCCGCTGGTGAACGCCGGCGACGTGATCGCCCGCGGCGACGTGCTGGCCGACGGTCCCTCGACGCACCTGGGCGAGCTCGCCCTCGGGCAGAACCTGCTGGTCGCGTTCATGCCGTGGAACGGCTACAACTTCGAAGATTCGATCCTCATCTCCGAGCGCGTGGTGGAGGAAGACCGCTTCACGACGATCCATATCGAGGAGCTCACCTGCGTCGCCCGTGACACCAAGCTCGGACCCGAGGAGATCACCGCCGACATCCCCAACGTCGGCGACGCGGCGCTCGCCAAGCTCGACGAGGCGGGCATCGCCTTCATCGGCGCCGAGGTCAAGGCCGGCGACATCCTGGTCGGCAAGGTCACGCCGAAGGGCGAGACCCAGCTCACTCCGGAGGAGAAGCTGCTGCGGGCGATCTTCGGCGAGAAGGCCTCCGACGTGAAGGACACGGGGCTGCGCGTGCCGCCCGGCATGGACGGCACCGTGATCGACGTGCGCGTCTTCACCCGCGACGGCGTGGAGAAGGACTCGCGCGCGCTCTCGATCGAGAAGGCCGAGATCGAGCGGGTCCGCAAGGACTTTGCCGATCAGCAGCGCATCCTCGAGGACGACCTGTTCCAGCGCGTGCGCGGCATGCTCGTCGGCCAGAGCGCGGCGGGCGGGCCGAAGAAGCTCAAGAGCGGCACCAGGATCACCAGCGAGTACCTCGACGAGGTGACGCGCGAAGAGTGGTTCGAAATCCGGCTCGAGGACGAGGACGCGAACAGCCAGCTCGAGCAGGCCTCCGAGCGCCTCAAGGCGCAGCGCAAGGCCTTCGAGAAGCGCCTCGACGACAAGCGCGCCAAAATCACCGCGGGCGATGACCTCGCACCCGGCGTGCTCAAGATGGTCAAGGTGTACCTCGCGGTGAAGCGCCGCGTGCAGCCGGGCGACAAGATGGCCGGCCGCCACGGCAACAAGGGCGTGATCTCGACCATCGTTCCGGTCGAGGACATGCCCTACCTCGAGGACGGCACTCCGGTGGACGTGGTGCTGAACCCGCTCGGCGTGCCCTCGCGCATGAACGTCGGGCAGGTGCTCGAGACTCACCTCGGCTGGGCGGCCAAGGGCGTCGGCCTCAAGATCGGGCGGATGCTGGAAGCCCAGGCGGCGGCGGCAGAGCTGCGCGGCTTCCTCAAGCAGATCTACAACGAGACCGGCGGCCAGCGCGAAGAGATCGACAGCCTGGGCGATGCGGATCTCACGCAGCTCGCGAGGAACCTGTCGGCCGGGGTGCCGATGGCGACGCCGGTGTTCGACGGCGCGAGCGAGCAGGAGATCAAGCGCATGCTGAAGCTCGCAGACCTGCCGCTCAACGGCCAGACCTACCTCTACGACGGCCGCACCGGCGAGCGTTTCGAGCGCCAGGTGACGGTCGGCTACATGTACATGCTGAAGCTGAATCACCTGGTCGACGACAAGATGCACGCGCGCTCGACCGGGCCTTACAGCCTGGTGACGCAGCAGCCCTTGGGCGGCAAGGCGCAGTTCGGCGGCCAGCGCTTCGGCGAGATGGAGGTATGGGCGCTCGAGGCCTACGGCGCCTCCTACACGCTGCAGGAGATGCTGACCGTCAAGTCGGACGACGTGAACGGCCGCACCAAGATGTACAAGAACATCGTCGACGGCAACCATCAGATGGATGCCGGCATGCCGGAGTCCTTCAACGTACTGGTGAAGGAAATCCGCTCGCTCGGCATCAATATGGAACTGGAGCAGGACTAACTCATGAAAGACTTACTCAAGCTCTTCAGACAGCACGCTCCGGTCGAGCACTTCGATTCGATCAAGATCGGGCTGGCGTCGCCGGAGATGATCCGGGCGTGGTCGTACGGCGAGGTGAAGAAGCCGGAGACCATCAACTACCGCACCTTCAAGCCGGAGCGGGACGGACTGTTCTGCGCCAAGATCTTCGGTCCGGTGAAGGACTACGAGTGCCTGTGCGGCAAGTACAAGCGCCTCAAGCACCGCGGCGTGGTCTGCGAGAAGTGCGGCGTCGAGGTGACTCAGGCCAAGGTGCGCCGCGAGCGCATGGGTCACATCGAGCTCGCGAGTCCCACTGCCCACATCTGGTTCCTGAAGTCGCTGCCGTCGCGCATCGGACTGATGCTCGACATGACGCTGCGCGAGATCGAGCGGGTGCTGTACTTCGAGGCCTTCGTGGTCATCGAGCCCGGCATGACGCCGATGCAGCGCGGCCAGCTGCTGACGGATGAGATGTACCTCGAGGCCATCGAGGAGCACGGCGATGAATTCGACGCGCGCATGGGCGCCGAGGCGGTGTTCGAGCTGCTGCGCACCATCGATCTCAACGCCGAGATCGCCAAGGTGCGGGAGGAGATGGCCGGCACCTCGTCCGAGACCAAGCTCAAGCGCCTGTCGAAGCGCCTGAAGCTCATCGAGTCGTTCGTCGAGTCGGGCAACAAGCCCGAGTGGATGGTGATGACGGTGCTGCCGGTGCTGCCGCCGGATCTGCGCCCGCTGGTGCCGCTCGACGGCGGCCGCTTCGCCACCAGCGACCTGAACGACCTCTACCGCCGCGTCATCAACCGCAACAACCGCCTGCGCCGGCTCCTCGAGCTCAACGCGCCCGATATCATCGTGCGCAACGAGAAGCGCATGCTGCAGGAGGCGGTCGATGCGCTGCTCGACAACGGCCGCCGGGGACGCGCCATCACCGGCACCAACAAGCGCCCGCTCAAGTCGCTCGCCGACATGATCAAGGGCAAGCAGGGCCGGTTCCGCCAGAACCTGCTCGGCAAGCGCGTCGACTACTCGGGCCGCTCGGTCATCGTGGTCGGCCCGCAGCTGCGCCTGCACCAGTGCGGGCTGCCGAAGAAGATGGCGCTCGAGCTCTTCAAGCCCTTCATCTTCCAGAAGCTGCAGCTGCGCGGCGAAGCCTCCACCATCAAGGCCGCCAAGCGCCTGGTGGAGCGCGAGGGACCGGAGGTGTGGGACATCCTCGAGGAGGTCATTCGCGAGCATCCGGTGCTCCTCAACCGCGCGCCGACGCTGCACCGCCTCGGTATCCAGGCGTTCGAGCCGCTGCTGGTCGAGGGCAAGGCGATCCAGCTGCACCCGCTGGTCTGCACCGCCTTCAACGCCGACTTCGACGGCGACCAGATGGCCGTCCACGTGCCGCTGTCCCTCGAGGCTCAGCTCGAGGCCCGCGCGCTCATGATGTCGTCCAACAACATCCTCTCGCCCGCCAACGGCGACCCGATCATCGTGCCCTCCCAGGACGTGGTGCTCGGGCTCTACTACATGACGCGCGAGAAGATCGGAGCGCGGGGCGAGGGCATGTTCTTCGCCGACGTCGGCGAGGTGCACCGCGCCTATGAGAGCCGCGGCGTGGATCTTCAGGCCAGGGTGCGCGTGCGCCTGCGCGAGAGTCTCAAGGGCGAGGGCGGTACGCTGACCGAGCAGACGCGCATCGTCGACACCACCGTCGGCCGCGCGCTGCTCTCCGAGATTCTGCCGAAGGGCCTGTCCTTCGATCTCATCAACCAGGACATGACCAAGAAGGCGATCTCCGCGACCATCAACGCCTGCTACCGGGCGCTGGGGCTGAAGGAAACCGTGGTGTTCGCCGACCAGCTCATGTACACGGGCTTCCACTACGCGACCCGTGCCGGCGTCTCCTTCGGCATCGACGACATCGTCATCCCGGAGCAGAAGACCCGCATCGTCACCTCCGCCGATCGCGAGGTGAAGGAGATCCAGGACCAGTACGCCTCAGGATTAGTCACCAACGGCGAGCGCTACAACAAGGTGGTCGACATCTGGTCGCGCGCCAATGACCAGGTGGCGAAGGCCATGATGGAGAAGCTCGGCACCGAGGAGGCGACCGACTCGAGGGGCGGCCACCACAAGCAGAAGTCCTTCAACTCGATCTTCATGATGGCCGACTCGGGGGCGCGCGGTTCCGCGGCGCAGATCCGCCAGCTGGCCGGCATGCGCGGCCTGATGGCCAAGCCCGACGGCTCGATCATCGAGACGCCGATCACGGCGAACTTCCGCGAGGGCCTGAACGTTCTGCAGTACTTCATCTCGACTCACGGCGCCCGCAAGGGCCTCGCGGACACGGCGTTGAAGACTGCGAACTCGGGCTATCTGACGCGGCGGCTGGTCGACGTGGCGCAGGACCTGGTCGTCACCGAGGAGGACTGCGGCACGACCAACGGCCTCGCCATGACCCCGCTCGTCGAGGGCGGCGATGTGGTCGAGGCGCTCGGCGAGCGCGTGCTCGGGCGGGTACTGGCGGAAGACATCGCCAGGCCCGGCGCGCCCAAGGAAGTGCTGATCCCCACCGGGACGCTGCTCGATGAGAAGCTGGTGCGGCTGCTCGAGCAGGAGGGCGTGGACCAGATCAAGGTCCGCTCGCCCATCACCTGCCAGACCCGCTACGGCGTCTGCTCGCACTGCTACGGGCGTGATCTTGCGCGCGGCCGGCCGATCTCGATCGGCGAGGCGGTGGGCGTCATCGCCGCGCAGTCGATCGGCGAGCCGGGCACGCAGCTCACCATGCGAACCTTCCACATCGGTGGTGCGGCGTCGCGGGCCGCGGCCGCTTCCAGCGTCGAGGTGCGCAACAAGGGCCTGATCCGCTTCCACCACGTGAAGACGGTGCCGCACGAGAAGGGGCACCTGGTGGCGGTATCCCGCTCGGGCGAGCTCGGCGTGGTCGATGACTTCGGCCGCGAGCGCGAGCGCTACAAGATCCCCTATGGCGCCATGATCAGCGCCAAGGAGAACGCCACGGTGAGCGCGGGCCAGGTCGTCGCGACCTGGGATCCGCATACTCACCCGGTCATCACCGAGGTCGCGGGCTTCGTGAAGTTCCAGGACTTCGTCGACGGCCTCACCGTCACCTCGCAGGTGGACGAGGTCACGGGGCTCACCAGCACCGTGGTGCTCGATACCAAGCAGCGCGGCGGCAAGGACCTGCGCGCCACCATCAAGCTGGTGAACGGCAAGGGCAAGGAAGTGACCTTCGCCAACACCGAGATCCCGGCGGTCTACACGCTGCCACCGGGCGCGCTCGTCAGCCTGGTCGACGGGGCACGGGTGTCGGTGGGCGACGTCATCGCCCGCATCCCTCAGGAGTCCTCGAAGACCCGCGACATCACCGGCGGTCTGCCGCGCGTCGCGGACCTGTTCGAGGCCAGGAAACCGAAGGACCCGGCGATCCTCGCCGAGAAGTCGGGCACCGTGAGCTTCGGCAAGGAGACCAAGGGCAAGCGGCGGCTGATCATCACTTCCGACGAGAGCGAGAAGGGCGAGAAATACGAGGAGCTGATTCCCAAGTGGCGCCAGCTCAACGTGTTCGAGGGTGAGACGGTCGAGCGTGGCGAAGTGATCGCCGACGGCGAGCCGAACCCGCACGACATCCTGCGCCTGCAGGGCGTCGAGGCACTCGCCAACTACCTCGTGCGCGAGATCCAGGACGTCTACCGCCTGCAGGGCGTGAAGATCAACGACAAGCACATCGAGGTGATCATCCGCCAGATGCTGCGCAAGACCGAGGTGCAGGAGGCCGGAGAGACGGCGCTGCTGCGCGGTGAGCAGCTCGACCGGGCGCGCGCGCTCGACGTGAATGATCGCGCGCAGCAGGGTGGCAAGAAGGGCGCGCGGCTGCAGCCGGTGCTGCTCGGCATCACCAAGGCGAGCCTCGCGACCGAGTCGTTCATCTCCGCGGCCTCCTTCCAGGAGACCACGCGCGTGCTGACCGAGGCCGCGGTGCGGGGACTCAAGGACGATCTGCGGGGACTCAAGGAGAACGTCATCGTCGGACGCCTCATCCCGGCGGGCACGGGCTTCGCAGCCCACGAGTCCCGCCGGCGCAAGCTCGAGGGCACCGAGCGCCGCAGCTTCATGGACGTGGGCGGCGGGTTGCCGGAGAGCGAAGAGGGCGCGAGCGTCGGAGAAGAGTCGGAGAGCGCCGCGGGCTAGTCCCCGGCCATAGCTCAACGCTCAAACGGGCCGGCGAGAGATCGCCGGCCCTTTTTTTGGCGCAGCTGCGTCGGCGTACGGACGATGTCGACGCGCCGACCGTGAGCCCTTCGGCGCAAGCCGTTCGGCTCAAGAACGGCTCAACCGCTTTGGCTCACGCGAGGCCCTCAAACCCTCGCATTCGCGTGCCACCGTTCGCGCAAAGCAATTCACTCAGGAGAGTCATATGCGCATCAAGCATCATTACGGATCTGCCTTGACGACGGGCGCGCTGCTGCTGTGTTGCCTCCCGGCAGGATCGGCGGTAGGGCGAACGCAACTGCTCGGCGGGCTGCTGCCCTCGCCGACCTCCGGCGCAGGCGCTGTCACCGGACAGGCAGCGGCGGCGCAAGTCACTCTGCTCGGACTGCTGGGCACGGCGACGTCGGCCAGTCTCGCGAGCACCGGGATCTCGAGCACCAATGCCGAGAGCGACCTCGGCCAGGCAGGCGGAAGTATCCTGTCGGTGCTGAGCGCCGAAGTCCCCACCTCGGCGACCTACAGCTACGCCAATCAGGTCGACTCGGCGGCTTCACTCGGGAACCTGGCTCTGACCGTTGCCGGCGTCACGGTCGCCGCCGACTCGGTGGTGGCAGAGGCCTCGCAGGTCCTGGGCGCCGCGGGCACCGGGACCTCGTACATCGGCAATCTCACCGTCAACGGCATACCGATCGCGGTCACCGGGGCCCCCAATCAGACCATCCCGGTGGCCGGTGGCCAGCTGGTTCTGAACGAGCAGACCGTCTCCTCGAGCGGCGCTGCCGTGGTGAACGCGCTTCACATGACGATCAACGGTGTTGCCGATGTGGTGGTCGGATCCGCCACCGCGGCCATTTCCTAGAGTCCGGGAGGAAGCCATGAGCAAGCAGCAAGGGCGAGCAATTGCGAAGTCCTTAGTCGTGGTCCTGGTGGTGGGGGTCGTGGTCCTGGCGCTGACCATCAAGAGTATCCCGGCGGCACTGGCCTGGGCGGAAGTCCCCTCGCCGTGCGACTTCACCACCGGCGGAGGCTTCATTCTCATCGCGCCGGGAACCGCAGCATCGCCGCTCGCGGAAACCGGCGACAAGGCGAACTTCGGCCTGGTCGGCGGGTGCAAGAACGGCGGCTTCTTCGGCCACGTGAACTATGTCGACCACAACAACGGGGTTCACGTGAGCAGCGACAGCATCACGGCGTACTTCAACCCGTGCAGCGGATGCAGCCCGCCCGCCGCCAACAACGCCCGTGACATCTGCGGCACGGCCGATGTGAGCATCAACGGCGCATCCGTCGGAACCTACCGCTTTCGCGTGCGGACCATCGACGCCGAGCAGCAGACCTTCCCGCCACCGAAGGATAAATTCGGCATCCACCTGACGGACGCCTCGGGGAACAGCGTCTACGTCGTGCCCACGCGGTGCCTCGCCAGCAACGCCCCGACGGGCGAGGTGAGCACGTGCAGCGCCGTGAATCCCGGCGGCGGCGACATCGAGTTGCACAAGCCGAACCCCTCCACCTACGGACCGAGTCTCACGGACGCGCAGGTGCTGGCCGCCTGCGGTGCCGACGACCTCGGATACTGAGCCCGAGCGGGCCGGCGGGCGATCGCCGGCCCGTCTTTCGGGCCGCTAGCGTCCCGGCGGAACGCCGAGGTACGCCTCGGCAGCGCGCACGTAGTGCCAGTTTTCATCAGGATTTCTCGCCAGCGCCTCCGCCAGCAGCTCCTCACCCTTGTCACGCTGACCGAACCTGATGTACCACGCGCCGATCTCGGCCCTGCCGGTGTCGTCCTTGTGCTTCTTGTCCAACGCGAGCACCTTCTGGAACAGCTCGTCCGCCCTGGCCGTCTCGCCGGCCTGCGCATAGATCTCGCCGGCGCGCTGCCAATCGGTCGGCTCGGGCTTGCCACCCAGCGCCCGGTCGATCAACGCCTGACCGGTGGCCTTGTCGCCCGAGAGATAGTAGACCCGGGCGACACCGAGCAGCTCCCAGGTGCCCTTGCCGGCGAGCTTCTCGGCCTGCTGTAGCGCCGCGATGCCCGCCTCTTTGGGCGGTTTGCCGCGCATCAGATCGATGCCGGACGACTTTTCCTTCGCGGCGTAGCCGACGCCCATGCCGAGCAAGAGGCAGCCTGCCGCGAGCGCGGCCGCAAGACCGGTCTTCATGTTGCCCTCCGGAGCTCGTACCCTGCGAGCCGTTCTAATTCTCGCGCACGCTAACACAGGTGGAGCGCCGGGCTATCATTCGATCCGTGAGCAGCGAACACCCGACCCTCACCGGCACCCACGTGCGCCTCGAGCCCCTGTCGCGCGCGCACGTCCCGGGTCTCGTGCTGGCGGCCGCCGAGGATCCCGCGCTCTACCAGTGGACGGTCCTGCCGCTCGAGACGCAAGGCATGACGGGCTACGTCGACACGGCGGTGCGCTGGCGCGAGGAGGGCACGGCGCTGCCTTTTGCGACCGTGCGCCGCGCCGACGGCAGGGTCCTCGGCTCGACGCGCTTCTTTCTCCTCGAGCGCTGGGAGTGGCCGGCCGGCCACCCGAACGCGGGCCGCTCAGGCCCCGACGGCTGTGAGATCGGCTACACCTGGCTCGCCGCCTCTGCCATCCGTACCGCCGCCAACACCGAGGCGAAGCTGCTGATGCTCGAGTACGCCTTCGAGCAGTGGCGCGTGCAGCGGGTGTGTTTCCATACCGACATGCGCAACGAGCGCTCGCGCAATGCGCTCGCGCGCCTCGGCGCGGTCTTCGAAGGCGCGCTGCGCGCGCACCGCCTGGCGAGCGATCTCACCGCGCGCGATTCGGCGCGCTTCTCGATCATCGCGCCCGAGTGGCCGGGCGTGCGGCAGCGCCTCATCCAGCGGCTCGCGGCCTGAAGAGCCGCCGCGGGCGGCCGCCTCGGCGCGCTACTTCGCCTGCCAGATCTTCATCATGTCGGGCGATCCCTGCGCGCGGATGCCGTTCTCCGCGAGGATCCCTTCGGTCGCGGCGACCGTCTGGACGCGCGGGAACACCAGGTCCTCGCCCACCCGGTTGTCGAAATCGATGGTGACGAACTCGTCTCTGAGATCGCGCAGCAGCGCCACCAGCTGCGCCAGGCTTTTCACCGGGTTGCCGTTGATGGATTTGACCGTCTGGCCGGCGGGATTGGAGTAACCCTGGGAGAGCGGGTGCGCAAACAGAGGTGAGGCGATCATCACCAGCTCCTCGTGTGCCGGATCGGGCGGTTCCCCGAGGCGCGCTATCAGCGGATTCCCCAGCGCCAGCGCTCCACCGGCCGGAGCCGCGCGCGGGCGCAGCAGTTGCAGCGACTCGATCGAGGCGCGCGAGAACACCAGCGGCCCGTAGATGAAGTACGACGGGTAGGTACCGGCGAGGAAGTCGATGAGCAGCGGCCGGTGATTGGCCACCGGCAGCCGAATGTCCTGGCTCCTGCCGTCGCGGATGATGGTGAGCGCAACGGTGCCATCGTGCTCCATCCTGGGAATGAGGTACTGGAACGCCAAACGCAGATCTGCCCGCGCCTGGATCATGCCCTGGTCGTCGATCGCGACGCCGCCGATGTGTGTGATGAGGTCCCATTGCCTGAGCGGCGTCGGCCCGAGGCCGTCGAACGGCCGGTACACGATCGAGCCGCGTGCCGTCGGCGCGAGCTTCAGGTAGGCGCGCAGTGCCGGGTTCTCGAGCGTCGCGAGCTCGTCATACATCGCGGGCTTGCCGCCGTAGTGGCCGTGGGCAACGTCCCTGAGGAACAGCTCGATCTCCTCGTTGGGGATGATGTAGCCGATGTTCTCCGAGCCGATCAGATGGCTGAAGACCAGCCCGATCATCTTACCGGCGGCGATCGCCGGGCCGCCGCTGTTGCCGGGGTTGATGGGGGCGTCGATCTGGATGCGAAGGCCGGAGACGCCATAGTTGTAGGGTACGAACTCGATGCGCGAGACGATGCCGCGTGTGATCGACAGCGACTCGCCGCCGGCCGGGAAGCCGTAGGTCAGCACCGGGTCCTTGATCTTCGGCACGCTGGTCGCGCGGACCAGCGGCGCCCGCGCGTTGAAAAACGCCGGGTCGTCGATCGTCAGCACGGCCAGGTCGATTCCGGGAGCGATGGCCGCCACACTCGCCGACAGCTTGTCGCCGGACTGGTTGGCCTGCACCTGCACCTGGTTGGCGTATTCGACCACGTGTGCGTTGGTGAGAATGCGCCGGCCCTCGATGACCACTCCCGTTCCGCTGACCTCCTGCGGCGGCGCCTTGGCCCAGGGGCGCGCCATGTCCGGGCGCACTACGGTGGCGAACACCTTGACCACGGCGTTCTCGGCATCCTGAGCGAGCGCCGTGGTGGCCTCCGCTGCGCGGTCGCCAGAGGCGGCGACCCGCTGCGGGCAGATGACCATCGCAGTGGAGGAAAGCAGGAACGAGAGCAGGCCGGCGTGCAGGAACGGGCGAAGTTTGTTGAACATGAGGCCCTTGGCTGTCGATCGGTCGGGAGGGCGGGGGTCGGGCGGGCGATTCTGACACAGAAGACGCGATGCGACGCCGCCGCGGCGCGTCGAGCCGATAGTGAGGGCGCTCGCAGTCCTGCTAGAGTGGCGCGCCCATCGGAGCTCCGAGCTCCTTCATCCACGGAGGCGATCCATGGAACGTGCAGCGATTCTCCCGGCCGCGGCGCTTCTTGCCCTGAGCCTCGCGACCCCGGGCGCCTACGCCCACCCCGTCCCCAACTACATCAAGGAAGCGGTCGCGGACAAGGCGCGCCCCGCGGCCGATACCGAGCGCGACGCCAACCGCAAGCCCGCCGAGACGCTGGCCTTCGCCGGGGTCAAGCCGGGCGACTGGGTCCTCGAGCTCGCACCGGGCAGGGGCTATTACACGCGCCTCCTCAGCGCGGTGGTGGGGCCGAAGGGCCAGGTGTCGAACTACACCATCACGAACCCCAAGCCCGATGCGCCGCCGCCTCCGATCGTGGCGCTCGCAGCCGAACCGCACTACAGCAACGTGAAAGTCACGCTGCAGCGGCTGGTTGACGTCAAACCGACCAACAGCTTTGACGTCGTGTGGACCACGCAGAACTACCACGACTTCCACAACATTCAGGGCCTCGACGTGGCGACCATCAACCACGCGATCTTCGCGGCGCTGAAGCCGGGCGGCATCTATTTCATACTGGATCACGCCGCCGAGGCCGGCTCCGGCGCCCGCGACACCAACACGACGCACCGGATCGACGAGGAGGCGGTCAAGCAGGAAGTGAAGGCCGCAGGCTTCGAGCTGGCCGGAGAGAGCGCCATCCTCCGGAACAAGGACGACCCGCACACCGGCAAGGTGTTCGAGCCCCCGATACAGGGGCACACCGACCAGTTCCTGCTGAAGTTCAGGAAGCCGAAGAAATGAGCAGCTCGAGCGTCCGGGGATCCGGCTCGCCGCCGTAGTACTTCGCGAGCGCCTCGCCGAAGACCCGGGTATCCGGGGCCGGCGAGGGCGCCGCGGCCTGCGCGAACAGCGTCAGGCAAGAGCGCAGCTTGAGGTCGTCCGGGCTGCCGAAGATCTCGTGCGCCGAGCGGCCCTGGACGGCGAGCACCAGCCGCGTGCACTCGCGCAACCGTGCCCCGAGCAGCGGGTGCGCGAGGTAGGCACGCGCCTCCTCGAGCCCCGAGAGCCCGAAGCGCCGCGCGGTCGAGCTCATGCCGAGCCCCCGCAGCTGCGGGAAGATGAACCACATCCAGTGGCTGGTCTTCTCGCCGGCGGCGAGCTCTTCCAGCACCCGCTGGTAGCAGTGCGCCTGGGCTTCGACATAACGCGCGAGGTCGTGGGGGTCGTTCATTCGCGTGCCATTGGCTCTCGGCCCGAGTGATCAGCGCGCCTTGTGAAACACCATGACGAAGCGGTCGGTCTTGCCGAGCGCCGGGGGCTTGTAGGAGAGCTGGTCGCGCGCATCGTCGGGACGGCGCAGCACATCGCTCGAGGCGACGAATTCGAAGCCATGCTTCTCGAAGTCGGCGCGCGCGAATACCTCATCGATCCGGTGCAGGGGGCCGGCGGCGCTGCTTCCCGTGCCGGGCTTGGCCGAGTGATCGACCAGCAGGAGAATCCCGCCCGGCTTCAGAACCCGCGCCATCTCATCGAGCACCTTGCCGGGGTCCATCTTCGGCCAGGGGCTCTTCGGATCGGGGTCCACCCAGTACAGGTCGTGGTAGTCCTTGATGAAGATCTCGGCATCGAGCGAGCCTGAGTCGAGCGGCAGGTGCTCGAGATCGATGAGGCGATGCCTGACGTTCGGCAGCCGGTGGTTCGCCAGGCGCTTTTCCCAGTAGTTGTCGCTCCAGTAGTCGGTGGCTTTGTTGTTGAGCATCAGCACTTCGCCCCGGGAGCCGACGATGAAGCTCAGCAGCTCGCTGTAATAGCCGCCGGCGGCCAGGACGTCGCCGACGCGCATGCCGGGCCCGATGCCCGAGAGCCGCAGCACCTCCGCTGGGTGGTCGATGGCGTCGCGCTTGAGATCCTCGGCGGGGCGGCCGGCGTGCGCGACGGCCGCATCGTAAATGTCCGCGGTGGCGCCGGCCGTGGCGAGCGCGGTCAGGGCGACGAAGGCAAAGAGGAAGAATACGCGGCGCATGAACTGACTCCCTGGCGCGGCCTGTCTGTGCCGCGCGGCGGGCACCAGTATGAATTAAGCGGCAGAGGCCAGACAGGGTCGCTGCGACCGGCCGACCCGGGCGGCGCGCCGGGCGGCTCAGTCCTCGGCGGACCGCTCCCCCGGCAGCAGGGGCTTCTCGAGCAATTGATAGCCATCACGTGCGCAATAGCCGCGCCGCTCGTAGAACGCGCGTGCGGCGGCGTTGCCCACCCCGAGCTGCAGCTGCAGCCGCACGTGGCCCCGGGCGATGAGCGCCGCTTCCGCCGCCGCCAGCAGCTGCGCGCCGATCCCGCGCGAGCGCGCCTCCGGCAGCACGAAGAGCTCATCGATCTCGGCCATGAGGCCGCCGTGCTCGAGGCTGAGTACGCTCGCGGCGACCAGGTACCCCAGGAGGCGGCCCGACTCCTGCGCCACCCACGTACCCCCGAGCCGCGGGTCCCCGAGCAGCCGTTGCAGCAGCATCTCGACTCGCAGCGCCTGAAAGTCCGCGATCCCCTCGAACTCCCAGTAGCGGCGCACCAGGGAGAGCAGCTGCGGGATGTCGCGCGGCGCTGCGGCGCGGACGGTCACGGGCTTCGCCGCTTCGCCGGGGGGCCGACTCAAGGGTCAGGCGGGTTGTTGGCGCGCAGGAACGCGACTGATGCCTGCAGCATCTGCAGGCGCGTTGCGCTACGCGACAGCCAGTGGTCCTCCTCCTTGAGCGCGATGAGTTGTCCGTTTTTCTTCGCACTCTGCATCGCCTCGTACATCAACTGACTCTGCTCGAAGGGCACCACCGTATCGTCCTTACCGTGGATCAGCAGGACGGGTACCGTGAGGGTGTCGAGGTGCTTGATGGGAGATATCGCATCCAGCGCCGGATCATCCGGACCGCTGACACCCATGAAACGATCCCAGTAACGCTGCGCCAGGTTCGCACCGGCCGAGAGCATGCGCAGGTTGATCCACGAGAGCATGCGGCGGGGGTCGGAAATACCCGCGACGGACACCGCGCATCGATAATGGCCGGGATCCAGCGCAACGCCCGCCAGCGCCGCGTAGCCGCCGTAGCTCGCGCCGACGATACAGACACGCTTCGGGTCGATGACGCCTTCCTGCGCAAGATAGCGCACGCCGTCGGAGAGGTCGGTCTGCATCTTCCGGCCCCACTCGCCAAAGCCCTTGCTGAGAAAAGTATGCCCGAGGCTCGATCCACGGTAGTTGGGCTGCAGCACCGCATAGCCCTGGTCGGCCAGCGCCTGGGACCACCAGTCGAAGTCCGCCGTGTCGCGCGCGGCTGGGCCACCGTGAGGCATGACGATGAGCGGCAGCTTCTGCGCGGGCTTACCGCGCGGCAGCGTGAGGTAACCCGGGATCATCAGCCCATCGCCGGCGGCGTAGATGATGGGGCGCACCTCTAACGGCTTGCTGATGCCTTCGTAGATGTCTCCGAGCGCCTCGGCGCGGTGAGTACTCAGATCGACGAGCTCGTAGCCGTATCCATCGCGCTCTCCTTCGACGCGCACGATCAACTTGCGGAAGTCGTCAGACGCGGACTCGAAGCGCACCCGTTCGTTCGGAAAGGCACGAAGTATCTTCTGCCAGGACTGCTCGATTGCCGGATCGAAGAATACGAACTCCGCGGAGTCGCCGATGTGGACGCCCCCGATCATGCGGTGCGTGGCGCGGTCCTCGATCGGATGCTCGAGCCACTTTCGTTCGCTCATCGGCGCCCCCATCGACCCGTCCTTGAGCGACAGCAGCCGCCACACCGACTCGTCGTTCTCCAAGCTCGACACCAGCAGCGTGTCGGCAGTCGGACCGAGTCCGAGCAGGTAAGGAAACTCGATCAGTCCCTCGCCGGCGGCCGCTTCCTGCATCCGCCCGTCGCGGCGAACGAGGATGCTCCAGTGGCCGCTCTTCGTATCGTAGGTTTCCTCCGCAGCCACCTGGCCTTCAGCGTCGACCACCCACTCCAGAGTGTCAGGCTTGCCGATGGACACGAGCTGTGTCGCCTGGGTATCGACGCTGACCCGTATGAGCTCGTTCCCCGACGTCGCGCCTATTTGCACCCCGATCACGAAGATCATCGTGCGGCCCTTGACGTTGCGCACGTCCGCGCTGCCGATGACATTCAGGAGATTGAGGTCGCTGTTTGCGCCGAGCGGCTTCGGCATCATGAAAAGCTTGCCGGTCGTGACGTCGTAGACCTGCCCCTGGAACCACTCGCGCCAGGTGCCCAGGCCTTCAAGGCCGTGCAGGATGCTCGTGACGGAGGTCTCGATCAGCAGGTGCGTGTTATCGGCCCATTCGATGTCGCGAAGTTTCTGATCGCCCGCGCGCAGCGTAGCGACGAGCTGCCCCGTGGCCAGGGTCACTATGGCGATGACACGGTGGTCGCCTTCGGTGCGCACAAATGCCACGCGCGTACCATCCGGAGACAGGGTGATGTTTTCGATGTGCGGCAGGCGACCGTAGACCTCGAGCGGCGCTGCTCGCAGGTGGGGCGCGGCGAGGGCGAGGACGGCTGACGCGGCGAGCAGCCAGCAGCTGCTTCTGCGGGAACGAGGAGGGATCCCATTGGGGATCCTGCAGCTATGCAATATAGACATGGCGCACCCCCGGGCCGCGGCCGATTCTAACAGCGCGACTACGGGAGGGGATGACAGCTGCCAGGGGCGGCTCCTGGATTTCAGCGCCTACGCCGCGAGCGCGCTGGCCTGCTGCACCTGGTTGCGCCCGGCGCGCTTGGCGGCGTACTGCGCCGCGTCGGCCCGCGCGATCAGGTGCTGCCCCCACACCCCCAGAGTGTCGGTGCTCGCCACGCCGATGCTGCAGGTGAGGCGGATGGGCGCGCCGAACCCGCTGATCGGCACGCCCGAGACCCGCTCGCAGATGCGCTCTGCGATGGGTGCCGCGGCGGCGGCGTCCGCCCCGGTGAGCACCACCACGAACTCCTCGCCCCCGTAGCGACCGATGATGTCCGACGGGCGCAGCTCCGCCTGGATCGGCCCGATCACGGCGGCGAGGCAGGCATCGCCTGCCGCATGCCCGCGGCTGTCGTTGATCTCCTTGAAGTGATCGAGATCGATGAACAGCACCGAGACCGGGAGCCCCCGCCGCTGCAGCCGCAGGCACGCCGCATCCAGTCGCTCGATGAGCGTCGGGCGGTTCAGCACGCCGGTCAGGGCATCGGTCTGAGCGCGCCGCTCCGCCTCGGTGAGCGCGACATTCTGCGCCCGCATGCGGTCGGCGACCCCGAGCGCGATCAGCACGGCGGCGGCCACCACCGACGGGCCGAACCCGTAGCAGAGGAATGCGTCGACGCTGTCGGCTCGTCCATAAAGCAGCCACAGCGCGGTCGCGATCTGGAACGTGCACAACAGCGCCCAGGCGATGAGGAACCAGCCGGCGGCGCGGTTGCCGCGGCGCCAGGCGAGAAACGACACGGTGAGTGTGAAGATCGAGCTGCCGAGGAACATGAGATTGCCGAGGTTCTTGACCAGCGTCGCGAGCCCGACGAGGGCCAGCAGATTCGAGGCGGCGAGCACCAGGAAGGCGACCGCGAGCCAGCCGAAGGCGCGGTAGACGCGCTCCGAGAACAGCCGCAGGTTGGCGAACTCGCGCACAAAGAGACATGCGGCGGTGCCACACACCGCGATCGGCACATTCCAGGCGAACTTGCCGAACGGACGGGCCCAGGCGAGCAGGGGCCAGCCGAAGCCCTCCCCCGAGAAGTAGGCGAGATAGATCGCCTCGAGCCCGAACAGTGTCCCGTAGAGCGGGTAGAGCGGATCGGGGAGCACGAAGCGCACGAGCAGCGCCGAGAGCGCCAACGCCATGAGCGCTCCGAAGGCGAACGAGATCATGCGGGAGTGGGCAGCGGCCTCAGCGAGCGTGCGCTCGAGCGTCGAGGTGGAGAACTGCAGGTCGGTGACGGTGGGGCCGGTGCGGGAGACGTGCGCATAGAGCGGGGTCGCAGGATCGGGGGGCGGATTGAGCGCGAACACCGTGTCCTGTCCGCCGCCGAACTTTGCCACCACCGTGGCCGCCTTGAGTGGCACGACCGTCCCGTCGCGCCGCGCGTACATCTCGACGGGCTGATCGACGCCTGAGCGCGCGAGCACGACCGGCGTCTCGCCACCGGCGGAAGGCCGGGGAGGCAGCAAGCGGAGCCAGAGGGGGGTCGTGATGCGATACGAGCCGCGGGGCTTGAAGGGGCGGAAATGCGCATCGAGCGAGCCGTCGGTCACCGAGGCTCGGGTGGGACTTATGCCCGTCGGGTCCAGGGCTTCGACCACCAGGGGGGCCTCAGAGTCGTCCGCGCCCGCAGCAGCGGTTGCGGCCCCCGCGTGGCCCCCCGTCAGGCACAGCGCCAGGCCCAAAAGCCAGCTGAGCTCCCTCGAGACCACGGAATCCCTGACCCGGCCCTGTGGGCCGACACCTTTAGTATGGAGAGCCGGGGCACGGGAGCCCCGATACCCGTTTCTCGCTATCGTAATCGGGCCGAGGGCCAAATCAATCGCAAAGCAGCAACGTGCCCCGGTGGGCGGTTGACACTCCCGGGGTCCCTACCTAGAATCGCCGGCCTTTGTCGGGCCGGCCCTCCATAAGCACGCCGGCACCGGAAACAGCGACTTAGAAGCACCGGGCCGCCTGACATAGGCGGCCCGGTTGTTCTTCTAGGCCGCCCATTGTGCGAGTACCCACCCCCGCACCTGAGCTTGGAGACGAGTTAACGATGGCGACCACGGGTCAGCTCATCCGGCAACCACGCCGGATGGCGGCAGAGAAAACCAAGGTACCGGCGCTCGGGGCCTCGCCCCAGAAGCGCGGCGTCTGTACGCGCGTCTACACCACGACGCCGAAGAAGCCGAACTCGGCGTTGCGCAAGGTCTGCCGCGTGCGGCTCACCAACGGCTACGAGGTCACGAGCTACATCGGTGGCGAGGGCCACAACCTTCAGGAGCACTCGGTGGTGCTGATCCGCGGCGGACGCGTCAAGGATCTTCCCGGGGTGCGCTACCACACCGTCCGCGGCACGCTCGACTGTGCCGGCGTCGGCGAGCGCAAGCAGGGGCGCTCGAAGTACGGCGCCAAGCGCCCGAAGAAATAACGGAGACACCTGAACCATGTCGCGTCGTGCCCAGGCACCGGTCCGCACCATCCTCCCGGATCCGAAGTTCAACAACGAGATGCTTGCCAAGTTCATGAACGTGGTCATGAAGAACGGCAAGAAGTCCGCCGCCGAGCGCATCATTTACGGCGCGCTCGATCGCATCGCCGAGAAGACCGGCAAGCAGGGTACCGAGGCGATCGAGGTGCTCTCGACCGCGCTCGACAACGTCAAGCCGGTGGTCGAGGTGAAGTCGCGCCGCGTGGGCGGCGCCACTTACCAGGTGCCGGTCGAGGTGCGCGCCACGCGCCGCCAGACGCTCGCCATGCGCTGGGTCATCGAGGCCGCGCGCGACCGCACCGAGAAGTCGATGGCGTTCCGCCTGGCGCACGAGCTGATGGACGCTTCCGAGAACCGCGGCGCCGCGGTCCGCAAGCGCGAGGACACCCATCGCATGGCGGAGGCCAACAAGGCCTTCGCCCACTACCGCTGGTAAGGATCGAAGGAACTGACCGTGCCACGCGCGACGCCCATCGAGCGCTATCGCAACATCGGTATCTCCGCACACATCGACGCGGGGAAGACCACTACGACCGAGCGCATTCTTTTCTACACCGGCGTCTCGCACAAGATCGGCGAGGTCCACGACGGCGCGGCCGTCATGGACTACATGGAACAGGAGCAGGAGCGCGGCATCACCATCACCGCCGCCGCCACCACCTGCTTCTGGAAGGGGATGGACAACAGCTTCCCCGAGCATCGCATCAACATCCTCGACACCCCCGGGCACGTCGATTTCACCATCGAGGTCGAGCGCTCGCTGCGCGTGCTCGATTCCGCGGTCGCGCTGTTCGATTCGGTCGCCGGCGTGCAGCCGCAGTCCGAGACGGTGTGGCGGCAGATGAACAAGTACCGTGTGCCGCGCATCGCCTTCGTCAACAAGATGGACCGCGCCGGCGCCAACTTCCTGCGCGTGGTCGACATGATCCGTGCGCGCCTGCGGGCCAACCCGATCCCGATCCAGCTGCCGATCGGCGCCGAGGAGAACTTCGAGGGCGTCATCGACCTGATCCGCATGAAGGCCATCTACTGGGACATGGACACCCAGGGGATGAAGTTCGAGTACCGCGAGATCCCGGCGGAGCTGCGGGCGCAGGCCGAGGAGCACCGCGCCAAGATGATCGAGGCGGCTGCCGAGGCCAACGACACCCTGATGCACAAGTACCTGGAGCACGAGCAGCTCACCGACGCCGAGATCCGCGCCGGGCTGCGCGAGCGCTCGCTGCGCAACGAGGTCGTGCTCGCCATGTGCGGCTCGGCCTTCAAGAACAAGGGCGTGCAGGCGCTGCTCGATGCGGTCATCGAGTTCATGCCCTCGCCCGTCGATATGCCGGACGTGAAGGGCATCGACGACAGGGACGAGCCGGCCACCCGCAAGGCGCGCGATGACGAGCCGTTCTCGGCGCTCGCTTTCAAGATCCTGAACGACCCCTTCGTCGGCAACCTGACGTTCTTCCGCGTCTACTCGGGCGTGCTGAACTCCGGCGACACGGTGTTCGTGCCGACCAAGCGCAAGAAGGAGCGCATCGGGCGTCTGCTGCAGATGCACGCCAGCGATCGTACCGAGATCAAGGAAGTGCTCGCCGGCGATATCGCCGCGGCGGTGGGATTGAAGGACGTCATCACCGGCGACACGCTCTGCGACCTCGAGAAGGTCATCACGCTCGAGAAGATGGAATTCCCCGCGCCGGTTATCTCGGTGGCGGTGGAGCCGAAGACCAAGGCGGACCAGGAGAGGATGGGTATCGCACTGCAGCGCCTCGCCAAGGAAGATCCCTCGTTTCGCGTGCATACCGACCAGGAGTCGTCGCAGACCATTATCTCCGGCATGGGCGAGCTGCACCTCGAGATCATCGTCGACCGCATGAAGCGCGAGTTCAACGTCGAGGCGAACGTCGGCAAGCCGCAGGTCGCTTACCGCGAGACCATCCGCGGCACGGTCGAGAGCGAAGGCAAATTCATCCGCCAGTCGGGCGGCCGCGGCCAGTACGGTCACGTGTGGCTGAAGATCGAGCCCAACGAGACCGGCAAGGGCAACGAGTTCATCAACGGCGTGGTCGGCGGCTCGGTGCCGCGCGAGTACGTGCCGGCGGTGGACAAGGGCATCCGCGAGGCCGAGGAGACCGGCGTCATCGCCGGCTATCCGGTGGTGGACGTCAAGGTCACGCTGTTCGACGGGTCCTACCACGACGTCGACTCGAACGAGATGGCCTTCAAGATCGCGGCCTCCATGGGCTTCAAGGACGGCTTCCGCCGTGCCAAGCCGGTGCTGCTCGAGCCGATCATGAAGGTCGAGGTAGTGACGCCGGAGGAGTATTCGGGAGATGTGATTGGGGACCTCAACCGCCGCCGCGGTCAGATCACCGGCATGGATGAGACTCCGGCCGGCAAGGCGATCACCGCCGACGTGCCGCTGTCGGAGATGTTCGGTTACGCGACCACGGTGCGCTCCATGAGTCAGGGCCGCGCGACCTTCACCATGGAATTCACCAAGTACACCGAAGTGCCGCCGAACATCGCGAGCGGCATCCTCAAAGATGAGTCTTAAAGGAACTCGCCATGTCCAAAGAGAAATTCGAGCGTAACAAGCCGCACGTGAACGTGGGGACGATTGGTCACGTGGATCATGGGAAGACGACGTTGACGGCGGCGCTGACGAAGGTGATGGCCGAGACCAACGGTGG
>Ga0307479_10001139_pt1 | contig 24062 bp, 25 predicted proteins | sample atmos_gasesECM4C_FD_203743 | JGI IMG/M metagenome (GOLD analysis project Ga0307479, IMG submission 203743) | Hardwood forest soil microbial communities from Morgan-Monroe State Forest, Indiana, United States - atmos_gasesECM4C_515 | ecosystem: Environmental > Terrestrial > Soil > Temperate... | reverse complement strand
TGATGACCGCTCCGGTCTCGGCGATCGGGATCTCCAGACCCGGGTAGTTCCCCGACACCCGCTCCCTGAGCCGCTGCGCGTCGGCGAGCGAGCCGCCGTGGAGCACCGCCAGGTTGCTCAGTTTGCCGTCACGCTGCAGCAGTTCGACCAGCCGGTCGATGGCCTGCAGCCGTCCGCGCGCCCGACCGAGCGGGGCCACCTCGCCGTCCTGGAGCGTAATCAACGGCTTGACGTTGAGCAGGGAGCCGAGCAACGCCCGCGCTCTTCCGATGCGGCCGCCCTTTTCCAGATACGTCAGGGTATCGACGGCGGCCAGCACCCGGGCTTTAGGAACCAGCGATCGCACGCGCTCCACGACGGCAGCGCGGTCACCGCCACTCCTGGCGAGCTTGGCCGCCTCCAGGGCGAGGAAGCCCAGGGCCATCGAGGTGGTGAGGGAATCGATGACGTCGATGTGTTCACCGTCGACGGACTTCGCGGCGGCCGTGGCCGCCCCCACCGTCCCCGATACCTTGCCCGAAATCAGCACCGCGACCACGTCCTCACCCGCGTCGCGATAGCGTCGAAACACCTCTTCGAATGCGCCGACGGCGGGTTGTGAGGTCTTGGGAAGCTGTGCCGCCGTCTTCAGCCTGGTGAAGAATTCGTCGCCCGAGAGGTCGACGTGATCCTTAAAGACCTGGTCACCGAAACGAACGTTGAGCGGCACAACCGTGATCCCGGCGGCTCGCTGCAGATCGTCGGCAAGGTCCGCCGTCGAATCGGTAACGATCCGGACCACGCAGCCGAGTATATAGGCACCAATTCGGACTGATCACAGGCGAGCAACGGCTGCGTGGCGTTAGGTTCGGCGCACCAATCCTTGATAAAGCTATAGCTGCTGTGGTGCTCCCAGGCAGCCTGCACTCGCGCCTGAGCCAGGCGCTCATTCTCACGGCGTTCCTCGGCTTCCAGGCGTTGGACTCGATCACCACCCACCTCGGCCTCGCGTTGCAGCACGTGGAGCTCAACCGACTGATGGGGCCCCTCATCTCCGCCCATGGCGAGCTCGTCGCCTACGCGGTCAAGGGCACCGCGGTGGCGGTGTTGCTCGCGATCCTGATGCTGCTGTGCCGCAACAAACCATGGGTGTGGCAGGCCTACCGGGTCGGGGCCTGGCTGACCGCGGTCGCGGTCATCGTCAACGTACTGCAGTTGATCTAGGCGCCTATTCGACGGCCACGATGTAGGGATAGAGGGCCTGCTCCCCGGCCTGCAGCTCGACCGACGCCTTGGGGAACTGCTGCGCGACCTCGTTGACCAGTGCCTCCCGCTCGGCCTCCGCCGCATCGGTGCCGGCGTAGATCGTAATGGTGCCGGTTTTCGCGCGATCCACTCGCCTCAGTACCGCCTGGACAACCGCTTCCGGCGTCGTGCCGGTCTCCACGATCCGGTCGTTGAGCAGGCCGATGACGTCGTTTTCGGCGATCTTCAGGCCGTCGACCTCGCTGGCGCGGACGGCGCGGGTGACCTCGATCGTCTGGACCTGGCTGAGCGCGTGCGACATCGCGTTCGCATTCGCTTCGAGATTCGAGCTGAAATCGAAGGCAAACAGCGCCGCAATCCCTTGCGGCAGGCTGCGCGAGGGGACCACGCGCACCCGCTTCTTGCTCAGCTCCGCGACCTGCTGGGCGGTCATGATCACGTTTCCGTTGTTGGGGAGCAGCAGCACGTCATTCGAGGGCACCGATTCCACCGCCGCCAGCACGTCCTCCGTCGAAGGGTTCACCGTCTGGCCGCCACCGACGACGGAATCGACCCCGAGGCTCTCCAGGATCCGCCGAAAGCCGTCGCCGCTGGCGACCGCCACCAGGGCCAGGTGCTTGGTGCTCGCCGGGCGGCGCACGCTCTCACCCTGAAGCCGATGGTGTTGCGAGGACATGTCGTCGACCTTGAGCCGCGTCAGGCGACCGACCCCGCTGGCGTAGCTGATCACGACCGCCGGCTCGTGCGTGTGCACATGGACTTTGATCGCCGCCTCGTCACCCACGATCAGCGCCGAATCTCCGTGCCGCTGGATTTCGTTGCGGACCTCGTCGACCGGTAGCTGCTCGCCGTTGATGACGAACTCGGTGCAGTAGCCCCACCCTGCCGAGGGCGCCTCGACCGTTTTCGGCCGCGCGTGCTGGGTGGTGGGCCGCTCGAAGGTCGCGACCGCCTCGCCGCTCATCCGCCTCAGGAACCCTTCGAGAATCAACTGCAGCCCAAATCCGCCGGCGTCGATGACGCCCGCCTGCTTCAGGATCGGCAGCTGCTCCGGTGTTCGCTCCACGGCGGCGGCCGCGGCGTCGCACGCCGCCCGGACCACCTGGGTCAGGTCGCTGGTCTCCTTGGCCTTCGCCTCGGCGCCGGCCGCCGCCTCCCGCGCCACCGTCAGCATGGTGCCTTCGGTCGGCTTGATCACGGCCCGATAGGCGACCTCGGCCCCCTCGCGGAAGGCGGCCGCCAACCCCGCGGCGTCCGCCGCGCGATTTGAGCCGATGCCGACGCAGAACCCGCGGAGAATCTGCGACAGAATCACGCCCGAGTTACCTCGCGCTCCCATCAATGCGCCATGCGATGCTCGCCGGGCCATGACGGAAAGGTCTGGGTCATCGAGGTCGCGGATGTCTTCCACGGCGGATTGGAGCGTGAGCAGCATGTTGGTGCCGGTGTCGCCGTCCGGCACCGGGAACACGTTCAACGCATCCACCTCATCGCGGTTGATGGTGAGCCAGGCCAGCGACCCGAGCAACGCCTCTTTAAACAGGCGGCCATCGCACTGCGTGATGGGCATGGACGGGGCGCCGGCTAGCGAAGACGTCTCAGCCGCTGCCACCGCTGACGTGAATGCCCTGCACATTCACGTCGACCTCAATCACCGGCAGACCGAGCGTGCGCTCGACGGAATACCGGACCGCATTAGAAAGGTTGTTGGCAACTTCGGAGACCCGGGTCCCGTACTCGACGATGACGTACAACGAGACCGCGATCCCGTCCTCGCGCACCTCGACCTCGACGCCGCGGTGCAGCTTGTCGCGATGCAGCCGCTCCGCCAGGCCGTCGCGCAGGCCGCGAGCGGCCATCGCGACCACCCCGTAGCAGCCGGCGGCGGCGTGGCCGGCAACGGTGGCAACGACATGGCGCGACACCTCGATCCGCCCGAGGTCTCTGGCCTGGATCAGCGTCCTCGGCGGCTTCCCGGTGCGCGGCGGGTTGGCCTTCGTCTTTGAGTCCATGTTGATTAGGGTCGCGGGATTCCCGCGTGTCGTGTGCTAGTATGTGACGCTGATTTCGCCCCAATCATACGCGATGACTGTCGGGGCGATGAAGGTTTTCCAACACCATGGCACAACGTTGCGCGATCTGCGGCAAGGGGCCCCAATACGGGCATAACGTGAGCCACTCGAAAGTGCGCACGAAGCGTCGCTTCATGCCCAATTTGCACAAGGCCCGGGTCACGATCAACGGCCGTTCCCAGACGGCTCTGGTCTGCACCCGCTGTCTGCGGACCCAGGCCAAGACGGCTTAGTCCGAACTCGCGGCGCGACCGACGTAACCGGCGTGGCCGCGCGGCGAAACCCACATGGTCACTGGTGTGCCCGGTTTCAACCAGGGACTGGCGGCGGCGAGCTCCGAATCGGAGATCACCAGGTAGAGGCCCGGTCCCCCTGTTAGCGAGAGCCGGCGTCCATCGACTTGGGCGACCACCCCGCTGACGAGGCGGGGCAGCGCCACATAGCTTTGCAGGCTCAAGGATGTCAGCCAGCTGCCGGCGACGGTGCCGACCACCGCGACCGCGAGCAGGATGCCAGCGCCCCATCGTGACCCCCTGAACAGCAATCCGTAGACGAGCCAGGGCAAAAAGATGGCCAGCAATGCGAGGCTGGTCTGGGTCTCTTGCCAGATGTTGCCGGCGTAGGTGCGCTGGGTTGGATCCCCGAGATCGGCGCCGGCGGGTACCAACGCGCCCAGGTGGGTCGCCCCAACGATCAGCCCAGCTGTCAGCAGCAGGGTCACGCTAACCGGACCCAACCGAATGTCGCGCCGGGTCAAGATGCGAGGTTTTAGGGTCGACAGCGTTGCAGTCATCGTCACAACCGTGTAACGTCCGGCCCAACTCAATACCGGCAGCGGGCGCCGTGTCCGAAGAGGAGACCCGAACATGCAAAAACCGCCGCAGCTCCTACCGACAACGCTCGAAGATGGGCAGGCTCCCGGCATTCGCTATCGCATCGACGGCGAGCTGGTCCCGGTGCTGCACACCTGGCTCGACGGGAATGTGCCGGTCTTCTTCGAGCACCACGTCGTGCTCTGGAAGGATCCACCGCTCAACATCGGGATCCGGGCGATGAAGGGAGCGTTCAAGCGGATGATCGCCGGGATGCCGATCTTTCTCACCGAGGCGCAGGGGCCGGGCGAGATCGCGTTCTCGCGGGACGGCGCCGGCCATCTCTTTCCTCTCCATCTGACGCCGGGCAGCGCCGTGCTCGTCCGGGAGCATCAGTTCCTGGCCGCGACCGGAAATCTCGACTACACCTTCAACCGGGTGAAGGGCGTCAGCAACATGCTCTTCGGCTCGACCGGGTTTTTCGTCGACCGCTTCAGCGCCTCGCACCAGGAAGGCGTGCTCTGGCTGCACGGCTACGGGAACGTCTTCGAGAAGCAGCTGGCGGCGAATGAGCAGATCGACATCGAGCCGGGCGGCTGGGTGTACCGCGATGAGACGGTCCGCATGGACGTCCAGATGTTCGGGCTCAAGACCGGCATGTTTGGCGGCGGCGGCAACATGATCTGGAATCGATTTACCGGTCCCGGGCGTGTTGGGATCCAGTCGATGTACCTCCACCTGCCGACCAGCGAGTAGCTACCTGCTGAAGTCGCCATCAAGACGCACGCCTAGCCGTTTCATGGCCTCTTCCAGGCCAGCCGGATTGAAGTGGCGCAGGGGAATATCGATCTCGCGCGGGTCGTTGTCGAGCGCAATGTAATAGGTCTTTTCGCGATGAGCGCTGAGGGGCGCGGGTCACGCCGGTCACGTGCGATCGGCCAGTGCGACGCCGGTGCGCACCGCCCAGGAGAGAAAGAGCGTCCCGAGTGACGGTTAGCGTCGGTGGCAAGCTGGTAAACCAGCCGATCGCGCTGAGTACAGCGAAGATCAGCGATGGCTCCCACGAGTCCGAGCAGCGTCGCGATCCAGGATGCGCAGCGCTTGGGATGAAGGACGTAGCCGTCCGTCGTCAGCTCAAGCCCGTTGTCCATGGCAGCGACTTTCCGTATCGCATGACGGGACAGCTGTCGGCTTCCTGCGGGCGATGCGGCGCTAGCGCAATTCCTGGATGGCGGCTTTTTTCCCCTGCGGGTGGCTGAAGACGAAGCTCCCCGCCACCAGCACCGTGGCGCCGTTCGCGATCGATTGCTGGCCGGTCTGCGCGTTGACCCCGCCGTCGATCTCGATGTCGAGCCTGGGATTGAGGCGGTCCCGGAGCGTCCGGGCGGCTTTGATCCGGTCGAGGCTGCCGTCGATGAATTTCTGTCCGCCCCAGCCGGGGTCGACGCACATCACCACCAGCAGGTCGGCATCCTTGAGCACGGGCTCGATCAGCTCCAGCGGACTGCCCGGATTCAGGCAGACGCCCGGTCGGAGGCCGGCCTTGCGGATGCTGTCCAGCACCCGGTGGATGTGGCGGGTTGCCTCCACGTGGACCGACACCGTGTTGGCCCCCGCGTCCCGGAAGGCCTCGATGGTCCGCTCTGGGTTTTCGATCATCAGGTGGACGTCAAAGGGAATCTTGGCGTAGCGCCGGCAGTGTTCGACCGTGCGGGGCCCGATCGTAATCGGTGGCACGAAATGTCCGTCCATCACATCGAAGTGCACCCAGTCGGCGCCCGCCTGTTCGAGAGCAGCCACCTCCTCTCCGAGCCGGCTGAAGTCGGCCGACAGGAGGGACGGCGCGACCAGCACTAGGAGATGGTCGGGACGTTGATGGTGACCGCCTTGTCGAAGTCGTGGTAGTTGACGACCACGTTGGTCACCGCATGGATGCTCGCACCCGCCGGCACGCTGTTGCCAGAGGCGGCCGGCGCAGCGCCGAGCGAGCCCAGCAACTGGTTGAGGTCCACGGTGTAGTCGGCGTTGACGCTGACGCGGCGGACCAGGTGATCGTCTTTGCCGAACCAGACGTCGATCGTCATGGTGCCGCTGTTCAGCACCTGCTTCACGGCGGCGAGCGCCTGCGGGGTCATCGACGGACGCTGGGCCAGGCTCGCGAGCAGCTTGTCCTTATCCGGGGTCAGCTGGTAGTGATGGACCGTTGTCCCGCCCAGCGTGGTGTCGCCCAGGTCTTTGATGGACTTGACGTTCTTCAGATACTGCTCATACGAGAGCGGATCGGGCTGACCCAGTTGATCCGTGAGGCTGCTCGACTGCGCTGAGGCTTCCCATTTCCCGCTGAGCGGGTTCTTCACGTAAGCCTTCCCATTGGCGACGATCACCTCGGTCGCGATCGAGAAGCCCGCCATCTTGGCATTCACCGTCATGTGGTAGCGGTCGGGGAACTGGGCTTCACCGTTCCCGCTCAGATCCACGGCCAGTGTGCCCGCACTGCTGCCGGACGTCTGCCCGAACATCTTCGCCATCTGGGGCGGGAAGGTCATCGCCACGTGGCCCTGCAGGTCGAACTTGGCGTACTTCAATTGGCCAGCCCGCTGGGCGGCGGCGCCGAGCGCCTGTTGGGGCGTCTCCGGCTTGGCCAATGGCGACGCGCAGGCCGTCAGGGCCACGATCGTGAGTAGGCTCGCGAGGATGCGTTTCATCAGACTTCCTGAGTATATCGGCGCGCTCCGATCAATCCCTTCGCCGCCTACAACGAGCCGGAAACGAGGGCGAAACGGGCCGGCGCTACGCTCCTTCGAGCCACGACGGCAGCTCGGCGAGCTGGGTGATGATGTGGGTGGGCCTGATGCCGGCGATCTCGACCGCGCCCGGGTGTTTCAACCAGATCGCTGGAATGCCCGCCTTCAGCGCGCCGGCGACGTCGGTATCGAGCCGATCACCGACCATGCAGGTCGCGGCCAGCGGGACGCCCAACCGGCGGGCCGCTTCCTCGTAAATCGCCGGATCCGGTTTGGCTTTTCCGAAATCGCGCGAGGTCACGAGCGCATCGATCAGCGTTCGCATGCCCGCCTGCTCCAGGACGTCCGTTAGCTCGGTGTCGCCGGAACCGACGGTGTTGGAGATCACCCCCAGCCGATAGCGGCGCTTCAAGTTCGACAGGACCTCGAGTGCGCCGGGGATTGGCGTGATCTTCATCTCCCACAGGTGCTTTCCCGGCTCCTCCACCACCAGCGTGTTGCCGGCGTCGAAGAACACGCCCCGAAGTTGGGACGCCATCAGGCGGGCGATGGGCTGGTCTGCAATTGCCTCGCCCGCAGCTGGCCGCAGGCCGCATCGATATCGAGCCCGCGGGTGGCCCGGATGGTGGTCGAGATCCCCGCCGCCTGCAGGACCGACTGAAAGGCCTGCGCGCGCGACTTCGACGGCGGGGCGAGCGGGCTGCCTTCGATCGGGTTCATCGGGATCAGGTTGACGTGACTCAGCCGATGCTTGACGACCTTGGCCAGCCGACCCGCCTGCTCGACGCTGTCGTTCACCCCCGAAAGCAGCACGTATTCGTAACTGATGCGCCGGCCGGTGCGCTCCGCGTGGGCTCGCGCGGCGCCCGTGATCGCGGCAATCGGATATTTCCGATTCACCGGAATCATGCGGCTGCGCAGCTCATCGTCCGGCGCGTGCAGTGAGATCGCCAGGTTGACTGGCAGACCTTCGGCGGTGAGCCGTTCGATGAAGGGAACCAGGCCAATCGTCGACACCGTGACGCGCCGCGGGCTGAAGCTGAGCGTGTCCGGCCGGGCCCAGCGGCGGATCGCGCCGACGACGGCGGCATAGTTGTTCATCGGTTCCCCCATCCCCATGAAGACCACGTTGGTCAAAGCTCGCTGGCCCTCGCCGAGATCCCGGCTCGCCATCAGAAACTGGTCCACGATCTCGGCTTCGCTCAGATTCCGGTCGAATCCGGACTGGCCGGTGGCACAGAAGCTGCATCCGATCGGGCAGCCTACCTGCGAGCTGACGCAAATGGTGCTACGAGCGCGCGAACGCTCAGTGGCGGGATAGTGCATCACGACGGTCTCGATCGTCTTGCCATCCCGCAGCTTGAACAGGTACTTGGCGGTATGGCCGCCATCCGCCACCCGTTTCAAGTGGGTCGTCACCACGCTGAAGGCGTACGACCTCTCCAGCCGTTGGCGGGTGGACGGCGACAGATTGCGCATCGCGTCGAAGGATGGGGCCAGCTGCCGCCAGAACCACTGGCGGGCCTGGTCGGCGCGGTAGGGCGCCTCGCCAGAGGCGATCAGCAGATCCCGCAGCGCTTGCGAGTCCGCCGTCGAAAACGGCGCCAGCTCAGTTGTTGCGGCGATTTCCGAGGACGAGTGAGACGTAATACAGCAGCGTCAGAATGGCGCCGAACAAGGCCACCCAGTAGGTGAAGGCCGCCGCCCGCAGCATGCGACGCGCGCCCTCCTGTTCCTCGGGATAGATCGCACCGTTTTCGGAGAGGAGTCGCAGGGCCCGCCGGCTCGCATTCAGCTCGACCGGGGTGGTGATCAGCTGGAACACCACGGCGGCGGCGAAAAGGGCCAGGCCAACCAGGGCAACGTAAAACCCGAAATTGCTTCGGATGAAGATCGAGAGGAAGAGTCCCGCGATCACGAAGATCGGGCCGGCTTGCGACCCCAGGTTTGCCGCAGGCACCAGGTCGGACCGCCAGCGCATCGCGAGATAGCCCTGTCGGTCCTGCTGCGCGTGGCCGATCTCGTGGGCCACGACCGCCTCCGAGGCGACCGAGGTTCCCATCGCGACCTCCCGCGAGAGGTTGAGGGTCTTGGTCCGAGGATCGTAATTGTCGCTCAGTTCACCGTCGATCACCTGGATGGTGACGTCGCTCAGGCCGGCGCCGCTCAGGATCCGGCGGGCGACGTCCACCCCGGTCAGCCCGCTCGAGTTGCGGACCTGCGAGTACCGCTGGTAGGTGCGCTTGACCCAGTTGCTCGCCACGAAGCTGAGCACCATGATCGGTAGCGCGACATAGAGCAGGTAGGTCCAGCTAAAAAACATTGATCTGCCCGAATTCTACCCACGGCCACCAGCCCCAATCGCCCCGATTCCGTCGACATCCTTCCGCCGAGTCGTGGCCGGCTCGTCACTCTGCGTGAAAGGTTCCCGGACAGGCAGTCGTTTCACCCTCATCGGGACGATCATGCTGGAAGAGCCTCAGCGACTCACCATGTCGGACGTCTTCAGCCTCTTCGGCCGCCCCGCCGAGGACACTCGTTGGGTAGCTTCGGCCGATTCGCAAGAATACCTGGCCGTCGTCCTTTATCTGGTACAGCGGAACAACGCCCGCTGAACCCCGCCACAGCTGCGTGGTTCGTGATAGTATCTGTGTTAGGTTAACTGCTTCGCTGGTATCAGATTTAGAAGATGTCAGAGAAATTGACCCTCAGCGAGCTCTTTGCCCTCTTCGGGCGGACCACGGACGATACGCGCTGGGTGGGATCGGCCGATTCCGAGGAATACCTGGCGGTCGTCACCTATCTGGTCCAGCGGTCAGGCGCTCCCTAGCCACCGTCACAAACTAGCCACGACTCCGCCACGACCCGCGTGAAAGCAGGGCAGGCCCGCGTTATACGGCTCATACTCGGGCTACGGCGACCCATCGCCGTATCGAGAACAGGATGATCACTCTTTTGGCGGCGCGGATCCGAATGCTGCTTGGCTGGTCTGACAGCGAGCGCGGTCAGGCGCTTGTCGAGTACTCGTTGATCATGTGCCTGATCGTCATCGTGGTCCTGATCACCCTGATCGTCTTGGGCAACCAGGTGCGCAACACCTACTGCAACATCCAGGGCGCCGTCGTCAGCGCCTAGCGCCCGGCCTCGCCCACCTCGACCGCGGGATTCCCCATCACGACCGCTCCGGCCGCCACATCACTCGCCACCAGCGCGCCCCAGCGGACCACCGCTCCCTCCCCCACTGACACGCCCTTGAGAATCGTCGCTTTTCCCTGAATCCACGCGTTACGGCCAATCCGGATCGGCCTTCGCTGCACGGTGTCGCCGGGGCGGCGGCGGCCAGGCCCGACCGCATGAAAGTCGGTGTCGACCAACAGACAAGGGCCGAGGATGGCGTCGTCGCCGATAACGATGGTGCTGGCGGACATCAGCCCCGCGCCGTCGATCTCCACCCGGTCGCCGATCTCGATGCGGGCCTCCATTCCAAATGTGAGCAGAGCCGTCCGGCCGGAGCGATTACGCACGGAAACGTCTCGTCCGAAGATCACCCGTCCCGAGCCGCGGATGCGCAGCCGCGCGGGCCCCCGAAAGCCCGGGCCGAAGGTATGGCGAGGGTAACGAAGGCGCAGGTACAGGGTGCTCAGGTTCACGGGGATAGAGCTCTGCCCGGGAAGGGATTTGAACCCTTACAAGCTTGCGCTCACAGCCCCCTCAAAGCTGCGTGTCTACCAATTCCACCACCCGGGCGAGGGCGTCTGAGATTTTACCTGCTATCTCCCTCCCTCGCTTGCGGGGGAGGGTCGGGGTGGGGGCCTGTGCCACTCAGCCCGTCCCTCATAGGCCGAGCGACCGATTCTGCCACGCCCGGGAGTGGCTAGGCTGGGGCGCATGGGGGCGCGAGAGGCACCGCTCGCGCCCTTATCTCGCCGGCATGGATGGCTCGTCGTGCCGCGCGTCCGTAGCGAAAGGGCCGTCAGGCCTCTGTAACAAGGGTCGTAAGCCTGCCTCTCTAGTGTGGGCAACGTGCCCGGACCAACCGCCGAGGCCGGTGTGACCCTGACGCGACAAGAGTCATCACATCGTAAAGAGGAATCGTAAGGAAATGAACCACGAGAGCCATATACCTTTGCCGGCTCTCCAGTCGGACCTGAGCCAGCAGCAGCAGGTCCAAATCCATGGCGGCCGGTCGGCAGCCCGCCGGGCGATAGCCGCCGGAAGAGAGGGGTTAAACATCGTCAACCGATACCGGATTCTGATCGTCGACGACGATGCCATGGCGCGCGAGATCTTGAAGCGGATCCTCGAGCATGCCGGCTACGAGGTCATGACCGCGGGCAGCGGTCCGGAGGCGCTGCGCAAACTCCACGAAGGCATCCCGCACCTCGTTGTCGTCGACCTGATGATGCCGGAGATGGACGGCTTCGAACTCTGCCGCCGCATCAAGAGCCACCTCGACGTCCCGATCGTCATCTTGAGCGCGGTCGCCGCGGTCGAGAGCAAGGTCGAGGGACTGCAGATGTACGCCGAGGACTACATCGTCAAGCCGTTCGAGAAAGAAGAGCTGGTCGCGCGCGTGCAGCGCGTACTGCGCCGCTACGGCGAGTCGGCGGGCGTCGAGCAGCCGGAAGTCGTCATCGACCAGGACCTGCAGATCAACTTCGTCCAGCACTGGGCTCGGGTCAAGGGTCAGCAGGTGACTCTGACGCCGACCGAATCGAAGCTCCTCTTCCTCCTGGTTCGCAACGCGGGCCGGGTCGTCACCAACGAAACCCTGCTGGCCAAGGCCTGGGCCGGGGACGAGGAAGCCTACGAGGAAGGGCTGCGGGTCCACATCTCCCGGCTGCGCAGCAAGATCGAGCCGAATCCCAGCAAGCCTGTCTATATCCAGACCAAGCGTGGCGTCGGATATCGCTTCGGCGCCAAGGTCAACTATCCCGCGGGGCAAGAGCCCATGGCGCTGGCCGGATGAAGGTGCGCACCATTGTGCTCGGCCTCGTGGTCTTTCTCCTCTCCTTCCCGCTGTTCCTGCACTAGGAAATATGGGCCGCGCCGTCTGCCGGAAGTGTTGGACCTGGCACGGCAGCGGGGCGACCGTCTGCCCGAGGTGTGGGGCGCCACTCCAGTCAGGCAACGCAGCCTCGCCGTCGGACCCCGGGCCCGCGGCGGCCCCTCCAGCCGGCTCTCAGCAAGGGGCGGCGGCTACCCCGGCCCTGCCGCCGGCTGCCGCTCCGGCAATGTTGGGCGCCCACCGGCGGTGGCGCCTGGCGGCGATCGGCGGCGCGGCGGTGGTCCTGGGTGTCGTGGCCATGCTGCTGATCCTGCAGTGGTCCGCGCAGGCGGCCTCGACCGACGGGAGCTTCACCGTACGCGTCCCGAGCGGCTGGCAGCGGTTCACCGGCACGTCGCTGCCGGATGGGACCACGACAAAGAACGAGCTGATGGTGCTGCTCGGGCCGACCACGGACGGGGTTCAAGCGCACCTGTTCGTCTACCCGCATCAAGCTGGATACGTCGAGCTTGGCCAGCTCGACCGCAGCTGGAGTGCCGGGCTCGATCAGGCGACCTGCCACTTTTCGGGCGCGGTCGGTTACTTCAGCCGCATGCGGCCAGCCACGGTGGGCGGCTCCCCGGCGCTCACAACCGACTGCCGCACGCCGAGTGTCAGCGTCGAGTTCATCACCGTCAATCACGCGAATCGCAGCTACATGATCGGGTTCAGCGCGGCCTCCAGCCAGTTTGTTCGGCTGCGGGATGGCGCGCTGCACGACGTGTTGGCGTCGTGGCAATGGCACTAGCCATCTAAACTCCTGAGCGTGACCCACGCGCTGGGCCTTGGCTTCACCGTTTTCACCATCATCTTTCTGCTCGAGCTCCCAGACAAGACAGCGCTCGGCGCGCTGCTGTTGGCGACACGGCACCGTCCACTCCCGGTCTTCTTCGGGGCAGCGGCAGCCTTCGTGATCCAGAGCGCAGTGGCGGTGGCGGCCGGCTCACTGCTGAGCCTGCTGCCGCGAGAACCGATCCGCATCGGCGCTGGCATCCTCTTTCTGCTGATGGCCGCGTTGATCGTCCGGCAGAACTTGAAAAAGCAAGAGGTCGACGAAGAGCGGGAAATCGAGGGGCAGGAGCGCCGCCACCGACGGCCGTTCGTGACCGCGTTCCTGCTCGTCTTCGTCGCGGAATGGGGTGACCTGACGCAGCTCGCAACCGCCGCGCTGCAGGCGCGCTACCGGGACGCGGTTACCGTCTTTGTCGCGGCGACCCTGGCCCTCTGGGTGGTGGCCGGCATCGCGGTGGTGATCGGCAACCGGCTCGGCGCCTGGATCCCACAGCGCCCCCTCCAGTTCGCCGCCGCCGGCGTGATGGTGGTCGCCGGGTTGGCCTTGATCAGCGGCATCCTCGGCTAGAACAGAGACGAGCAACCCACTGTCAGGCGGCCGTGGTCAGGTCGATCGCTTCGGGCACGGCCCGTTGCGGGATGGTGAAGGTGAACGTGCTGCCCTGACCCGGGGCGCTCTTCACCCAAATCCGTCCGCCGTGCATCTCCACCAGTTGGCGGGAGATGGCGAGACCCAGTCCGGTGCCCTGGTATTTGCCACTCATGCCGCTCTTCCCCTGTTGAAAGCTTTCGAAGATCCGTTCCGTATCTTCGACCGGGACCCCGATGCCGGTGTCGCGCACGCTGATGCGGAGCTCCGCACCCTGCCGTTCCGCGGTGACGCGGACGCCGCCCGATTCGGTGAACTTGATCGCATTGCCGAGCAGGTTCAGCAGGACTTGCTTGAGCTTCGGCCCGTCGGCAAAGACGCGCCCGACCTCGGGTGAAACGCTGGCGCCCAACTCCAACCCTTTCGTCTTCGCCAGTGAGCTGACGCTCTCGACGCACTCCGAGATCAGCGGCTCGATGTCGACTTCGCCGCGATGCAGTTGCGCCTTACCGGCTTCCAGCTTTGAGATGTCGAGCAGGTCGTTGATCAAGGCCAGCAGGTGTTGGCCGTTCTGGGCGATGATGTCGACGTCCTGCCGCTGCTCGCGGCTGAGCACGCCACCGTCCCCTTCGAGCAGCAGCTGGGAGAACCCGAGGATCGAGTTCAGCGGCGTGCGCAGCTCGTGGCTCATATTGGCCAGGAATTCCGACTTGTGCTGGTTCGCGCGCTGCAGCTCGGCATTGACGGCCCCCAGCCGAGCGGTCTGCTCGGTCGCCAGGTGGAACAGGTGCGCCTCCTGGATTGCGGTCGCGGCATGCTGTGCGAATAAGGTCAGCAGCTCGATCGTGTTGCGGTCCAGCGGGCGTCGGTGATAGACGGCGAGCACCCCCAGCAGCTGGTCGCCGACCACCAGCGGGAACCCGGCGAACGCGTGGATGCCTTCCTCGGCCATCCAGGGGCTGAGCCCGACCTGGCGATGGTTGGCCGGGTCGTTGGTCACGATCGGCACCCGAAGCTCGGCCACCTGGCCGATCTCGCTCATGCCGCGCTCCACCCGGCTCGGAACTGGCGGCGCATTGGTGGTGTTGTGATGCCCGGCCCGCCGCCAGAGCGCGCCGTCGCTCGGTTCCAGCAACCAGACCTGGGCCGCCGCGAAGCCGAGATTGCCGGTGAGCGCGGTGGCGACGATGTCGAGCAGTTCGGGTTCGAACAGCTTCTGATTCATCTGGTCGATCGATTGGTTCAGCAGCTCCAGCCGCCGGGCGCGCTTCTCGGTCTCCTCGAAGAGCCGGACGTTGCGCAGGGCGACGGCAAGTTGCTGGGCCAGCACCTCGAGCGCCTCCTCCTCCCAGCGCGTCAGCCGCCGCTGCTCGTCGCGCGTCTGCAGGTGGAGGACGCCGAATACCCGCCCTTCCAGGATGACCGGAGTCCCGAACACCCTCGCATAGCGGGCCCGGTTGAGGGCCGGGGCGTCGAACAGCGGCGGTTGGGTGAGCATCACGAAATGCCGATGCCGCACCACCCGGCCGACGATGCCTTCCCCGGCCTGGATGGGGGTTCCCTCGATCGCCTCCGGCAGGTGCACCGCCGCCTGCAGCGTGAAGACCCCACGCTCCTCGTCCAACAGCACGACCGCGCCGGAGTCCATCTGGAGCAGTTGCATGCCGCAGCGGATGACGGTATTCAGCATGTGGGGCACAGCGAGCTGGCCGACCAGTTCGCCGAGGACGTTACGGAGCTGCTCGGTCTGGGCGAGCCGGCGGCGGGTCCCGCGGATCTCGGTATTCATGGCCCGCACCGCGGCGCCCAGGCCGGTGATGACCGCCACCGTCGTGACGGCGCGCAGGATCGCGTCGCGCACCGAGATGGCCATCCCCAGGTCGCTGATCTGGAAGAGGATGATGCCGCCGGTGAAAAACAGGCTGGTGCCAATCCCGCCCCAGAGGTCGAACCGGAAGACGGCCTCGGCCGCCACCAGCGCATAGAGCAGGTACGGGAGGCTCGACGATGGGGTCGAAAACAGCAGGATCCAGCCGCTCACCACCAGGTGATCGAGGATGAGCAGGAGCACCGCCATTGGCCGGGCGAAGCGTGCCAGCGGCTTCTTCTGGATGGCGAGCGCGGCCACCCCGTTGTAGGCGGCCAGCAGGCCAGCCAGCACGAACGTGACCAACACCGAGGCGGAGGGCAGCAAGAGCAGCAGGCCAAAGGGGATGGCGACCGCGGCGAAGCGGAGCTTGACAAACTGGCGGTCGAGGGCAGTCATCGGAGCCCTCGCAGACTAGGCGGCCTGGCTGGTTTGAAGGTTGTTGATCATCTCGAGGAAGCGATCCTTGCCGAAGTCTCCCTTCTGGATGATCGACTGGATGTTCCCCTGCAGGCGCTCGCGGTCCTCGCTGGTGATGTTTTTCGCCGTATAGATAAGGATGGGAATCTGGCTCGCGGCCGGGTCCTCCCGGAGCTTGGACACCACTTCGAAGCCGTCCACGTCCGGCATCATCAGGTCCAGGATGATCATGTCCGGTTTCTTCTTCAGCGCCAACTCCAGGCCCGCCTTCCCGCCGTCGGCGACGATGACTTCCATGTTGAATGGCTTGAGCATGGCTTTGACCAGCCGGATGTTCTGGGGGTCGTCGTCCACGATCAGGATGGATGAGGGGGCCTTCTTCCCGCGCTTCCCGTCGGCCAGCAAGTCGAACTTCACCATCATCTGCAGGAGTTGCTGGCGGTCGATGGGCTTGGTCAGGAAGTCCGCCTGGCCGATGTCGAACGGCAGGGATTCCTTGTTGATCTTCGAGGTGAGCACGATCGGAATGTCCTTCGTCTTCGACTCGCGACGCAGGTCGTAGACCAGGCCGCTGCCACCATTGGGCGGCAGCTGAGTATCGATCAGCACCGCGAGCGGCTGCAGCTGCACCGCCTTGCGCAGGGCTTCCTGGGAGCTGGCGGCGATCACCACCTCATAGCCCGCGTGGCTGAGGAAGGGCTCAATTCGCTCCTTCACCGCCGGGTCGTTGTCGGCCACCAGGATCACCGGCGGCTTGCTGCCCCCGGCCATGGGCGGGACGATCTGGACAGGCCGCTCCTGGATTCCCGCCTCCTGCTTGGCGAACTCGATCAGCTCGCGAATGTGCTCCACCAGCCGCTTCCCACTCTCGTTGATGTGGGCGACGAATTCCCTTCGCTCCTCCGGGGTCGTCTTGTTCGTCTTCTCGTCGAGCAAGATCTCGGAGAAGCCGATGATGGCGTTCAACGGCGAGTTCAGGTCGTGGCTCTGGTCGTAGATGACTCGGAACTTCGCCTCGAAGTCACGCTTCGCCTGGGTCAGCGCCGGCGCCGCATCCTTGTTCTTCCCGCTGGCGGCCAGCTCGGTCTTGAATCCATCCAGCTGCGCCTGCATCGCCCGCTTCTCGGCTTCGTAGCGCGCCAGTACCTGGCTGGTCGGCGGGCCGCTGCCGCCGGCCTTCCGTGCTTCCTCGAGCTGCAGTTTGAGTGACGCCTTCTCGCGCTGCCATGCCTGCTCCAGCTCCTTCGCCTCGTTGGAGCGCCGGCTTTGCAGCTCGTTGGTCTGCGACATCATGTCCGACAGCTGCCCCTGGACCCGCTCGAGATCGACTTTGAGCTGGTTCTTCTCGGAGGTGAGCCGCTGTTCGCGCGTCGTCCACTCTTCCGCCTTGCGCCCACTTTCGCCGGCCAGGTCGGCGTGCAGCGCCTTGACCTTCTCGTAATCCAGCTGCATCGTCGCCAGTTTCGCCAGCGCATCCTGCACCTGTTTCTTGAGCGCGGCTTTTTCCTCGGCGACCGACGCTTCTCGGCTCTGCCAATCCTTCTCTAACGCCTTGACCTTGGTCAGCAGTGCGGAACGCTCATCGCTCAACCGCTGGAACTCGGCCTCGGCTTTGTCCAGGTCGGCGGCCTTTCGCCGCGCTTCCTCGAGCTGGCCCTGGAGCAGCTTGCGATCGGCGCGGTACTGGCCTTCGGCCGTCTGCGCTTCCTGTTCGAGGCGGGCGACGTCCCCGATCAGGCGCACCCGCTCGGATTGCGAGCGCTCGCGAGACGCCTTGAGCGGTTCGATCTCCGCCTGGACGGCCTTGAGCTGCTGCTGCAGCTGGGTGTTCAGAGCGGTCAGCCGCGTCTTGTCCTGGGTGAGCTCAGCTCGCGCCACCTGCCATTCCTGTTCCAGGTCGGCCTGCTTCGCCACCGCCGCGTCGCGGTCCTTGAGCAGCGTCTCGCGGTCCATCGCCCACTGCAGCTGCGCCGACTGCAGGCTGTCCAGGTCGTCCTGGGCCATCTTCAGGTCGGCTCGAAGCTTCTTCTGGTCGATCTCGGACTTTTGCGCCAGCTGCATGCGTTCCTGCTCCAGCTGGCGCAGCTGGCCGCGCCGCTCCTCGTCGCGGGCCTTGGACCGGGCGACGTCGTCCTTCACCCGGGCGAGCTCGACCTGGGCCCGGTCATGGTTCTGCTGCAAGTCCTGGTGTCCCTGCTTCAGGGTGTCGTGCTGGTCGAGCAACGCCTGGCGATCCATCGCCCACTGCAGCTGCGCGTTCTGGAGTTCGTCCAGCTCCTGCTGTTTTTCCGCCAGCTGGCGTTTGGTCAGCGCGAGTTCTTTTTCCTTCTCTTCGAGCTGACCGCCGATGTCTTCCTGCAGCGCCTGGAGATGGCTGATGAACTCCTGGTTCTGCTGCAGGATGTCAGCGAACGATTTCGCCTTGGGGATTTCTGGGGTCATCAGGCCGCCTTCCGACCCTGCTGGACATAGCGCTCGACCGCCCCGCGCATGGCATCGAGGTGGGCGCTCAGCGCGCCCAATTGGTCGACCCGCTCCTGTTCGAGCTGGCGCAGCTGTTCGTGCCGCTCGCTATCGCGCTGCTTGGCGTGGCGCAGCTCTTCCTGGAGGCGGGCGATCTCGGCCTGGGCCTGGTCGTGCGAAAACTTGAGCTCATCGAGCTCTTTCTTGCGCGCCTCGTGCTCGTCCATCAGCCCCTGGAGATTGGCCGCCAGCTCCTGGTTGAGCTGCAGGATGTCGGTATAGGGGCGGCTCGACCTCGACCCGAAGTCGCTCGTCCGGCTGGACTTCGGCGGCTGCTCGGCCATCAGGCGCTCTTCAGCCGCCCTTGCTGGAGATAACGGGCAACCTCCGCGGCGAGGCCCTGGGGGTCGACCGGCTTGGCGATGTACCCGTCGCAACCGGCGCCCAGGATCTTCTCCCGGTCGCCCGCCATGGCGTGAGCGGTCAGGGCGACCACGATCACGCCGGCCATGCGCGAGTCGGACCGGATCTTTCGCGTGACGGCGAGGCCGTCCTCCCCGGGCAGCTGGATGTCCATCAGCACGATGTCGGGTAACTCCCGGGTCATCTCGGCCAGGCACTCCGCCCCGCTGCCCGCCTTGCGTACCAGGAAGCCCTTCTTTTCCAGGAGGAACTGGGCCAGGCGCAAATTGACGGGGTTATCTTCGACGATCAAAACCTTGCCGGCGGTCACGGCCTGTCCTCCTTCGCCTCTGAACGACCTCCAGCTCCTTGATGGCGTGCAATACGTCATCTGGCTGGGAGAGGCCAGATGGTATAACGGCGCTCCAAGCCGTCGCTGGCACCCTGGGTGAAACTTCGCCCAGGGCCACCAGGGAGGGCTGGCCGGGCAGGCCCCGCAGGCCCAGCACCCACTCCGGCTCGGGCGGCGCCAGCACGACCACGTCCGGAGCGGCGGCCCGGGCCTTTTCCAGGGCTTCTTGCAGGCCGGGGGCGCGGAAGACCTCGAACCCCTCTTCGACGAGGGCCGCCACCAGCGGCGCCAGCGCTTTGCGTTCGCGATGGACCAGCAGCACCCGCACCCGGTCCCGGCGGCGCTTGATCCCCTGGCCCACGCGACGAAGCTCGTCCTGCATCGTCTTGGTCGCCCATGGCTTGGCCACGTAGCCGACCACCCCGAACTGGGCCATCAGCGGCTCGTTTTTCGTCACCGAGCAGACCAGCACCGGGACGTCGGCGGTCGCCGCCCGGGCGCGCAGCTCCTGCAGGACCTGCCAGCCGTCCTTGACCGGGAGCACCGTCTCCATCACGACCAGATCGGGCAGGATTTCCATCGCCTTGCGGACGGCTTCATCCCCGTCGTGGGCATGCGCCACTCGAAACCCGACCCCCTGGATCTCCGCCGTCATCCGCTGGCTGCTCGCCGGGTCATCCTCGACCACCAGGACCAGCGGCAGCTCCATGCTCTCCACGGTCTGGGCGGGGTCATCGGAGGGCGCCTCCAGGGCGGGGCGGAGTTCGCGTGGAATCGTGAAGGTGAAGATCGACCCTTTGCCGAATTTGCTCTCTGCCCAGATCCGTCCGCCGTGCATCTGGACGAATCGGCGGCAAAGCGCGAGCCCCAGACCGGTCCCCTGGTAGCGGCGGGTGTAGGACCCGTCGATCTGCTCGAATTCGCGGAACAGCTTCGGCAGGTCTTCCGCCTTCATCCCGATGCCGGTGTCCTGGACTGAGACGGTGAGCTGGTCGGGAGCATCTTTGACGGTAATCGTGATCTGCCCGGGGGGCGGGGTGAACTTCACGGCGTTCGAGAGCAGGTTGTAGAGGACCTGCTTGAATTTGCTGCGGTCGGCCTTGATCACGCCGGCCTCGGTCGCCCCGATCAGGGAGAGCTGGAGACCCTGCTGGCGCGCCATCGGCTCGAGGATCGCAGTGACTTCCTGGAGTGCGTCGGCCACCCGCATCTCCTCGGCCTTCAGTTCCATCTTGCCCGCCTCGATCTTGGCCAGGTCCAGGATGTCGTTGATCAATCCCAACAGGTGCTGTCCGCTGCTGTGAATGTTGCGGAGGAATTCGGTTCGCTCGCCCGGCGTTAGGTTCATCGTGACGTCGAGCAGGATCTCGCTGAATCCGAGGATAGCGTTCAGCGGCGTGCGCAGCTCGTGTGACATGTTGGCCAGGAACTCTGACTTGTAGCGGTTCGATTGCTCCAGCTGACGATTGACCTGCAGGATCTCTTCGTCGGCGCGGCGGAGCGCGGCGTGCTGCCGCATCAGGTAGCGGTTGGAATCCTTGAGCCTCGCCACCAGGCTCTGCCGCTCCGCTCGTAGCCGTTGCTTCTCGAGGTTGTGTTCCAGCAGTTCGCGCAGGCGTTGCAGGTCGATCGGCTTTCCGATGTAGTCATCGGCGCCACCGCGCAGCGCCTCGGCGGCCACCTGCTCCGAGCCGTAGGCGGTCATCATCACCACCACCGCGTCGGGGAAGTCGCGGAGCATCTGGGGCAGGAGGGCGAGCCCACTCTCCTCCGGCATCTGCACGTCGAGAAAGATGAGCGCCGGCCGGCGGCCATCGAGCTGACGCCGTGCCTGGGTCGCGTTCGGGGCGGTGACCGCCTCGAACCCCTGCTTCGAGACTGCCTTGGTCAGGAAGGCCCGGTTGTCGGGATCGTCGTCGATGGCGAGCAGGATCGGGCGTGGTTCCAGCTCCGGCTCGCCACCGAGCAAGGTGCGGATGGCCTCGATCAGGTCCTGACCGGCACCGAGCTCGCGGCCCGACCCGGTCGACCACGGCCCGAGGTCGCTGACGAAACGATCGGCCCCCGCGGCAAGGGCGCGTTTGCCTTCATCGGCGTCGACGTGAACGCCGGCCGTCAGCAGCACCGGAATGTTGGTCGTAGCCGGATTGCTCTTGAGGATCTCGCAAACGCGCAGACCGTCGATCCGACGGAGCAGCAGATTGAGCACGATGGCGTCCGGCAATTCCTCGCGGGCCCGGTCCAGCGCTTCGAGACCGTCCTGCGCGGTGAGCACGAAAAACCCCTCGCGCTGGAGCCGCTCGACCACGGCCTTGAGGCGCTCCGGATCGTCGTCCGCGATCAGGATGCGCCGGGTTCCGCCTTGCTCGCTCATGCCGCCGTCCGCTGCGCGTGCGCCAGCATCGGCAGTCGAGGGATGAGAAAGCGGAACGCGCTCCCCTTGCCCGGCACGCTCTCCACCCAGATCTGGCCGCCCTGCAGCTCCACCAGCCGGCGCGACAGCGCCAGTCCGAGCCCGACCCCCTCATAGCCGCGCGAGATCGAGCCGTCTACCTGGCGGAACTCCTCGAAGAGGCGCGGCTGGTCTTCCGGCCGGATCCCGATGCCGGTATCGCGCACCTCCACGACGGTTCCCGGCGGCGTCTCGACCGCGCTGATCACGACGCTGCCGTGGTGCGGGGTGAACTTGATCGCGTTGTTGACCAGGTTGTGGACCACGTGCCGAAGGCTGCGGGGATCGAAGACCACCTGCAGTGCCCGGTCGACCTGTGAGCTGACGGCCAGCTCCTTCTGCGTTGCCGCGGCGGCGTTCTCCGAGAGCGCGGCGTCGACCGCCTCGGCCAACAGACAGGGCACCGGGTGCAACTCCAGCCGCCCGGCCTGGATATGGGTCAGCTCGAGGATGTCGTTGATCAACTCCAACAACCGGCGTCCGCTCGTGTGGATGGTCTCCGCGAACTCACCGCGTTCGGCCTCCGACAGCTCGGGGGTGGTGCGGATGATCTCCGAGAACCCGATGATCGCGTTCAGCGGCGTGCGCAGTTCGTGCGACATGTTGGTCAGGAACTCCGACTTCATTCGGTCGGCTTCCTGCAACTCGAGGTTGGCGCGCTGCAGCATCTCGATGGTCTGCCGCTCGCGCTGGAATCGCCTCGCGTTGTCGAGCGCGACCGCGGCCTGGTTCGCCAGGATCTGCAGCACCTGCATCAGGGTGGCGTCGAAGGGGCGGACGTCGAGGAAATAGACGGACACCGTGCCGACGAACTCGCGCTCGAGGAACATCGGCAGGCCCAGCGCCGCTCGCCAGCCGTAGCGCTGGGCCAGCGGATCGAGCGGGAAACGCCCGTCCAGCTGGATGTCCTCAGAAAAGACCGGACGCTGCTCGATCACGACCTGGGTCACGAGCCCGGGCGAGACGTGCGTCAGCGGCTTGCCATGGATGTTCGGATCGACGCCCTCCCCCACCTCGATCACCTGCTCCGACGGGCCGCCCGCCTGAGTTAGCGTGATCAGGCAGGAGGCCGCGCCGGACACGCCGATGACGGCGCGCGCCACGCCCTGCAGCAGGGCGGTCGGCCCGACGGTGGTCGCGGTTAGCGCCTGCGAGACCTGGCGGAGCATCTCCATCGACGAGTCGAGCCGTAGCGCCTGCTGCCGGGTTTGCTCGAAGAGGAACGTGTTCTCCAGCGAGACCGCGACTTCGGCGCCCAGCGAGGCGGCCAGCTTGACGTCGTAGTTGCCGCTGAACGTGCCGTGCCGCTTGTTCGCCAGCATCAACACCCCCAGGGGACGACCGCCGGACCCCAGGGGAACGAGCAGCAGGTCGCGATAGCCGAACGTCTGCGGCAGCAACTGGCCGGCCTCGATGTCGTGCAGGCAGTCTTCGACGATGGTCGGCTGCTGGGTGACGAACACCCGACCGACCAGGGTCGAGGCGTTGGCGCCGAAGCGCAGCTGGTTCAAGCGCATCTGGTTGAAGAGGCGGCTCTCACGCATGCCGGAGGGCGCGGCCGGCGCGATCAGCGCCTCCAGCCCTTCCTGGTAGAGGAAAAAGCCGCACATCTCGACGTCGAGCAGTTCCGCCAGTTTGGTCGTGAGGCTGCCCAGGTCTTCACCCAGCTTGGTCAGGTTGGAGACCGCGGTCGCGGTCTCGAAGAAGTGGCTGAGCTCCTGGAGATTCTGATCGGCTCGCCGGGAGAGCTCGAGGTTTTCCTGGAACAGGATGAAATACTTGAAGCTCCAGAACCCGGTCAGCACCATCACCGGCAGAAAGAGGACCGCGAGGAAGTAGGTCACCGGAGAGGGCGCCCACCAGCGGGCGACGTAAATCAGAAAGAGCTCGGTGAGGATGCCAAGCAGGAACCATAGCCGCCAGTTGAAGCGGCTCCGGGCGCCAGAATATGGACGCGGTCGCGTCACGAAATCCTTCTTGGCCACAATGCGCGCACTGATTTGACGCGGATCGAGGGCATTGCTTCGCCGATCGGGGCCGCGGGCCCACCGTTGCGCGCCGCGGTTTACAAAGCTTTACTGAACCGTCGCGCGCCACAGTGGGCTGACGCCCCTTTCGTGGCGCATACGTGACACCACCTTCCCGTGAGCCCGGCAACAGCCCTTTGCTACTCTCTAGACGTGCAGCGGGAGACGGCCTTCAATGTATCGGCGATCAAGGACACTGTCCTTCGATCGATCAAGCTCAACCAGCAGGCCTACAACAATCGCGACGCCGATGTGCTGCGGGAGGTCTACCTCGAGCCGATGCTCTCCCAGGTCGCCCACGATCTGTCCGGCGACTTCGAGTCCTTCCCGGCGGCACGGCTCGACATCACCTGCGAGGTGCTCGACGTCTCCTACACCGCCTACCTGCAAATCGGCAAGGTCGAGCTGTCGGCCTACGGGCTCGAGGCGAGCCCGCAGAACGTGAACGTCACCACCAAGGAAGAGTGGATCTACCGCCTGGTACCCGATGCCGAAAAGGGTGTCGGTCTGGGACGCCGGACCACGCACCGATTCCTCGGCTACTACCACTACACCCTGGTCGATATCGACGGCCGCTGGTGGATCACCGACGTCCAGTCGGCCAGCGAGATCTGGCTCCCCTAGCGGCCTCTCCCTAACCGCACCGCGCAAACCAGACGCCGGGCTGGCGTTGCTCGTCCGTGGTGCCTCGCCGTTGCCGAGCGCGTCCAGGACGGCCATGAATCGGTCGAGGATGTGGGTGATCACCCCCGTCTACCTGGACGTGGAGTCGTTTCTC
>Ga0307479_10001138_pt1 | contig 24073 bp, 25 predicted proteins | sample atmos_gasesECM4C_FD_203743 | JGI IMG/M metagenome (GOLD analysis project Ga0307479, IMG submission 203743) | Hardwood forest soil microbial communities from Morgan-Monroe State Forest, Indiana, United States - atmos_gasesECM4C_515 | ecosystem: Environmental > Terrestrial > Soil > Temperate... | reverse complement strand
CGAGCACGAGCTCACGGCGCCCGTGCGAGCGGAGCTCACGTCCGGCCAGTGGAAGGGCACCGCGAGTTTCAATGTGCCTTATAACGATTGGGGTCTGAAGAATCCCGGAAATTTTCTGTTGAAGGTGGACCACACGGTGAACATCGAAGTACAAATGGCCGGCAGTATTCAAGCGCAAACCGTATCGGCGAAGCCGTAAGTGTCCTAATCTTCCGGCTCTTGCGTCACGATGTGAACGTCTACCGCTGGTGACTCACGCAAGAAGCGGTGCACTGCAGACAAATAAAGATACTTTCGCCAGTCATGAACAGGCGCCCGTCCGAAAATTATGTGGGTGATGTGCTTTGCACGGACGAACGCTGCGACGGAATCCGCCACGCTCCGCCCTTTCAGACGAATTACCTGCGCGCCCAGGCTCTCCGCGAAGCGCAGATTAGCCGCCAGCGCACTCTGATTCGATTCCTTGGGGCCAAATTCACGGTCCACGTGAACGACATATAACTCCGCATCCATGCGGCGGGCCATTCTCGCGCCGCGGGCAATCAGATACTGACCGGCGGGATTCGAGGATATGCACACAGCCATGCGCTCCCGCACACCCCAGTTTTTGCGAATATCCTGGGCTTCCATGTAGGACTCGAGGCTGCGGTCGACTTGTTCGGCGACCTGGCGCAGGGCAAGTTCGCGAAGCGCGATGAGATTGCCGCGACGAAAGAAATTGCTCAGCGAGCGTTCGACCTTATCGCTGCTGTAGACGTCGCCACGCTTCATGCGGTTCTGCAGCGCTTCGGGCGTGAGGTCCACCATAACTGTTTCGGAAGCGGTGAGCGGCACCCAATCCGGCACCGTTTCTCGCACAATGACCCCCGTGATGGATCGCACCACCGGAGCAATACTCTCGATATGCTGAATATTCAATGTGGAGACAACGTCGATCTTCGCGGCCAGCAACTCCTGCACGTCTTCGTACCGTTTGCGGTGCTTGCTGCCGGGAATGTTGGTGTGCGCCAGTTCGTCCACCAGAACGACCTCCGGATGCCGGGCGAAGATGGCGTCGACGTCCATCTCCTCGAATACCGTGCCCTTGTATTCGATTTTCTTCCGTGGAACCTGCTCCACTTGCCCGATCAGCTCTTCAACGCCCTTACGGCCGTGCGTTTCCACCACACCGATGACTACGTCTTCGCCGCGGCTGCGGCGGCGCAGGGCTTCACTCAACATGCTGAAGGTCTTGCCCACGCCTGGCGCGTAGCCCAGGAAAAGCTTGAAGATGCCGCGGGTTTTTTGCGGTGGGGAAGCGACTTCCAGCCACTCTTCAGGCTTCTTGGGCAAGGTCTACGTTCTCCGTGACGAATTTTCCGCATGCGCTAGAATGTAGCGATGCAGAGATTCCTAGCCGGCCGGATCATGGGCATAACTGTATCTCTGGCCGCGGTCGCCGGCATTTCCTTCTTCTACCGCCACATCCTGCACGTGAACCAAACGACTGTGGCGCTTTCGTTTCTGCTGGCAATTCTAGCAGTTTCGGCAGTGTGGGGAATGGCCGTTTCCGTGGCCATGTCGCTTGTGGCGGTGGTGGCTTTCAATTATTTCTTTTTGCCGCCGGTTGGGACGCTGACCATAGCGGATCCGCAAAACTGGGTCGCGCTGTTCGCCTTCCTGGTCACTTCCATTATGGGCAGCCAGCTTTCGTCGCGCATCCGCACGGAAGCCGACGAGGCGCACCACCGCAGGCGCGAAGTTGAGCGGCTCTACCAGTTCAGCCGTAAACTTCTCGGTGAAGGCAATGTCATTCAATTGATGAACGCCATCCCGGATTACATCGTCGAAAGCTTTGAAGCCGGCGCGGCCGCGCTGTTTCTTCCGCACAAGGACAAATTTTACCGCTCCGGGTTCGGCGCCGCTCATCTCGATGAAGAAAAGATGAAACAGGCGTTCTCGCTTGATGAGTTTTCTTGCGACACGCAGCAACGCCAGTATTTTATCCCCATTCGTCTGGGTGTCCGCCCGATCGGCAGCCTCGGGATTTCCGGGTCGCAGCTTTCCCGCCAATCGTTGGACGCCATCAGCACACTGGTAGCGATTGCCATTGAGCGGGCGCGCGCCGTCGAACAACTTGGTCAGACCGAAGCGGAACGGCAGGGCGAGCGGCTCAAGTCCGCGCTGCTGGATTCGATCACCCACGACTTTCGCACGCCGCTGACTTCTATGAAGGCCGCGGTCAGCAGCATGCTCTCTTCGGTTCCCTCCGACGCAAAGCAGACGCACGAGCTTCTTTCCATCATTAACGAGGAGTGCGATCGCTTAAACCGCTTGGTCGAAGAAGCCGGCGAGATGGCAAAGCTCGAGGCAGGCGAGGTCAGTCTGGATCTCGCGCCCGTTCCGGCTGAGGAAATCATCCGGGCCGCTCTGGGGCACTGCAGCGCATCTCTCGACGGGCGCCCGGTAGACCTGCGCATCGCCACGGACCTGCCGCCGGTGCGCGCCGACCTTGAACGCGCCAAGGAGGCGCTGGTGCAACTGATTGACAACGCCAACCTCTATTCGGCGAAGGATCAGCCGATCACCATCACCGCCGAGCTGACGGGAGACACGATTACCACCAGCGTCGCCGACCGCGGTCCTGGAATCGATGAGTTCGAGCAAACCATGATCTTCGACAAATTTTATCGAGGCAAGGATCAGCGCTACTTGGTGCGCGGAACGGGGATGGGTTTGCCAATTGCCAAGGCGCTGATTGTCGCTCAGCAGGGGACCATCAGCGTCACCAGTCAGTTGGGCCATGGTTCGGTGTTCGCGTTTACGCTTCCGGTCGACCGCGGACGAAAGGAGAGCCGTTGAGCGCCGCGAATATCCTGGTGGTGGACGACGAACCCCAGATTCGGCGCGTGATGCGTGCAACACTTAGCTCGCAGGGATATGTGATCACCGAGGCCAAGACCGGCGAGGAAGCTCTCGATTCTTTTCGTAAGCAGCGGCCAGATTTGGTCCTTCTCGACGTGAATATGCCAGGCATGGGCGGAATCGAGACTTGCCGGGAAATTCGCCGTATTTCAGACGCTCCCGTAATCGTGCTCACCGTGCGCAATGCCGAGCGGGACAAGGTTTCCGCGCTGGATGCCGGTGCCGATGATTACGTGGTTAAGCCCTTCAGTATTGAGGAATTGCTAGCGCGCATCCGTGCTGCACTGCGCCGGTACGCTCCGGGAGACACGATGCCGCCTTTTGTGTCGAAGGATCTGAGCATCGACTTTGAAGCGCGGGAGATCACCGTGCGCGGGGAAACAGTACACTTCACGCCAAAGGAATACGACGTGCTGAAATATCTGGTTGCCAATCAGGGCAAGCCGCTCGGTCATCGCAGGCTGCTTCAGGCTGTTTGGGGGCCGGACTACGGCGACGAGACGGAAAATCTGCGCGTCGTGATCAATCAATTGCGGAAAAAGATTGAAACGAATCCGTCTCGCCCGAAATACATCTTGACCGAGCCTTGGGTGGGATACCGCTTCCAGGCGCCTCGAGTCGCCAACGCCAAAGAAATCTCACGAAGATCCTGAATTTTATCGGATGCCTTGCGTCCAAATCCAGGTTCAGCACCCTCACGCGCGTCTCGCCTAGGAAACCCCACTGCCGTTTTACCGTGTTACTCACCGCTTGTCTGTTCTTCGCGAGCAAGCCTGAAAGTCAGAAGGACGTCTCCAGCCGAACAGCGAAAGGTGCGATTCGATTTCGGGACCGCAACACTTGGTTGACGTGTCAACGCTCGGCGTGAGAGAACTCACTCTGCGAGGCGGCTTCGTGAAGAAACGCAAGAAGAAGCGATTCGAAGCGGGCAAGGAAGCCCGCCGCCGTGCCCGCGCCTCCGGCATTGCGCCTGCCGCGACGCGCGTTATTCCAGACAAGCGCAAACGCCCGCCGAAGCACAAGAAAGACTTACTGGAAGGAGAAACGTAGCGCCGGTCTTCAGGCCGCCGCGTGCAAAGCCAGCGATTTCTGACGCTGCGCCAGACAATGCCAGCTCTGGCGTCTCTCTCCCGCCCTAGGTCCGACCGGACCTAATTCTTGGATCCTCAACCAGGCCTGTTCGCCGGAACCGATTCGTTCGGCCGGAACAGCGCCGACGGCGCGATTTTTCGCCGCTCCGCCAGCTCCGCCGCGATCTTTTCCAAATCAGCCTTCACAAATCCCGTGCTACTGACGCGAACTGTCCCGTCCGTATCAAATAAAAAAATCGTAGGAACACTCGTCAGCCCATACGCGTTCGAAGCCGGATACCCTTTCTCCTTTTCATCCAAGACCATCGGAAAGGTGGCGCCGTATTCCCGCGCGAAACCCGCGGTCGCCTTGGCATCGTCCTGTGAAATGCCCAAAAAGGTGACGCCGTCGTTCCCATACGTCTGATTAAGGCGCTGCAGAAAGGGAAACGTAAACTGGCACACCGGGCAGGAAATCTTGAAGAAGGCCGCAACCACCGGACCCTTTTCCCGCAGTGCCCCCAGCGAATGACTCTTCCCGTCCAGCCCCTTCAACGAAAATTCGGGCGCAGTTTGGCCCACATTGACATGCGTCATAGTGTTTTCCGTCCCCATCCAGCGTGAAATCGCGCGCAATATCCGCACGCGGCAATTCTAAACTAGATTTGCCCGCGACTAGGCGGCGTTAGGGAAAAAACCTCAAACAGACGAGACACCTAGTCTACGTATTTGGTGAAGCAGGCCTCAGCGCCCGCAGCAAGGGCGGGAATTTGTTATGCTTCTGGATGCATTGTGATTGGCCAATCTAGAGGCAACCGTGAGTTTGTAACGTACGAGCCTATGAGCGAGCCGAGCAATCTGAATTTGAACCGCAAGGAGCTCCTTGAGCGCGCTTGCCACGGTGAAGCGGTGCCCCGTGTGCCCGTGTGGATGATGCGCCAAGCGGGCCGCTATCTGCCGGAGTACCGCGCGATTCGGGCGAAGCACGCATTTCTAGAAGTCTGCAAGACGCCCGAGCTGGCGGTGGAAGTTTCGCTGCAGCCGATGCGAAGGCTAGGCGTCGATGCCGTGATTGTTTTTTCCGACATTTTGATCGTAGCCGAGGCCATGGGGCTGCCGCTCGAGCTCGGCGATACCGGGCCGAACCTGCCTGAGCCGGTGCGAAGCGAAGCAGACGTTCGAAAGCTAAATAATTTTGACCCGGAAACCGAGACTGGATTCTTGATGGAAGCCATCCGGCGCTTGGTGCGCGAAGTCGGGCCAACGGTTCCCGTGTTGGGATTCGCGGCCGCTCCGTGGACTCTGGCATGCTACATGGTCGAGGGACGGACCAAAGAAGGATTTGCCACGACTAAGAGCCTCATGTACACGGAGCCGCGGACGTTTCACGAATTGTTGGCGCGCGTGGCCCAAGCGACGATTTCCTACCTGCAGGCCCAAATTAGCGCAGGCGCCGCGGCAGTGCAGTTGTTTGACACTTGGTGCGGTGAGCTGAATTTGCGCGACTATTTGGATTTTGCGCTGCCCGCCGTGCAGGAGATTGTGTCAGGTCTGAGAAAAAACGTGCCTGTGATTTACTACACCAAAGCCTCGAATCACTTGCTCCTTGCGGCCGCGGACTCAGGCGCTGATGTCTTGAGCGTCGATTGGCGTGTGGATTTGCGAGAGTTGCGAAAAACCCTAGGCCCGAAAATCGCCTTGCAGGGCAATGTCGATCCAGCGGTGTTGTTTGCTCCGGAAGCGACGATCCGCCGTGTGACGCAGGAGACGCTGGCGTCCCTGGGCGGCACAGGGCACATCTTGAATTTAGGCCACGGGATTTTGCAGCACACTCCCGTGGAAAACGCGAAGATCTTTATCGAGGCGGGCCAGCAAGCTCGATTTGCGAGCGAGGCGCCCGCTGCGGTGCCGTCGCGTTGAAGGTTGAGGTCGAGCGGTGACAGTTGCGAATCCAACTCTGCAGCAGATGCGCGAGGAGTTGCGCGTCGGCGAAGAATTCTTGGCAAGGTACAACCGGCCCGGACCGCGGTACACCAGCTATCCGACCGCACCTGTCTGGAATGATTCCTTCGGGCCGGATGACTTGGAGCGGGTGCATGAAGAGGCCGAACGCGCGCTCAGCCCCGTGTCGCTCTACATGCACATTCCATTTTGCGAGAGCTTGTGCCTGTTCTGCGCCTGCAACGTAATCATTCAGAAGGACAAGCGCGTCGCGCCGCCCTACCTTAGCGTTTTGAAACAGGAAATGGAGCGCGTCAGCCGAAGCGTTTCGAAGCAACGCGAGGTAGTCCAATTTCATTGGGGCGGCGGCACTCCAACCTATCTGACCCCCGAACAGATCGAAGACTTGTTCGGCGCGGTGCGCGCGCGCTTTACGTTTGCCGCGGACGCGGAAATCGGCATTGAAGTCGACCCGCGCGTCACTTCGCGTGAGCACCTCGAAATTCTGCGGCGCCTGGGATTCAATCGCCTGAGCATGGGAATCCAGGATTTCCATGCCGAAGTGCAGAAGGCCATTCACCGGGTTCAGCCCTTCGAATTGACCCGCGATTTGCTCTTTGCCGCGCGAGAGCTTGGCTTCGACAGCATCAACGTGGATCTGATTTATGGCTTGCCCTATCAGACTCCGGAACGATTTGCGCATACGGTCGACCAGATTCTGGAATTGGCCCCGGATCGCGTGGCCCTGTTCAGCTATGCGCATGTACCCTGGCTGAAGAAACAGCAGGGTTCGTTTGCCGCGCATCTGCCGGAAGGCATGCAGAAGTTCGAGATCTTTCGCACCGGCCTGCTGAAGTTTGTCGAGGCCGGATATTTGTACATCGGCATGGACCACTTCGCGAAGCCGGGAGATGAGCTGGCAATTTCGCAGCAGAAGCGCACGCTGCACCGGAATTTTCAGGGCTATACGACAAAGGCGGGCGCGGACTTGTATGGCATGGGCGTGACGGCGATCAGTGGAATTCAGAATGCCTACGCGCAGAATCACCGCGAGCTGGCGGCATGGGAGAAGTCGGTAGTGGAACGCGGGATTGCCACCATGCGCGGGTACCGACTGTCGGAAGACGACCGGCTGCGGCGCGCCGTTATTAGTCGGCTGCTTTGCCACACCGTTGTCATTAAGGAAGAAATTGCGCGGGAATATGGCATCGACTTCGATGCCTATTTTGCAGACGAGTTGGCGCGGCTGGAGGCTTCGCGCGAGGATGGCTTGGTTTTGCTCGAACCCCGCGAGATTCGTACCACATGGCTGGGGCGAATCTTTATTCGGAACTTGGCGATGGTCTTCGATCCCTACCTGGAAAAGCAGCAGTTTGCGGCCAAGCCGCTGTTCTCGAAAACACTCTGACATGTTTGGTCGCTCCGTGGCATGACCTCTTCTGTTCCAGTGCTTGTGGTGGGCGCAGGTATCTCGGGCTTGGCCTGCGCTTACGCGTTGCGCAAAGCCGGGGTTGACGCTCAAGTGCTTGAGGCCGCACCGCGTGCCGGAGGAGTGATTGCTTCGGAAGTGCGCGATGGATTTTTGTTGGAGCTGGGGCCTCAGAGCTTTAGCGGCACCGCACCCTTGCGCTCGCTCTGCACTGAACTGGGAATCGCGGATCAACTAGTCCAAGCGCCTGCTCGTGCGCCGCGATACGTGCTGGTTGACGGCACGCTGCGAGCCGTGCCGCTTAACCCTGCTTCCGTGCTCACCTCCTCGTTGCTCTCACCGCGGACGAAGTGGAGAATTGCGCGCGATGTATTCGGCACCACGCAGGCACCGGAAGAAGACGAAACCGTCGCGGCATTTGTGCGCAGGAAGTTCGGCGAGGAACTCCTGGACCGCCTAGTGGCACCCTTCGTCTCCGGGATTTACGCGGGGGATGCGGAGCGAATCAGTCTGCGCGCGGCATTTCCGCAGTTGTACGAGGCGGAGAAATCCGCAGGCAGCGCAATTCGCGGAATGATGCGAACGGCAAAGTCGCGGAACGGACCGCAGGAGCGGCCCACGTTGCTTAGCTTTCGTAATGGCAACGATACGCTCGTGCGCGCGCTTACTCAGAAAATTGCCTTCCGGCTGTGCCTGGCTGCGGAGGTCCTTGGAATTGGTGTTCGGCGCGAGACAGGGTCTGTCAGGTTCGAGGTGAGGATTCGCGAGGCAGGGAGTGAGAAATCTGTTGCCGCCGAGCGTTTGGTGTTGGCCACGCCCGCGGATGTGGCTGGCGCTCTCCTGCGTGATGTGAATGCCGCCTTCGAGCCAGTGTTGGGAGGAATCGAGTATGCGCCTATGGCTGTTGCGTCGCTCGGCTACCGGCGCGGAGACGTTGGGCATTCACTAAACGGCTTTGGGTTTTTGGTGCCGCGATCAAGCGGCCTGCGCGTGTTGGGGTCGGTTTGGAATTCGTCGCTGTTCCCGGAACGCGCACCTGCCGGACATGTGTTACTCACTAGCTTTGTTGGAGGAGCGACGGATCCCGGCGCCGCGGAACTTTCGAGCGATGATCTGGCTGCGCTGGTGCATCGGGAGCTTGCCCCGATTCTGCAGATTCGTGCTGCGCCGGTGTTTTCGCATGTTCAGATTTATCGGCGAGCGCTGCCGCAATACAACATCGGCCATGGTGAACGCCTGATGGCGCTCGAGAGACTAAAGGGCGGTCTGCCTGGGTTGTTTCTTGTCGGCAATTACTTTAGTGGGCCGGCGATTGGGAATTGCGTAGAACTGGGGATGGCAGCGGCAGAGGCGCTCGTAACCAAGGCCAGGCGTGCATAAATTCGCCGTTTTTGTGTAACCGCAGCACGATTGCCGCGCCACCGTACATCCAATTAGATAAATTTCGCGTATAGTTCGGCAGGAGACGAAGAAGCGTAAACGTGTTCCTGGCGGTTTTCTCAACCAAGGGCAGCGATGAAGTGTCGCCGGACGCGACGCTGATGCAGCAGCTTCTTCGCAGGGACGTGAGCGCTTTCGAAGAACTCTACGAGCGGCACTCGCGCATTGTCTATTCGCTGGTGCTGCGCATTTTGCGGCAGGGATCCACGGCCGAGGAGGTAGTGCAGGACGTTTTCCTCCAACTGTGGCGGAACTCTTCCCGCTACGACACAAGCCGGCCGTTTGTGCCCTGGCTGCTCACCCTGGCGCGCAACCGCGCTCTGGACCACTTGCGATTGAAGAGCGAGCGGCAGCGTCGGCGCGAAGACCAAACAGAAGAGTTCCCGCAAATTGCCACCGCCGCCCCGGAATACGAGAAGGCGCTGGACGAAGGGCGTCGCGCAGAGCGCGTGCGCGCGCTGATCGGTTCGCTGCCCGCAGCGCAAAAGAAGGCCATCGAGCTCGCCTATTTTGAAGGCTTGAGCCATTCCGAGATCGCCGCCGCATTGAATGAGCCGCTGGGCACCGTAAAGAGTTGGATTCGGAACGGATTGATACGCTTAAAGGAAGGTTTGCAGGCAACATCGTGAGCAACCACGACCAATTACGGGAGTTGATCGAAGCCTACGCGCTTGGCTCGCTTGACTCGACGGACCGCGCTCTAATCGAAGCGCACCTGGCGAGCGGCTGCTCTGAGTGCGCGAAAGCGCTGGAAGAGGCGCGCTGGCTCGTCAGTCAGCTTGCACACCTTGCGCCGACTGCGGAGCCGTCAGACATGCTGAAAGGGCGCTTGCTGCAAACGGTGCGCGCGGAAGCTGCTGGCGGTCCGGCGCCGCAGCAGGAGGCTCGCGGAGCAGCGATTCCTTGGTGGCTTTGGGCTGGCGTCGCTGCACTGTTGCTGTTTTCCGTGTACTCCGCATGGAACGAACAGCACCTGCGTAACGCCGTTGCCAATCTGCAGCAGCAAGCCGAGGCCCAGCGAATCGAGCGCCAGAAACTCGAGGAGCAACTCCGCGTGGCCAAGCTTCAAGCACACGAAGCGATGATTTGGATGGATCCGAAGTCCGTGAAGATTATGCTGCCGCCAAAAGATCCGAAGATGCCACAACTTGAGGCCATGTGGCATCCCGAGCTTGGCCTTTGCGTGCGCGGATGGAAAGTGCCCAGCCCAGGCGATAACCGCGTGCTGCAGTTGTGGCTCATCCCGAAGGCCGGCGGTAAGCCCATGCCGTCCGTGACGTTCTGGCCGGACGCAAGCGGAACGTTCTCGGCCATGGTGGAGAATCCGCCGGACGCGCTGTCGGCCACGCAAGCCTTAGCCGTAACGGAAGAGCCGATCGGCGGTAGCCCGCAGCCCACCAGCACGCCAATGTGGGTCGGTGGAGTCAGCTAGTCGTGTTTACGCTCGGTAACGCAAAGCCAGTCGAGTTTTTCGCCGCTCGGCCGCTTCCTCGTAACGCCGTTTCTCCTCCAACGTTTTCACGATAAGCGGACGCACCGCCTTAGGTTGCAGCGTCTTTTCGTCGATGGCCACAAAGGTCACGTAAGCCGAAGTCGTGTGCTTGCGTTCCCCAGTCAGCACGTTCTCCGAATAGACCTCGACGCCTACCTCCATCGACGTATGGAAGACGCGATTCACCTGCGACTTCAGCATCACGATTTCGCCCAGACTCACCGGATTCCGAAAATCAATAGAATCGACCGAAGCCGTGACCACGTAGCTGTTGGAATGGCGATGCGCGGCCATCGCCGCTGCAATATCGACCAGGTGCATCACATGCCCGCCTAGCAGCTTCCCCAGCGCGTTGGTTTGTGCCGGCAGAACAACTTCGGCCATTTCCGAGCGCGAAGCGCTTACCGGTTTTCCGACCACCTGGGGCTCGGAATGCTTCTTCGATTTCTTAGCGTTCATAGCTGTCCTGTCTGCCCCAATTTGGCAGGGACCGTTGCATCGGTATAATACGAAACACTATATGAGCGAACAAAAGAAAAGCCGCCGTCAAATGCTCGAAGAGTTCGTGGCCCGAAAGCCCGACGACGCGTTCTCCCGGTACGGCTTGGCCATGGAGTGCATGAACAACGGCGATCCCACCGCCGCGGACGAACACTTTCGCGCGTTGCTTAGCAGCAGTGCTGACTACGTGCCTGCGTACCTCATGTACGCGCAACTGCTGGTGCGTGAGTCGCGCCCCGCCGAAGCGCGCACCGTCTTGTCCTCCGGGATTGCAGCCGCCGAAAAGAAAGGCGACCAGCACGCCCGCTCCGAGATGGAAGGACTGCTCTCCGAGATCGCTTAGGCTGCCCTCGGCTGCCGGCAACCCCTTCGGCGCAAGGTCTGGTATTATCAGCTATGGGATTCATGGGGCCTGAACGTATTCCGCTTTTCCCTTTGAACGTCGTTCTTCTTCCCGGCGCAATACTCCCCCTACACATTTTCGAGCCGCGCTACCGCCAAATGGTCCGCCATTGCGTCGACGAGAAGTGTGAGTTCGGAGTCCTCCTGGCTGCACCGAAAGGAATCGTCCGCGTAGGTTGCACCGCGGAAGTCACCGAAGTCGTGAAGCGTTACAACGACGGCCGTATGGACATCGTTACCGTCGGCCGCTCTCCGTTTCGCATAACGCAGTTGGTGAATGCCGATGCCTACGCGAACGACGAGCTCTTGGAGGGAGATGTCGACTTCCTCGATGACCGCGAGTATCGCACCGACGCATGCACGCAGAATGAACTCACGCGGCTATACGAGGTCTGCCACACCCTGATTTTTGAGGACTATCCCAGAAACATCGAAAGCGAAACGGCCGAATATCTCTCCTTCGTAGTTGCAAGCACTCTGCCCCTCGATCTCCTCTGCAAGCAGCAGATTTTGGAGCTGCGCTCGGAAGCGGACCGGCAGCAACGGCTGGTAGGCTACCTGCGAGAGTGGGCGCCGCATCTACAGAAGGAGGAGAAGGCGCGCGCGCGAGCAGGTGGAAGCGGCATCAACTAGATTTCATGCGCGGTAAGATGGTTCGCGCGGAATGGGGCCCAATGACTGTAAGCACATCAATGTCCGGCAGAACCGTGCACAACAAACCACGCACCATCGGCGAACTGCGCAGCATTCCCGATTACGATGCCCGGACCGCTTCTCTCTCCGTGAAAAACGAAATTCGCCGCAATCTACTGCGCGCCATCGAAAAGGGAGAAACCCTGTTCCCCGGCGTGCACGGCTACGAAGACACCGTCGTCCCGCAAATCGTCAACGCGCTTCTTTCCCGCCACAATTTTATTCTCTTGGGTTTGCGCGGGCAGGCCAAGAGCCGCATCCTGCGCGGCCTGGTGCAATTGCTGGACGCCGAAATTCCGGTCGTCGCCGGCTGCGAAATCAACGATGACCCTCTGCGCCCGATTTGTCGCGCCTGCCGCGAGAAAATCGCCGATCAAGGCGACAACACCTCGATTGCCTGGATGCCCCGCGACCAGCGCTTCGTCGAGAAACTCGCCACTCCCGACGTCACCATCGCCGACATTATCGGCGACGTCGATCCAATTCGCGCCGCCCGCGGCGGCCGTGACCTTTCCGACGAACTCACCATCCACTACGGCTTGCTGCCCCGCGCCAATCGCGGCATTTTCGCCATCAACGAGCTCCCCGACCTCGCCGGAAAAATTCAGGTCGGCCTCTTCAACATCATGCAAGAGGGTGACATTCAGATTAAGGGCTACCCGCTGCGTCTTCCGCTCGACGTGCTTCTTGTTTTCACCGCGAACCCGGAGGACTACACCGCCCGCGGTAAGATCATCACTCCGCTGAAAGACCGCATCGGCGCGGAGGTTCGCACCCATTACCCATCGACCCTCGAAGAGGGCATGACCATCACCCAACAGGAAGCGTGGGTCGGGCGCGATTCCGGGCGCAAAATTGAAGTCCCCGATTATCTGCGACAGGTCGTGGAGGAAATCGCTTTCCAAGCCCGTGAAGACAAGCGCGTAGACCGCCGCTCCGGCGTGAGCCAGCGCCTTCCCATCACCACGCTCGAGAGCGTAGTCAGCAATGCAGAGCAGCGCGCCACCCGCGTCGGCGAAAAAAATTCTGTCGCGCGAGTCGCCGATATTTATGCGGCTCTTCCCGCCATCACCGGCAAGCTAGAGCTCGAATACGAAGGCGAACTCAAAGGCGCGGATACCATCGCTCGCGAGCTGATTCGCACCGCCGTCGGCCGCGTCTTCAGCAAGCATTTCGCGGAAGCAAATTTTCAACCGGTCATCCAGTGGTTCGAGTTGGGCGGCGAGCTAAAGCTCCCCGAACTGGCCACCACTTTGGATCGCTGCCAGCAGCTCTCGAAAATCCAAGGTTTGATGGAGCACATCGGCCGTCTCGGCGTCACCGATCGCAAAGACGCTGGAACCGTAGCTGGCGCCGCCGAAATGATTCTCGAGGGCTTGTGGGCCCACCGCCGCATTGGACGCAGTGAAGAACGCGGCTACTACGCCGAAAAGCCGCGTCAGCAGGAGCCGCGAGAGCCGCGAGAGTCGCCGAACCGCCCGCCGCGCCGCCAATACAACTAGCATGTACCGCACTTTTCCAAAACGATCCGCCGTCTTCCCCGTAGGGGCGCAGCACTGCTGCGCCCCATCTCGGCAAGATCTAAACTGTTACGATGGTTTTTCTTTCCGCGCGCAGTTGTCGATCTTCGACTTCCCGGGGCCATCATGAAATTCATTAAATATGGCAAATACGTAGGCGAACCGGCCGACGCCGTCGATCTGGAAGAACTCATCAAACGCCTCGGTGATTTCTTCCTACAAAGCGGCTTCGAATCCCAATTCTACGGCATGAACGAAATGGACCCGGAAAAGTCCATGGAAGCCCTGCGTCAAGCGATTCTGCGCGCGCTGCAAGAAGGCGACCTGCTGCCCGAAGGCGCCATGAGCGAAGAGTTGCGCCAAATGCTACAGAGCGCCGACGCCATGAACAATGAGGCCATCCGCGATCTGCTCGACAAAATCACCGAACGTATGGCCAACGAAGGCTTCATCAATCCGCAGCAGCCCCCGCAAGTGACTCCGCCTCCGCAAACCAGCGCCCGTGGACAAGTCGGTCAGCCGCAGGAAAGAGTCGAGGCGCGTTTCGAGATCACCGACAAAACCATCGACTTCCTCGGCTTCAAAACCCTGCAGGATTTGCTCGGCTCGCTCGGACGCAGCAGCTTCGGCCGCCACGATACTCGCGATCTCGCCACCGGCGTGGAAGCCAGCGGTGTCTCGCGCCAGTACGAATTCGGCGACACGTTAAATCTCGACGTCAGCGAAACGCTCTTCAACGCCGTCCGCCGCGACGGCGTGAAGGTCCCCATCGAGATTACTTACCCGGACTTGATGGTCCATCAATGCGAGTACCACAGCTCGTGCGCCACAGTCGTGCTGCTCGATTGTAGCCACAGCATGATCTTGTACGGCGAAGACCGTTTCACTCCCGCCAAGCGCGTAGCCATGGCCCTCTCGCACTTAATCCGGACTCAATATCCTGGCGACACTCTGAATCTCGTCCTCTTCCACGACAGCGCCGAAGAAGTCCCGCTTGCCGAACTCGCCCGCGTGCAAGTCGGCCCCTACTACACCAACACCCGCGAAGGTCTGCGCATGGCCCAACGCATTTTGCTCCGTCAAAAAAAGGACATGCGCCAAATTGTCATGATTACCGACGGCAAGCCCTCCGCGCTGACTCTCGAGGACGGCCGCATCTACAAAAATGCTTTCGGCCTCGACCCCTTCGTCGTCGGCCAAACCCTCGAAGAAGTCAATAAGTGCAAGCGCGCCGGAATCTTGATCAACACTTTCATGCTCGCCAGCGACTACAGCCTCGTGCACTTCGTCCAGAAAATCACCGAAATGTGCCGCGGCAAAGCCTACTTCACTACGCCCTATACGCTCGGTCAGTATCTCCTTATGGATTATATGTCCCGCAAAACTCGTCAGATTCACTAGCGCGCCCAACTCAGTAGCTATTTGTCTGCTCTTTGTAATTTCCTCGCGCTCATCACGAAAAAAATACGTACTTCAATATAATCCTGTTGTGACGCGTCGAAACTCCCCGGGCACCCTGAAAGCGCTCGTCGAATCGCTGCGCTTCGACCCGTTCTACGTTGCGATCTCCGAAAACTTTGGCGACGACGAAGTGCGAAGACGAGAGGCGCTGGCTCGCTACTTCGATTATTCCATGAGTGAGGGTAACCGTCGGGGACGCCTGGTCGTCTGGCCGGACCCATCCATCGGCGCAGCCGTGTGGTTGTTACCTGTGGCGTCTTCCGCGTCCGACGCCGAGTCAGACGCTAAGGCCGCATTCCTCGCCGAGGCGCTCGGCTCGCAGGGTGCGGAAAATTATCATCGGATCATCGATTTTATGCGGCCGCGAGCGTCGGCCGTGATTGACAAGTCCGCCTGGTACCTGTCAATAGTTGGCGTAGCCCCTGCAGCCCAGGGCCACGGTATCGGTGTGCGCCTCATCGAACCTACGCTCGCAGAGGCTGATGAAGCTGGCGCCAAATGCTATCTGGAAACGTTTAATAGCCGCAACCCGCGTTTCTATCAGCAGCTCGGATTTTCTGCCGTCGGATCCCACGTTGAGCCGGTCACAGCGTCGGCTTACACGATCCTGACTCGGAGCCTGAAGCTTCGCTCGCTCGGGTGATTGGTGTCGATTGTCCGACTTTATTTAGCGAAGGAGCAATCCAATGCGCAACCGTATCTTGGGAGGAATCGGTGTTCTGTGGGGCGGCGGTATCCTCGTGTCCACATTCATGAAGGGCACGCCGCAAGGGCAAGGCGCGTACGCGCAAGGCCAAATGTTTGGCATCGCTTTCGGCGCGCTTCTCTTCCTTGTCGGTCTCTACTATCTGGTTAAAGGCCCGGGGAAAGCCTGAAACTCGAGATTTTCTCATCCGATTGGTCAGACGAGTAATTCTCTGCGTCACTCGTGTCCCCGTGTCGCATACATCGCCCACTTCCCGCACGCCACTCACCGCTGCGCTATACTCTTATTTTAGCGTGCCACATCTCTTCCTATCTCTGACCCTGCTCGCCTACGGCCTAAGTCTCGGCTCGTACACCCGCTATCTCTACACCGGCAGCAAACTCGCCGGCCGTCTCGGCACCGTCTTTCTCGGCCTCGGCCTCGTCGCCCACTATTTCGCTCTCCTCGAGCGTTCCCGCGGCCTCAACACCGTCCCCTATCATGATCTGTACGGCTCTATGTCGCTCTTCGGCTGGTTGCTAGCCCTCACCTACCTCGCTCTTGAGTTGTACCATCGCCAGCGTTCTGTGGGCGCATTCGTCGTGCCCTTCATCTTGGTCTTTTTCCTCGCCGCCCATCTTGCTCCCGCCGACCGCCTCTCCGCCGCGCCCGCTCGCGGCCCCATCTTCGCCTTCCACGTCACTCTCAGCATCCTCGCCTACGCTGCCTTTGCCTTATCCTTTGTGCTTAGCCTCATTTATCTCGCCGAAAACCGCCTCCTGCGCAACCACCGACTCGGCGAAGTCGTCTGGCGTCTTCCCGCGCTCGATCTCCTCGAACGCATGAGCCGCTCCAGCGTTCTTGTCGGCCTCGTCTCGATCGCCGTCGGCACTATTCTTGGTTTCATTTGGGTCGATCGCCTCACCGGCCAATATTGGTTTTACGATCCCAAGTACGTGGTAACGCTCCTTGTACTCGCACTGTACGCCGCCTATCTCCAACTCTCTCGCACAACCTCCTGGCGTGGCGCCCGAGCCTCCCGGCTCTGCATCTTCAATTTCGTAATCGTAATCTTGAGTTTCACGGTGGTGAACCTCTATCTCTCTCATTCCCACCGTTATTTCTGATGTTGTGGAGCTGTTGTAGGGGCGCGCTTCAGCGCGTCCCAGTTGTAGTGGCCAGTCTTGAGACTGGCCAGCCGCGAAGGGGCGCAGGTTTTGGGGGGGAACAGTTGGGTCCGAGTCGTTGGGGGTCGGAGCTTTAGCTCCGACATTCAAGCCCGGGCGCAAAAGGGCTTTAGCCCCTGAGGAAAAATCGTAGCCGTTCTCCTGGAGCGTCGAAGGCAGCAGAGCAACACAAATGGAAATCGTCCTAGTCGGCCTGAATCACCGCACGGCATCACTCGAGCTCCGCGAGCGCGTCTCTTTCACCGCCGAACAGGCTCGCCGCGCCGCCGACGAACTCCGCTCCCGCGGCCTCCTCGAAGAATCTCTAGTCCTCTCCACCTGCAACCGCAGCGAAGTCTATGGCGTCCCGCCCGAAGCCTCGCACGAATGCGCTCCCGGCCTGTACTCGTTCCTCAGCGAATTCCATTCCATCCGCCCCGACGTTCTCAACGGCGCGCTTTACCAGCATTACGATCGCGCCGCCGTTCGCCATCTTTTCCGCGTCTCCGCCGGCCTCGACTCCCTCCTCCTCGGCGAAGCCGAAATCCTCGGCCAAGTCCGCGAAGCCTATCGCTTCGCGCACGAACACGGCGCCACTGGTCCCGTTCTCAATCGCCTTTTCCAGGGCGCGCTCGAAACCGGCAAACGCGTTCGCTCCGAAACCGAATTGGGCGCTCGCCCCATGTCCGTTGCTGCAGCCGGCGTCAAGCTCGCCGAACGCATCTTCGGCAAACTCGCGGACCGCAGCGCGTTGGTCCTCGGCGCCGGCACCATCAGCGAGCAAGTCGTCTCTACCCTCCGTGACCGCGGCATCGCTCATCTACACGTGATGAATCGCTCCCGCGACAAAGCGCAAGCTCTCGCTACGCAATTCGGCGGCCGCGTCATTGAATGGGGCAATTGGGAATCGGCTTTTTCTGTTCCAGACGTCGTGATCTCTTCCGTCTCTTCCGAAGAGGCCGTCCTAACGCGAAAAATTCTAGAAGCCGCCATGGCCGCGCGTTCCAATCGCGCTTTCTTCGTGATGGATCTCGGTGTTCCTCGCAATATCGATCCCGCCGCCGCAAATCTCTACAACCTCTACGTCTACAACATCGACGACCTCACCGAAATCGTCGAGCAAAATCGCCACGCCCGCGAAAGCGAAATCCCTCGCGCTGAAGGCATCGTCGAAGAGCACGTGGGCAAATTTCTCTCCTGGCAAGCCAGCGTTGAGCTCGTCGGCCTCGTCGATGCGCTGCGCTCCCGCATCCGCGAAGAGCGCGCCGCCTTCATCCGCGCCCGCCTGGATACAATGAATCACCTCCCGCCTGGCGATCGCGAGCGCATGGAAACCCTGATGGACGAACTTCTCGAAAAACTCCTGGTCCAGCCCGCCGAGCGCCTCCGCGGCGAAAAGGAATTGCGCCGCAAGATTCAAAACGTCGAAGCTCTCCGCGATCTCTTTCTCTCCAAAAAGGACCAGCCGTGAGGCACCTGCGCATCGGCACGCGCGGCAGCCTTCTGGCTAAATGGCAGGCCGAATACGTCCGCAAGCGACTATTTTCCGCCGCTGGTGTTGAAACCGAAATCGTCGTCATCAAGACCTCCGGCGATAAATTCGCCAACGCCCCGTTAACCCAAATCGGCGGCAAAGGCATCTTTATCAAGGAACTCGAAGACGCCCTGATGGACGAATCCATCGACGTCGCCGTCCATAGCGTCAAGGACATTCCCACCGAAATCCATTCGCGCTTGTCATTTCCCGCCGTTTTCCGCCGCGAAGATGTCCGAGACTGTCTCGTCTCCGCCAGCGGCGCCACGCTGGCCAATCTGCGCCAGGGCGCGCGTATCGGGACCGGTAGCCTTCGCCGTCAATCGCAGCTTCGCCACATTCGTCCCGACCTCGATGTCCGCGATCTTCGCGGCAATGTCGACACCCGCCTCCGCAAAGCGCAGAGCGGCGAATACGACGCCATCCTCCTCGCCAAAGCTGGCCTCGACCGTCTCGGTTGGAGCGACCGCATCACCGAAACCTTTGCCCCTGATGTTTTTCTGCCCGCCGTCGGCCAGGGCGCAATTGCTGCCGAATGCCGTCTTTCCGACTCCGAAGCCGCTGAGGTCCTCGGCACGCTCGACGACGCCGAATCGCGCTCCGCCATCATCGCCGAGCGCGCTCTGCTCTCCGCGTTACAAGGCGGCTGCCAGGTTCCGCTCGGTGCCTGGGCGCGCACGGAGCGCGGCGAATTCGTCCTCGAAGCCTGCGTCTGCTCCGTGGACGGTGCGCAATATGTCCGCCAACGCGCCACTGCTTCTCCGGACCAAGCCGCCGCGCTCGGCGAACACGTTGCCCGCCTGCTCCTCGAATCCGGCGCGCAATCCATCCTCGAAGCCGTCAGGAGCCAGCTTGGCTGAAGCTTCCGCATCGCCCCTCGCCGGCCGGAGCATTCTCATTACCCGCGCATCCGATCAGACCGAGTCACTCGTTCGCGAGCTGGAAGCTCGCGGCGCCAAACCCGTGCTCCAACCCATGATTTCGTTCCACCCCCCGAATGATTTTGCTCCGCTGGACGAAGCGCTTCGCGGACTCCGGTCTTTTGACTGGCTCTTGCTCACCAGCGCAAACGCTGTTCGCGCATTGGTGGAACGCTCGCAATCGCTGAGCGTCGACGTAATGAATTCCTTTGCTGCTCTGCGCATCGCAGCCGTCGGTCCAGTCACCGCCGAAGCCGCTCGCCGCGCCGGCTTGCACGTAAGCCATGTCTCTACAAAGCACCAGGGAGCGGCTCTGGCGGAGGAATTCGCCGCGGAGCTGACTCGCAAGCGAATACTTCTCCCCCGCAGCAATCTTGCAAGCACCGAGCTTCCCGACGCGCTCCGCCGTCTCGGCGCGCAAGTGACCGAAGTCATCGCCTATCGGACGTTCGCCGCGGAACCGGAGGGCGAAGGGCAAACCCAATTCTTTTCCGGGCGCCTCGAAGCCATTTTGTTCTTCAGCCCCTCCGCCGTTCGCAATTTTCTCAATTGGGACGAAGGCAAAGGCGGTCAGGTCCTCCGCTCCATTTCCGACTTGTCCCGCAAAACCGCAGTCATCGCCGTCGGACCCGTCACTGCCTCCGCCCTTCGCGACGCCGGCCTCCGCAACATCGTGCAAGCCTCGAACACCACGGTCCCCGCCGTAATCGAAGCCCTAGAAACCTTTTTCGCTCCCGCACCACAAGCGTGAGATACGAAACCCGTAGCGCAAGGCCGCTTTTTGGCCCTGAGGCTTTTCGCCTTTGGGGGTCGGAGCTTTAGCTCCGACATAGGCTCGCCATATCAATTGCGCTTTAGCGCCTGAGGAAACGTCTTTAGCCCTGCATTTTTCAGCAACCTCTCCCCACCTGCGCTAAACTAACCGAATACAAAATGTCTTTCCCGGCACATCGCCCGCGCCGCCTGCGTCGCACCGAAGCCCTCCGCGGCCTCGTCCGCGAAACGCAGCTTTCCACGTCCGGTCTCATCTATCCCATGTTCGTCTGCCCCGGCAGCAAAGTCCGCCAGGAAGTCAGCTCCATGCCCGATATCTATCAGCAATCTGCGGATCAAATTGTCGAAGAGTGCAGGGAAGTGGAGTCGATCGGAATTCCCGGAGTCATTCTGTTCGGCTTACCGGAATCAAAGGATCCACGCGGTGCAAGTTCTCTCTCCTCGCAAGGAGTAGTCCAGCGCGCCATCGAAGCCATCCGCAAAGCCAACCTAAAACTTCTCGTCATCACCGACGTTTGTCTTTGCGAATACACCGACCACGGCCACTGCGGCGTCATCGAGCACGGCGACGTCGCCAATGACGCCACCGTCGCCATCCTCGCCGAGCAGGCCCTGTCCCACGCTCGCGCTGGCGCCGACATCGTCGCGCCTTCCGACATGATGGACGGCCGCGTCGCCGCCATCCGCGACAAACTCGACGAGCACAAATTCGAAAACGTCGCCATTCTTTCCTACGCCGCCAAATATTGCTCCGGCTTCTACGGCCCCTTCCGCGAAGCGGCGCAATCCGCCCCGCAATTCGGCGATCGCCGCAGCTACCAGATGGATCCCGCCAACGCCCGCGAAGCCCTGAAAGAAGTCGCCCTCGATCTGGAAGAAGGCGCCGACATGGTAATGGTCAAGCCCGCGCTCCCCTACCTCGACGTAATCCGCGCCGTCCGCGACAAATTCGACGTCCCCGTAGGCGCCTACAACGTAAGCGGCGAATACGCAATGGTAAAAGCCGCCGCAGCAAAAGGCTGGCTAGACGAGCAGCGCGTAGTCCTCGAAATCCTAACCAGCATCCAGCGCGCCGGCGCCTACTTCACCCTCACCTACCACGCCAAACAAGCCGCCCGCTGGCTCAAGCACTGCTAATCCGTTTCATCGTAGGGGCGCAGCACTGCTGCGCCCCATCTCGGCACAATGTCAGCCTACGAAATGGAATTGTCATCCCGAGCGAAGCCGACGGACCTGCTTTTTCTTTTCTCGTCCCCTCCCCGCCCGTCATCCCGAACCCGCTCGCGCCCTTTGCGAGCGGTGTGAGGGATCTGCTTTTCGCATCAACCCGCAAAGCTGCCTGCCACTTCGGCATTAGCACCACCGCCGCCGGTGGCATAACGTCGAGCGTCGCCGTAACATGTATCTCGCAGGAGAAAACAATGCAGAAACGCAAACTCGGAAAAAGCAACCTGGAAGTTTCGGCTCTCGGCTTAGGCTGCATGGGACTGAGTTTCGGCTTCGGGCCCCCAGTGGACAAGAAGGAAGGTATCTCACTGATTCGCGCTGCCGTCGAACGCGGCATCACCTTCTTCGACACCGCCGAAGTCTACGGCCCGTACACGAACGAAGAACTCGTGGGCGAAGCCCTCGCTCCCTTTCGCGACCAGGTGGTGATAGCTACCAAGTTCGGGTTCAGACCTGCCTCCAAGGGTGAAGCGCGTTGGAGCGTCCTGGACAGCCGTCCAGAGCACATCAAAGAAGTCGCCGAGGCCTCGCTGAAGCGCCTCAAGACCGATGTCATCGATTTGTTCTATCAGCACCGCGTTGATCCCAACGTGCCGATCGAAGACACCGCCGGAGCGGTGAAAGAGCTGATTCAGCAAGGCAAGGTGAAGCACTTCGGCCTTTCGGAAGCCGGGGTGCAGACGATCCGTCGCGCACACAAAGTTCAACCCGTCACCGCACTGCAAAGTGAGTACTCTCTGTGGTTCAGAGAACCTGAAGCGGAAGTGATACCGACGCTGGAAGAACTCGGAATCGGCTTCGTTCCATTCAGTCCTCTTGGTAAAGGCTTCCTGACCGGAAAGATCAGCCAAGATACGCAGTTCGACAAAAACGATTTCCGCAACATCGTCCCGCGCTTTACGCCAGAGAACCGCAAAGCCAATCAAGCCTTCGTGGATCTGCTTGGCAGATTCGCGCAACAGAAGAAAGCGACACCTGCGCAGATCGCACTGGCTTGGCTGCTTGCGCAGAAACCGTGGATCGTGCCGATCCCCGGCACGACCAAGCTGCATCGGCTCGAAGAAAACATCGCAGCCGTTAACGTCAACCTTTCGTCCGCCGATCTCCGTGAGATCGCCACCGCCTCCTCGCAGCTGACGCCGCAAGGCGCCCGCTACCCCGAAGCACTGCAAAAAATGGTCGGCCGCTAAGCAGCCAAAGCAGGTGTCGAGGCCGGGCTTTGGTTTATCCTGAGCTTCGGAGGGCCCGCCTAGCTTGAATGTAGTGGCCAGACTTCAGTCTGGCTAGCGAGCGCCTCGCGAGCGCTCTGGCCTCCCTCTGACAGCCGGGAAGCAAAGGAGGTTTTGCATGAGTACCAAGCCAACGAGTAGTGACGCTCTAAAGGACCGGCTTTCCCGCTCTCGGGAAATCGACATCACTGTAACCGGCAGAAAGTCCGGACGCCCGATCTCCATCCCAGTATGGTTCGTCTCGGAAGACGACAAGCTCTACCTCTTGCCCGTGAGCGGCTCCGATACACAGTGGTACAAGAACGTCCTCAAGAACCCGTCCATCCAAATCGGGGCCGGTGGCGCAAAGGCCGAACGGAAGGTTGCTCCGGTCAAGGACCCCAAACAGGTGGCGTCCGTAGTCGAAAAATTCCGCGCTAAGTACGGCCCCAGCGACGTGAAGAAGTACTATTCGACATTCGACGTCGCCGTCCTCGCCGACCTGCAATAACCGTCAACTCCGCGCTGCCACACCGACCGGAGCCGAGTGCGCCATCCTTGCGGGTTTGGTTCATGCAAGGGTGGGTCTTGGGTTTAGTTTCGTTGCCCGGCTAGTGGGACGGACCGGACGTTGCGTAGATTAGGCTTTCTGCTACGCTTTGAAGGATGGAAGTAACCCCACATCTGATCGAATACTTCTTTGCGGGAATCATTTCTCTCATTATCCTTGTCGTGCTCGTTGTTCGGAGAAATCGTAAGCCACGAGAACGATAGACGTAACCAAGCGCTTCGCTACTAACGATCAATGCCGAGTGCCCCATACGCGGGTTTTGCGGACGAAACCGGGGACAGACGGAACGTTTTACGGTAGTTGTCGGCGGACAGTATGTCCTTCAGCATAATCCTGCTTCCGATGTTCACGATCACTGAAGAAAGGGAAATCTTCCGTCCGTCCCCGTCTGCCGAAGTGTATGCGGATGGCGGGATTTGGGACACCGCGAACAACCGCTTTCTAAGTCCAAGGAGCTTTGCGGCTGACCCGCAGTATTCCACCGGAGCGGCTTGAGTTGAATGCTTCGCGTTCACGCAGAAGCTCTGGAAAATACGGAATGGCTGGCGGTATGATGCGCTAGCCATGAAGCACCCCTTCGCAAAAGTGCTGGTCGTCCATCCCGATAAGATTATGGCGGAGTTCATAGCGGGCCTTCTCCAACACTACGGCATCAACGCTCTGCCGCTCACAAGTACGCTGGACGCAATCGAGCACGTTGAGAACCTGTATTTCGATGTGGCGCTGGTGAGCGATTGGATGCCCCCCGCGCTTCCTCAACTGTTGTTTGAAGTGAACAGGGCGAACTGGCTAGAAGTTTTGATCTTGCATAGCGAGCCTCTGGACGATGATCCGAAGTTCGTCCTTGTAGTTAGCGAGGCGGTCAACGAGCGATGTTGGATGTGCTTCCTGATAGCCGATGCTTGGCATAGCGGTTGGCATGGGGAAGCCGGATACGAGGCTGGTTCAGGGTGGACGGCAAAGCTCACGGAAGCTGAGTTGGAGGCCCAAATCGAGGGGTTGGAGCAGAGGGTGAGCAAATTGATCCCATGAATGACTCACAAGCTGCCGAGGGAGCCTTCGCTCGACACCGAGAAAATTGTGTTGTGTGCCGAATCAGTGGTTATGCGTGGGAAAGATGCCCAGTCGGTAGCCA
>Ga0307479_10001137_pt1 | contig 24075 bp, 18 predicted proteins | sample atmos_gasesECM4C_FD_203743 | JGI IMG/M metagenome (GOLD analysis project Ga0307479, IMG submission 203743) | Hardwood forest soil microbial communities from Morgan-Monroe State Forest, Indiana, United States - atmos_gasesECM4C_515 | ecosystem: Environmental > Terrestrial > Soil > Temperate... | reverse complement strand
TGCAATCAACCCGCCATGAATGAGCCCGCGCCCATTGGTGTGTGGCTTGGCGACCCGCAATCCCATGATCACCGCCTTATCGGTCTTCTTCGAATAAAGCGGCTCCCAGGGATCGGTGAACGGGCTCTTGCGGAAGTGAGGCTCGAAACCCTGTGGGATGTCGGTTGCGGTCATAGGGCGGCTCGCGTGTATCTGATGCGCCGATCATTAAACGCGAAGCGCGTGACGAATTCACCGATTACAAAGTTTTAAACGGGATTCGCGTGGGTGTTTGAAACGGGTTGCGGCGGTCACCCTCCAGTCCTTCCGGGGTGGTCCGAAGGACCAGACCCGGAATCTCGAGATTCCGGGTTCGATGCTTCGCATCGCCCCGGAATGACGGCGTCAATCACGCCGGCAATTCATAACCAACCGCGGACTCGGCTTCGATCGTCTTTTGCACCGCGGGCCGCGCCATCATTCGTGCGTACAGCGCGTCCAAGTTCGGGAATTCGCCGCGCGCCGGTTTCAGCGAATGGAACAGCCGCCAATACAGCCGGAACAAATGGATGTCGGCGATCGAGTAGCGCTCGCCGAGCGCCCAGCCCTGGCCGAGCCGCCGGTCGGCGAGACCATAGACCTCCCGCGCATGGTCCAATCCGCGCTGGCGCGCGGGATGCAGCGTCGAGGCGATGAACGACATCCAGGAGAGCGCCTGCGCCTCGGCCTCGATATCGTTGTGCGGCAGCAGTTGCGCCTCGGGAAAGCGTTTGGCGAGATAAAACAGGATCGCCGCGACCTCGGTCAGCGGCCGCCCGTCGATAAGAAGCGTCGGCACCCTTCCTTCCGGATTGATCGTGAGAAAATCCGGCGAACGCATGTCATTGTTCTTGAACGACATCGGCTTGGCCTCGAAGGCGACACCGATCTCGTGGAGCGCGATGTGCACGGCGAAAGAGCTTGCGCCCGGTGCGAAGTAGAGTGTGAGCATAGCTTCGTGCTCCTTTCGTCATTGCGAGGAGCAAAGCGACGAAGCAATCCATTCTTTCTTGCCGTGGTGGGATGGATTGCTTAGCTGCGCTCGCAATGACGGCCTAGTTGCTCCCGTAGGATGGGCAAAGGCGCTCTTGCGCCGTGCCCACCATCTTGTAGATCACCCTCTTGAAAGGTGGGCACGCTTTCCGCCTTCGCTCGTTGAGCTACGGCGGACAAGTCGCTTTGCCCACCTACGATCCATCACGCCAATGCCTAAAACGGCAGCCCCACATAATTCTCCGCCAGCGACGTCATCGCCGCCTTGGAGTTGACGACATAATCCAACTCCGCAAGCTGAATCCGCGCGCCGATCGTTCCGGTGTCGGGAAACTTGTGCAACATCGATGTCATCCACCAGGAAAAGCGCACCGCTTTCCACACCCGCGCGAGCGCCTTGACGGAATAGTTGTCGATTCCGGCCGAAGACTTTTCGTCGTAATATTCGCGCAGAGCGAGTGCCAGATAGTGCGCGTCGCTGGCGGCGAGGTTCAGGCCCTTGGCGCCGGTCGGCGGCACGATATGGGCGGCGTCGCCGGCCAGGAACATCCGCCCGAACCGCATCGGCTCGGCGACGAAGCTGCGTAACGGCGCGATGCTTTTTTCGATCGACGGCCCGGTGACGAGACGGTCGGCCGCCTTCTGGTCGAGCCGCTGCTTCAATTCCTCCCAGAACCGCTCGTCCGGCCACTGGTCGATGTGGTCGTCGAGCGAACATTGCACGTAGTAGCGGCTGCGGTGGGTCGAGCGCATGGTGCAGAGCGCAAAGCCGCGCGCGTGGTTGGAGTAGATCAGCTCGTGGCTGACCGGCGGCGTCTCCGAAAGAATACCGAGCCAGCCGAACGGATAGACCCGCTCGAACGTCTCGATCGCGGTCGGCTTGACGCTGGCGCGGCTGATGCCGTGAAAACCGTCGCAGCCGGCAATGAAGTCGCAGGCGATCTCGTGGGTGACCGCGTCCTTGACGTAAGTGACGCGCGGCTGGTCGGTGTCGAAATCGAGCGGCGTGACGTTGGCGGCTTCATAGACCGAGGTGAGCCCGGCCGACCTGCGCGCGTTCATCAAATCGAGCGTCACTTCGGTCTGGCCGTAGATCATCACCGTCTTGCCGGTGGCGGCCTTCATGTCGATCCGATGACGCTCGCCGCCGAAGGCGAGCTCGATGCCATCGTGGATCAGGCCCTCGCCGTGGGCACGCGTGCCCGCGCCGACCTCGTCGAGCAGTGCGACGGTACCTTCCTCGAGCAGGCCGGCGCGGATGCGGCCGAGCACGTATTCAGGCGTCTGCCGTTCCAGGATGACGTTGTCGATGCCGTAGGTGCGCAGCAATTGTCCCAGCAACAATCCCGCCGGCCCCGCGCCAATGATTGCTACTTTCGTCCGCAATACTTGCCCCTCCCGATGTTATAGGCTTCAACGCCAGCCGGGTCGCGGCCGTTGCCGCAGCCTTGCAATGATAATTATATCATATAACAATATCTGCAAAGGGCCTCGAAGCCCGATTGCATCAAGGGAGAAGATGTCAATGAGGAAAACGTTCTTGGCGTTGCTGCTGGTCGCCAGCATGACGCCCGCGTTCGGGCAGGAAAAGACCTTCAACCTGAAGATCTCGCACTGGGTTCCCGCCTCGCATCCGCTGCAGAAGGCGCTGGAGGACTGGGGCGCCGCGGTCGAGAAGGAATCCGGCGGCACCATCAAGTACCAGGTATTTCCGGCGCAGCAGCTCGGCAAGGCGTTCGACCATTACGACATGGCGCGCGACGGCATCGCCGACGTCACCTACGTCAATCCCGGCTACCAGCCCGGACGCTTCCCGATCATCGGTGCCGGCGAACTGCCGTTCCTGATGTCGAGCGCCAAGGGCGGCTCGATGGGGCTCGACGCCTGGTACCGGAAATATGCCACCACCGAGATGAAGGACGTCAAGTTTTGCCTCGCCTTCATCCATGCGCCGTCTCCATTCCATTCGCGCACCAAGAAGATCGTGGTGCCCGACGACATCAAGGGCATGAAGATCCGCCCGGCCGACGCCACCATCGCGAGTTTCGTGACGCAACTCGGCGGCACCAACGTGCAGTCCTCGGCGCCGGAAGTCCGCGACATCGTCGAGCGCGGCGTGGCGGATGGCATCACCTTCCCCTGGGGATCGCTGGTGTTGTTCGGCATCGACAAGGTGACGAAGTATCACATGGATGCGCCGCTCTATGTCACGACCTTCGCCTTCGTGATCAACAAGGACAAGTACAACGAGATGTCCGACCGCCAGAAGAAGGCGATCGACGACAATTGCAACACCGAGGCCGCCGGCCGTGTCGGCGGGCCTTGGGGCGAATTCGAGGATGCCGGCGTCGACAAGGTGAGGGCGGAGCCGGGCCAGGAAATCTACAAGCTGACGCCGGACCAGACCGCTTTGTGGAAGAAGGCCGCCGAACCGCTGGTCACGACCTGGGCCGACAATGTCAAGAAGGCCGGCGTCGATCCGGACGCGGCGCTGAGCGAGCTGAAGGCCTCGCTGGCCAAATACGACGCCCTGGCGCAATAGCGGCGGTTACAGTTCGTGAAGCCGGCGGCAGGGGCCTCCTGCCGCCACTCGCCTTGCAAGCAGCGGAGGGGACATGCAGCGCGCTTCGATGGACCGCTTCATCGATACAATCGAATGGATCGCGGCCGGCTTCGTCGGCATCGTCGCGCTGGATATCTTCCTCTCGGTGCTGTTGCGCAACACGCTGAACTATTCGATCCCCGATTCCTTCGACATCGGGCGCTTGCTGCTCGGAATCCTGATCTTCTGGGGCATTGCCGCGACCAGCTATCGCGGCACCCACATCACCGTCGATCTGGTCTGGGCCAATGTCGGACCGCGCTATCAGCGCGTGATCGATGTGTTCGCGACGCTGGTATTGCTGTTCGTGGTGACGGTGCAGACCTGGACCTTGTTCGACAAGGTGCGCGGCACTTATAACGACCACGTGCTGACCTTCGACATGCACATGCCGGTGTGGCCGTTCTTCGCGGTCGCCTGGGCTGGCGATGTTTCCGCGGTGCTGCTGATTGCGATCCGCACCTACCGCCTGATTTTCCACCCCGAGGAGATGCACGATCCAAAGCTCAAGGGCACGGAGTAGGGCATGAGCACCGACGCCGTCGCGATCGTGGGGTTTGTCGCACTGTTTGCGCTGATGCTGCTCCGCGTGCCGGTCGGCATGGCGATGGGCCTCGTCGGTGTCTCCGGCTTCGGCTATCTCGTCGGCGGCACGCCGGCGCTGAAACTGGTCGGCCAGACCTCGATGCGCACGGTGACCGACTACACCTTCGGCGTGATCCCGATGTTCCTGCTGATGGGCACCTTCGTCAGCAATTCCGGCATGAGCCGCGAGCTGTTCCGCGCCGCCAACGGCTTTGTCGGGCATCTGCGCGGCGGCCTCGGGATCGCGACCGTTGCCGCCTGCGGCGGCTTCGCCGCGATCTGCGGCTCGTCGGTGGCAACCGCCGCCACCTTTTCGGCCGTCGCGTATCCGGAGATGCGCCGCTTCGGCTATCCGCAATCCTTTGCCACCGGCGTGATCGCGGCGGGCGGCACGCTGGGGGCGATGCTGCCGCCATCCACCGTGCTTGCGGTCTACGGCATCATCACCGAGCAGGACATCGGCAAGCTGTTCATGGCCGGCATCATTCCCGGCCTGCTCGCGATGACCATGTACATGATCACGATCGCGCTGATCGGCTTTTTTCGGCCCGGCTTCCTGCCCAAGGGGCCGCAAATCCCCTGGCGCGAGCGCTTCGCGGGCCTGAAGGACATCTGGGCGCCGGTCCTGCTCTTCATCTTCGTCATCGGCGGGCTTTACGGCTTGCCCTATCTGCCGCGCTTTACGCCGACGGAAGCCGGCGGCGTCGGCGCGACGGGCGCGTTCCTGATCGGCGTCGTCACCGGCAGGCTCGACAAGGAGAAGATCCTGACGTCGCTCTTGCAGGCGACGCGCACCGCGGCTGCGGTGTTCACCGTGCTGATCGGCGCGCTCATCTTCGGCTATTTCCTCACGGTGACGCAGGTCCCGCAGAAGCTGACGGAGTTCCTGACCGGCCTCGGGCTCGGCAGCTACGGCGTGCTGGCGCTGATCATGGTGATGTATCTGGTGCTCGGCTGCCTGATGGACGCGATGGCGATGATCATCCTCACCGTGCCGATCATCTTTCCGGTCATCTCCCATCTCGGCTTCGATCCGATCTGGTTCGGCGTCATCATCGTGATGACGGTCGAGCTCGGCCTCATTCATCCGCCGGTCGGCATGAACGTCTTCGTCATCAAGAGCGTGGTGAAGGACGTTTCCTTTGCCACCATCTTCAAGGGCGTGATCCCGTTCGTTGCGACCGACCTGGTCCGGCTGGTGATCCTGATCGCCTTCCCGCTGCTCGCGACCTGGCTGCCGCAACGCATGATGGCCCATTAGAGCTGGAGCATGATCTTTTCCCAAAACCGGTACCCACTTTGCGCTAACGCGGCCCTTCGGGTCGGGATCGTGCTTCGATGACACCGGTGCTGCAAACGAAATACGTCTTCACCATCACCGCCCGCATCGGCGAGGTGGCGACGGCCGGCGATATCGGCCATGGCGTCCGCCGCATCATTCCGATCGTCGGCGGCGAAGTGCGTGGAGCTGATGTCAACGGCAAGGTCCTAGCGTTCGGCGCGGACTTTCAGATCATCCGGCCCAACGAATTGATCGAGCTGGAAGCGAAATACGCGTTCGAGACCGACGACGGCGCGACCGTCTATGTTGAGAACAAGGGCATCCGGTTCGGTCCGGTGGAGTTGCTGCAGAAACTGAAACGCGGCGAGGCGGTCGACCCAAACCTGATCTATTGCCGCACCGTGCCGAAGTTCGAAACCGGTGCCGAAAAATACCGCTGGCTGATGCAGTACATTTTCGTCGCCTCCGCCGCCCGCCACGCCGACCGCGTCGTCATCGACGTGCATCAAGTCGGTTGACCCGTCGCGGGATCATCGGGGCTGACGCGTCACCACTTTGGGCCGCATCGGAATGACCGACGCTCGACCGAGCATCGTTGCGGTAAGCTTGCCAAACCGTTTCGGATAGGCTTGCGCAAACTGGTTCAGGCTGGGAAAGCCGCATCTCAACGCAACCGAGGCCACCGAGCGCCGATCGCGATAGGCGGGCAGCCTGGCACGCGCCATGTCCAGCCGAACTGTTTCGAGATAGTCATGGGGTGTGCAGCTATACCGTGAAAGAAAGTGGCGAGAGATACTTCGCCCGCTGAGGGGAGGATAAGAGAGCACACTGTGCTCGCCGCTACGCCGCTTTCGCCTGCACTGCCTCGCAGAACTCCGCGAGCCGGTCGGCCAGCCGCAAGGTTGCCGGGCTGGCATTGGGCGAGGCGATCAGCGCCACTTCCGTTTTCTCGATCGGGGCAAAACCGTCTTTCGCCGTCAGCATGCGGTGATCGGCCTGGATCGCCATCTCCGACAGAATGCTCAGGCCCATGCCGGCGGCGACCGCGGCCTGAATGCCGGCGAGGCTCGAGGAGGTGTAGGCCATGTGCCAGGCGCGGCCAGCGCGTTCCAGCGCATGGATTGCACGCGCGCGGTAAAGGCAGCCGGCGGGAAAGCCGATCAGCGGCACGGAAGCAATCTTGAAATCGATCGGGTGGCCCTTGCTGGTGACCCAGTGCACCCGCTCGGGCCACACCGCGATGCCGCCCTTCTCACCGGCGTCGCGCTTGAGCAGCGCGAGATCCAGCTCGCCGCGTTCGAGGTCGCGCCTTAGGTAGATGCTCTGGTCGGCGCGAACGTCGAGACGCAGGGTGGGATGCGAGCGCGAAAATGCCGCCAGCAATTTCGCCAGCCGGTAGGCGGCGAAATCCTCGGGGATGCCGAGCCTGACCGCGCCTTCGTTGTTCGGCCGCGCCACGACGTCGCGCGCTTCCTCCGCCAGCGACAACAGCCGCCGCGCATAGGACAACAGCCGCTCGCCGGCTTCGGTCGGCGTCACATCCTTGCCGTTCCGGTTCAGCAGTGGCTGGCCGATGTCGTCTTCGAGGCGTTTGATTTGCTGGCTGACGGTGGATTGGGTCCGGTGCACCCGCTCGCCGGCGCGCGTAAAACCGCCGGCGTCGACCACCGAGACGAAGCTCTTCAGCAATTCGAGATCGAGCATGGCATCCTCCAGGGATGGTCCATTTACGAATCCACTGGAAAGTAGTTTATCATTTAATTTACAAATGGCAAGGCGAACGCCTACATCAAGGGCCCAAGGAGACTTCCCATGTTGCTCGCGCCCTCGCTGTCCATTCCCGCCTCCCGTTTCAATCTGTTGCCGCTCACGATCGGCCTGTTCTGCCTGCTCTGGAGTTTTGCCTTCATCGCCGGCAAGATTGGCGTCACCGATTGTCCGCCGCTGATCCTCTTGACGGCGCGTTTTTCGCTGGCCGGCATCCTCATCCTCGCAATTTCTGCGTTTCGTCATGAAACTTGGCAGCTCACTTGGCGCGATGCCCTGGTGTTTGCGGTGCTCGGAATTGCCAACAACGCGCTCTATCTCGGCCTCGGCTATACCGGTCTGAAGTCGGTGTCGGCCGGCCTCGGCGGCCTGATCGTCTCCGCCAATCCGGTGTTCACGGCCGTGCTGGCCGCCATCTTCCTCGGGGAGGCGCTAACCTTGCGCAAGATTCTGGGCCTCGTGCTCGGGATGGCCGGCGTAGGCTTCATCGTTTGGCATCGCATGAGCGTCGGCACCGACAGCCTTCACGGCATCCTGTTCACGCTGGCCTCGCTCGCCTCTATCGTGACCGGCACCATCCTGTTCAAGCTGTTCGCGCCGAAGGGCAGCCTGTGGATCGGCAACGGCATCCAGAATCTCGCCGCGGGGATCGTCCTGCTGCCGGTCGCGCTCGCCTTCGCCGACTTCAACGAGATCGTGCCGAGCGCGCGGCTATTCGGCGCCTTCGCCTTCCTGGTGCTGGGCGGATCGATACTCGCTTATCTGCTGTGGTTTCACCTGTTGAAGGCGTGCGGGCCGACCGCTGCGAGCAGCTATCACTTCCTGATGCCGCCCCTCGCCATGGTGTTTGCCTGGATGGTCCTCGGCGAACACGTGGCGCCAAAGGATTTGCTCGGGATCGTTCCGGTGGCGCTCGGCATTTACCTGGTGACGCGAGCGCCCGCGCCTGACGAAAGGAGCCCATCATGACCGTCTTGATTACGTTGATCGGCGGTCCCACCGCCCTGATCGAAATCGACGGTTTTCGGCTGTTGACCGATCCGACCTTCGATGCGCCCGGCGCCTACCAATTGCCGCACGTGAAGCTCGAGAAGCTCACAGGCCCGGCGCTTGAGCCGGAGGCCATAGGCGACGTCGATGCCGTGCTGCTCAGCCACGACCAGCATTCGGACAATCTCGATCATTCCGGCAAGGACTTTTTGGCCAAGGCAAAGCGCGTGCTGACGACGGAGGCTGGCGCGAAACGTCTCGGCGGCCACGCCGAAGGTTTTGCGCCATGGGCGAGCACCGAGCTCACCAAAGACGGCCGCGCGTTGAAAATTACCGCAACGCCGGCGCGTCACGGCCCGGCCGGCATCGAACCTCTGTCCGGCGATGTCATCGGCTTTGTGGTGAGCCCGAGCGATGGCATCCCGATCTATGTCAGCGGCGATACCACCTGGTTTGACGGCGTCGCCGAAGTCGCGCGCCGCTTCAGGTGCGGCGTGGTGCTGCCGTTCGCCGGCGCGGCGCAGACCCGCGGGCCCTTCCATCTCACCGTGGATACCAACGACACCATCGAGACCGCGCGCGCCTTTCCGGACGCCGTGATCGTGCCGGTGCACACCGACGGATGGGCGCATTTCCGCCAGAGCGCGCAGGACTTGCGGGCCTCCTTCGATACGCTCGGTTTTGGCTCACGCCTGAAACTGCTCGAGCCCGGCGTCGCCACCGTCGTCGAGCCGCCGCGTCGTGCATGATCGTGCCGATGGGACGTGGCTTCTACTCAGCCGCCTCATCGGCGCGGGTGGATACGGTCGACGGTTTGTCGGTCGGGATATTGGCGAACAACTCGCCCTGCGTCGGCTGGATCGACGGAACGACGGCAATGGCCTCAGAGGTGGCGTCATCCTCGTCGGTGCGGACCGCCGCGCGGCTTACGACGAGCATCAATGTGCAGATGACATAGAAGCCCACGCCCAACGCGTAGGTGTCGGCAATGCCGAATTCGATGGACAGAGCCATCCCCAGCACCGACGCCAACATCGACGTAATCCCGTTGGCGCTCCAGAAGAATGGGAGCAGCTCCGCGTGGCGGCGCCAGATGCTCAGCCCGAGCGGGAACATCATCCCCATGCAGAATGCGGGCGGTGCCAGGAGCAGCACGGACAGCAGAATGCGCATGTCGGTAGCTGCCGATCGTGCCCAGGTGGTGAGCATGGGAGTGAGCAGCCCTGCCACAACGAGCGTTGTCAGGAGCGCAATGGTCCTCGCGATCACCGCACCCGGTCGAGGGTAATGCGCGTCGACCGAGGTGCTGCCGATCCCGCTAAAGAGCAGAATTGTGAAAAGCACGACGGCCAGTCCGTAGACGGGGTGCCCAAGGAAGACCATCAGCCGCTGCATCTGCGATATCTCGATCAGCATGAAGCCCATGCCGATCGCGCAGAAATAGGCAACCGGCGGCGTCAGCACCGCAACCGGCATCCGCCCCGTCAGACGGACGAAGGGGCCGATGATGTAGTAGGCGCAGGCGGCAAGCGCCATCACGACGAGCATCAGGGTCATGCTGATCGCGGCGTTGTTGTTCGAGAGGGTAGCTAGCGGCTTGGCGACGAGATCTCCGAACCGGGCGGTGTAGAAGAAGAACGGATTGTCGTCGGTCGAGGGGCTGATGTTCTGCGGCAATGACGCGAAGAAGGCCGCGTTCGCCTTGCCCGACATCAGTGTCGATGTGATGGTGTCGAAGGCGACATCCGGCCCTAGCAGTATCTTGAAACCTTGAGCGAGAAGTCTGTCGCGCGCACCTTGCCATTGCGCCTTGCTGAAGGCATCGGGGCGGGTAATCACGGTTACGATGTTGTCGACGTTGAGTGCGATCACGTGGTCCTGCAACTCGGCTGCGGGCACGCCAGTGCGCTGGAGCGCACTCGCTGCGATCGCGACGAGACGGTAGAATTCGCCGCGGTGGCCGTTCGGGTCGTACCAGCGCGATACCGACAATAGCCCGCCGGGTTTCAGTGCGCGGTAGAAGTCGCCCCACGCATCCACGGTATAGAGCCGGTTTTCCGTGAGCGTCAGCCCGCCGGCGGCCGTTGCAGCCCAGGTGTCGATCAGCGATATCTGGACCAGGTCGTATCGTTCGGATGAATGGTTGATGTAGCTGCGAGCTTCGGCATTGACCAGTGAGACGCCGGGCTGGCGATCGAGGTGGCCGGAGAAATCCGCAAATTTGTCGGTGAGGACTTCGAAGATCGCGGGATTGATTTCGATGCCGCGGATGTGGCTTGCTCCGAAATACAGCGCGGAAAGAATGTCGCGACCGCCGCCGACGCCGACGACCGCGACGTCGGTCGGCGGCTGCACCAGGTAAGCCGAATTGATGACGTCGTCCTTCAGGTAGGAGAGCTTGCCGATATCGCCGTTGTACCGGGTGATGACCGTGGCCGCATCTGCGTCGATATCCAGGTAGTTCTGGTCTATTCTTGCCGCGGGGTCGTGAGCAAAACCCCAACCGAACGGGACGGTCTCGCCACGCGCCGTCACCCTGACGCGCGAGTAGGTATTCCAGCGTTCGAACAGCGTTCCAAGCTGCTCCGTGCCCTTGGCCCAAAAGACGCCGAGATGGTTTTTGCCGGAAAGATCCAGTCCGGCATGCACAATGGTCGCGCCGGCCAGCGTAAGCGCGACGGCGCCGCTCAGGCGCAGGCTGCTTGTGTCGCCGCTGCCTCGCACGATCGCCCAACCTGCACCGGCAGCGAGGGCTCCGATTCCCAGTGTCGCGCTCACGGGATCGATCACGAGCAATACGAAGATGAGCCCGATGCATCCGAGCGCCGCCCCGGCAAGGTCGGCGGCATAAAGCCATCCCCCGCCATATGGCAGGCGGGTCAGCAAAAGCGTGATGCAGACGCCGCTTTCGGTAAAGGGCCGCACGAAGGTGACGGTCGCAATCGCCAGGGCCACCCGCACGTAGTCCGCGGGGACCACGAGCGGCGCGCACAGGAAAGCGATCATGGCGCCAACGCCTGTCATCGCGAACCACGATGCGTGGCGGGCGAATTCCACACCCACGCGTTCGGGCGCGTAGCGGGCCGGGTTGTTGTAGACTTGCATCGCTCCGCGGGTAAGCCCGAGCATGGCAAGCGAAATGGCGGCGAAGGCAAAATGGTAGTACAGCATGACGCTGAAGAAACGGGTGATCAGTATCTGGTAGGACAGCGTGGCGGAAGCCAATACAAAAATTGCGAGATAATGGCGGCCTAGAATTCTCGGAAATGCTTGCACGACAGTGTCCTCGATGAAGTCTTGACCAATCGGCGATGCGGCCGTTCCGTGGACCCTAGATGAAACGTCCTAACAGCCCTTGACCAAGCCTGGCCAATCGTCGCCAGCACGCTTCCTTAAGGCTACTTTCCGTAATGTTTGCTTAATAATTCGATCGAACAGGTCGATACTTGCGGTGCCAACCTTGCCCAGGCGAGGGTGCGTCATGAAAAGCTGCAAGGCGGCTCAAACCGCGAGGCCGAACGTCCGGATGCGCCGGCCATCTGCCGCGGCACGCCGCAATGTGACGACGTAGAGTGCCAGCAATACCAGCAGGCCAAGGGGGATGCCGGTGACGCCGGCGACGCTGCGCGAGAGCAGTGGCACGATCCACGCCGCGGCCAGCACGCTGATTTCGTAGTCTCGGAAGCCGCCCGCCATAGCGGCGCTGACGGTAAATGCAATCGCCGGGGCAAGCATCATGAGATCGTAATCAAGAACGTGCGGTGAGGCCAGCAATGTCGCGATGATCAGCAGCGCTGCCTTGAGGTCGAGGTCGCTCGATGAGCGCCATACCCAGGCCGTGCCGCATACGGCCGCTGCCGACGCTACGCCCTGAACGGCATATGCGAGCGGGATGCCGCCGCCCCACAGGCGCACCGCCGCGAAAACGCTCTGCAGTTTTTCGAATCCAACATCGCCGCCCTCGAGCAGCAGCTTGCGGGACGTCTCGGTGGACGCGGCGAATGCGAGCCAGAGATCAGTGCCGAATGCGAGGCTCGTCACCGCCAGCAGCGCCATCACGGTGATGCCGGCGGCAACAACGGTTCGCCATTGGCGCGCGGCCAGCAGCGCGATCGGCACGATCAGCGCAAATTGCGGTTTGTAGGCCAGAAGACCGAACAGGACGCCGGAAATCACCGGCCTGGTCGGCAATGCGAGCAGGGCCGCGCCGAACAGCCCGGCCGTGAGAAACCCGTTCTGGCCGTGTCCCAGATTGACGAAGACCGCGGGAAATCCTGCGGCGATCGGCAACCATATCGCTCCGATCGCCAATCCCCGCTGACGCATCCTCCGCACGATGGCGCCGATGACGGACAGGTAGAGCGCGAAAGTGCCGATCTGCCAGACGGCCAGCGCCAGCGGGTAGGGCATCAGCGCGAGCGGCGTCGCGACCAACAGGAAAATCGGCGGGTACAGCCAGCCGTAGTAAGGCGTGGCCGCGCCGAATATCTGCTGTTCGCGGGCGTAATGCACGGCGATGTCGTAGACGTCATGGGCTCGACCATCGAGAACCAGCGAACCGGCCGCGTAAAAGCTGGAGAAATCGGAGCCGATCGGCTTGCCGTTGCGATCGATCAGGCCGTCCGATAGCGCGATCCAGCCGGTCATCGCGATCGCGCACACGCCGAGCAGGATCAGGCTGTAGCCGCGTGCACGCGCGGCGGTCAGCCATTCGCCGGACTGCAGCCTTTGCCAGATATCCGTGATTCCGCCGCAGAATTTCGCGTTCACCTGAGGAGACCTCGACACGGTAGAGGCGCGCCAACCCGGCCGGCCGTGCGCCGAAGCTCATTGGCAGTGCGGCAATGAAACATCCCCGGATACGCCGGGGCGGTTACGATAGGGTTAAGCACAACCAACGCGCTTCAGCGCGTGCGTGCGGGATCGGTGATCAGGTTCATCGCCGCGGCTTCCTTCGCGGTGAGCCAGCGGATGGCGCTGGTCGCGGACATCGCTTCCACGACGGACGAAGCTACGCCCATCCGCGTCATGTAGCTCAAGACGATGCCGGTGGTGCGCTGGGTTTCGGCGACGGGATCGGGTTCCGGCGCCGTGCTTACAAACCGGTGGACTCCCAAGACCGAGCCTTCGACGCCGAAGCGTGTCTTGCCGCCGGCATAGACGAGCACGCAGGCGCTGGCACAATGGGACGGCGCGATGGCGCCCGAACCATCGACGACGCCGACCGCGGTCGCGAGCCCGCGCGATCGGATGACTTCGCCCATGATGAGGGCCTGGCCGAGGTTGCCTCCGAGAGAGGAGAGCAACACCGTGTCGCCGGCGCCGAGATGAGCTTCGTCGAGCCGGTCGCGGAACCAGCTCGCGGCCGCAGCCCCGATCCTGCCGCGGACGACCAGCGCGCTCACGCGCCGGCCAGAGCCGTCGAGGTCGGCGATGGTGGTCACCGACGACGTCAGGCTCGGCGAGAAATACAGATCTTTCCAGTAGGCCCACGCCTCGGGCTGCGAGAGATCCCTGTAGGCGCGGATACCGACGCCAAGCATGATCAGGACAAGGACCAAGGCCGAACCAGGAAGCCTCCATTTGCCGCGCGCGGCATAACCGTCCCGCGGCGGCCGCTGGCCGGCCGGCTCGGGCGCCGGTCTTCCCCAAGGTCCCGACGCCGGCACGGACGAACGGGCGCGCTTGTCGTGATCTTCGGCGGACAATCCGGCCCTCTTTACAGTCTTCGTTCCAGTCTTCTTGGTGACTACAGGCGACCGGGAGGTTCGAATGGTCAGCCGCGATCTGCCGCAGGCCCACGTCGCGGGCGCGTCTATCTATACGGCTTCGTCGCTGAGGGATAGGTCGGAGCTGCCGAGACGATCAGCGCGCGGCGGCGCGCTTGACCATCACCGGCTTGACGGTGGGCTTGGCCGCTGCGGACGGCGCGGGCGCGCCGTCCCAACCGCCCGGTGGCGTCGGCACGTTGACGGCGTCGTCGGGCTGCTGTTCCGGCGTAAAGGTCTGGATCGCGAGCTTTGCCGCCGCCAGCGACTGGACGTCGAGCCGCTTGGCGATATCGTCGCGCTTGCGGGCCGCGTCGGCATCGCCCTGCGCCGCCGCGAGGCTGAACCACTTGAAGGATTCGGCGAGGTTCTGTTCGACGCCGATGCCGCGGGCATAGAGGATGCCGAGGTTGAACTGGCTGTCGGCGACGCCGCGATCGGCGGCCTTGCGGAACCACTGCGAGGCGCTCTTGTAGTCGGCGCCCTTGCCGCCGCCGTCGGCGTCGAGCACGGCCAGATTGTGCATTGCCTTGGCGTTGCCGCGCTCGGCGGCCTGCAGGTAGTAGCGCCGCGCGATGTCGACGTCCCGCTTCACGCTGAGGCCCTTCTCGTAGAAGGTCCCGAGCCGGAAGATCGCGGGCACCACACCGGCGCGAGCGGCGCGGTCATACCATTTGGCGGCTTCGTCGAGATTGGGGGCCACGCCTTTGCCTTCGGCAAGACGCAGGCCGACCTCGTAGGCGGCGGTCGGATCGCCCTTCAGCGCCGCCGCGCGCAGCATCGGACCGGCAACCCCGTCGGGCAGTTTTTCGGTCGGCGGTACCTGCACGGTTGAAAGCCTGTGGCCGCTCGCGGTTCCCGGCGGCGCCGCAATCGAGCCGGTGATATCGCCCGGTGCGACCGGCGAAGACGGGGCTTGCGGAATTTCGATCGACGCGGTGGCCTCCGGCGCGCTGGGTGCGGCCCTGTTGAGCGACTGGCGGCCGATCGGGGTTGGTGAGGTCAACGATGGCGTGTCCTGGTCCGGCGCGGCCGGCTTGGTGCCGCTGTCCGTGGGCGGCTGCGCGGCGGCAGGCTGATCGCTGGGATTCTCGATCGCAGGCGCCGGTGCCGGCGCGCTGCTGCCGTCGAGCAGCGTCATCGCCATCTTGAAGGTGCCGAGCACGATCACCACCACGCTCGCGGCGACCAGCACCGAGCGAATCTTCGAGGTGATGGTCGCCGGCTCCTTGTTGGCGTCCTTGGGCTTGCCTTTGCTCTTGGCGGCCGCCTTGGCGTCGGCGGCCGGTTGCGCGGCGGCGGCCTGCGCGGCGCGGCGGGCGGCGGCAATGAAGCTCGATGACGATACCGGCTGCTTGGGGGCGTTGGGGATTTCGCTGATCGCGCTTTCGGAAGCCGCGATGCGCTCCGACGGCGAAGCGATGCGGCCGCTCGGCCGCGTGCCGGGCTCGAGCGGGTGATCGGGCGGCAGATCCGGCGCAATCGCGGGGCGCGGTGCGCCGGTATGCGGCACCAGGATTTCGCTGATCGCGAGCGGTGGCGACAGGGCCACCGCTGGCGCGGGCGGTTCGACGGCGTGAAAATCCCGTGGTGCTGCGGCGAACGAGGCCTGCGCCGCGGCGGGATTGGGCAGCTCGGGCTTTGCATGCGGCGGCATCGCCAGGCGCGGCGCGGCGGCCTGCGGCTCGAGCGGTGCGGGGGCAGGCGCGGGAGCCGCGACCGGCGGCGGGGGCGGTGCGGAGCGAACCGTGCGCAGATCGCCTTCGATCGTCGACAGGCGATCGACCACATGGCCGAGCGTGCTGTGAACCGCTTCCAGCGAATCCTGGGTTTGACGGCCGGTTTCGGAATGACTGAAACGGATGTCGGAGAGTTCGCGCTTGACGAGGTCGATCAGGCCCGAGTCTTTCAGGCTAGAGTCCTGTTGGCTCGAGTCCTGCGGTTCCGGCGCCGGGCGATGGCTCTCGGCGAACCGGGCAAAGGCCAAATGCTGGCTTTCGAGGTGGCGAAGGACGTCCTGCAGCCCTTCCTCGACGCGGCCGAGATTGCCGGCCCGGGGATCGTTCGAGGCCTCCAGCCGCTCGAGCAGATACGTGACGCGCTGTTCGAGATGGGCGAAGGCCGAGGCGTTGTCGGTTCCGACCTGCAGGCGGTCGATGCGATCGGAGAGCGCCCGCAGCGCGGCTTCGAGCTGTTCGGAATTGTCGTTGACGACAGGCCGCTCGCGAGTTTCCAGCGCCGCGGTCAGCGCGGCGATGCGCTGTTCGAGCATCGCGAAGGAATCGCCGCTGTCGCCTGAGCGCGTCAGTTGGTCGACCTTGGACGACAACAGATGCACGTCGTCGGAAAGCCGCGCCAGCGCGTCGTTGGAGGCGACGTTGGAGACGATGGCGCGAAGCGCGGCGATCGCGCTTTCGAGCTGGTGCACCGTTGACGGATCGTCGTTGGCGCGCAGGATCATGTCCAGCTTGGCGCCGAGATTGCGGATCGCCTCGTCGTAGCCTGCAAGTTGCTCGGCAGGCGTCAGCGAGCGCAGCACTTCGCGGATTTCGGCAAGCGCGCGTTCGATATTGGCGAGCGCCGGGGCGTCGACGGTGCTCTGGCGGTTGTCGTCGATGCGGCGCGCCAGCGAGCGGATTTCGATCTCGATCGATTCGATCGCCCGGCGCGGCATCGCCTCGGTGATGGCGGCGCGGATTTCGCTGAGCTCGTTGCGGAACGCCGAGATCGATTCTTCGATGGCGTCGGGGCGCTGCAGCGCCTCGATCTGGCTCGTGATCTTGATCAGGTGGCGCTCGAGCGAGGAGAAGTCCGGTCCCGCGGGCATCGCGGGCGCGATCGGCGGCACGCTGCGCGCCGGCATCGGCTTTGGCGGCGCGTCGAGCTCGTTCTGGCGCGCGGCGATTTCGGCGACCGCGAAATCGAACGAGGCGGGGCTGAGCGGCGGTGAGGGGCGATAGACTTGAGAGCTTCCTTGAGAGCCTACTTGGCTCGCGGCGCGCTCGACCGTGGCCTCCTGGCGCTGCTGCCGTTCCTGCTGCCGTTCCTGGGCCTGCCTTGCGGCCTGCGGGTTCGAAATCTGCGACAGCCGCGCATCGAGGCGCGAGATCGCATCGTTGAGTTGGCGGGCGACGCCCTGTTCGCGCGACACGTCGCTGCGGGGCCTCGGCTGCGAAATCTGCTCGATCTGGCTGGTGATCGAATCCAGCCGTTGATGGATGTCGGCGACGTCCCGGCCCGGGCTCGCCGCAGCCGGACGCTGCTCGACGGGGTTGCGGAAATTCGGAGGCACGGCATCGCCGATGGTGGAATTGAGCCAGTCGTTCAGCGACATGCCGGCGCGGCGCGCGGCAGCCTCGGCCCTGTCGCGGACGGATGGATCAATGCCGTCTACACTCCACGATACGCGCGAATTCATGCTTCTGTCCGGTTCGCTCCGGCGCCCCCACCAGGCGCCTTCAGCCTCCCCGCGCGTCCCAATTGAAGAGACAATCGAATTCGGCGCGGGTCGTCTGCTACTAACCCTGACTTTTGTGTGTCACGGTAAATAACGGGTTAAAGAACGGAGCTGCGGGCCGTTTAAAATTAGCTGGTAAAATTAGCTGGGCCCCGTCAGATCGCGGATTGGGGCGCGATCGGGCAGGCGCAGGGCCCAGCGGCAGAGACTGAATGTCGAACCTTGACGCCGTCCGAATTGGTCAGGACGCGACGGACGATCCAGGGCTCCCGCCTTGGCTGGCCTCGAGCGGCACGACGTTGCTCGGGTTGGAAATCGCGGACAAGGCATTGATCGCTTCTTCGCACCATTCCGCGACCGCGCGCTCGTGGCGCAACCCGATACGCAGGCCGAGCAGCTTGCCGGTATCCGCAGCCGAAGCGACGCCCTGCGGAAAGCGCTTGTTCAGAATGCGCTCGTAGCCGGTGAAACGATCGCGGTGGTGCTCCAGTCGCGCCATCAGGTCGTCGCGCAGCGGTTCGATGTCGACGCTGTCGAGTGCGTAAAGCCGTACCAGCAGATCGTCCTTGATCGAAGGCGGACTGCTCGGCCGCGCCGCCCAGTGCTTCAGCGCGGCTCGGCCCTCCGGCGTGAGGGTGTAGACCAGCTTGTTGGGCTTGCCCGACTGCACCACCTCGCGGCCCTGAACGTGGCCGCGCTCGCGAAGCTTTGAGAGCTCGCGATAGATCTGCTGATGGTCGGCCTTCCAGAAGAAGCCGATCGATGCATCGAACGTCTTGGCGAGCTCGTAGCCCGTCATCGGACGTTCCGTCAGGCATGCGAGGATTGCGTCACCCAGCGCCAATGCGACCACCCTCAATCTTGATACGCGTCTCGCATTGACTTTATGCATAAACGCGCATATGCGTCAATGCACATATATAGACGGGAACCAGGTCCGTCGCCGGGCGACCCCTCGCGATGATCGCCGGCGGCGAGGCTGCGCTTTTCATAGGAGGCGTCCGATGACCATGATCGCCCTCGATAGGTGGTACGACTACGTGAAGTCCCGCGACCGCGCGACGCTGTGGGATGCGATCCACCCGGACGCGGTGTTCGAAAGTCCGGTCGTGTACACGCCACAGCGTGGGCGGGACCTCGTGTTCAAATATTTGGCGAGCGCGGTGAAGGTGCTGGGTCGACCCGGTTTCGCCTTTGTCGGCGAATGGCGCAATGACACCGGCGCGGTCGTCGAGTTCGAAGGCGAGATCGACGGGATCAGGATCAACGGCGTCGACATGATTACCGTCGGCGAGGATGGCCGGATCACGAACTTCAAGGTGATGGTGCGCCCGCTCAAGGCCATGAACCTCTTGCATCAGTTGATGGGAGAGCAACTGATGAGCCATGCGGGCGATTCTGGCGCGGCAAGGCCTTAAGCCGCGGCCCTCACGGATGCTGCGTTTCATGGTGCTTTGGACCACCGGAAGCGGTTAAAGTCCATTTCGGGAACTCAAACGTTGCTGGGCCGCGTGAACCGCCAACCAGCCGGGAGGATAGGATGCCGATCTACAAAGCCCCAGTCGAAGACGTCAGTTTCCTGCTCAACGACGTCTTCCAGATCGACCGCTACGACAATTTGCCCGGCTTTTCCGACGCGTCCGCCGACGTGCGCGAGGCGATTTTGGGCGAGGCCGCCAAGCTCAGTGAGGAAGTGCTGCAGCCGCTTAATCGCACAGGCGACCTCGAGGGTTGTGTCCGTCACGATGACGGCAGCGTGACGACTCCGAAGGGTTTCAAGGAAGCCTTCAAGCAGGTCGCCGAGGGCGGCTGGCTCGGCCTCTCGGCGCCGACGGAGTACGGCGGGCAGGGCCTGCCGGTGACGCTCTCGCAGGCCGTCAACGAATTCCAGATTGCGGCCAACATGGCGTTTTCCATGTATGGCGGCCTGACCATGGGCGCGACCGCGGCCCTGATGGTGCACGGCAAGCCCGAACAGAAGAAGATGTTCGTGCCGAAGATGGTGGCGGGCGAGTGGACCGGCACCATGAACCTGACCGAGCCGCAATGCGGCACCGATTTGGGCCTGTTGCGCACCAAGGCGGTGAAGCAGGCCGACGGCAGCTACAAGATCACGGGCACAAAAATCTTCATTTCGGCCGGCGAGCATGATCTGGCGGAAAACATCATTCATCTGGTGCTGGCGCGCATCGAGGGCGCCCCTAGCGGCATCAAGGGCGTATCGCTGTTCGTGGTGCCGAAGGTGCTGGTCAATGCCGATGGCTCGCTGGGTGCGCGCAACGGCGTCACCTGCGGCTCGATCGAGCACAAGATGGGCATTCACGGCAATTCCACCTGCGTGATGAATTACGACAACGCCACCGGCTGGTTGATCGGCGAAGAGAACAAAGGCATGCAGGGCATGTTCGTGATGATGAACGAGGCCCGGCTCGGCGTTGCCGTGCAGGGGCTGGCCCAGTCGGAAGTCGCCTATCAGAACGCGGCCGCCTATGCCCGCGACCGCCTGCAGGGGCGCTCGCTCACCGGCCCCAAGGCGCCGGACAAGCCCGCCGACCCGATCATCGTGCATCCCGATGTGCGCCGCACGCTTTTGACCATCCGCGCGTTCAACGAGGCAGCACGCGCCATGGTGGTGTGGACGGCGCTGAAGAGCGACGTCGCGCACCGCTCCTCCGATCCCAAAGATCGAGAGTCCGCCGACGACCATATGGGGCTGATGACGCCGGTCCTGAAGGGTTTTCTCACCGAGACCGGCTTTGCCAACGCCGTGCAGGCGCAGCAGATGTATGGCGGCCACGGCTATATCGCCGAGCAGGGCATGGAGCAGTTCGTGCGCGACGCGCGGATTGCCATGATCTATGAGGGCGCCAACGGCATCCAGGCGCTCGACCTCGTCGGCCGTAAATTGCCGCGCGACGGCGGCCGCGCGGTGATGGCGTTCTTCTCGGAAGTGGCCGCCTTCGCCAAGGAGCACGGTGCCGAGGAGGCCATGAAGCCCTATGTCGCGCCGTTAAGCAACGCGCTCGGCCATCTGCAGCAGGCCACCACCTGGCTGATGCAGAACGCGATGATGAAGCCGGACAATGCCGGCGCCGCCGCCACCGATTACCTGCATCTGTTCGGCTTCGTCACCCTCGGCTACATGTGGGCGCGGATGGCGAAAGTGGCGCTGGACAAGATTGCGGGCAGCGGAACGACGCCCTATCTGTCGACCAAGCTCGTGACCGGCCGCTTCTTCATGGAACGGATGCTGCCGGAAACGGCCCTTCATCTCGCGCGCATCCAGACCGGAAGCGCGACCACCATGGAATTGGCGGCGGAAGCGTTCTGACCGGAGTATTAAGTTTCGCCGCTCGGCGCAATCCGCTATTATATTACGATCATCATCCCGGGAGGGCGTCATGCTTGAGGCATTTATCTACGATCACGTTCGTACCCCGCGCGGCCGCGGCAAGGCCGACGGCGCGCTGCACGAGGTGACCGCGCTGGCGCTCGCCACCGTGCCGCTGAAGGCGCTGAAACAGCGCAACAACCTGGCCGAAGACGTCGTCGACGACGTCATTCTCGGCGTGGTCGATCCGGTCGGCGAGGCCGGCTCCGACATCGCGCGCTTCGCGGCGCTCAAGGCCGGCCTCGGCGAGGCCGTTCCCGGCGTCCAGATCAGCCGGTTCTGCGCTTCCGGTCTCGATGCCGTGAATTTCGCCGCCGCCCAGATCATGAGCGGGCAGCATGAGCTGGTGATCGGCGGCGGCGCCGAATCGATGAGCCGGGTCGGCATCGGCGCCTCCGGCGGCGCCTGGCCGATGGATCCGTCGATCGCGGTGCCCGCCTATTTCATGCCGCAGGGCGTCTCCGCCGATCTGATCGCGACCAAGTACGGGTTTTCGCGCGACGACGTCGATGCTTACGCCGTGCAGAGCCAGCAGCGCGCCGGAAAAGCCTGGGACGAGGGCCGCTTCAACAAGTCGGTAGTGCCGGTCAAGGACGTCAACGGGCTCACCATCCTTGCCAAGGACGAGCACATGCGTCCCACCACGACGATGCAGTCGCTGGCGTCGCTGAAGCCGTCGTTTGTGGAGATGGCGCAGATGGGCGGCTTCGATGCGGTCGCGATCCAGTCGCATCCGGAAATCGAGCGCGTCAATTACGTGCATCATGCCGGCAATTCGTCGGGCATCGTCGACGGCGCCGGCGCGGTGCTGCTCGGCAGCAAGGAGGCCGGCGCCAAACACGGCCTCAAGCCGCGAGCAAAGATCCGCGCCTTTGCCAATATCGGCTCGGAGCCCGCGATGATGCTGACCGGCCCGGTTGACGTCACCGAAAAGCTGTTCGAGCGCTCCGGTATGAAGAAATCCGACATCGACCTGTTCGAGCTGAACGAAGCCTTTGCATCCGTGGTGCTGCGCTACATGCAGGCCTTCGAGATCGATCCCGCCAAGATCAACGTCAATGGCGGCGCGATCGCGCTCGGCCATCCGCTGGGCGCAACGGGCGCAATGATTCTCGGCACCGTGCTCGACGAGCTCGAGCGCACCAACAAGTCCACAGCCCTGGTGACGCTGTGCATCGGCGGCGGCATGGGCACCGCGACGATCATCGAAAGAGTGTGAAGCGGAGCAACTATTAAAGCGTCATTGCGAGCGAAGCGAAGCAAAGCAATCCATAATCCCACCGCGGCGACAGTCTGGATTGCTTCGTCGCTTCGCTCCTCGCAATGACGAAGTGCGGTAGGGTGGGCAAAGGCGCTCTTCGCGCCGTGCCCACCATCACAAGCGCCGGACGAGAAATGGTGGGCAACGCTTCGCTTTGCCCACCTACGCAATGAATCGAATTTGGGAGCAACACATGGCCTTCAAGAATTTCAAAGTCGAAACCGACGGCGACGGCATTGCGCTCGTGACCTGGGACATCCCGGGACGTTCGATGAACGTGCTGGACGAGACCACAATCACCGAGCTCGAAGAGATCGTGAAACAGACCTCCGCCGATAGCGCGGTCAAGGGCGTGGTCGTCACCTCGGGCAAGGACGCGTTTTCCGCCGGCGCGGATCTGTCGATGCTCGAGGGCATGAACCGCCGTTATGGCGACCTGTTGAAGGAAAAGGGCGAGGTCGCGGCCAACCAGATGCTGTTCGACGAGAGCCGGAAATCCTCGCTGGTCTTTCGCGCCATCGAAACCTCGGGCAAGCCGTGGGTCGCCGCCATCAACGGGCTCGCGCTCGGCGGTGCGTTCGAATTGACGCTGTCCTGCCACTACCGCGTGGCGGCGGAAAATCCAAAGACCCGGCTCGGCCTGCCTGAGGTCAAGGTCGGCCTGTTCCCCGGCGCCGGCGGCACCCAGCGCGTGCCGCGCATCGTGCCGCCGCAGGATGCGATGCAATTGCTGTTGAAGGGCGAGGCGGTCAATCTGGCGAAAGCCAAGGCGCTGAAGCTGGTCGACGCCATCGTGTCACCGGCCGATCTCATCAAGACCGCGAAGGACTGGATCAAGGGCGGCGGCAAGGCCACCGCGCCTTGGGACGACAAGGGTTTCAAATTGCCAGGCGGCCCGGTGTTCTCCAAGGCCGGCATGATGATGTTCCCGGCCGGCAACGCCATCTTCCGCCGCGAGACTTACGACAATTATCCGGCCGCGCGCGCCATCATGAGTTGTGTCTATGAAGGCTTGCAGCTCCCGATCGATGCCGCGCTGCGCGTCGAGTCGCGCTACTTCGCGCAGATCCTGCGCTCCAAGGAAGCGGCCGCGATGATCCGCAGCCTGTTCCTGTCGATGCAGGAATTGAACAAGGGCGCGCGGCGTCCGCAAAACGTGCCGCCGACCAAGGTGAAAAAGCTCGCCGTGATCGGAGCGGGCTTCATGGGCGCCAGCGTCGGCTACGTCTCGGCGCGCGCCGGCATCGACGTGGTGCTGATCGATCGCGATCAGGAAAGCGCCGACAAGGGCAAGGGCCACGCGCAAGCCGTGATCGATGATCTGATCAAGAAAGGCCGGGCCAAGGAAGCCGATCGCGACGCCATCCTGTCGCGCATCTCGGCGACCGCCGACTACAGCGTGTTGAAGGATTGCGATCTCATCATCGAAGCGGTGTTCGAGGACCGCAAGGTCAAGGCCGACACCTATGCCAAGGCGCAGCCGCTGTTGAAGCCGGACGCGATCTTCGCCTCCAACACCTCGACCTTGCCGATCAATTCGCTGGCCGAAGAGTTCAAGGACCAGGGCAAGTTCATTGGCATTCACTTCTTCTCGCCGGTCGAGAAGATGATGCTGGTGGAAATCATCGTCGGCAAGAACACCGGCGATGTCGCGCTCGCCACCGCCCTCGATTATGTCCGCGTGATCGGCAAGACGCCGATCGTCGTCAACGACTCCCGCGGCTTCTTCGCCAACCGCTGCGTGCTGCGGTTCACCGCCGAGGGCCTGGAAATGCTGATGGAAGGCGTGCCGCCGGCGATGATCGAGAATGCGGCCAAGATGGCGGGCATGCCGGTCGGCCCGCTGTCGCTGTCGGATGAAGTGGCGCTCGACCTCGTGCTCAAGATCATGAAGGCGACTGAGGCCGACCTCGGCGCCAACGCCATCGACCAGGCGCAGAAGAAGCTGATGGTCGAGATGG